>JGI12448J12851_1000013_pt1 | contig 170946 bp, 150 predicted proteins | sample A23M2SouthBayCA_FD_12851 | JGI IMG/M metagenome (IMG submission 12851) | reverse complement strand
CTCGGGGCGGGTCTGTTCCTCCCGCCGCTGCTGACTGGCCACGAGCCCAAGCGTCAGTCCACCTACATCGACGGCCTGCTGGCGGCCATCGTCGTGGTCGTCGTCGGTGGGCTGGCAGGCATCTGGCTCGGCGCACAGGGGTACATCGACGGGAACCTCTGGTGGATCATCGGCAACGAGGGGCTGGAGTACCTCGAAGTCGGGAAGCTCTGGCAGTTCGGCATCCTCGCTGGCTTCCTCATCTGGGCGGTCCTCTCGATTCGGGGCCTGAAGCCCCTCCTCGACGAGGAGCCCAAGTACGGGCTGGCGCATATGATCCTCTACGCCGGCGGTTCCATCGCCCTGCTGTTTACCGCTGGGTTCTTCTTCACGCCCCAGACCAACATCGCCGTCACGGAGTTCTGGCGCTGGTGGGTCGTCCACATGTGGGTCGAAGGGGCCTTCGAGTTCTTCATCGTCGCCATCGTCGGCATGACGCTGGTGTCGATGAACCTCCTCAAGCGCAAGAGCGCCGAGAAGGCGGTCATGTTGCAGGCCCTGCTGGTGATGTCCACGGGCGTCATCGGCGTCTCGCATCACTACTGGTGGATCGGGATGCCCGACATCTGGGTACCCATCGGGAGCGTCTTCTCGACGCTGGAACTGATCCCGCTGGTCTTCATCCTCTACGAGGCGTTGGGCCAGTACCGCGCGATGGCGGGCAGTGGCGAGAGCTTCCCGTACAAGCTGCCCTTTATGTTCATCATCGCCAGCGGCGTCTGGAACTTCGTCGGCGCTGGGGTGCTCGGCTTCTTCATCAACCTCCCGCTGATCAACTACTACGAGCACGGCACCTACCTCACGGTCGGCCACGCCCACGCCGCGATGTTCGGGGCCTTCGGCTTCCTCGCGCTGGGGATGGTCACCTACATGCTCCGCATCGCCATCGAACCCGACCGCTGGGACGGGTCGTGGCTGCGCTACGCCTTCTGGTGCTGGAACGTCGGCCTGGCGCTGATGGTGTTCGTCTCCGTCCTCCCGGTGGGCTTCCTCCAGCTAGAGGCCATCTTCACCGAGAGCTACGCGGCCGGCCGGAGTCTGGCGTTCTACAATCAGCCGATCATCCAAGATCTGTTCTGGGCGCGCCTGCCCGGCGACACGCTGCTGATCCTCGGGACGGTGATCTACGCGGCCGACCTCGTCCGCAAACGGTTCGTCCTCCGCCAGACCGAGGACGACCCCGACATCGAGGACGTGGCGGTTGCTGAAAGCGTGTTGGGGGATGACTAATCTCGCCGGCGCATCCGACGCTCGTTTATCGAGCGTCGACACCAAAGCCGGAGTGGATGATTGATCCCGGCAGCGACACTGATGCCAGCTTGTCTGGCATCGAAATCGGAGCCGGCGGGGGCGACGACTGATCCCGCCGGCGAACCCGACGAGCGCTCGTCGGTCGTCGTCACCAAAGCCGGCGTAGGCGACTTGATCCCGCCGGCGAATCTGACGAGCGCTCGTCGCTCGTCGACATCAGAGCCGGCGTAGGCGACGACTGATCGGGAGATACTGACTCTTTCGCGAGTGAACGATCGGCACGGCGTTCCGACACACGTCCCGCGGTATGGTCTTTCTGACGACAGGATAAGCAAGGGTTAAGCGGCTCCGAAGCATACGATAGCTAACCCTTCGATGACTACCGACGACATCGGGGCCGTTCCCGAGTCGCCCGCGGCGCTGCTGGACGATCCTCGTATCCAGTCCGACCACCTCCGACTACTGGACCGTGACGACGGTCCCATTCTCCTCGTCGGCGTCGTCCACGACCATCCCGCCAGTGTCTACCGGGTCGACAGCGTGATCCGGGCGCTCGATCCCGATACCGTCGCTGTCGAACTCCCGCCGCTCGCGCTCCCGCTGTTCGAGCAGGGGGGAGACGGCGAGATGAGCGCGGCGCTGGCCGCGACCGACGCCGACAGCGCGGCGATCGATGCCCACGGGCCGCGATTCCTTGCGGCGCTGGCCGGCGAGATCCGAGCGCGCTCGCCCGACCGCGGGACTGTCGGGCGGATCGCCTCCAACGCGCTCACGGTCGGGCGACACGCCCTGTCCTGTCGCCTCGCGAGCGTCTTCGGTCGCGACCGGTTCCCGACGCCGCTGGCCGACGGCGGGGTCGAGGTCGATATCGAGACGCCGGCCGATCCCGTGACCGTCGCCGAACACGAACGGCGACACCTCTCGCGGAGTTTCTCGGTCCTGCGAGCCTTCGAACGGCCCGCTGCCGACGAGATAGTCGACGCCGCTCGCGAGCGCACGATGGCGCGGGCGCTGGCCGGAACCGACGGGATCGCGGTCGCAGTCGTCGGCTTCGAACACCTCGACGGCATCGCCGCGGAACTACGTGATCGCGGAGCAGCGTCGCTATCTGTCGACGCGACGAGCCTGCGCGAGTGCGCGGAAGAATAGGTCCGTCCCGGCACAGACCGGGCGGGCAGTAGCCGCGTCACCGGCTACTGCGGTACGGGGTCTACTGGGGGCCTGAGACGGAAGTGTCCGACTTCCGTCTGAGTGCAGTCAGGGGTTGCGCTTGAGATGCACCTCGTCGTCCGATATCTGGGACACCGCCGAGTGGTTGAGTTCGTACACGTCTTCGCCCTCAGTCGTCCAGCCCAGTTTGCTCCGGATGCTCTGGTCCAGTGAGGACTCGGGCTTGACGTGGGCGTTGCTTCCTTTGATGTCTTCGATCGTACCGACCATGTCGCCGTCGGCTGTCAGTACGTTCTTGCCTCTGTCTTCGGCCATGAAGTCTCGTGGCATGGTAAAGCGCCGTCCCGGGGTCGCCGGGCGGCAAACGGGGAGTGACGCCAGCCCGCATTAAGTATAAGCGGGTTATATTCGACCCCTTTCGGAGCGGTTTTTATCTGACGGCGTTACTCTCGCGACCGTTTACCGCCGCCGACGTTACCGTTCGTAGGGTTGGCTTTTCCGCCCCCGCCCCCGAACCGGTGCGTCCCCGTTCCCAGCCGGTGGGAACGCGGTCCCCCGGTTTTGTGGGTCAGGCCGTAACGGTCAGCTATGTCAGACGACTCGCTGTCCGTCACCGTCGACGAACCACGCGACGCCGTCTCGCGCGAGTGGGAACTGTTCGTCCGCGAGGGGCCCGACGACGCCCTGACCCACGCGGGGAGTGTGAGCGCGCCCTCGGCCGATATCGCCCGCGAGCAGGCCAGACAGCTGTTCGAGTGGACCGCCGAGGCCTTGTGGCTCTGTCCCGCCGACGAGGTCGAGCGGATCCAGACCGAGGCGGTGGCCACCGTCGCCAGCGCGGGGGAGGAGGCATGATCTCGGTCAGTAAGCTCCTCTGTGATCTGGACGCGGAGGGGGACGGCCTGCGCTACGACGCCGCCGAGGAGTCCCGGAAAGAGCAGATCCGCGACCGGAAGCAGCGCCGTCCGGTCGTCGTCTGGAACGTCACCAAGCAGTGCAACCTCTACTGCGAACACTGCTACGCCGCGGCCGACACCGAGGTCGCCGACGGCGAACTGTCGACCACCGAAGGGAAGGCGCTGCTGGACGATCTGGCCGACTACGGCGTCCCGGTGGTCCTCTTTTCCGGCGGTGAGCCACTCGTGCGCGACGACCTGGAGGAACTGATCGCCTACGCCGACGAGGTCGGTGTCCGGCCGGTCCTCTCGACCAACGGCACGCTCATCACCGACGAACGGGCCCGCTCGCTGCGCGACGCCGGCCTGAAGTACGCCGGTGTCTCCGTCGACGGCCTGCCCGAGCGCAACGACGCCTTCCGCGGCGAGGAAGGGGCGTTCGACGCTGCGGTTCGAGGTATCCGAAACTGCCTCGACGCCGGCCTGAAGACCGGGTTGCGCTACACGATCACGGAGCGCAACGCGCCGGATCTGCGGGGGGTCGTCGACCTGCTGACCGACGAGGGACTGGATCGCTTCTGCTTCTATCACCTCGACTACGGCGGGCGCGGCACCGAAATCCTCGACGCTGACCTCACGCCGACCCAGCGCCGCGAGGCCGTCGAGACGGTGTGTGACATGACCCGCGACTACCACGACCGGGGCGAGGAGATCGAAACGCTGCTGGTCGGGAACTACGCCGACGCCGCCTACATCGTCGAGTACGCTCGCGAGCACTACGGCGAGGCCAAGGCCCGCACCGTCTACGAGTACCTCCGCACGAACGGCGGCGACCCCGCCGGCGAGCGCGTCGCCGACGTGGACTACCAGGGCAACGTCCATCTCACGCAGTTCTGGCAGAACTACTCGCTTGGCAACGTGCGCGACCGCCCCTTCGGTGCGATCTGGGACGACGACTCGAACCCGGTCCTTGCGGCGCTGCGGGATCGGGAGTCCCGGCTGACGGGCAAGTGCGCCGAGTGTGCCTACAGCGACGTGTGTCGCGGCGGCTCTCGCCTGCGCGCGCTCACCGTCGAAGACGACCTGTTCGCCCCGGACCCGCAGTGTTATCTCACCGACGAGGAGGTCCGAACGCGACCGCCCGCGGCCCCCGACACCGGCACCGCGGATTAGCGGTCCGTACCGTCCAGTGACACGCGTCTCGTCTCGGACCGGGGCGCTTTTGCCGACCGGTCCGCAACGTCTGACCGTGCTAACGGTCGAGCTTCACACCCACTCGGCGCTGTCCCACGACGGCCGTGACCCGGTCGAGCTATTGCTCGAACAGGCCCAGGCCGTCGGACTGGACGCGCTGGCGGTCACTGACCACGACGAGATCGAGGCGAGCCTCGAAGCGGCCCGCCTCGCGCCAGAGTACGGCCTCGTCGGCATCCCGGGTGTGGAGATCACCAGCGAGGCCGGCCACGTGCTGGGACTGGGTATCGAGGAACTCGTCCCGGCCGGCCTCTCCTTTCAGGAGACGATCGACCGCATCCACGAGCAGGGCGGCGTCGCCGTCGTCCCCCACCCGTTTCAGGAGTCCCGCCACGGCGTCCTCGCCAACATCTCGAAGGACGAACTCGCTGCGGCTGACGCCATCGAGGTGTACAACTCCCGCCTGCTGACCGGGCGCTCGAATCGGCAGGCCCACCAGTTCGCCCGTCGGCGCGGGTTGCCGATGACCGCCGGCAGCGACGCCCACATCAGCGAGATGGTCGGGCAGGCGGTCACCCACGTCGACACCGACGAGCGCAGCCTCGATGCGATTCTCGACGCAATCCGTGACGGACGGACGACGGTCGAGGGCAAGCGAACGCCGTGGCGGATCAGCCTCCGACAGGCCGCCGGGGGCGCGAAACGTCGCGTGAAGAACCGCGTCGCCCAGTTGATGCGATGATTCGGGGAGCCGACGCCACGGTCGTCCAGCGTGCTATCGCCGAGCGTGATCCGTTGCCGGGTACCAGCGGGTTCGCCGGGCGGGTGGTCGTCACAAACGATCACCGGACGGCGGGGCCACAGGGCCGTAACGCGGCGCTCGTCCGCGACGTGCTCGGGCGTGTCCCGCTGTTCGTCGAGCGCGACGCCGACGACCCGACGGCCGACGACGCGTGGGCGTTCGACCCCACGGCGCTCGCCGATCCCGTCGCCGTTCCGGCCGGCCACTGCCGGACGGCGACCGAGGAGGAACGCCTGTGGACGCTGCCCGAGCGCGACTTGCTGGGCGACGACGGCACGGCCGTCGATGCCGTCCGCGACGCGATCACTGCGGCGACGGCCGATATCAACAGCGGCGACACCGACGACGCTGCCATCGCCTTCTCCGGCGGCGTCGACTCGGCGCTGCTGGCCGCCCGCACCGACTGCCCGCTGTACGTCGCCGGCTTCGAGGGGAGCCACGATATCGAGGCCGCCCGCTCGGCCGCCGACCTGCTCGACCGCGACCTGACGGCCGTCGAGTTCACGCACGCCGATCTGGAGCGGGCCGTCCCGCGGATCGCACGCGCGACCGGTCGGACGAACGCGATGGACGTACAGATCGCGCTCCCCCTCTTTCTGACCGCCGAGCGCGTCGCCGCCGACGGCTACGACCGCCTGCTCGTCGGGCAAGGGGCCGACGAACTGTTCGGCGGCTACGCCAAGGTTGCCAACGCGCCCGACGACCACCGTATCGAGGCCGACACCGTTCGGGGCGCACAGCGGGAAGTGATCGCGACGCTGCCCGAGCAACTGGAACGGGACGTGTTGACCCTCGAAGCCGCCGGCGTCGATCCGGTCGCGCCGCTGCTCGACGACCGCGTGGTCGAGGTGGCGCTTGGCCTCCGGGGCGACCAGCTCGTCCGGGGCGAGGACGAGCGCAAGTGGGCGCTGCGCCGGGCCGCCGGCGAGTGGCTGCCCGACCAGATCGCCGCGCGGGACAAGAAGGCCGTCCAGTACGGCACCTACGCCGCCCGCGAACTCGACCGACTTGCCCGACAGGACGGGTTCAAGCGCCGGATGGACGACCACGTCACGAAGTACGTCGAGTCGCTGCTTTAGACCGGTGCGCCCAGCAACGTCACGACGTTCGCCGCGACCGTTGCCACGGTGACGACGGCGAACAGAGCCAGAAAGATCGCGGCGTTCCGGTCCGAGAGAAGCGCCCAGCCACCGACGAGCCACACCATCGCGCCGAACTTCACGAGCCACAGCCCCGGCACGCCGAGCGCCTCGACGGCCGCCCTGACGACGACGTTGCCCTCTCGCAGCCCTCGTTCGAGGCCGACCATCGTCGTCAGGATATCGAGGACCGTGGCGACGAGGACGACCGTCCAGAGAACAGCGTGTGTGCGGGTCATCTCGCGCTCGACGCCCAGTACTGTCCGAGACACGACTGTGTCTACGGTTCCGAACGCAAAAACGCGATGCCAACGGTCAGGGTACTGCTTAGTTTAGCAGTGTCAGCCTAGATTGAGGCACCGAAAGCCCTCGCACAGTTGCGGTCCCGCGGCTCGTTGCGCGCGCTTCGCGTGCTTGCATCGCCGGGGTTCCCGCAACTGCGCTCGCCCTTTCATCCGCCAGGGAACAGACTGTGACACAGCCGAATCCTGGCGGATGAAAGGGCGAGGCGCGGTAGCCGTCTCTGCGGCGGCACTATTCGACCGCAGGGAGAATATCCGCCACAGAGACGGCTAGCGTGCCGAGGGCTTTCGGTGTTTTGACGCTTGATTCGCTTCACTAAACACGACCACGATCAGTCCGACAGCACCGAGTAGCTCAGCCCGAGGACGATGCCGTAGAGGGCGTGGCCGCCGAGGCTGGTCGTTCCGATGTTGGGGACCGACGGGGCCCCAGAGAAGCCGACGGCACCCAGCCAGATCGGCATGAGGACGACCGCGAGCGCCGCCCAGACGAGCAGGCCGTACACCAGCCCTGCGAAGGCGTTGTCGAGGTTCGTCGCCAGTCCTTGATCGATGCCGTCAGTGTCCGCGAGCGCGGCGAACACGACACCCAGGACCGCGCCGTGGCTCATGTGGATCGCCCAGCCGGTGATGCCGGCCGGTGTGCCCAGGCCGTACAGCGCCGGGATGGCGTTCTCGATCACGCCCGGCGAGACGAGCGACATGAGGACGCCGAAGACGAGCGCCCCCAGGAGGCCGCCGACGACACCGCCCTGCCACGGTGCGACGTTCGTTCGTGCGCCGATCGACTGCTGTGCGCTGGTAGTGGTACTCATAATCCGCGTATAACGACGCGCTAAGCCCGTATTGTTATGCGTAGCCCATCCCGGATAAGCCGTGACAACGGGGTGGGTGAGAGCGGCGAGCGAGCGGCGAGCAGTCCGGTCAGGACTCGTCGATGTCGGCGTAGCACCGCACCAGCCCACACTCCGGGCAGAGTCGCCCTTCGACGGCGTGGTTCTCCGTCAACCCGAGCGAGCCCAGCAGCCCTTCGCGGCGCTCGTCGGTGTTGATCTGGAGTTTGAACCCCTCGTTGGTCCGCAGCTTCACCGGTTCCATCGTCACGCCACAATCGGGACAGCGTCGGTCCATATGCCCGCTTCGTCGATCGGTCGCTTAGGCGTTTGGCTCGGCCTCGACGGTGCTGATCGCCCGCCGCCCGATAGCGATCACGTCCTCGTCGAGTCGATCCGTCGCGGCCGCCAGATCGTCGGCGTCGAACCACTCCCAGGCCGTCGCGGGCGCTTCGCCGTCGGCGGGATCGATCTCGCGGTGGGGTGCGCGGGCGTAGAACACCATGTCGACGTGCTGGTGGCCGACGCCCTGTTCGGTGACGTTTACGTCCGCAAGCTGGAAGTGCTGGGGTTCGGGCAGCGGTTCGACGGTGTCGCTCTCGATATCGCCACGCTCGGCGATCAACTCTACGTCCATGCCCAGTTCCTCGCGGACCTCGCGTAGCGCGGCCTCGTGGGGGAGTTCGTCGCGGTCGACGTGGCCGCCGGGCGGGAGCCATATCCCCAGTCCGTCGTGTTCGTGCAGCGCGACGGCGCCGCTCTCGACGACGTATGTGGTCGCGGTAAAATGCCGGGTCGTCTCCATGCCATTCCCGAGGACGGGATAGAAAGTCGGCGTTTCGATTTAGATCTGCTGAATATCTTCTTCGGCTTCCAGCAGTTCGTGGTAGCGATTGCGGATCGTGACTTCGGAGATGTTCGCGACCTCGCTCACTTCGCTCTGGGTCACCTTCTCGTTGGTCAGCAGCGAGGCGGCGTAGACGGCCGCGGCGGCGAGGCCAACCGGCGATTTACCCGAGTGGACGCCCTGTTCCTTGGCGTTCTGGAGGAGCTGTCGGGCACGGCGCTCGACCTCGTCGGAGAGTTCCAGATCGGAGGCGAAGCGGGGCACGTAGCTCTCGGGGTCGGCGGGCTGGATCTCCAGCCCGAGCTCGCGAACCACGTAGCGGTAGGTGCGTGCGATCTCGTCTTTCTCGACCCGGGAGACGGCGGTGATCTCGTCGAGGCTGCGGGGTGTGCCGGCCTGCCGGGCGGCGGCGTACAGCGACGACGTTGCCACGCCCTCGATGGAGCGGCCCGGCAGGAGGTCGTCCTCCAGTGCGCGTCGGTAGATGACACTGGACGTCTCGCGGACGTTGTCGGGCAGGCCCAGCGCGGAGGCCATGCGGTCGATCTCACCCAGCGCCTGCTTGAGGTTGCGCTCCTTGGAGTCACGGGTGCGGAACCGCTCGTTCCAGGTGCGCAGGCGCTGCATCTTCTCGCGCTGGCGCGAGGACAGGGAGTTGCCGTAGGCGTCCTTGTCCTGCCAGCCGATGTTGGTAGAGAGGCCCTTGTCGTGCATCATGTTCGTCGTCGGCGCGCCGACGCGGGACTTCTCGTCTTTCTCTTTGGCGTCGAACGCTCGCCACTCGGGGCCGGGGTCGATCTCGTCTTCTTCGACGACCAGCCCACACTCCTCACAGACCGTCTCGCCGCGCTCGCCGTCGGCCACGAGGTCGCCGCTACACTCCGGGCAGACCTGCTCTGCCTCGTCCTCGGTCTCCGCTGTGTGCTCGTTCTCGTCCGTATATCGTCGGATGGTGGTGTCGGTCATTGGTTAGGGGGGACAGCCGGGTCTGTGACCCGAAAAACCTTCTAGCGAATCAACTATTGTACCCGCGGCGACTTAAAACTTTTCCCCATCTGTGAAGTCATACTTTCCGAATCGGAAAACGAGGTTTTAGGTTACCAAAGAGTTACTGCCCCGTCGACGGTGATCACGACCGGCTCGTCGGCCGCCTGTCGGGGGTGGCGGCTGAGGTATCGAAACCCTTACCGCTTGGCCACCGCTCCGGTGGAATATGAGCGAATCCGTCGTCGATCCGGATGAGGTCCGTCACGTCGCGGACCTCGCCCGCGTCGACCTCGACGACGACGAGGTCGAGCGGTTCACCGAGCAGTTCGGAGAGATTATCGCCGCCTTCGAGACCCTGGACGAGGTGCCCGAAGTCGAGCGCGAGTCCGAACTGGCCAACGTCATGCGCCCCGACGAGGCCCACGACTGTCTGAGTCAGGACGAAGCACTGCAGAACGCACCCGAGAGCGAGGACGGCCATTTCAAAGGGCCGAAGGTGTCGTAAAATGGCGACGGAGTACAACGCCTACGTCACGACCGAGCGCATCGAGGGCGACGACGACGGCCCACTCGCCGGCACGACCGTCGCCGTCAAGGACAACATCTCGACCGAGGGAGTCCAGACCACCGCCGGGTCTGCGATGCTCGACGGCTACGTCCCGCCCTACGACGCGACCGTGGTCCAACGGCTCAAGTCGGCCGGCGCGACCATCCCCGGCAAGACCAACATGGACGAGTTCGGCATGGGGACGACCACGGAAACGTCGGCCTACGGTCCGACCGAGAACCCCGCCGCGCCGGGGCACGTCCCCGGTGGCTCCTCCGGTGGCTCCGCGGCGGTCGTCGCAGCGGGCGACGCCGACATGGCACTCGGCACCGACACCGGTGGGTCGATCCGCTGTCCCGCCGCCTTCTGCGGTGTCGTCGGCATCAAACCCACCTACGGACTGGTCTCCCGGTACGGCCTCATCGCCTACGCCAACAGTCTCGAACAGATCGGCCCGATCGCGCCTTCCGTCGAGGAGGCCGCGGAACTGCTCGAAGTGATCGCCGGCCCCGACGACCACGACGCGACCACGCGCGACAACGACGGCGCGACCGAGGGGCTGGCCGACGCCGCCGACGGCGACGTGGACGGCCTCTCCATCGGCGTCCCCACGGAACTGGTCGAAGGCGCGGACGACGCGGTCGTCGAGACGTTCTGGGACGCCATCGACGAACTGGAAGCACAGGGTGCGAGCTACCACGAGGTCGACCTCCCGAGCGTCGAGCACGCCGTCGAGGCCTACTACGTCATCGCGATGTCGGAGGCCTCCTCGAACCTCGCGCGCTTCGACGGCGTCCGTTACGGTCAGAGCGGCGGGTACGACGGCAACTGGAACGAGAGCTTCGCCAACGCCCGCGAGGAGGGCTTCGGCGAGGAGGTCAAACGCCGCGTCCTGCTGGGCACCTACGCGCTCTCGGCGGGCTACCACGACAAGTACTACAAGAAGGCCCAGGACGCCCGCGCGTGGGTCAAGCAGGACTTCGATTCGGCCCTCGACGAGGCCGACGTACTGGCCTCGCCAACGATGCCGGTCCCGCCCATGGAGATGGGCGAGAGCCTTGACGACCCCCTTCAGATGTACCTCGCAGACGCCAACACGACCCCGGTCAACCTCGCCAATCTGCCCGCCATCTCCGTTCCCGCCGGCGAGACCGACGACGGCCTCCCGGTCGGCCTCCAACTGGTCGGCCCGGCGTTTGGCGAGAAAACGATCATTCGGGCCGGTAGCGCGCTAGCCTGACACTGAATGTCGTTGTCGCTCACCTCGTAGAAAACTCTCCTTGACCGATACTTTTTCGGGCTCGTCTTCCTAACCTTCGAACACGATGCCCTCCATACGATCGCTCGGCCTCCGACTACGGCTGGTCGCGCTGGTCGCGCTGCTGGTCGCCTTCAACGCCGTGTTCGTCGTCGTCGCCTACTGGCTGGGCCACCTCGCAGTCGGCCTGTTCTCGTGGTTCATCGTCTACGAATCGGCCGGACTGGTGGCCGATGCGTTACAGTTCCGGACGCTGCCCTCGCCGCTGATCGTCGCCGTCGGGACCGTCGCGACGCTGGCCGTCCAGTCGGTGTTTGGCTACCGGATGAGCGTCCAGACGCTCCCGGGCGAGGAGCAGAGCCTCCGCGAACTGCTCGCGCCGGTGACCGACCGCCTCCGGGACCGCTCGGACGACGAACCGGACGACGGCGGCCGCTTCCGCGACTTCGGCGGCCTGCTCGCCGACCGCTCCCACGCGATGCCTGACGAACCACGAGGAGCGACCGACGACGGGGACGAGGAACTCGACGAGCGCGTCGTTCCGACGTTCGACTACAGCGACGTGAGCGCCGCCGTCGAGTCGCGACTCACCGGGCTGGCACAGCTCTCGGACACCCCGGTACCGGACGTGAACGTCGTCGACAGCGACACGCCCAACAGCTACGTCGCCGGCCGACCCGGCCAGCAGACCCTCGTCGTGACGACGGGGCTGCTCGAAACGCTGGACGGCGAGGAACTCGACGCAGTGCTTGCCCACGAACTCGCCCACCTCAAGCACGGCGACGCCTTCGTCATGACTGCGGCGGGATTCCTACCGACGATCACCGCCCGCATCAACCGGGGGACGATCGAGTTCCTCCGGCGATCCGGGCTCGGCTACCTTCCCGGTGTCGACGAAGCCGAAGACGACGATACCGTCGCGTTCGGCCAGTTCCACTTCGCGATGCTCCTGCTTGCGCCGATCACGCTCGCGCTCTCGTCGGCGCTGTGGGTGGCCAGTACGGCCTGCTATCGCCTGCTCTCGCGCGTCCGAGAATTTCACGCCGACGCGGGCGCGACCGCGATCGCCGGGACGCCCGCGGCGCTGGCTGGTGCGCTGGAGACACTCGCCGACCGCCGACCGGCGACGGACCTCCGAACCGCCCAGACCGGCGTCCGCGAACTGTGCGTGCTGCCTGACGCGATCGGCGACGAGGAGGGCGTCGAGGGCGACGACGCCATCGCTCGCGCCCGACGGCGCTGGCGCTCGGTGACCGCTCGCGTGCTGCCCTCCTCGCACCCGTCGATCGACTCTCGGGTCGCCGCCCTCCGCGAGCAGGAACGACGATAGCGACAGAGCAATACTCCTTCCCGTCGCTGGTCTCGTATGGCTGCGGAATCCGACGGTGAGGAGTCGGGAACGGACGGGCAGATGATGGGTGTCGGCATCGCACTCGGTGCCGGGATCGGTGCCGCGCTAGGCGTCGCGATGGACGACCTCGCGCTCGGGATCGCGATCGGTATGGGCGTCGGCGTGGCACTAGGTGCGGGACTGAGTCAGCGGAAACGCGAGGAGTAGCGCGGTAGACGGTTCGACCGCTGAGTCACGCTTCAGTCGGCCGTCTGGTCTCGTCGTCGATTCACGTCGAAGGTGCCGAGCAGCGCCTGCAGTCGTTCGGCCCGCTCGACGAGCGATCCGGTGCTGTCACTGACACGGCTCATCGACCCCGTCTGCTGGCGAGCGGCCGCGGAGGCCCGGTCGGTCTCCTCGGCGGTCGACCGGCTGATCTCCGCCACGTCTTCGATCATCGAGACCGCCTGTTCGGTGCTGGCGGCCTGCTGGTCGGTCGTGTCGCGGATCTCCTCGATACCGCTGTTGGTCTCGTCGGTGTTTTCGGCGACGAGGCTGAAGGTCTCGACGACCTCCTCGACGGCGCTGGCACTCTGCTGGACGGCTCGCTCGGCTTCTCTGGCCTCCTCGACGGTCCGCTCTGTCTGTGCCTGTGTCTCCTCGATCAGTTGCTCGATCTCGCCGGCCGAGGACTGGGTCTCCTCGGCCAGCTGTTTGACCTCGTCCGCGACGACGGCGAACCCGCTGCCGTCGGCCCCGCCGGCCCCGCCGCCCGCGCGAGCGGCCTCGATGTTGGCGTTCAGGGCGAGCATGTTGGTCTGTTCGGCCACGTCACCGATCAGCTGGACGATCTCGCCGATCTCGTCCATTCGCTCGTCGAGCGCCTCGACGTGGTCGACGGTCTCGTCGATCGCGGTCTGGACCGTCCGGGCGTCGTCCAGGGCCCCCTCGGCCGTCGACTCCCCGCGGTCGGCGATCTCGGCCGTTTCGCGGGCGGTCTCGGCCACCGTCTCCGCCGAGGCGGCCACCTCCTCGACCGTCGCCGACAGGTCGGTCATCTCGTCGGTGGCCGCCTCCAGCATCTCGCGCTGTTCGTTGGCACCGCTAGCGATCTCGTCCAGCGATTCGCTCACTTCCTCGCTGGCCTGCTGGGCTTCTTCGGTCCCGTCGTTCGCGTCGGTGCTCGCGGTCGCGACCTCGTCGGCGAAGTCCTGAATCTCCCCCATCGCGGACTCGGTCTCCTCGATCATTTCGTTGAACGCCTCGCCGATCCGGACCATCGCCTCGCTGTCGCTGTCGGTTTCCAGTCGGACGCTCAGATCGCCGTCGGCAGCCCGGCTCATCGTCGCGCTGTAGGCGCTGGCCGTCGCTTCGAGGTCCTCGTTCAACCGCTCGACCTCGCGCTGTCTGGCCTCGGCCTCGGCTTTGGCCTCCTGGGCTTGGGCCTTCGCCTGCTCGATCTCCGCTCGCTTCCGTTCGAGATCCTCGACCTGCTCGGTCTTGGCCTCGGCTTCCTCCAGTCGCTCTTTGGCCTCCGCACGCGACCGTTCGGTCGAGTACCAGTGTGACATCAGGGCGATGGCCAGCGCCAGCACGAAGACACCGTGGATCAGCCCCCACGCCCACGGATTGTCGATCGCCGCGCCGTGGTTGTACACCCGACTGGGGTTGATCATGCCGAACACGCCGTGGGTGAGGACGACGTAGCCGATGCCCAGCGCGAAGGGCACCCAGTCCTCGTAGACGGCGACGACGGCCATCGCGACGAAGAAGTGGAAGTGTGCCTCGATGAACCCACCGGAGAAGTGGACGAGCACGGTCGAGCACGACAGCAGCGCGAGCGTCGCCAGCGCGGTCCGAGCCCGGCGGGGGAGTCGGTCCAGCGTCGCGACGACGGCGAGTGTCGCCACGAAGCCCAGTTCCAGCAACACGGACGACAGCGGAATCGACGGAATGGTCGCACCCGTGACCACCGTCTCGGTCCCCTCGTATAGCCCGAGCAGGAACAGGGCGGGGAGATGTGCCAGCACGACCGCGATGATGTTTCGATGTCTGTTCCGCCACGTCGCTGCTGGGATCGACTCTCCGTCGGGCGTGTGTGCGACGAACTCCCGAAGCGTGCTCCCGATGCCGCCAGCCGCTCGTCCCTCTGATCCACCGGTACCCGCAGTGTCCATACGCACAGGGTTTCGTGTGAGTGGAAAAGCCCACTGGCCGCAGTATCAGGACCGATACCGGTGGCGCGCTCACCCGCCGCGCAAAAAGGTTCACACCGGGGTCGACGCTGTTGCTGAACTGTCGGTGTGTGAACAATGAGAGTCGGAATGAATTACTATCGCGCCTGCTCCGGGTCTAGAGAGATGCGAGACCTCGAGACAGACGAGGAGATTGAACGTGCAATCCAGTATCTGGTGCATTCGTTCGAATCGTCGGGAGACAACCCGAAGCCGGTGATCCTCCATAGCACGCGCGTGGGAATGGAGCTGTACGACAGGGGGTACGAGCAACATATCGTCGTCGCCGGATTCCTCCACGACTTGCTAGAGGATACGGCCGTGACGGTCGCGGAGATCCGTTCGCAGTTCGGTGACGATGTCGCGAACATCGTGGAAGCGACCAGTTTCGACGAGGCCATCGACGACTATCTCGAGCGCCACCTGGATATCTACGAGCGATGCTTCGCGCTGGGACGGCCTGCGGTGGCTGTCAAGGCCGCAGACCTCCTGGACAACAGCGACTACTATCACCTGGGTGAGGACGTGGACCTCAAGCGGAACGTGCTGGAGAAGATGGCGTACTTCGTCGAGCACTCGGAGCCGTACATCGGGGACGACGCGCTCTATCGCGACCTCAGTGAGAAGTACCCTGTGGTGAAAGAACGGGTCGAAAGGAGTATCGAGGAGTGAGCGTGGCGCTGTCGTGGTTCTATTCTACAGACACAGGGGTGTCTACATCGGCAGGTAGACGAGGAGCAGCATCTCCGTTCAGGACATCAACGATCCACTTTTTTTACGCCCTGCTGTGATGATGTGATATGGATCCTGAACTTCGCCGGCGTCTCGACGTACTTATTGTCATTTGCTCGTGGTTGTTGGGGATCGTACTGACGTACCTGTTCTACAGTGAGAAGGCGGGCACGTTCTTCATCCTCTCGACGCTCGTTCCGACCGCGGTGCTCGCTCTATTAGCGATGTCGTACGTAATAGAGTCTAACGCCACCAGTGACGACGAGCATAGCGGCTCCTAATTCGAAGGGAGTACCTGGCGATTACTGACTGCTCTGTACTGATCTTGGCCGGCCGTTACCGTTTCACCCCAAGCGCGCTTGCAGAGCGCGACTTGCGGCGTGTTTTCAGTGCAGATCTTTGCGAGTCCAGCGGGTCCGTCGGTCCCACATTCCATGCGAACGGGCGCTGCGAGGCGGTTTCACCGCCTCGAAATCGCGGCGCGTAGCGCCGCGCATGGCCCGTGAGTAGACGGTTCGAGCGCGGCAAAGCCGCGACTCGAACCCGCCACTAAAAAAGGTACTACTGGAAGGTTCGGGAGACCGTCTCGCCGTCGTCCAGTCCCGCTTCGGCGTGGTCGAAGCGTTCTTCGATCTCGTCGTAGCGTTCGCGCACGTCGTCGTCGACGCTGGCACCGACTTCACCGAGTGCCGTCTCGAAGTGGTCCATCGTGATTCGGACGTTGCTCACCGAGTCGTCGATGTCGTCGGGATCGACGCTGTTGATGAACTCCCGGGTGGCAGCCATCGAGGCTTCGCGGGTGACCGCTTCGATATCGGCACCGACGTAGCCCTGGGTCCGGCGAGCCAGCTGGTCGAGGTCCACGCCGTCAGCGAGTGGCTTGCCGCGGGTGTGGACCTGGAAGATCGCGCGGCGAGCCCCCTCGTCGGGCACCGGGACGTGGACGTGGCGGTCCAGTCTGCCGGGGCGGACCAGCGCCGAGTCGATGAGGTCGGGACGGTTCGTCGTGGCGATCACGACCACGTCCTCCATCGCTTCGAGGCCGTCCAGTTCCGTCAGGAGCTGGGAGACGACGCGCTCGCCGACCTGCGAGTCGCCGCCACCGGAGCCACGTTCGGCCGCGATGGAGTCGATCTCGTCGAAGAACACCACGGTCGGGGCGTTCTCGCGGGCCTTGCTGAACACTTCGCGGACGCCCTTCTCGGACTCGCCGACGAACTTGTTCAGCAGTTCGGGGCCCTTGATCGAGATGAAGTTCGACTGGGCCTCGTTGGCGACCGCTTTGGCCAGCAGGGTCTTCCCCGTGCCCGGCGGGCCGTACAGCAGGACACCCTTGGCCGCGTTGAGGTCCATCTGCTCGAACACCTCGGGGTATTCGAGGGGCCACTGGATCGTCTCGCGCAGGCGTTCCTTGGTGTCTTCGAGGCCGCCGACGGACTCCCAGGAGGTGTCGGGGACTTCGACGAACACTTCTCGAAGCGCGGAGGGTTCGATCCCCTTGAGCGCCTCCTTGAAGTCCTGCTTGGAGACCTCCAGCGATTCGAGCACCTCGGCGTCGATCTCGTCGGATTCGAGGTCGATGTCGGGGCGGATCCGCCGCAGGGCGTTCATCGCGCCCTCCTTCGTTAGCTGGGCGAGGTCTGCGCCGACGAAGCCGTGCGTGTTCTCGGCGTACTCGCTGAGATCGATATCCTCCGAGAGGGGCATCCCGCGGGTGTGGACCTGCAGGATCTCCTTGCGGCCTTCCTTGTCCGGCACGCCGATCTCGATCTCGCGGTCGAAGCGACCGCCACGGCGGAGCGCGGGGTCGATGGCGTCGACGCGGTTGGTCGCGCCGATGACGATCACGTCACCGCGCTCGTCGAGACCGTCCATCAGCGAGAGCAGCTGTGCGACGACGCGCCGTTCCACGTCGCCCTGGGTCTCGCCGCGCTTGGGTGCGATGGAGTCGATCTCGTCGATGAAGACGATGGCGGGGGCGTTCTCTTCTGCCTCCTCGAAGACCTCGCGGAGCTGTTCCTCGGACTCCCCGTAGTACTTCGACATGATCTCCGGGCCGCTGATGGTCGTGAAGTAGGCGTCGATCTCGTTGGCGACGGCCTTGGCCATCAGGGTCTTCCCGGTGCCGGGCGGGCCGTGCAGCAACACGCCTTTCGGCGGCTCGATGCCCAGTTGCTGGAACAGCTCGGGGTGGCGCATCGGCAGCTCGATCATCTCGCGGACCTGTTCGAGCTCGCTGTCGAGGCCGCCGATGTCCTCGTAGGCCACGTCGGGGGTCTCCTGACCGCCGGCCTCGGCGGGAGCCTCGCCGGTGATCTGTTCGGCGGGCTTCTCGCTGACCTCGATGTCGGTGTTGTCGGTCACCACGACCGTCCCGGCGGGGTCGGTCTCGGCGATCCGGAGCGGGATCTTCTGACCGCTCATGCTCGACAGCGGTCCGAGGCCGAAGCTCACGGGGACAGTCTGGCCCTGCGTGACGGCCTGGCCGCTGAGGTTGTTGCGGATCATCGGGCCGACGTTGCCCCGGACCCGGAGGTTCTGGGGCAGCGCGACCGTGACCTGCTTTGCGACCTGCACGTCGGCCTTCTCGACCTCGACGCGGTCGTCGATGCCGACGTTCGCCTCCTGTCGGAGCTGACCGTCGATTCGGATGACGCCGTTGCCACTGTCCTCCGGGTACCCCGGCCAGACGCGAGCGACGGCGCGGTTCCCGTCGCCGTCGATGACGATGTAGTCGCCGTTTTCGAGGTCCATCTCCTCCATCGCCGAGCGGTCGACGGCCGCGAGGCCGCGCCCGGCGTCCTTCTGCTTGAGTGGTTTGACGCTGAGTTTCATTCCTGGGACACCTCCGTCGTCATCTCGATAGTGAGGACCCCGTTTCGGATAAACGCTCGTGCGTCCTCGCCGGGCACCTCGAAGTCGTACTGCTCGTCGTCGACGAGGACGATGGCAGTCCCATCGACTACGTCGACCGTCGCATCGCCGACGACGCCCAGGTCCGCCGCGAGAACGACCGCGTCTTCGTACTCGTACTGACGCAGTGGTGCGTCGCCGACAAGCTGCTGTTGGTCAGTCATGCTAACTACGAGTTAGTGATCAAACTATATAAACCTTCCCCTAAAAATCGCAGTAAGGCGTCCGTCACACGGAATAGACCACTGTTTGCGGTTCACATCGCTCGCGGGCGCATCACTAAACGGTAGCCCGACGTTATCGACCCTATGGAGACCCTCGAACACGACGGGCGGACGACGGCCTACCGTTTCGTCGAGGCGGACGCCACCGGGCCGACCGTGCTGTACGTCCACGGGAGCGGTGGGACACACACCCTCTGGAGCGCCCAGTACGCGCCACGGGGACCCGCGCACCCGGCCGTCGCGCTCGATCTGAGCGGCCACGGCGAGAGCGAGGACATCGACGGGCAGGAGTCCGCGACGCTGGCGACGTACGTCGAGGACGTGGTGGCCGTCGCCCGTGAAACGGACGCGACCGTCCTCGTCGCCAACTCACTGGGCGGCGCGGTCGTCCTACGGGCCGTCCTCGACGGCCGACTTGCGCCAGCGGGCATCGTCCTCGCCGGGACGGGCGCGAAACTGACGGTCGCCGAGGAACTCAGAGAACTGCTGGCCACCGACTTCGGGGGTGCTATCGACATGCTCCACGGCGAGGACATGCTGTTTCACGATCCGCCGGCGCGCCTGCGCGAGCGGTCCATCGAGACGATGCGGGCCGTCGGCCAGTCCGTGACCCGCCGGGACTTCGAGGCGTGTCACCGATTCGACGTGCGCGATCGGATCGCCGAGATCACAGTCCCCACACTGGCCGTCTGTGGCGAGTACGACCGGCTCACCCCTCTGTCGTACCACGAATATCTGGCAGACCGGATACCGAACGCGACCGTCGAGACGGTGCCCGATGCCGCCCATCTCGCGATGGCCGAACGACCGACCGTCTTCAACGACGCCATCGAGTCGTTCCTCGACCGCATCGAGGGCTGACCGCAGTCAGTACAGGTCGTCCAGTTCCTCGGCGACGTGACTGTGTTCTTCGGCCGGGAACGCGCCGGACTCGACGGCCTCGACGTAGGACTCGACGGCCGACTCCATCTCGCCGCGTACGTCGCCGAAACGCTTCGAGAACGGGGCGACCCCCTCCGAGAGCCCCACCACCTCGTCGATGGTCAGGACCTGTCCGTCACAGTCCGGCCCGGCACCGATACCGATGGTCGGGATGTCGATGGCGTCGGTGACGGCCGCCCCGAGGTTCGCCGGCACGTGTTCGAGGACGAGCGAGAACGCGCCGGCCTCCTCGTGGGCCCGCGCGAGGTCGACGATCTCCTCGGCCGACTCCTGATCGGTCCCCTGGCGGAAGAGTCCCGTCTCGTTCTCGTGCTGGGGCGTCAGGCCGAGGTGAGCCTGGACCGGGATCCCCAGCTGTGCGAGCCGCCGAGTCAGGTCGACCGTGTGAGGGCCGGATTCGAGTTTGACGCCGTCCGCGCCGGCCTCCTTGACCATCCGGCCGCAGTGCTGGATCGCCTCGGCCTCGTCGCCGCCGTAGGAGAGGAAGGGCATATCGGCGAGGACGAAGGCGTCCTCGACCGTCCGGGCGACGGCCGCGGTGTGACTGGCCATCTCCTCGACGGTCACCGGGAGCGTCGAGTCGTAGCCCAGCCTGAGATTGCCGATCGAGTCGCCGACGAGCGCGATGTCGACGCCGGCCTCGTCGACGACCGCAGCGTCGGCGGCGTCGTAGGCCGTCAGCATCGTCACCGGCTCCTCGCCGGCCTTCTCGCGAATGTCTTTGGCCCGCATACCTGTGGGTGTGACTCGCCGGCTGATAAGCACTGTCATGCCGGCGGGCCGTTTCGCAACTGATTAGCCCGAGAACGACGCAGTCCTCGTCATGCCACACGTCGAGGAGACTGACCCCGAAGGCGTCGACTTCGGCTGGGTCATGCAGACGACGTTCGTCACGACGATCCTCCTCGGTGCCCCCGTCGTCGCCGTGCTCTCGCTGTTCGTCGAACTGACGACGTGGCTGGGCTGGGCCGAGTTCGCCGTCCGGGTCGGTGCGGTGGTCTGGTTCCTGACCGCAGCGGGCGTGTACACGTACGCCCGCTACTTCGATTCGGAGTGACGGTCCCGAACCCACTGGAAGTCCATCGACGCCCGCCGAGCGGCGGTCTCGTCGCTCTCGGAATCGCCGACGAACAGCGCCGCCGACGGCTCGACGTCGAAATCGTCGAGGATCGACCGCAGCGGCGCGGGATCGGGCTTGTACGTCGCCAGCGAGTCGCGCCCGACGACGGCCCCGACGTGACGGTCGATCTCGTGGGTCTCCAGCGCGACCCGACAGGCGGCCTCACAGTTCAACGAACAGACGCCGACCGGTACGTCGAGCGGTAGCTCGTCGGCCAGCGGGAGCCGGTCGGAGTCCGCCGCCCCGGTCTCCTCGTGGTCGGCGATGGCAGCCTCGACGATATCGCGGTGACCAGTCTCGTCGGACAGCTCCAGCATCTCCCATAGCGAGTGCCCGCTCGTGTCCACGCCCCGCGCCCGCAACGCCTCGTCGACATCGCGAGCGACGGCGTCCCAGTCGACGGCGAGGCGAACGAGCGTCCCGTCGAGGTCGTAGATCACGGCCTCGTAGTCCTTTGTCACGACCGAACGGAGGCGGGCGAGCGAAAAGAGCCTTCGGGCGACTGGTCGCGCTTGGTGAAGCTGATAGAGGGCTTTCGGCGTCTGCAACTCCGGGACCCGAACTGTTTATTTGAACACCACTACTCGGGAGGTCGACCGGGACGAGAGACCTAGAAGAAAAAGAGTCGTTCCTCGGCCTCGTCGGTCAGCGGAGCGCCGTACTCGGAGATTTCGACGGCTTCGGCATGGCCGACCGCCGCGCCGGCTTCCTCGCCGTAGCGGGCTTTCAGTTCCTCGCGGAAGCGGTCGGCGACGTTCATCTCGGTGTTCGCGGCGAGGTGGCCCAGTCCGTCGTTGGCCAGCCACTCGCGGCGGGCGTCCTCGCCCTCTGGAACGCTGTCGAGTTCGCCGAAGGTGAAGGGGAGCCACTCGTACATCTGGGACTCGTGGCAGTCCAGCGCGTCGATCTTCTCGTCCTCGACGTCGGTCACGTCAAGTACTACGTCGGGTTCGAAGGGGGCGGGCTTCTGGAAGTGGTCGGCGACGTAGCCGAAGACGGGATTCGAATCGAGTGCCGGCGCGTCGGGGACAATGTTGGGAACGATCAGCGAGTAGGCGGCGTCACGGATCAACTGGGCCGTGTAGCGGTGGTCGGGGTGGTAGTCGTTGTTGCGCGGGCCCAGCACGAGGTCGGGGTCGACTTCTCGGATGTAGCGGATCAGCTGCTTGCGGTTGGCGAGCGTCGGTTCGAGCAGGCCGTCCTTGATGTCGAACACGTCGTAGTCGATGCCCAGCGTCTCCGCGACGGCCTCGGTCTCGCGTTTGCGTCGGGCGGCGAGTTTCTTCCGGCCCATCTCGTGGTGGCCGGCGCTGCCGTCGGTCACAGAGAGGAAGGTCACGTCGTGGCCCGCGTCGACGTACTTCGCCGCGATCCCACCGGCCTTGATCGAGCAGTCGTCCGGGTGTGCGCCGATCACGAGGAGGTGCTGTGTCTCGCTCATACCCCTGCCCTCACCGGGAACCGTTGAAACGTTTGGGGATCGTCCCGGAGTCACTCGCCTGAGACTGCCGAAATGTTTCGCGTGACGACACACAGCGACCGGTTCGCGCTCGTTGGTACAGCGTATTAGTCGGCGGGGCTACGACGACTCAGTGTGACCGACACCGCGCTCCTGTGGCACCGGGCGGACCTCCGCACCGTCGACAATCCGGCGCTCACAGCCGCTTGCGAGGCCGCCGACGCCGTCGCACCCGTGTTCGTCGTCGACCCGCGCTACTACGGCCCGGACGGCCTCGCGTGTGACGCCCGCCTGCGCTTCCTCCACGAGTGTCTGACCGACCTGCGGGCGCAGTACCGCGACCTCGGCAGTGATCTGGCGCTCCTCGTCGGCGATCCGCGCGAGCGACTGCGGGCCTGCCTCGACGGCCCGGCCGACGCGCTGTACTACAACCGCCATCCGACCGCCCGCTACGGGGAGCGCGTCGCCGACGCCACCGGGGAGTGGCCGGAGGCGACTGCCGTCGCCGACGACGGACTTCGGTACGCCGACCAGCGCCACCGGGACGGCACCGTCGCGGTCGACACCCGCGAGGACTGGCGCGAGCAGTGTGAACGGTACTTCGAGGGCCCACTCGCCGAGCGCCCCGACGCCCTGGACGCGAACCCGGTCGACAGCGAAACGACGGTCGACGCGGTCGAGTCCCGCTGGGAGGTCGACCCCGCGAAGCGCGACGTTCCCCGCGGCGGCACGATGGCGGGCAACGAACGGCTGGACGCCTTCTGCGACCGTATCGCAGAATATCCGGCGAACGTCTCGCCCCCGGCGGCCGCCGAGACCGGCGGATCGCGATTGTCCCCCTATCTCGCCTTCGGCGCGCTCTCGGCCCGGCAGGTCTACCAGCGGGTCACGGACTGCCCGGACGGCCGCGGCGTCTCGATGTTCGTCTCGCGGCTCTACTGGAATCGTCACTACCACCAGAAACTCGCCGACTGGCCGGGCTGGACCGAGCGCTCGGTCAACCCCGTGTTCCGCGGCCTGTTCCGGGACGAACACGACCCCGAACTCGTCGCGGCCTGGAAGCGGGGCGAGACGGGCTTTCCGATGGTCGACGCGGCGATGCGGGCGCTCGTCGAGACGGGATTCATCAACTTCCGGATGCGTGCGATGGTGGCCGCCTTCTTCGTCTACGTCCTTCGAGAGTGGTGGAAACGCGGTGCCGACTTCATGTACGCCCATCTCATCGACGCCGACGCAGCGATCAACTACACGCAGTGGCAGTCACAGGCGAACCTCACCGGGGTCCATCCCGTCCGGGTGTACGATCCGGCCAAGCAGGTACGGGAGTACGATCCCGACGGCGAGTTCGTCCGCGAGTACGTCCCGGAACTGGCACCGCTGCCCGACGCCCACCTCCCGCGCCCGGAGAAGGCCCCGATCGCGGTGCAAGACGACTGTGGCGTGCGGATCGGCGAGGACTACCCGCGACCGATCGTCGACTTCGAGGCCCGGGCCGATGCCGCTCGGACGACCTACGCCCGACTCGACGACCGGGCCAAAGAGGCGCTCACCGAGCGAGTCCGCCGGCGCGGTTCGTTTTCGAACCGTGAGCGATCCCGCGATCGCTCGGAGGGGTCTGTACAGGGACAGACGAGTCTCGACGACTTTTGAGATCAGCTGACGCGTCGGTAGATGTCGGTCAGCTGACCAACCGACCGCTCGACGCTGGTCGCCTCGCGCCGGGCCAGACACGTCTCGCGCAGTCGCTCGTGCTCGTCGAGCGCACGCTGGATCTGCTCGCGGAACGCCTCGGTGTCTCCTTCGGGGTACTTGTAGCCGTTCTCGCCGTGGTCGATTGTCCCGCTCAGTGCGCCGCTGTCGACGCCCACGACCGGGGTACCACAGGCGTTTGCCTCCAGCGCGACCAGCCCCTGCGTCTCGACGGGGCTGGGGAACGCGAACACGTCCAGCGCGGCGTACAGTTCCGGCAGTTCCTCGCGGTCCAGAAAGCCCAGAAAGTGCGCGTCCACGTCCGCCTCGGCGGCCGTCGCTTCGAGATCATCGCGTGCTGGGCCGTCGCCACCGAAGACGAGGGTCACGTCGAGTCCCTCGGCAGCGGCGACGATATCGTCGAGGCACTTCTCGTAGCCGTGACGACCGGTGTAGCCCACGAGCGGGCCGTCAGGGAGGCCGTGGCGCTCGCGGAACGCCGCTGTGTCGGTCGGCTGGAAGAAGTCGGTGTCGACGCCGTTTGCCAGCACCTCGACCGGCGTCTCGACGCCGACGGTCGACCGCAGGTGCTCGGCGGTGCGTTCGCTGGGCGTGATCACCACGTCGACCCCGTTTAGGAACCACCGTTCGTATCGCTGGGCCGCGCCGCCGATCAGCCGTTCGAAGTGCTCGCTGATCGAGACGTAGGCCGCATACTCGCTGGTCGGCGTGTGATAGGAGGCCACGAGCGGGGTGTCGTTGCTGCGAGCGAACCGCTTGGCGGCGATACCGAGGCTGAACGGCGTGTGTGCGTGGACCACGTCGGCCCGCTCGATTTCGTCCGGGATCCGCGGCGCTGCGACACGGAACCCTTCGTAGAACGGGAACGGGAGGCTCGACACGGGGTGTTCCCCGCTCGTGGCCTGGTGGTCGCTCCGGGGGTACACCACGTCCATCCGACTGTCCCGGCGCGCCCACTGCTCGCGCCAGGTCTTGACGGTGTAGGTGACGCCGTTGACGGTCGGCAGATAGGTGTCCGTGAACGCGGCGACCCGGGGGAGTGCCATCGACGGCGATTGAGCAACCACGCCTAAACCCGTTGCTATCTCTCGGCGACCGCCGCCGGGACCTCACCGTCGACCAGTCGCTCGTAGATCGCCGAGAGGCGGTCGCCGACACGGCCGAGTCCGTGCTCGCGAGCGGTCTCTTTCGCGTTCTCGCCAAGCCGTTCGCGGAGGTCCGGGTTCGCTTCCAGTCGTTCCAGCGCGTCGACGAACTCTCCTTCGGTCGAACAGATCAGGCAGTCGTGGCCGTCCTCGTAGTACTCCTCGAACGCCGGGATATCCGAGACCACGCAGGCCTTCCCGCAGGCCATCGCCTCCAGCACGACGATCCCCTGATTCTCGACCTTGGCGGGAAACATGAACACGTCGCCCGCGCCGTAGGCCCCCCGGATGTCGTCGACCCACCCCGAGAAGGTGACGTTGTCCGGCGGGTTCTTCGTCCACTTGCGCACCGCCGAGGACGCGCTCGGCCCGGTCTCGTAGGTGCCGAACCACGTGAAGTCGTAGTCGGTCCGCTGGGCGACCCGGCAGAAGGTAGAGAGGCCCTTGCGCTCGAAGACGTTGCCCACGGCGAACACGCCCAGCCCGTCGATGTCGTACTTCTCTCGGTACTCCTCGCGAAAGTCCTCGTATCCCGTCAGACGGTCGAGGTCGATCCCGTTCGTGATCGGTCGGATCGGCGCGTCGATGGGGTAGGACTGCAGGACGCCCTTCGTGTACTCGCTTGGACACAGCACGAGGTCGGCCTGTGAGTAGAACCACTTGAGGTACTTCCCGAGTGCCGGCGCGACGACGTTGGCTCCCCGGAAGCTATCGCGGAAGTCTTCGCGCGTGACGTGTGAGTGGAGGACGACAGGGGTGTCGGTCCGCTGGGCGTGTTTCACCGTCGCTGCGGACCCGGGGCCTATCATGTTGCAGTGGACCAGATCCACGTCGGTGAAGGCGCGGCCGCCGGTCACCTTCGACCCGACGGCACTGGCGGGGTCGCCCCCCTCCCACGGCGACGTGACGACCTCGATGTCGGTGTCGGCCAGCGCCGCCCGCTGGTGTTTGACCGACGTGCCGATCCCGCTGCGGTCCAGCCAGCCCGCCACCTCCAGATAGTTGAGCGCGCGCACAGGAATCCGTCCCACAGAAGGGGACAAAGGGCTGTCGGAACCGATGCGAAACGTATTCCCCGCCAGTCGCCGGAGTTACTGGCGATGACCGGGGAGATCGAAATTGCTCGCGAGCGCATCCAGCGCCTCCACGACCTCGCCCGCGAAGCCGCCGCGGCCGGCGAGGACGAACGCGCCCGCGAGTACGTCCGCCGCGCCCGCCGTGTCGCCGAGCGGAACCGGCTCTCGCTCCCTCGGCAGTTCAAGCGGTTCACCTGCGACGCCTGCGACGCCTACCTGCGGCCCGGCGTCAACGCCCGCGTCCGAACACGGGACGGGCACGTCGTGGTGACCTGTAACTGTGGGACACAGGCACGCTATCCGTACGATTGACCGGTCAGCTAGCCCAACTGGCGTTGATGGTTGGGTAATTGTTTAAGTCCTCACGGGCAATCACACGAGTACATGAGTAACAACAATCGACGACAGCGAATCCACGACCTCGACGCCACGCTGCGCGTCGGGAAGAAGGGGATCGACCCCGTCGCCGACGAACTCTCGAACCAGCTCGACGACCGCGACTTCGTGAAGGTGAAGTTCCTCCGCTCGGCGCTGGGCGGGACGACCACCGAGGACGAGGCCGAGGAACTCGCTGAAATGGCCGGCGCGACCGTCGCACAGACGAGGGGCCACACCGCGGTGTTCGAGCGATGATCCAGAGCGATCTCACGCCGGTCGCCCGCGTCCTTCAGGACTTCGACGTGCCCTACGCCGAGTCGATCGGTGCCGCACTCACTTTCCTCATCACCTTCGTCCTGATCTATCTCGTCGGCCGGATCGTCGTCTTGCCGATCGTCAATCGGGCGTTGCGTTCGCGTAACCTCGACGAACACGCTCGTAAGCCACTGAAGAAGCTCGTCAGTATCGTCGTCGTCTTCGTCGGTATCGCCGTCGCCTTCGGCGTCGCCCAGTACGGCGACTTCCTGCAATCGCTGGCGACCATCGCCGCCGCCGCGACGCTTGCCATCGGTTTCGCGATGCAGGACGTACTCTCGAACTTCGTCGCCGGCGTGTTCATCTTCACCGACCGCCCCTTCCGCATCGGCGACTGGATCGAGTGGGACGGCAACGCCGGCGTCGTCGAGGACATCTCCCTGCGCGTCACGCGCGTGCGGACTTTCGACAACGAACTCCTCACGGTCCCGAACTCACAGCTCACTGACGGCGTCATCAAGAACCCCGTCGCCAAAGAACAGCTTCGCCTCAAGTTCGTGTTCGGCATCGGCTACGACGACGACATCGACCAGGCGACCGAGATCATCGTCGAGGAAGCCGACAAGCACGAGGAGATTCTCGACGACCCCGCGCCCTCCGTTCGCCTCGTCGAACTGGGCGACTCCTCCGTCGGCCTCCAGTCGCGTATCTGGATCGACAACCCCTCGCGGGCCGACTTCGTGAAGACTCGCGGCGAGTACGTCACGGCCGTCAAACAGCGCTTCGACGAGGAAGGCATCGACATCCCCTACCCGAACCGCACCATCGGTGGGGGCATCGAACTGGCTAACGTCGACGGACTAGTGGAACCGGCCGACGACTAAGGGCCCCGCCTTCGCGACCTCTCCCTATCACGACGGCGGCTACGGGTCCTTTTCGTTCGACAGCCGCTCTCTGAGCTGATCGAGTCCGAGCGTCGTCACGAACAGGATTCCACCGAGATACAGCAGCGACTGGGGACTCGTGACGAGGGTGTTACTGTAGCCGGCGAGCACACTCAGATATCCCAGCACCGAGGTCGTCCATCCGAAGCCGGTGAGTCCAGCCACCTGTTCGAGGGTGTCTTCGTTCGATTTTACGATCTGTTTTAGTGACATAGGAAGGCCATACCCAACGTAAGCAAGACGTACTCGGGACTGGTTATGAAGCTACTTTCGCCGTGGTCGCGGTATTGTTATCATTCGAATACATCGTACAGCGCGATCGCTGCCAATATGTGGGTCAGATACACGACAACGGCTGGTGGTGGCCCGTCTGCGAGGTGTCTTCCGGTCACTGTTGTCCCAGAGACCGGTTTGGGAGTCGAGCGGTGACACTGGCCTGACTACGGAGTAATCCCCGAGTGTAGGTATGAATGAGATGGACACCGGGATTGCCCGGCGTTCGGACACGGGTAGTCCCGTTTGCCTCCTCCACCCCGCGATCCGACGAGCGACAGGTGTACGAAGGTCCGCTGCTCACTTCCGTGCCTGGCGGAGTGCCTTCGTCTAACCACCGACGAACGCCCCTGCAGGCGCAGCCGAGTGGACCGCTGTCCCCGTTGGACGAGGCTTCGACGTTAGCTCACGGGGCCCGCGTCCGGCATACCGGACGCCCCCGAGTTCGGTCCCCGCTCAAGACCATATTGCGGGCGAGGAGAGGGGCCTAACCCCTCGACCTAGTCCACCTGAAAATCCGCCGGGATCACTTAAGGACCTTTCGGAAGGGAGGGACGGCGGTCGGGTGTGATCTCCGCGGCGGTCAGAAGATCCGCAGGGCACGGGCGTACCAGACGGCGACGGCTGGCACAGCGAGCGTCGTAACGACGAGCGCGCCCCGATGGTACTGGAGGATCGTCGCCGTCGAGAGCTGTGTGACGACGCTCTGGGGGACGGTGAGGGCCCATACAAGCGCCAGCGTGGTCATGAACAGCCCCAGCACGAGCGTCGCCCCGGCGACGAGGTCCGGCGGTGAGCGGTCTTCGCGGCCCGCAGCGAAGACGATGATCGTGACGGCTGCAAAGAGGCCGACGATCTGTGGATTCATCGCGCCGGCGGCGAAGTACGTGCCGATGCCGCTGCCACCCTCGACGATGGCGTAGGGTGCTGCGAGGACGGCGATGACGGCCAGCGAGGCGACGATACCGACGGTCGGCGCGACCCGCAACTGGTTCATGTTCGGTGTTCGTCGGTCCAGTGGTCTTATACTGTCGATTCGACGGGAGCGTGGACGCCGGCCTGATACGGATCGTTGTCGTTGCTTACCGGTGATCGTCGCCACGGGGTAGGCGATCGCCGGTAACACGCTACAACATTCCGTCTGAGAGTCGAAAGGGCCACAAAGGAGACACGCATTGCCACGGCTATGGGACTGGGAAGCACGGCCAAGAAGGTCCAGAAACTGGCCGATCTGGCCGAGAAGATGTACAAGCGGATCAACCACATGGTCGAGCAACTGCAGGAGCTTCGGGAGACGGTCGACGAGACCGGACGGCGCGTCGAGGCGATCGAGCAGGAACTCGAACAGCACCGGGTACTGCTCGACGCCATTGCCGAGGAACACGACATCGACGTTGACAGTGCCGTCGCCGACGCCGTCATTCAGGACGCGGAAGGGAACGACCTGATCGCGGACGCCGGCGGTGACGCTGACACCGATACCGGCGGGGAGCAAAGCGGTGACGCTGACAGCTCCGACGGGTCGACGTAGACAGAGACTCGTCCAGCTCGGACTTGTCACCTCAGAACAGCCGGCCGTGTTCGACCTTGAGACACTTGTCTTGGACGACCTGAAGTCCCGCACTCTCTGCCCGGGCGGCGGCCTCGTCGTCGCTGATCCCGAGCTGTGTCCAGACGACTTTCACGTCGTCGCGTTCGAGTACCGCGTCGACGATCCCGGCGACTTCTTCGCTGGGCCGGAACACGTCGACGATGTCGATTTCCTCGTCCACGTCGGCCAGTGACTCGTAGGCGGGTTCGCCCAGAATCTCGTCGGCGAAGGGGTTGACCGGGACGATCCGGTACCCCTGTCGCTGCATATACGCGGGGATGTCGTGGGCTGCTTTCCCGGGAGTCGTCGAGCAGCCGACGACGGCGATGGTGTCGTGTTCGAGGATGGCCGTGAGTTCTTCGTCTGATTCGACTGGCATGGCTGCACGTACAAGCGGTGGCCGCAAAAGGATACTGTCGCTCTGGGCTTCGTCGCGACTCCCTGCACTCCGACACCACTCTCGATCAGCCGGTCGGCTCGGTTTCCGACGGCAGGTCGACTGCGGCGATGCCGTTCTCGTCGACCTCGATCGTGCCGTCGAATAGCTGCTCGATGGTGTGCAGCGTCTGTTCGTCGTGTGCCGTCGACTCGATGACGTGTACCCCGAGCGCGTCCACGTCGTCGACACGACTCGTGATGGCGTGCATGAACTCGAACACCGTCTGCAGTGTCGCGTACATCAGTAGCGTCGACAGCGAATCGACCATCACGCGGTTTCGTTCACGGCCGAGTTCGCCGTAGAAGTATTCGATGAAGTTCGAGAATCCGATCCCGATGCCCGTCATATCGACCGGTGACGTGGCGTATTTGACGGTGAGCGTATCCGTGGTCGACCGTCCCATATGCTCGGTGACGCAGTCGACGACCCCGATCGGTCGTTCGTCACGCTCCGCGCCGATCCCGAACTGAGAGAGGACGCGCTCGGCACTGTCACGCGTCGTAATCACGATCGCTCCGTCCTCTCCGTCCAGTCCGTGAGCGAGTATCTCCCGGGCGATCCGACGCTTGCCGGTCAGCGGCGGCCCGCTCACCAGGATGTTCGTTCCCGGAGTGACCGTCTGCCCCTCGAACTGTTCCCCGAGATCGTACATCAGTGACACTCCATACGGTTTGCTGATCGATCGCTCCGTGCACCTGCGCAGCGATTCGCTCGCTGGCGAACCGTCGCGCTGTTCAGATCGGGGGGCTTGTGTCTCGGGACCGGCGACGTGGTGCAGTACAACGGCGTCACTTGGTACCACTCCTTTCCGATGCAGCATTTATTTGTTTTCGGGATTCGGTCACGACCGTGGGTGGAAACATCATACAACGGCGGCGTCGAATCGGGGGGTTTAAACCAAGACGTACACATAGCAATCACTACAGGGCCCTTAGCTCAGCCTGGACAGAGTGCGTGGCTTCGGACCACGTTGTCGGGGGTTCAAATCCCTCAGGGCTCGTTCCCTTTTCGAACGATGCGAATCCGATAGACGGCGGTGGGCCGTTTATAACGAGAGTGGTGATTCCGCGCTGCAGTTCGTTCGATAGCCGAACGATTCTGCATCGCGGGGTCGCCGTCTGGTGGTTCTGAACATCCAAAGTCGCGTGTTCTTGTATTTTTGACAGGACTTCGCGCGCCATCTCAACAATACAATCGCTCACCTGGGGAGATCCTAAAGGGGGTTACGATCTTTCCACTTCATCAGATGAAACGTCCCCGTCGAGAAACCGTTCTCCAAAGTCTGTTAGCCGGTAGTTTGATGCGTCGATCCGCTGCAAGAGCTTTGCGTCCGCAAGCTTTCTACAACGGCGAGATATGTACTCTCCAGTGTAATCGATATTCGCTGCTATGACAGAGGGAGATGCAACGATGTCTTTCTCTCGTAGAAACTCCATGATACGCTCGTCTGCCTGAGTCATCCAGTCTACACGAGGTCGCATCTGGCGTTCAATACGCTAAAATAGGATCTAAGGACCAGTGAAGATCTGTCTGTGGACATGATAAATTGTGTTGTTGGACCTAGATTTTTGTGGTTCGAGTTCTTCGATCAAACCATGATACGATATTATGCTCGTTCATTGTGGCACCATTGTTTTCCAATCCGGTGATCTCCAGGTATGGGATCCACAGATCTTGAGGAGTTCCTATCGACTCTGTACCACTCTCTCAGGACGGAGCGTCGACGAAATGTGATTCGATTTCTCCAGGAGGCCGAAAAGAGAACACTCACAACAAGCCAATTGGCACGGACGATCGCTGGATCTGAAATGGGTGTCCCGGTGAACCATGCTACTGGAGAACCATACCGGAACGCGTACAATGCACTCTCTCAGACTCATCTACCGACGCTCTCAGATGCTGGGATTATAATCTACGACCCAAAGCGCCAGCTGATCTCTTCTGGTGCCCATTTCGAACTCGTAACACTCTTGCTGGATACAAATACCTCGACAGTGGACATCGTCGTCGGTTTGACTGCAGACTCGAATCGGGACGACACTGAATAACCGGCCTTGTTGAAATCTTCTGTCGCTGATAGGCTTCAGCAGCCTTGATGAATACAACGCGCATATCGGTCAGAAATGGGTGTAGTCCACCAATCGAATTGCATAGGGTCTCTAGAACAGCACAAACGACTGTCAAGAGAAATGCTGATATCGAATGACATCATCCCCGAAATCGTTTCCTATCAAATATCTCTTCTGCAGACTGAGAATGAGATTTAGAGGTGAAATCCATTCTTGAAATAGCCTCATATCTCTATGTCTGATTGTTTGGTATCTGAATAAATATTTCTGGCTCCCCGTTCTACGAGTCGTCTATCCACTGATTTTGGACCTTATCACGGAGATCTGTATTATACTCTTTTGTAATATCGAAGAGATCGTGCTGAACAACCATCTTATAGAGGTCCATGAACTCAACTAATTCAACATCCATCTCAGTGTCAGTTGTATAGACCATGGCCTCAGTCTCAGTTTGAGAGCTTACTTCACCGTTGGTCAGCAGCACTGCCCCATCGGCATTTTCTCTTACAGCAACGCCGACAATCTCACGGAGATCACTTGGTGGAACATCTGAATTACTGTCTGCTTGCTGTTTCACTGAAATTACTTTGCATTCGTCGTCACGACGTATCGACACGTCCAGTCCACCATCACCGGATCCTTTCGTCACCGTTGCATCCCACCCAATGCCTTCGTAGACATAGCCGACCGCCAGCTCAAACTGCCTGCTTCGAATACTTTTCGACCACTTCTCAAACTCATCAGGATTCATAGCGTCCGAGGTCATCTCAATACTTACCAATTGGCATCTAAAACGATAAAATTCGTGGGAACCGACTGCTGAACCCAAACTCTGTATCTTGCACGCAGTTCTTATCAGCTACTGAGGGTTTCAACAGAGCCGAACAACCACAATTGACGATTGAGTAAGTCCACTGCCCTCCGTCTATGCGTATGGGAGTACACATTGGATCCCATCTACGATCATGGACAGCGACCGACCCCTTCATCAACCAGAGTATTGCATAGACACTCTTCGGGACGATCTCTCTGCGGATCAGTTCAGAGAGTGGTATCGAGAACGACAGTATCGACGCAACATCGAGAATGGCACTCCGTTCTTCAACGAATACGGATACATTCCAGAACCGGAGCGACACACCCCGAGTAAACTGTTGCAATGCCACCGGAAGATCTTCTACCGTCAGCACAATGCACCAGCAGAACGCCCCGATCCCGATGGCGTCTTCTGGTTCGGAAACCGGTTTGAGGAAGATATTCTCTTTCCATATCTGCAGGACGTAACCTGTGAACTCGACTGGTACGTTTGCAACAGTATCTGGATCGATTTCACGGCCGAGGTAGACGATGTGGAGGTGCGGATCAAGGGTGCAACTGATCCTGTAATTGTGGACAGCGATGCCACTCCAGTTCTCCCAACTGAAGCAAAGACAAAAGAATCACTGGATTCGCTTAACTCTCCGAGTGAGCATCATCTGGCGCAACTTCATGCTTACCTTGCGGGGCTCTCGGAGAAGTACGACATCAAACTCAGCAGTGGCACTCTCGTCTACGGAAGCCGGAAATCGTTGGAGGTGAAGTTCTTCGATGTTGAGTTCGACGAGGACTTCTGGAACGAGACTGTCCTGAAGTGGGCTCGAAAACATACGCAGTATCGCTCCAATGACGAGTTGCCGCCTAGTAATCCAGAACAGCACTGGGAATGCCAGTTCTGTGAATATCGAGAGCGATGTGGAAAGGGCGAAGCCGAACAGAATAATATGGGTGTGTCCGGCTTTCTCAGTGGATTTCGCGGATACCCGAGAGAGAAAGTTGTCGAATATCTTGAAGCAGACCCCGACGCGAAACTCACTCCCACCCTCGCACAACAGTTCCCACGTCTTGCAGCGGAATATGAAGTCGCAGTCTGGAAGTGTGATAAATGCTCTTCAGCTGTCGAACCTGATCTCATCGAGGACTCGAAAGACCCCCTCTGTCCCGTATGTGCCGATCGAGGAGATCTATCTCATCTCTCACTGTCTTCCGCAGGTGATCTCGCATGAGCCAGCAAGGGACACAAACACCTGAGGCCTGTCCAGTCTGTCGTGAGGGGGCCTTCGACGATTCTCACGAAGCGTATGCTGGTGTCTGTGTAGGCTGTGGATATGTGATCCACGAAGGTATTGACCCCGCACCTCCGGACTGGTTGGTGACCGCTGATGACCCTAACCAGCAGGAGGAACACGATTGGTCCTCCTTTTGCTGCGTGCACGATGCGACAGAACAGCGGCTCGCTGAGGCTTTCGCTGATATAGAAGCGATCGCAGACACCCTCCCAATCTCAATCGAGCTTCGCGAGAAGGCTTCTGGAGTGTACTGTGACGCTTTCGTAGCACAGACGACCGATGGCCGGGACACGAGTTGTACTGTCGCTGCGAGCGTACGTCTGGCCTCTCACGATGCCGATCAGCCGATCCCGACGAACAGACTAACTGATTGCCTGAGCCTCAGCCATTCAGCATTTCGGAGTACTATGACCGCTCTGCGGGGAGATCTCGACCTGGTTCTGGGGGTTCCTGCACCGATTGATTATCTTCCTTTTCTGGCCGAGGATTTGGAACTCACAGATACCCATGTCAAAGCTGTTCGAGAATTACTGGATGAAATAGCGGATGCACCCGTATTGATCGGGAAAGACCCGTGTGGGATTGCTGCAGCGGCAGTCTATTTAATAGTGAATGATCTTACCCAGTTGGAGGTCGCTGACGCTGTCGGCGTATCGATCGAGACCGTACGCCAGCGAACTGGAACACTGCGGGAGCTGGTCCAGTGTGATTGATGCGGACTCGATCCGTGAGCGAGTTGCTGATGATGATACCACCGAGTCGATGCGAGCGGCAGTCTACGCCAGGACGTCGTCGACAAGCCGAGAATTCGGTTACTCTCTCGATGCGCAGATCAAACGCGGTATCGACCGCTGTGAGTCACTCGGCTGGGTCGTCACGTTCATTTACAGCGACGAGGCAGAAAGTGGGAAAGATACCGACCGGCCGATGTTCAAGCAGATGCTGAGCATGGCAGAAAAGCGGGCCTTCGATGTCATCGTGTTCTGGAAACTGGACCGCTTCTCTCGAAGCCTAATGCATGCGGTGCAACTGGAGTCCGAACTACGTCAATCAGACGTATACCTCTACAGCGTGACCGAGCAAATCGATACGACGACTGCGACTGGTCGATTTAATTTCCGGAACATCGCGAGTGCCGCAGAGTTCGAGCGGGACATGATCAAACAGCGCACCCAGATCGGACTTCACGGGCTGGCGGAAGAGAACCGCTGGCCCAACGATAGCCCGCCTCTCGGGTACGAACTAACCGATGCAAATCGACTTTCCATTCTCGAAGAGGAGAGTGCCTTAGTCGTAGAAATCTTCGAAATGTATCTCGAGGAACATTCGATGCCAGCGGTCGCCGAGAGATTGAACAGACGAGGGATGTCGACGACTGAAAGGGGTGACTGGACGGCGAGGGCGGTTGGTGATGTGCTCCGGAACGATATCTATCGCGGTCACTACGAACTCGGTGAGGTCTCAGAGCACGTACCGGAGTATCGGATTATAGACGACGAACTGTTCGACCGGGTTACAGATATCCGGATGCGATTCAAGCGAGATAGCGCTTCGCGCTCCTCAATGCCTCTCTCGAGGAAGGCTCGAATCGCACAAGCAATCAAAGAACAGTATAGTGACTATCTCGATAGCTGTCGCTAAGCACGGAATTGCGGGTGCACAGAATTAACTCATTCCGAACTGATGAACGGGAACTTGTCTAGTCCGCCGGTTAAGACCTTCTGGATCATTTTGATCGCATCAAGTTCGGCCTCTGTCGGCCATCGTTTATAATACTCTTCTGCACTTTCGGATTTCTCACAGCTCGGGCACCGATACCGATGTACTTTTCTGCCTTTCAGATCAACCTGTCCGTCCCTCACGAGAGGTTCACCACAGTGGTGAACGAGTCGGGCAGGATCACTTCCTTCGACTACTGCGAAGAGGCTGAACTCTTCGATGAAGTCAAGCACTCCTTCTGTTTCTTCGTCTTCGGAGTGCTTCTTGTCTTTCTCCTCTATAATCTCCTGCGCTTTGTGAAACACGTCTTCCGTTACATCCACCTCTGCATCGGACTCCTCTTCGAGGAGATGCAGCTCAGGACATTCCATATCGTTCTCGTATGTCGTTTCTGTGACCCACTGGTCGGGTAATCTTGGCTTCCCAATGTACGTCATTTCAGTTAACAGCGTCCGGACTCTGTGGCCGTCTAGAACGCTTGTTCCGTACTTTTTGTCGATGTATCGCTCTGTCTCTGCGTAGGTCTCGCACTCGACGAATTTTCGAAACATGTCCCGGACGATCGTCTTTTCTTCGTAGTCAATCACCAACCAGCCAGCCTCGTCTTGATTATAGCCGACAGGAACGGTGTGCGTGTAGTTATTCCAGTTTTTCTGATTCAGGAAGCCACGAATGCGAGACTTCTTTGCCTTATTCGTGCGGATCTCGTTTTGGACTTCAGCCATCAGTGACATTAGTGTCGTATGTAACAGCCCCTTGACTTGAGCGACGTTTTGCTCACCAGCAGGTGTGAGAAGCGTTACGCTACATTCTGACTGGAGTACGTAGAGGAAATACAACGTCTCTGGGGCACTCCGGCCGACACGATCGACCTTCTCAACCAGCAAGTAGTCTATCTCTTCGCGCTTCGCAATTTCGAAGACTTCTTGGATACCTTCTCGATTGAAATTTGTTCCTGTCTGCGCTTCGTCAGTGATCGGATCGTGCGGAAGTTCGATACCTTCCTTTTCGGCCAGATCTTCGAGTTCCTCGATCTGACCAGAGATACTCCCCTCGTCGTAACCGCTATCGCTCGTTTCCCCGTCAAGCTGCCCTCCAGAACTCACCCGTGCGTAGACTAGTCCTTTCGGGGCATCTTCACCGTAGTCTGTTTCTGCATCGTCCTGATCAGCATCGTGTCCGTCGGAAGCTGTCGCTGGTTCTGGTTTGTTGGGTCCGTCGTCAATCGACTGTCGATTGTCTCTATCGTCAGCAAAGCTGCCGATCTCGGTCTGGGTGCCACTAGCCGTCAGCGTAAGGAGTGTACAGACATAGACGCAAAGTAGGATCTTACGTTTTAAGTGCTGTATCTGGATTGATATAGTACCTAAGATGCGCGCTCCCAAGACTGAGCGTATCTTACGTTTTATATGAGTGTTGGCCCAGAATGAGTGAGATGTAACGGTGATTTCGGGGACCTGCTCACTCTGCTGACTCATCGAAGACCACCTCGGTTGTCCCCGTCGCGGAATTCGTCGAACACTTCGCGACGGAGGTTTCGTTTCTCTGACTCGGTTCGTTCGTCGTAGTGTTTGTCGAGTATTTCGGGACTCACATCACAACGGCCACTGATGAACTGATCTGGAACTCCATCAGAGCGTTTCCAGGTGACATAGCCATGTCTGAGGGCATACGGGGGTTTGCTTGATGGACACTTCCAGGCTTTTCCAGTAGTCCCTGCTGCCTGGCACGAGTCGATGTCTCGATCATGGGGGCACTCATCGTCGACGACACACGGACGACTGTATTGGTAGACGTACTTTCTACACGTGGACTTCGACAATCGGCCAAATCTCGATGTTAGGAACGGTTCTCTGCCGTTTTCGGTCGTCGTGTCGATTCGATTTCGATCTACGTAGTCCTGAAACACTTCTGCAACCGGTTGCGTCAGATGGATTTCAGACTCTCCTTGTTCCCCGTTCTTGAGCTCTGTTTCTTCTGGACGGTGCCTGATCTCGATGTACGGATTATCACCTTCAACGTGCAAATCATCAAGATCGAGAGCGTACAGTCCACCAGGTCGACGACCAGTGTTTGCGTGAAACGTCCAGACCACGTGTTCTCGACTTGCGTACTCATATTTATGCAAGTACTCGAGAATTCGTTCGACTCGGTCGAAGTCGAATTTCAGATCCCGGATTCCTTCTCCAGCACCAAGCTGGGGAACGTCTATTTTCTTGCTGAGATGTGGCTCGACTGCCTCGATCCGTTCGAGATACTTGACGAGATCCCTGAAGAGGTACATCTCGTCTCGCATGGTTACTTTCGATAGTGGCTCGTTTTGAGATGGCGCTTCGAATTGTCGGTACCTCTTGTAATTCTGAACAGCTCGTCCGTCTAGCTGATTCAGAGTCTCGAGGTTTTCACGCTCACAGAATTCGAGGAAGTGCTCGAGCTTTCGTCTGTACTCGTCTACAGTCTGCGGACGAATTTCCACGGTCTTCTGGCTAAGGAACTCTTCGACACCGTCCTCTGGGTTGATTGGGTGGAGATCGTCGGTGGCGGATTCGACGAACTCACGGAGCTCTTCTGTGAGGGAATCCGCCGAGCTATTCATGGTTACTCTCCTTTGAGGTATAGTGCTTCGTGCTACAGGTCTTGATCTGGCTATACTTGTGACTGATCGTTGTTGTGTATGTCATGAATTCCGAACTCCTACCACTGAACGCTCAATTTCCCAATTCCGGTACTGTAGACGGTTTTATTGAGAGTTCGCGTTGTATTTTCCAGAACTCTCACTTTCATAGAGTTATAAAAATAGCATTTCTGACAGTCGCCTAATTTGTTCTACACCAATGCAACTAGCCACGTATTGCCTAGATGGAATCAACTTCCGTTGGAACAATTCTACAACACCTCACCGAAAACGGGTGATAAAAACTTCTATGGTTGTAACTAGTAAAGCGATGACAACGACATCCGGGAGAGATTGCTGTCTTGCGGTTTTCTAGACTTTATTTATATGCTAGAACCGAAGGAGTATGGTCGCCAGCCCCCTCCATGCAGGGCCGTCGCCATCTTTTGCTTCTCCCATCCTGCTTCACTGATTCCGCCGTTGGATTCGAGACCGGGGATCTGCTGACCAAGTCTATGAACGAGGTTGGTCTTGTGTGTCGGCTTTCCTGCCACACTAACAGCTTCAGCCAGAGTGTGAGCTTCAACACCGGCACATTGGCAATTGTTCACGTGTGCTTGGAGAACTGGTTTGAAGTTGTCCCTCTCGACAGAAGAAGAAAGATAGATCCCCAAGAAGACGCGTGGATAGCCGTTGAATCCAGTGCCACCGATAACTCGTATTGATTGCCACCGAGATACGTCTTTTAGAGCGCGACTTAGTGCCTTCTGGCGTGCTACTTTCGAACTCTGGAGCCTGCTGAGGTAGGTGACCGGAGGCAGGAATACGCTTGATTCTTTATCAAGCCAATATGAGGCACTAAATTCGATTAGTGCGGTTGACGTGGCCCACGCTGCCGCCTTACGATCGATACTGTAGAGTTCACTCCAAGCTGCTCCGGCCCATTCATCCGTGTATGGAACGTAGTCAAGCGCACGATGGGCCTCAACTTCGACCTCTTCCAAATATTTGACGAGAGTAATAAATCGCTTTGTGGCGCGTTGCCACGTAGGGGTCTCTCCATCAATATGTAGTCGACCGGGGACCCGCTCCTGCTCAGACGGCCCCGCTAATCGAGGAGACCGTCCTATAGTGTCCTTCGCGAGTATCCGTCCCATCTCAACCTCACCGTTGTTCGTTTTGTTGTGAGCTGGTGACTTCGACATCTGAAAGCGTCTCAACATCGAAGTCAACATCTACATCCGTGTGATCACCGGGTGATACGCTCTCTGACCCTCGTTTATCGGAGACATCTATTCTCAGGAGCCTATCGTCTACTTTTTCCATTTTCCAGTCCTCTTCGAGGAAAATGTAGTCTACTCGGTCTTGCTCTCCATAGATCGACTTCCGAACTGTCCCCTCGATTTCGTATGTCCCCGTTTCTGGAGGGACCAGTTGCTCCGACTTATCTGGTATTTTCAGCTCCAGCGAATTCTCTCGCAGTGGTCGATCTATCTTGCAATCGCCAGTCTCATCTCGAATTAGTCTGAGTCTGATCCCATCTCCGGGGGCTACTCTCGAATCCCCCAAATGCAAGTTTGATCTGGACATTCGGGAGAAGATGGAGAGAGCGTAATTGTAAGATTCACCTCCCAATTATCACTTCTGAATTGACAGGTGTCCGCTTCTCTTTCAATTTCCTCATTCTAACGTCCTCACATCTGATCGATGAATTCACGACGTTTCTCCATCTTTTCGCGCTCTGTCCGTCGGTCGTAGTGCTTTTCAAGCACGTCGGTAGAGACGTTCGCCCTGTCGCTGACTACAACCATCGGCACGTCATCGTTCAACGATCCGGTGATCCCACCACGTCGTACTGCGTGTGGGCTTACACTTGATGGACAGAGTGGTGCGTGGTCTGATTCCAGTGCCTCACAAGTCTCCGTATCACGATCGTGCGGACAAATGTTCTGGTACTCACAGGGGCGCGTATAGCGGTAGCAGCGATCGCGGATACTCGTCTTCGAAAGTCGTCCATGTGTCGTCGTAAGTAGTGGATCCCGACCGAATTCGTCCGTCATCGTCGGCCGCTGAGCTGCGATCCAATCGTCGAGTAGCGAGCACATCGGTCCAGAAAGCGCCACCAACCGCTCCCCCCGTTCCTTGTTCTTGATCGGCGTTCCAGTGTCTGGTCGGTGGCGAACTTCGATGTACTGCTCGTTGCGGTTGTAGTCTTCCACGTCAAGTGCGTGGACACCTCCGATTCGCATCATTGTGTGCCACAGAAACGCCATCACGACGTGATTTAGCGATGCGTACTGGTAAGTTTCGAGATACCCAATGATGGCGTCGGCGCGGTCCACTTCCAGCATCACGTCACGAACGTTCTCATCGGTATCGAGCGATGGTGATTGAATCTTGGTACTCAGGTCTTGCCGCACGCCATCGATCGCTTCCAGCCACCTGATGAAGACTCTCAGCGTGTCCATCTGGGTCTTCTCAGAGACGGGTGCAAGGTTACCGTCACGTCGACGCCAGATACGATACTCGTGGAGCTGTCGACCGGTTAACTCGTTCAGATTTGTGATATCGTTTTGCTTGCACCACCGTTTAAAATGGCCAAGTCGTGATCTATGTGAGTAGAGTGTCGCTTGACTCGCATCATTTTCTTTATCTTCGAGATACAGTTCGAGTGCTGTGCTGGGTCCGATTGGTTCAAGGTTCATAGATAGCTTTCGCGAACACCCGAGGACTGATCGGGTATTTACCAGGACACTCGCCACGATTCTGTTCTTCGACCGATCTTAATCTGGGAGTTTCCCCTGGTAATTCACGTGCCTCTACACTGTGCGAAAATGCCATAATCAATCGCCGATTGAGAATTCCGATACTATAAGTATCTTGGTGGATTCTCCGACTGGATACTGTCTTATTGAGTCGACTCGGCTTATTTTGCTCATCTGACAGACAATAGTGGTATAGGTCAATTTCAATCTGGCCTATATACAAACTAAACGGAGAGCATCTCAGGAACAGGATCAAGAATTCCGGCCTTCTTAGTTTACTCCCTGTAAGATTAGGTCTGCAGCATCAGATCATATAGACAGTAATCGCTGCGACTCCATTGAATTAGGTTAATATCTTGCTTGCACTGGCAGGAATATTCGATCCGCATCAAGTTCCTAAGATTGATGCTTTGGGACCGTATGAAACTACAATTGGCAGTTGTTGAGGTGTACGAAAGGCAGACTAGATCCATGGAGCAATAGATACTATTTAACTTTGTGATTATAGTCACAAATAGAAAGCAACCTCACATTAATGTGGTTTGCTATTATTGTGATTGTCGTGACCTTGTGTGACAGAAGCTTTCTCCCTCATCTCCGGACCTGATCCGGCGGTGGTGACCGATCGTGCACTCGGATGGGCCGACGAAACGGCCGGAAGCGAACCGGATTCCGTCCTCTGTCTCACACAGAGCAGGGAACGAGCCAACGGACTCGAGCAACGCTGGCGGGAAGCGAACAATTCACTTCGCTTTACCGCAACAACGCTTGACGAGTACATCCGTCGTCTCTACGAGCGCGCGGTCGGTTCCTTGCCAGAGAGTAAGCTTGCTAAACCGGAGCGCCTTCGTCTCGTTGAAGCAGCGATCGAACGACACGAAGCCGATAGTGGCCCCTTTTCCGACGTACAACTGCCCTCGAACGATCTCGTCGATCAGGTGCAGGGGTTGTTTTCCTTACTCGAGTATGCCGGGTACTCCTCACCAGATGCAATCGAACATGCTCTCCATTGCGCTGGGACGATCGGTGACGACGGAATTGATCCTGAGCTCTATGGGTCCTTCCGCAACGAGGAACCTGACACTCTCAACGGAGTACTCGCTGATCAGGCCACGACAGTCTCTGAACTCTATTCGGAGTATCAAGACCTACGCGACGACATTCACCCGTCCTGGACGGCAGAAACTCCGGAGCAATACTTGGAATTGCTTGACCAGGAGATCCTCGTAGACTCACTCCCAGCTACTGTCGACGCTGTAATTTTAGACGGGTTGACTCGACTTGCGCCCGCGGAGCGAGAGGCCATCGCCCGAATCGCGAGGAATCGCCCAACCGTAGCGGTCGTCCCGCTCGTACACGATTCGATGAGTGGTACTGGTATTGACCTCGGAGTGAAACGCGCACTTCAGGTGTTCCTGTCGATCGGCTTTACGCTCGATTACAGTACCCCAAGGTATGCAGACCACGACCGGATCGACGTTGTCAGAAGTCTCCAGACCCCCACTCACAACGAGCTCACGTACCACCCAACCGACGTTGGAATCGAGTGGCTCGAACCATCGACGGAACGTGAGGAGGTGCGGACGACTGCTCGGCGCGTTCGGAAGCTACTTGCGCGTGATAGCGTCAGGCCGGCCGATATTGGTATCGTCGTTACCGATCGGTCGACCTACCGGGGCATCTTGAGCGAAACGCTCACCGGGTACGATGTCCCGTTCACGTTCACGAACGACATCGGTATCGAACAGACACTCGTCGGGGGCGCCCTCGAGGCGCTCCTCGATCTCGCTGACGACGATCCGAAGGGTAGCTCACTCGAAGCCCTCTGCTCGAACGTCTTCGTTTCGTTGACCGAACTCGATATCGACGGTTCAGCTATCACCTCTGCCCGAGACAATGCCTCTACGGACTCGCTTCAGGAGATTATCGAGGAACTCGAAGAGGCAGGATCGACTGAGACAGCAGAGGGAATCGACCGTCTCACCGATGCGGTCGCCCCAGCCGACGATTCCCTCGCGGAGTACGCGGAGTCACTTCGAGAGATGCTTTCGCATCTCGGCATTGAAGATACCGTCGAAGGATACGGTTCGCCGGACGAACCAACCGGGTCACACCGGCCTGCCTACGAAAAATCAGCGTGGTCGTCCATAGAGAGCGTGCTATCGTCCCTCGAAACGATCGCACCACATCTACCTGACGGTGACCCACCGGGGCGCGTCCGTCGGGCACTCCGAGCGGAGCTCGTCGGGGGGCCAGACCAACGTGAAGGATACGTCCGGGTCCTTCCCCTGGCCGAAGCTGAAATGGCGTCGTTCGATCACTTGTTCGTCTTGGGACTGACGTCAGGCTACTTCCCCAGCGAACAGGATACCATGGCGTTCTTCGGCGCAATCAACGACGCCGACGAGGAGTTCAGCCGGGCCCACACCGGCCGACGAGCACGGTACATTCTGGGGACGTTGTTGACCGGGTCTAGAAGCGTAGTCCTTTCGACGCCGCACCACACTGTCGACGGCACTGAACATGTCCCCGCGCCAGTGGTATCGGAACTCCAGGAATTGGTCCAAGCACCGGAGAGGTCCGAGGAACCGTCTGGCCAAGGACCCATCGTCTCCGCTGAAGACGTTCAGCGAGAATACGCAACGTGGGCTAGAGGGCAACAGTTCGATTCCCCGACCCGTGCTGTTGATGGGCTGAACACCACCGAGGCCCTCTCAGATGATGCTCAGGCCTTTGCTATTCAGGGGTTGAACACGGCCTGGCGACGGTCTCGACCTGAACTGACTGCCCACGACGCACAGATCGAAGAGATCCTCGACGACGTGTTCCCAAGTTGGCGCCGGGGTCCGTATAGCCCCAGTGCGCTGGAAGACTACGCGAGGTGCCCGTTCGTTTTCCTGGCAAAGCGAGTTCTCGGCTTCGAAGAGGATTACGGCGAAGAAAACGACATCAGCCGTGCGGACCGGGGAACCTACGTACATAACGTGCTTGCGGATTTTTACCGCGAGCTCCGTGAGGACACCCACGTCCCCGTCGACTTGAACCGATTCGACGAGGAGCGTCTCGAGGATGCGCTACTCCACGCAGCCATCGACCGACTCGATACTCTCGGCGATGTCGAAACGCCGTTTGCCCAACGGACAGTCACTAGATTACTCGCCGGACTCGGATCGCCCGTGGACAACCCGTACTATGGCACGCACGGCACCGATGGCGTGAGAGGTCTTTTCGGCCGCTTTCTCGACGAGGAGCTCGCCGCCCACGAATCGGCTCAAGCCCGAGCGACATACTTCGAGGCAGCAATTAACCTCGATTACGAGGACGTCGAATTGCTCCAGGACGGGCCCGTTAGCGTAGATACTCCACACGGTCAGGTGGAGGTTCACGGGATCGCGGATCGGGTCGATGTCGTCGATGGAGACTCGCGGGGAATCCACGTCCGTGACTACAAGACCGGTAGCACACCGTCTCGGAACGACGTCACTCTCGGAACGAAGCTCCAGTTGCCCATGTATGGGCTCGTCCTCGAGTCCGTCTTGGAAGAGGAAACTGGGATTTCTCACGAGATGCTCGGGGGATCGTACTACAAGCTCAAATCGCCCGACGATATCGGCCCTCTCACTGCAAAGGTTTCCTCCCGCGAGGCCGTCGATGACGAGGCCGGCACCCCAATGCTTCCGCCGCCGTCACAGCCTTGGCGGCTGCCGTTCGACTCACGCAGAGAGTTCACCCGTCTCGTTCGCGATGTGACGCCTGCCCGTCTCGGAAAGATTGCGACCGGGATCGAAAACGGAGCCTTCCACCCGACGCTCCTTTCTGAGGACCTCGCGAACTGCGAAGATTGCTCCTTCAGGGATGCCTGCGACGTTCGGCATCACCATCAGCAAGATATCATCGCAGGGTTGGACGAAACCCGCCACTACGTGTCGGAACGGGCTCGAGACGCAGAACTGGACCTTGACGCATACTCTCCAATGGGGGATGACTAATGGTGGAGTTCGAGCACTTGGAAGGCCCGCAGAAACTGGCTGCTCTGGCCCACGACCGCAACTATGCTGTCACCGCCGGTGCGGGTAGTGGCAAGACGACGACCTTTGCGATGCGGTATCTGAAGCTGCTCGAAAGCACCGATAGCGACCCGCATTCGACCGCCGCAATTACCTTCACTGAAAGCGGTGCGGCAGAACTCAAAGAGCGCGTTCGAGAGTCCGTCAGCGATCGACTGGACCAAACAGATGGCGACGAGTACCAACGGTGGCGTGAGTACCACGATGCACTCCCGGAAGCCTACATCCACACTATTCACGGCTTCTGTTCACGACTTCTCCGTGAGTATGCCCTCGAAGCCGATGTGCCGGTCGGCTTCGACGTCATCGAAGAGACGGCGGCCCGGGGACATCAACTCGAGACGGTAGAATCGTTCGTTGAAGATCATCTGGACGACGAACGAATCGAGGATTTGACTCATATCTACTACCGAGACAGGCTCGAAGACCTTCTCGGGGATTTACTGGAGGAACATCACCACGCTCGGGAATGGGCGGACAAGTGGGCAGATCAAGAGCCGTCGGACTATGTCGAATTCGTCCGCGAGCGTTACTCACCTATCGATGTTGGCGAAGCACGGACGCTACTTGACCGTCAGGATGTTGAGGAGGCACTACGGGATATCCGGCAGGTGGCGGGCGAAGAGAGCGCGGGCGGAAATCGGATCAGTATCGCCCAGAACGTCGCAGCGGCCGCTGAGACGAACGATCTCATCGGCACGACGCTGAATGACGTCGCGACCCATGACTCTGCCGCTGCTCTCTGTGAGGCCCTCACTGCGGACGGAACGCCGTACTATGGTAGCTGGGACAGCTGGTGTTACGGCGGACACGACGACTGGGACGACGAGAACGCCGAACGGTACGACAAAGCAACGTCGACGCTGGTTGCGGCACTCCCTGTCGAACGATGGGCCATTCCAGGACGACTTGCAGTCGAGCGTAACGCCGCCCCGTACTACATTAGTCTCGCATCGCTATTCCGTGATCTTCACGACGCGTATGAGGAGCGCAAGCAACGTGAGCGAGTCCTCGACTTCGCCGACCTGATCGACGGGTGTATCGACCTACTCCGATCGTCTGCGACAGTTCGGGCAGACGTTCGCGAATCATTTGACCACGTCATGCTCGACGAGGTTCAGGACACGGACCCGAGACAATGGAAACTGGTCGAGTTGTTGACCTCCCTCGATGCCGAATACGATGGGCTGAACGTCTTCGTGGTCGGCGACGAAAAACAGAGCATCTTCCGGTTCCGCGGCGCTGACGTTACACAGTATGCGGTAGAACGCGAGAGACTCGCCCAGGCAAACCAGCAGGCGTCGGTTCCACCGCTCGAAGAAACCTATGAGGTGGGGGAAGGGAGAGATCTGTCGCGCAACTTCCGTTCACTCCCGGGTGTCCTCGAACCGATAAACGACCTGTTCGATGACCTCTTTGGCCAGGTCCCTCAAACCCATCAGGATGCGCCGCCAGGGTTCCGTGGGGACGATACTTCCTTCGAGCCAGATCCACAACGTCTGGACACCGATAGAACTGACGAGGCCGAGATCGGCCTGGGTGCGACCTTCGTCCTCGTACCGGAAGAGCGGCCAGTGCGGGAAGAAGCCCTCACTGAAGATCACCAGCTTCGTGAACTCTCCGAAGATGGTGCCACTCTCGATGCACGAGCATTAGCTGCCGAGGTCGCAGCCTTCCTCGACGACGCACCTGAACGCTACGAAGTTACTGGTTACGAGGATGGCGAACCAGTCGAAGAACCTGTCGAGCTGGAACCGAAGGACGTAGCCATTTTATTGCGGAAACGGACCCACCTCGAATCGTACGAACGTGCTCTAGCCTCGCTCAACGTTCCCTACACTGTGGCTTCGGGGATTGGCTTCTACGAGAGCACGGAGATCACGGCCATCCGGAATCTCCTCGCAGTGCTTCAGGATCCGACCGACGATCTCGCGTTGTTCGGCGTCCTGCGCTCACCACTATTCGGCTTCGAAGACACGGATGTGATCGGCCTTTGGGACGGTATCGAGCGGGACGACATCGGTGAGGGCGAACTTTGGCACGCCCTCCAGAGAACCGATCAGGAACGACTGACGACTACGCGGGAGCATATCGAAACCTGGCGCCGGCTCGCTGGCTGTAGTGGGCCGACGCCCCTGGTGGAAACCTGGGACGCGTTACTGGGCCGGATAATCGAAGACACTGGGTACCTTGCGAGTCTCGCACTCGACGAGCGCGGCCAGCAGGCCATCGCCAACGTCGAGAAGTTCCGCGATCGGCTTCGGGAGTGGGGTGAAGACGGACTACAGACCCTCCCAGAAGTCGTCGACAGAATCGATCGGGAGGTCGAGCTCTCGACTCGTGAGGGTGAAGCGGCAGTGCCCGAGGATGCCGATGGCGTCAGGATCATGACCGTCCACGACGCGAAGGGTCAGGAGTTCCCGGCTGTGTTCGTCCCGGGTCTCTCGACGGATTTCAATCTCCGACCGAGTTACGGCGAAAACATCGCTGAGTTCGAAATCGTCGAAGACTCTCTCACAGACGACCGGCAGCCGTTGCTCGGCATCCGTGCGCCAGGAACCGTGGACGTCTTCGAGCAGCAAGACACGATCCTTAAACGGCGACTCAACTTCTCCCGGAAACGCGAAGCCGTTGCCGAGGAGAAACGGATTCTCTACGTCGCTGCAACGCGCGCCAGGGACCACCTCTTCCTGATTGGGACCGCTGGAAGTGACGAAGAGTCGGTTGAGTCACTCGATACCGGTGACCGGGACGACCCGTCTAATTGGTACGACATCGTTGCACCCGAGATACTCTCCGACGATGATCTCGAAGAACTCGCTGTGCCCGGATCGACGGCGGTTCCAGAGGATGGGGATACCTCCGTAACAGTGCGGTTTCCCAGAGCGAGCACAGAGATCTCCACGGGCGAGACCGCTGAATCCATCTCTCTGCAAACTGACGTCGATGCCTACGAGGTTGAACCGGAGTACGATATTGCGGCGTCGTACTTGGGTTCGCTCATCGAGGATGGGGCGCCTGGGGACATTGTCGTCGACCATACCGGACGGTACGTCTCTTACGAACTCCCAGAGGACGATTCGGGTTCAGATACCAGTTCTTCAGGTAGTGAGTCTACGGGCCTTCCTCGGAACGTTTTCGGCGACGTCGTTCACAAGGCCGTCGAGTTGCGTGTCGATCCCGACGACGAGTCCACACTCCAGCGATTGACCGAGCAGGTTGCGACTCAGCACGATGTTTCCTCCGACAATGTAATTCTAAGTGATCTTTCAGATATATCGCGTCACGTGGCTACCGCATTGGAGTATCTGAACTCCCTTGATCAGGGTGGAACCGTAGACGAGAAAATGGTCCGAGCGATACTGGATTCGGGACAGCTGTACGGGTACGTCGACCACATTTCGAAAACGGATGACGGATACCACGTCGTTGACTACAAGACCAACGACATCTCACGTCCACAGCAGATCGATGCGAAGTCAGACTACTACGAGTGGCAGATGAAGGCGTACGCTGTGGCACTTCATCAGTCCGATCCGCAATTGAATGTAGAAGCTACGCTGCTCTTCACAGAGGCTGGGGCCCAAAGATCGTTCCACTGGAGCCCCGAAGAACTCGAAGACTTGGAAACAGAGCTGGATGCTACGGTGTGCTCGAGGCTCCCGAGTCATTTGTGAGTAACATATCCTCAGCTCCCGAGGTTTACCAATAGGTTCAGGATGTCGAGGAGATCCGGAACACATGAGTCGCTGTGAGGCTGCGCTCACGACCCGATACAGTCCGAACGAATCCGGGAAATCGGATCTAAGGTGTGTGAATGCGCCGAAATGGCCCTGTCTGGGTTCTTGAGGACACTGGGCAAAACTGATTTATCACCCCTTCTAATACTAGAACGGAATGAGTCTCTGGAGGTCCAAACGGCGCTACGAGACGGGGCGCCACATCAGCGATCAGGCTGATGATGCCCTGTATGCGCTCGCACTTCTCCAGAGCGACGGGTCTGTCACGAGAACGCGCGCCGACGAACTCCGTGACAACCTCGAAGACGGGAAAGCTGTTCTCCGAACTCTCCGTGACGCGTTGGAGCATCCGGAGGAGGCCGACAACTACGCGTACACCTTGGCCCGCCGGGTTCGAGAACACTATGGCGATATCGACAAATACGCGATCAACCGTCTAAACCGCTATTTGGAACTTTTAGGACGGACGAAGGATGACCTGGAGTATCGCGATGACCTCGACGAGGTCGTAGAGGTATTGGAGTTAGTCGAAGAGTTGGCGACAAGAACGACCGACCAGGACGCAGAACAACTGCGGGATTACGTTGCCTACTCGGATCATTGATCACCGCGAGGATGATCTAGCGGAGCGGTTCGAACATCTTCAGGAGGAGGCCGAGCACTTTTCTGACCTCCCGATTCGCACTGCGTTTGATGAGTATTTCACCGATATTCGGGAGACGTTCGGGGAGATCGATAGTCGCCGATCAGATGTCGAGGCAAATCCGGACAACGAAGCACTGTATCAGCGGTACCTCTCGAAGGTCTTCTCCGCAGAGGCCGACATCTCTGATTTGGAACTTGCGCTCACTTATCTCGACTTGTTTAGCCATCATCGAAATCGTTGGCCGGACCGGATTCGACACGTAGAGGAGGTCTGCGAGGAACTCACCGACGCGATCGGGCTCTCGGTGACCTGCTTCCCCGTCATCCGCGAGAACTACGCGCTCTTACCACTACTTGACGACGAATTCTACGTCATATTCATCCCTCGGGGAAGAGATATCGTCCCAACGACCCCGATTCTGGCTCACGAAGTAGCACACGCATTGTTGGACCAGCGCTCTTCCCGCTCTAGCGAGTTCAATCAGCGTTTCAGTGAACTTCGACGGGAAATGGAGTCCGAGAGAACTGAACGAGATTTCCACGGGAACTGGATTCACTGGTATGACGAACTCTTCTGTGACGTTGCTGGTTTCTTTGCGTTCGGTCCGAGCTACGTGTGCGCCCAACTCCACCATCTCGTCTCAAAGAATCCGTACTTCATTCAACGGGACGTGGGTGTCGAGGACGAATTTCTTCACCCCCCGGATGCATTACGAGTGGAGGTCATTACAGACATCGCTGACGAGTATCTTCCGAGGGATCTCCAAGAACCTCTTGAGAGCATTCGAGCGGAGTACTCCCAACATCTCCAGTGCTACGAGGCGTCAAAGCGTCCCTTTTACGACGAATGGGCCGATGACGGATTGGTTGATGCCGTCATTTCCGATGCTGCGGACGTTAATCACCAGCTCGATGAGCTCTGTGATCACATCCAGAATGGGGTCGACCCCTCTGCTGTGCCCGAGTTCGAATATCGACTGAAGGCAAATCGGTATTGGTTGGACGAGATTTAACTGGGCAGGAACCTGAGCTGGGGGCAGCTCTCGAACAGCTTGTGCATCTCCGCAGGGTATCTGGTCGTGATCGGATCGCTGATCTTCGAATCAGGCGACCACCAGACCAAGAACGAGAGGTCGAATACGTCCTGGCCGATTTCCACGATATCGATGTCACTCGTTCCTGCTTTCTCCTGGATCCGGAAGGTCCGTGGCGTTCCCTGATACGTGTACTCGCCCCCAGACGGAGCTAGGACCATCGTGGATTCATCCACCTCAGCGTACGCTCCGGTTTGGCACTCACAGTCGGTGTCATCGGAAAAGATCCGATACGACGTACTATCCCGTAGCTCGACTGCACTCCAGCTGAAGTCGTCGTCGATGTATCCCTCTTCCTTCAGACTCTCGACGGCGGATTGGATCCCCGCGATTTCCTCGTTTCCGTAGGTCCCATTCCGGTGGACCACCAGTGAGTCTACGGATCCCTCGTTTTGGTCGATTGCTTCGACGATCCCGTCGCCAATTAGCTTCTCGGCGTGATCGAAATCGTCTACCGTGCTATCTCCTCGGCCATGGGGTTGTTTCGTCCAGTCGATTACGTCCCCTGATTCCCCGGAGACGGTAACTGAGCAGGCAGTTGTATTCTGGTCCCCGGTTACACTTAGGCCGATGACGACGTCTGCGTGTAGCCCTTCCTCCAACAGGAAGGGTCGGACTCCGAGTTTCGACGCCAAGTCGGTCGCCGTATTCCTGAGAGAATAGCTCTCGTCCCGGTTGCGCTCCTGCTGGTAGTTCTCGTGGCGAATGTGTTGGACCGGCTTCCCGTTCACTGCGTTGATCACGTCGTAGTATTCCGTCTGGCCATCGCCGGTTAGGTACGCGAACGCACCCGTGACCTTTGGAGCGAACTCCTCCTTCCACTGATCGTACTCGGATCGGCTCTCGAAGCTCACGCCGCCGGGCCGCTCCTTCAGATCAAGGTCGGCGTATCGCCTCACGTACTCACGGATATCTTCGAAGGCGTCGAAAGCCGTTTCTCGGGTCGAGTCCGTGTGGAGTACGGCGACCCACGGTTCGTCCATCGGCTTTCGCTTCGGTCCGAACTCCTCGAGGTAGTCGAGGGTTCGATACTCCCAGACGTCTCGGGTCACGTCGCCGGAGCTAGTCAAATCGGACGAGCCGACCTCTAATACCGTATCGTCCCCGAAGCTGAGTGCCGGGAAATCGAACGTGTCGACGCCGTCCCGGATCGGTTCGTCAGCGACGTCCGCTTCGTGATCCCCGAGACGGATGTAATGCACCGGGCGGATCCACTCTTGGACTTCCTGCCAGCGTTCGTCTGCGTCGAGCGTCGACGCCTGCGTCGTCACTTCCTCCTGATTAGGGATCAGCCGAAGGAGCGATGGTGCAGCATCGTATGTCCGGCCGCCACCGGAATACTTGTATTTCACAACCGGTTCCTTTGGATCGATTTTCCCGGCCCACTCAATTCCGTAGTTGTCTTCGACGAACGAGAGAACCGAGGTTGGTTCTCCATCGATGTTCATCGTTTCGTCAGTGACGACCGCGTCGGAAACCGAGTGGAGTCGGACTGGTTGTGGCTCGGGGCGGTCGAAGAAGAAGTAGCGGCGGCCGTCCCCAAACTGGTTGATGACCTCTGATTCTCCCTGGGCCTCGAGGCGGTCCGCGAGCGTCTGTTCGTCGACGAATTTCCGGGTAGGGTCGAGGCTGAGCATGAAGCCGGAACCGGATCGGTAATCGATGCTGGTCCGGATTCCCCGGAACATCTCGTAGTTCGCTTCTTCGCCTCGAACGGTGCGAATCGGGTCGGCTTCATAGAAGTTCCCCCGTTCGTTGTACTCCCAGCAGTCGAGGGCCGACGTGAGGTACGAACCAAATCCATCTCGGAGCGCCTGACTGATGGCTCCTCTGTGGTGAGGCTTCTCCGGATCGAGGGTGGTTCGATATTCCAAGCTAAGGGTAATCCCGTCGGCGTCGACCTCCTCCGGTTCGTGCTCGTGTCCAAAGACTGCGATATACCACTCACCATCGCCACCTCGAATTCGGTGGGCCTCTCCCCACGTCTTGTCAGAGAGGATGTTCTCGAAGTGGGCGAGTTCCGAGTAGGGATTGTCCGGTAGCTCCGTTGAGATTTCGTAGATTTTGGCTGGGATCTCGGGTACCGAAATCTGGAAAGAGCTCAGGAATTGTCCCATTTTCATACTCAGTTACATCCGTATTAGTTAGGTGTTTTGGAGTCCATAACCATGTTCGATATGATATAGGAATCAACCGGTGAAGTACAGTTGGCACAACAAGTACTATAGTTCCACGATTAAAGGGATAGACTATGACGAAACTCCTCCAATTTTGGTATCAAGGTGATATCGATGGCTGACGGTGTAATTGCTGATTATATCTCACCAAGCGATGAAATCGTTTCGCCGGATGGGGAGATCAACCCTGCAGGCCTCCTTGATGAGGTGAGCCTTTACAATCTCTACGACGAGAGGAATTCCCCTGAGCAAGACGCCGAGCGCATCCTCGAAATTACGTATCCGACAGAAACACTTCGGACTATAATCGAGAACAGTGCTCAAAAGCTAAATGCTGACGAAGGTTTCTCTGAAGGGGGGCAAGTCATCGGGGGCGAATACGGGAGCGGTAAAAGTCACATTGAACTTGTTCTCTATCATCTCTTTAATTCGCCTGAACTTGGCCGTCAATGGCTGGATCAACAAGGGATCGATATCGAAATCCCTGACGAGACACGAGCTGCTGCCCTCCAGATGTTCAATCTGGATCGTGAATACAATCGCCTCTCCGCAGCTGTCGGCGATTATCTGGGGATCGATGAATGGGCCGCGGAGTCGGAACTTCCGACCGTCCACCAGATCAGGGATGCTCTCGAAGACACACCGACCATCATTCTCATCGACGAATTCGAGAGATGGTTCGGGATGGCCGACAGGAGCGATTACCGTGATGACAATCTTGCCTTCCTCCAAAACCTCCTGGAAGCGGCGGGGCGAGATGACACTCGCCTCTCGGTCCTGATCTCCCTTCTCTACGAAGACGATGACGTCCAAGCGATCACTCAGCGGACGAATCCATTCACACACGATTTGTCTTCGCGGCGTGACGAGAAGATCGACTTTATCCTGCACCGGCTTGTCGGCTCAGTTGATAATCCAGAAGGCGTCGAATCACTGGCAAAGGAGTACACCGACGTCTACCGCCAGAACGACCAGATCCAACTCGAAGATTACCAGGATCTGCAGGACCGGATTGAGCGGTACTATCCGTTCCATCCGATCTTACTCACACTCCTGATGGAGAAGTACTCCGAGCAGCGGATCAGTTCAGACGCACGTGGTCTCCTCAGGTTCCTCACTGAGATATTGCGGGACAATTACCGAAGCGTCGATCTCATCCTGACGGGCAACGTTGATGTCTTCAAGTACACGGATCGCTTCCAGTACATCGATAACGAACTCGTCGGGAAATACATCAGCGACTACCACCGCCTTCAGAAACCCGACGAGACGTTCGATGAGTACATCGAAGAACTGCTCAATATCGTCCTATTGCACAGCCTCGCACGGGCTGGTGAAGAGGGTGCGAACAAGCGACAGATGCTGATGGGGACGATGCGGAAGGGAATCAACGCCCATCGACTTCTCCAGACGTTCAAAGAGCAAGTCTACGGTCATGCGTGGCACATCCATCGGATCAACGGAGAATACGCGTTCGACGTCGATGAAAATCCGGCGGCACGGATCGAGAAGAAAGCTGAAGACATCCACAAACACGACGCGATCCATCGGGTTGAGTCACTCGTCACGGAGGACCTGTTTAGCGGCCACAACAACGTCCACATCCTCGATCCGGTGAACACTGACCAGAATATCCCCGACAACAAAGCGCTCAAAATCGTGGTTAGTCTCGGGGCAAAGCGGAGCTACGACGAAGACTTCAACGAACTCACGACTGGCCAAGAGCGGGAGTTCAACAACACCATCGTCCTCGTAACTCCACAGAAACGGTCGAGTGTCGACACGAATACCGGTATCATAGAACTGGCCCGGAAGGTTGTCGCAGGTGAACAACTGACCCGCGAGGAAGAGGTCCTCCCAGAGGGCTTCGACGAGATCCACGATCAAAACTTCCAGAATCTACGGGACAGAGTCCGCGACAAGTTCGGGACCGTCCACACCTCTACTGATCGAGGACTGTTCCCGCAGGACCTCCCGACAGGCGGGAACATGGACTTCTACGCGGGCACGATCGAGGTCGTCAAGCCCGACAGTAGCCAGCTCCGGTCGGAAGTCGAGGACGCCGTCAAGGAGTCGGGTGGCAGCGGGATTCAATACGAGCACCTGAAAAACGACTTCTACCGCAACCCTGCATACACAACCCTCACGAGTGAGGATGAGCTTGAAGAGGCGATCGACTCACTGTGCCGCGATGGTGTCCTCAAGGTAGGGAACTACCACGAAGAGGCAGTCGGAAGCCTCGGCAGCGACACGAACCTCGTCCACGATCAGTACGTTACCGAGGAGGAAGACGACGAGGAAGAGGAGAAGACGATTACCATCGATGCGCGACCAACCGGTGGCGCGGAGGGTGTTGAGGAAGGTCAGACCACCATCGATGACGGAGATGATGAGGGCCAAACGGCTGGAGCGAGCGCATTCGAATGTCCCGAGTGTGGCCGAGAGCTAGAGGGGAACTCCTGTGAATGTGGGTTCGAGTTTGACGCAACCGACATCCAAGAGGGCAAGGTCCAGATCGAAGGCGGGTCGGACGATATGGTCAATCAGTTCATCGAGGATCTCGGCCTCGAAGAGCCCGAAACGAGAATCCAGTCGTACCCATTGATGGGCGACGTGCGGGCGGACAACAAACCCGACCTCATCGACGAACTGGAGCGAGAGATCGGGATCGAATGGGAAATCCACGAGGCAACGATCGCTGTCGAGGGGACGCTCACTGCCGATGACCTGGCCGACTACGGTATCAACGCCGACGCGCTTGACGAGAAGGTCACCCTGGACGAGACCTTCACTGTGGATACCGACGAACCGCTCTCTCGACAGTCGTTCCTCAGCCTGATCTGGGATCTCAACGTCCCCGAACGAGCGTCACTCTCGGTCAAGCTACAGGTGGACAAGAATGAGTAGTGGACTCTACGGGAGCGAGGAGTTCGATGCGCTACTTCACGAGGATAACGTCCTCGATGGTGCCTTCGAATGTCTGCGTCGGATCTGGGCAGACCCGGACGCGTTGGGCGACCGACGACTCACTGAATCGGAATACCAGACGCGCCTGCTCGAACGGGAACTGGAGAAGATCTACCCACCACTGTACGACGACCTCCGAGAGCAGATGGGTGGTCATCCGATCACGAAACTAGATGACGGGTGTGGCGTCATCATGGACGCGCTGAGTCTCCGTGAGGGGTTCAGACTCGAACAGGAGCTCGCAGACGAGCACGACTGGTCAGTCTCTCTCTCGTGGGCACCCATCGAAAGGCTCCCGAGCGAGACGCAGTTCATCTGTCGGGAGTGGTTCGACGCGCAAAGCCCGTCGGCCGTCTCTCGGGACGACTTTCGGTTCATTGGTGATCTGGACGTCCCGAAGCTTCCCGGAACGAGTCCGGAGTACGTTTGGACTCGTCATCCTGACCAGCGGCTCGAAGGCGCGCTGAAGGGGAACTACTCGGTCGAAGAGGTCGAAGACATCTACGAGGACGTCAAGGCCTTGCTGGAGGACATCATCCACGAGAGCGGCCACGACGAGTTCCTGGTGACGAGCGATCACGGCTACGTGAACCACCTCGGGAACTCCCCGTATTCGCTGACCGACGAGCAGGAGAAAGCTCTATCGAGCAAATTCAGTGGTCGCTTCCGAGAGGTGGCGAACGGGCAGGCGTACCAGCTCCTCGAACGGGCGAAGGTTATTGAACGAGTACGGGAGCACTACATGGTACGCGGTCATTACAAATGGACGAAACGAGGCGCGACCAAGAAGATCATGCACGGCGGGTTCAGTCTGCCGGAGTGCATGACACCGGTCCTGCGAATTCAGACTGAGAGGTAATTATGGAAACCTGGGATAAACTACCACTGGAACTGATGGATGAGTTCGCTGAAAGAGAGTCTTTCCGACGAGACGTCTACCGCCCCCCATATTCAATTCACAAATGGTGGGCTCGTCGTCCTGGTTCGACTTTCCGTGTACTTGGATTGGCGGCACTCACAGACAATTCAGTAAGTGCTAATGACATTCTAGATACGACATCTGGGGGTAGTTATGAAGGCCTCTATTTCCAAAACCAAGGCGATAAGTACGAAGATGTCCACGTCTTGGATCCCTTCTCGGGTGGGGGCACCACCCTCATGGAACTCAATCGATTAGGCGCACAAACCACTGGATATGAGATCAATCCAGTGGCATGGTTTACGACAAAAAAGACAATCGACAACGTTGACGTTGAGGATCTACGGTCCACTGGTAATGAGGTTATATCTGATGTCCGGGCTGAGTTAGATGAGTATTTCACTACAGAAGATCCCGAAAGCGGGACAGAAGGAGAAATATTGTATTCCTTCTTAGCTCAGCAGATTGGGTGCTTAACGTGTGATGAAAATGTTGAGCTGCATTCAAAATTCATTCTGAGGAAGAAGCAAAAGACCTCTCCTGCAGCCGTCTACTGTCCAAATTGTGATTCAGTCTTTGAGCTAGAAAGAGAAGTTTCGGAATCTGAGGAATGTCCTCACTGTTGTTACAACTATAATCCTACTGATGGGAACTTTGGGTATGGAAAATACACCTGTAGTAACGGTCATAAGCACGATCTCAAAGAAAGTCTAAACCGGTTAGATGAACGTCCTCAATTTCGTTTCTTTGCCATCCAATATAAGAACCGCAGAGGTGATAAAAAGTTCAAAGCTACAGACGATAATGACATTTCGAAATTAAAAGAGGTTGCTGAAATTGTCGAAAAGAAACGTGAGCAACTGAATATCCCAGAAACGCCTATCCCAGAAGGAGATAAAACTTCAGCATTACACAACTATAATTACGAATCATTCGACCAACTATTCACAGATAGACAGCTTTTGACTTTTTCAAAATTAATCAGTCGGGCTAAAGAAATTGAGGATCAGAATGTTAAGGAATTCATCCTATTGGCGATATCCAACTGTCTCCGATACAACAGTAAACTTAGCAAGTGGCAAGCCAGTCAGCAAAAGGGGATAAATGTCTTCACGAGGCACGCTTATGTCCCGCTTGGAGAACCCGTTGAGGGGAATCCACTAAATACAAACTCAAATCTTATTTCTTTGCAAAATTGCCTTGAGAAGGTCTACCGAGGAAAAGAATATTGTAATGAGCCATTTGAAAAAGTCAAGAATAGAGATACTGGAAGGGTTGAACCTATCTATGTCCAGAATGAGTCAGTTGATGAAAATCGATTACTCTCGTTAAATTGTAAGACATCAGAATCTCTGGATGAGGAAGATGAATCGGTAGACTATGTAATAACTGATCCCCCATACTATGACAATGTTCAGTACTCAGAGCTGTCAGACTATTTTTATGTATGGCTCAGAGAGGCGCTTCACGATGAATATGAGGAGTTCAAGCCGGAATTAGTACCAAAAGCTCGTGAAATAGTCGCAAATAATACTGCAAATAAAAGTGAAGAATTCTTTGTTGAATCACTGACCAACGTATTCAGCGAGGCTCACCGGGTCTTGAAGCCTGAAGGCGAAATGGTGTTCACCTATCATCATAATGAGAATGAAGCGTGGTCAGTTATCCTTGAGACGCTGATTGAGAGTGGGTTTACTATAACTGGAGCATACCCTGTACAATCAGAAATGCCTACCAACGTTCATATTGAGAATCTCGATAATGCAGAATATGATATACTGATCTTCGCAAATAAAGAAGATAGCAATGAAGAAACGACACTTGAACAACTTCGCCAGGATCTCTTCTTCGAACTTCAAGATATGGCAAATGAAGAAAGAGAACGTCATCGGAATTTGTCCACTGCCGACTTAGGAGTGATCCTACGTGGTAAATGTTTATACTATTATTCACGACATTATCCAAATGTCTATTCAGAAGGAGAGCAGGCAGGAATTGACGATGCTCTCGACACCGTGGACTCTGTGATTGAGCAAGTGTTAGAAAGCACCGTAAATTTGCCAACGAGTATCGATCCACTCACCCAGGCCTACGCTGCATTCTATCAACGTGGCTGGGAAGAATACGACGATCTGAACAAGCACCTCCTCGCAAAGAACCTCAATGTCAGCGATCTCGAAGACGAGAAGCTTGTCAAGGGCCCACGAGACAAGAAAGAGCCCACCACCGCCGACGAGCGGATTCACTACATCGAGAGCAAGCTCAACAAGAACGGTATCGGCGCAGACGGACTCCTCGACATCGACAAGGTCCAGTATCTCTATCACCTCTACAAGACGGATCAGAACACGGTTGAGTATCTCAAGGAATGGAAGAGCGACGACCTCGAAGATCTCGCTGACTTCATGGCCGATGTCACCGACGACGACCGCTATGAGAGCGTCATGGAAATGGGGCTGTCCCAATTCTGACCATGTCACTGCTTCCAGGATACAACGTCGTGACCGATCGCGTGGCGGAGACGGACAGTGAACTCGCTGCGCTGGAGTTCTTCCGGCTCGCGGAGCACGACGCCGAGATTGAGACCCCGGTGACGGTGACCGGCATAGAGGACTTACTCTACAACGCCGACGAAGAAGATAGGGGGAGCGTCCTTGCGGAGCTTCGGCAGATCCTCCGCAAGACAGATTCGCTCAAAGCTGGGGACGCCGTCCAGTTCCTGATCGACGGTCAGATCCACGACGCTGCAGAGTTCCAGGTACGTATCGAGCGAAGCGGTGAGGGTGTCTATCTGGACATCGGCCAGCTCTTCGTCGAAGAGCCCAAGAGCATGGGTGCGAATCAGGCTGTCGCGCGGAAGTAACGAGTTAGAGATCGACTGTTACCGGAAGCTCGGACTTCGGGAACCGCATTTCGTCGGTGATTGGGATTGTGTGTTCATCCGCACAATCACCATTGATCCGGACCTCTTCCACCTCGACTGGCATCTCTGCCCCACATGCATATTTTATCCGTGTATCGGGGGAGATGTACACCTTGTTTCCAGCGCGCCATCCCGGACGTAGCTTGTCTTCTTCAACAGGGCAATTCTGTTGATTGTAGGCGATCTTGTCGCTCCCAATTAGCTCGAATTCCTTGTTCCAGAGCTTAATCTCCCGATCACTGTGGTTATGCATGAGCAAGAAGACGATTGCTCGTTCTGGGCCACCTTCGTGAGTCGGGGGTAGATCCTCCTCGTCGACGACTTCGAGATAGTCCGGAAGGAGGAGCTTCGAATTGTCCACGTCCTCGAAGACCCCGATAACGGAGAAATCCACCTCTGCACCTTCACTCGTCGCTAACGGCTCTCCGAAGTCGACGGGTTCTGAAGTCGTTTCGTTCGATGGCTCATCCTCGGCAGTTTCATCGGTGTCGTAATGACTCCGCAGTATCTCGTACTCCTCATCGGTAATTGCACCAGCGTCGTGGAGCATACTCAGCCGATCTTCTGTCTCTACTTCCTCATCAGCGGGAGATGGGTCATATTCAGCCGGTTCAGGCACAGCTTCAGACGTACCGTCACCCAAATCTAACTCGTCAAGGATTTCGTCGACTTTGTCGATGTCATCACTCATGTGTTTGAATTACTGGATTGGATTAGAGTGTCGTCATGACTCGGAACTATCTGGTGGACTGAGGCTGCTGACTTCTTTTTCAATCTGTTCGAGGACACCGACTCTCCCTGACGCGTCTTCGGTGTCACGATGGTCTTCGAGGAACGTGACGAGGTTGTCCAGATTATCACCGGGTTCGTCGACGACTTCGCGTTTAATGATCCGAGCCCCACCTGCGCCATACTTCGTGAGGACATCAATCTGAACGTCCGGATCAACAATCGACTCCTCGTCTTTCGTGTGTGAATAGGCTAGGGCGCCAGAGATGACGGCGAGTCGCTGGTCCTGTCCGATGTAGTTCCATCGCATCTCTCCGCTCTCCTCGTAGTTCTCGACCATATGATCTCGCGCGAATCCGACGCTTGCAGCGAAGACCAACAAGCGAGTGTTGGATCCGAATATCGCGTTCTCACCAGAGGCCAGCTCTTCAAATGCCTCATTCTGTTCGTAGTGGAATGTCGCTGGAGCCACTACCGACCACCTCGATTTTCGGCGACGATCTCAGTGTACTCGTATTCGACCGACGATTCCTCAGAGGGATCGTGATATTCCAAGTGGTACCGATCGCCTGCGACGGCATCCATCTCTCCGGCGACCTCCGAGGTCCATTGGCTTTGCGTGACCAGCACGACTACCTGTTCGGCCATCTCGGGGAGAACAGAACTCACCCGCTTCTGGTACTCCGGATCGAGATAGCCGAAGGGCGAATCCATTATCATCGGATAGATGCCGCCACTGAAATAGATTGACTCCTCATCGGAGTGATATCGTTCCCGAGCGAGCGAGACCAGCGATGCGATGAACGAGAGGCTGGCGACCTGGCGTTCACCGGTCGATTTCGCCACTGGAATCGTCTCCTCAGAACCGATGTCCTTCAGAATCCGCAGAGAATAGTCGTCGTCGATCTCGGCGTAATAATCTTTAGCGATGATGTCCCGGAAGATGTTGTTGACACGCTCGTTGACGCTCTTACGAACTTCGTCCTGGTATTTCTGGAAGAGTTCGTCGATACGATCGCGCATATACTCTGCCATCTGCGCCCGCTTTCGGGCGATATCGGCCTTCTTGTTCTGCTCTTGGACCTCGTCGATCTGATCTTTGATCTCTTCGAGTTCTTCCTCCACATCCTCGATTCGACCTCTTACAGTCCCGATCTGTTGGTCGTAATCGGATACCTGCTGATCGAGTTCCTTCCGGCGAGATTCGAGTCGGTTGATGTCTTCCGTATCGGTATCTTCGAGAAGGCTACTGATCTCGGAAATCCGTTCTTCTTTCTGCTGAATGTCGTCCGCGACCTGGGTCCGCTGTTGGAGTAGTTCGTTGATGTCGTCGTAGACTTGCTCTTCCTCTTCTCCGATTTCGGTCAGCCTGCTGGCGATGTTCATCGCCGCTTCTTCGAGTTCTGATGAACCAGCGGCCTCTCTCCACTGCTCGACGTTCTGGTACGGTTCTGTCTCGGGCACCAGTTCTCGTCCACAGATGCACTCGCGCATCTCCAGCAGATCGTCGACGAACTGTGTCTTGATCTCCGAGGGTATCTCGCCCTTCTCCCGTTTCTCTCGAAGCATCTTCGCCGTCTCTTCGACCGCCGGTGCGGCGAAGGGAACGTATCCGGCCTTCGAGATTCGATCGGCTATCTCTCGGTTGATTGCTTTCGATTCCTCCGACAAGTCTTCGACTTCCTCCTCCAGTCGCTCTCGTTCTTGCTGCAGATCACGACTGTCTTCGAGTTCGCTGAGGCGGCGTTCGACGTTTTCCAGCTCATCCTGCGTCTTTTCTTTCGAATCGCGTGTATCGCTGAGTTCTTCGGTCAGAGATGCTTTCTGATCCTCAAGATCATTTCGCTCCTCGTATAGCTCTGACAATTCGTCGCTTCCGTGTTTACTCACTTCCTCCTCGAAGCGCTTGCGAACGGCTTCCAGGTGCCGTTTTCCGCGTTCGAGTATCGTGAGCCCCATAATGTTCTGAATCGCTGTCTGGATCTTCTCTTGCCCGCCTATCGCCGAGAGCTCATCGATGGTTTCCCCGTCGAAGAAGAAGATTTCTCGAAGCCGCTCGGGCATGATTTGCCTGAGGGCGTCGTTCGCGTTACCACGGACCTTGCGATTGCCAGCTTCGTCGATGAACTCCAGGTGGAGGTCGCCATTTACTTCAGTACCCGTAAAATCGCTACTTCGGTTTCGGCGAACGGTCTTCGATCGAGAAGCCGTGTAGTCGACACCGTCGTGAGTGAAAGAGAGGTGAACTTCTACGTCAACAGTCCCGCTCGCACCAACTTCTGCCATCGCACGTTCGCTGACAATCTGATCCGGCTTCGGGAGCGTCACGTCCCCATAGAACAACCACAGGAAAGCATTCAAGATCGTCGTCTTTCCTGATCCGTTGGAACCGTGGATGACTGTGACATTCTTGTTTGCGTGCTGAGAGAAGTCGAGGGATTGTTCACCGTAGAACTGGCGAAAGTTGCGTAGTTCGAGTCGATCCAGCTCCATTTATTTGATCTCGTCTTCGATGATGGCTTCGATCTCGTCGTTAATCCCTCTCGGCAAGTCCATGTGGAGTTTGTCCTCCTCGGCCTGGAGTATCCGACGCATTGTACGACGGATCGTGTCTTCGTCGACGCCGTCCGGAGGATCAGTCTGGCTCATGGTTATAGGTCATACATCGAGCAAGTTAAAATCCTTTTTCAGGTCAGATAGTGATTCTTTACTTGTCGGTATCGAGGCAAGCTCGGCGTCGGGATGGTTCTTTGCGCAGTCTGCAAAGGTAGATGCCCGTTGTAACTCTTTTTGCACGAGACGTCGTTCCAGATTAAAAATCGACTCTGATTCACCGAGTCTGATATCGGTAGGTGGTGCGACGATGAAATCGTGGATGATTGCGTGGTCCTTGGAGGGATGTGGACGTAGGATTCGACCGCGACGTTGGACGAACTGCCGGGGGTTCGAGGAACTCGCTAACACGAACGCAGTTTCCGTAGCAGGAACGTCGACGCCTTCATCTAAACAGCGAATGGCGACCAGTGCGTCGAGCGTTCCAGTTTCGAAATCTTCCAGTAGACGCTCTCTCGTTTCTTGATCTTCCTCGTAGGTGAATTTATGTGTCTTCAAACCGATCTCTTTCCCCAGCATTTCCGTGACGGCGTCTAGCTGGCGTTTTGTAGCCTCCCCCTCAGTGTGGATTTGACCGTCGCTACAGTAGACGAGCGTATGGTGAATATCTCCAGTTCGCTGTACCAACGACCGCAACTTGGCTAATTTGTTCTCGGCAGTCCCAATCATCCGAGCCCGCTTGAACAGTAGTTGTTGTAGCTGCTCGTCTTCCTGAAGATCAACGTCGCCTATGTCACCGGAAACAGAACCAATCCGTTTTCCGATTGCCCTGGAGAGTGCAATGTAATCCTCAGATTCCTCATCGGTCAAATGGACGATGTGTGGGACGTAGTAGTACTCGGAGAGGTAGCCATTATTGATCGCCTCTTCAAGTCCAAACTCGTAGACGACTCCGTTCGAGAAGTAATCCATGATCGCACCTGTTCCTTCCTCATCGTACCAGCGATGGGGCGTCGCTGAAAGGCCAAGTCGCGCTCGAATCGTGTCTGGGAGGTGCTGTCTTAGGTGGGGTGCCCCGAGATGGTGGACTTCATCAGCTATCAAAAGAGTCTGCGAACCATCCACACGCTGGACCACTTTGTGGAAATGTTTTGACCCGAAGGTCGCATGCGTTGTGACTATCGCGACGACATCGCGAGCCCCTGAACTGAATTCCGTGAATTGGCTAACGGCAGTATCCGTCCACGAATCCCGCGATTGGTAGGCACGAATTGGTGTGATGCCGAATTCGTTGAGTTCGGTCACCCACTGATCGACGAGATGCTGGTATGGAGCAGTGACGATTAATGCGAGCCGCCCCTCCTGAAGCTCGGCAAGTCGAGTCCCTGCAAGCAGGGAAGTAACCGTCTTTCCTGTTCCCGTCGCCATGTGGAGTACCCCTTGCCCCTCTGCTTGCATCCATGCCTCGACCGCTTCGGATTGATACTCGCGGGGTTGTAGCCAGTCAGGAGGGGTAAATTCAGCCATCGGAAATAGAACCCTTTCTGAATGAGAAACGTATTGCTTCCTCTAAACTCTTACAGGTGTGGCTCCTGAGAAATGGTCCTGGATTGCTAGAAATCTTCTGAGGAAACACGCTGTCGGGTCGATAAAACGGGGGGAAACATTTTATCATCACTTACACAGATTTCGGCACATGGTAGAGGAGTCAGGCGTGGAGTTCGACGATATTCTCACTGAGGTTCTGGAGGAGGCAAACAATGAGGGTATCGAAACACCAGAATTTCCGCTGCACAGAGATCGGCAGAGATTGAGGTAACTCTTCTCTAATGAAGATCGTTCGATAGACGAACGAGCGCCCTCAGGGCTCGTTCCCTTTTCGAACGATTTGAATCCGATAGATGACTGTGGATCGTTTTTACGTTGACTTGAAATGCTGCGCTACAGTTCGTTGGAAATCGAGAAATTTCCCATATATAGTATTGTTTGAGAAATTATGAATCTGTATATCGTATTCCGAAATAGACTGTAGAAAACATACATATAGATATATTTAGAAATAAACCATAAATTTGGTGTAAAGTTATTATATGTGGTCGTATACGAGCGTTTAGATATAAAATTCTTGAAATAGGGGCCATAAACGCAATTTTGTATGTGTATTGTTGTACTCGGGCCCAAAATAGTCTCAAAACGTATAAATATGGTGTCTTATTTGATTACTTGGTGTATATTGGGGCGGTCTAAAAGCAAATATTGGAATGTGGTTCCTGATTTCACTGGTTCAATTACCGTGTTTCCTGTTCACCGTGTTCACAGCGGATCAGAAAACGGTTGACTCGGATTTGAATTCTAGCATGCTTTTGTATTCCGAAGGATCACACATTGATTGATGGCAGAATTAGAAGTGTCCGACCAACTCCTTGATCAAATTCGGGAACTGACGCAAGAGCAGGATCCAGAGCGGGGCATCTGGCAACTAGTGTATGAGGCACGAGATCATTAGCACACTTCGAGGAATTCGACGATACAGTGGAAGATGACTGTGTATAACGGCCGTGGTCCGAGCTCGCCACCGAATCACAGAAGCGCTCGTATGCTTTACCTTCGGCCTACACATCAAGGAAGTAGACTTTAGATTGGATGATGGCTTCCCATTGAATATCGTTACCGGCAGTTTCCATTCTTCAGAATCGTGACTCACTCAGTCTGTGGATCCGTATCTATCTAACTTTCTGAGGCAATATTAACCGAGAGGAAGAGAAATCAAGTAGCCCCAGACAGCATGAGGATGCGATCTACTTCTACGAACTCTGTTTGTCAAAGCCAAATACCATCTAGATCAACTGTACAGCGGTGTCCTGTAGACGACTCTATCGAATATACTAACGAAAGTACTTTTGTTATATTTTCCGCAGTTGCTGAACTGGGGTATGTATTTGAAAATTTGGTATCATCGGTGGTGAGATCAATTGATTAGAGGTCTGGAGAGACGATCGGCAGGCCAGTCCAACAGATGAGGCAGACACGTGAGATGGAGTTCGAACCCTCTAAGTTTGTCATAAGCAAACAGTCTCTGCCGTTCGTTTCTGCGGAATCTCTGATCCTCGTTTTATAAAGAACTGATACGATCGGCTCCCTACTTTCCCTGGAAACTCAGCGGCCCGAACGTTGTGGGAGTTCTACTCCGGTACCAGCAATATATCGCCTTCTCCTGCTACTTTCCACAGTATCGCCGAGATGTTATGAGAATCGTATTGAGTGAACCTAGCACATAGTTCTGCGGGAAATTGGACTGCAGCTCTATCGTTCACAGACCCATTACTTGTCTGGTTTTATATTCACAGACATAAGGTACAGAGCAACGACCCCATGATGTTTGGGAGATGCAAACACAAACTCAGGAGGGGCACTCCCTTCTCTGGTGATTACTGATTCCCCCAGCGCCATTGAGATCTCTCACGTTTCTCTCGGAGTTCTTCCAGTCTGTCTACGATGCCATCTGCAGCAAGTTCGTCGGTTCCGGGTAGCTGGTCGAGTGTCCTATAGCTCTCAAAGCATGATATTGCACGTGTATACGTGGCTTCTGCGGATTCCTCAGAACCATTCTCGAACTGCTGGTCTGCCTGCTGTTCGAGGGTATCTCCGGTCGCCCGCAGTTCTCGGGCCAGAGCTACCAATTCGGTGTGATCCTCACTGGGAATATCTATTCCTTCGACCGTCCCTGCTGTTCTGAGGAGCGATCGATACGTTTCAAACAGGACTTTCGTCTCTTCGTGAGGCATCTCTTCGGGATCCGATGCCCACGCCGTGGCATATTCACTGATTTCTCGGCTGAGTCGTTGAAGAAGCTCTGGTAGCCCCGGTATAGCGTCACTCTCGTCAAGTGCCTCTAGCGGGTCGGTGTCCGCGACTGCCAGTAATTCGAGCGCCTCTAGTACTGCTTCACAAGCCGTTCTGTAATCCTCTATGTTCGAAGCTGAAGCTGGAGCCTCTTGCTCAGTACCGGCCTCAATGTGCGAGTGTGCGTGTCGGTAATGCCCTCGAGCCTGTGCGATTGTAATCTCGTCACCTGCACGGTCGATCTGACGATCCAGTGCTGGAACGTCGATGTCTTCGTGATACCCTGTATTGCCGAGTTCTGAGACCGCCGCTCGTGCGGCTCTTCTCGCAGTGTCAATTGCATCGGAGTCCCCACGGGCGATCGCCGATTCGAGTTCGTCTGCAGTGCTGGTGATCTCTTCGAACATCGGATATGCATTCAACCATCGTGTACTCGCCTTCCGGAGGAACTCGAGTGCTGCTTGGATCTCACTATCGTCGGCCGGGGTCAACGAGAATGAGACGCCCTCCGAGTCAGTGACTGTGACCTCTGAACTCATGAACGACGTGTTGTATTCGATATCGTTGATGTTCCAGAGTGGAATCTGCTTGACGTAGTCCTCCTGGATATCTGGATCCTGGCACCCGCCGACGAGGCAGAGCAATCGATAGTCAGTGATGACTATGAGCGATGCGTAGGATTCGCCCGGCCGCTGAACCGCTTCCCAATCCGCTGTGTGACGAGTCAGTGGTCCTTGCCCGACGATGACGTGTTGTATCGCCGCATTGTCGTCGACATACGATTGTACGTGCGGTGCTGCGACGAGTTCGTCGGCATCCATATCCACGTCGGTCGATTGCGTACTTGTCGGTGAGAGCCGGTCGAAGAGATCGCTCATACGGGCACTATCGCAAACTCTCACTGCCAGTTACAAAAATGTAGGGGGAGTCCCATTCCTCCCGACAGATGGGCTGACGCCGGGCATCTGTCTCCTGAGCTGTCGATCTGACCACGGCCGCCGGGTGCAGTGCGAGCGGGATTGGGGTTACTGGTCGAGAATCTCTGCGGAGTTGTCTCGGGGCCGGTAGCCCAGCGATCGAATTGCTTTCGTGATCGAGTGGTACCTGTCGTCGTTGCGGGAAACGAGATTTACGGTCAGCGGGTTCTCGTCGAGATTCACATCAACGGCTCGCCGAATCGCTTGCCGGTAATCTCTGGGGCTAAGAAACATGGCGCGCGACTGCCGCGCGCGATCTGGCTCGTCTGACTGGTGGTCCCGCAGCATGTCCACGTCTTGCAGATAACCGATCCGGAGATTGATCACTTCGAGACCCTCCCTGTCAGCATACAGTGAACCGAGCCCCTCACCTGCGAGTTTGCTCACGCCGTAGTAGGTCGAGGGCCGGAACGGGTCGTCCGTCGACACGACGGACGAATCGGCCTTTGTCGTCCCCGGCTCGTTCGGATCACTCATATTGTACATATGGGTGACGTGGTTACTGCTACCGAAGACGACCCGACTGACGCTCGTTTTCGTCGCGGCCTCGAAGACGTTTTTCGTCCCGTCGATGTTCACTTGGAGGACAGTCTCCCACGGTGATGTCGCAGACGCGGCAGCCGCCATATGGATAACTGTATCACACCCCTCGAACGCATCGACGAGAGCCGATTCGTCTTCGATCTCTAGGACGACACTGTCGAGATCGTCGTGTTCTCGGTGCGTGATCGGAACGACCTCGTGCTCATCGAGTGCAGCGAGTGTCTCGCGCCCCACACTGCCTGCTGCTCCTGTGACTGCGATTCGTGCCATACCTGATGAATACGAAAATAGATATTTAAAACCACGGATGTACTCGACTGGAGCCGTTTTGCTCTCCACAAAATATAAGTGGAATAGTAGCCTTGGCTAATTCAGAACGAGAAATGACAGATACAGAACTCAGTGGCGTCTGCCCGATAGTGGATACACCATTTACAGACGATGGTGACGTTGATTACGATAGTCTCGAAAATCTCTGTGCGACGCTCATCGAGAACGACTGTGACGCGCTCGCCCTGTTTGGCTTTGCCAGCGAGTTCTACAAACTCACCGACTCCGAGCGAGAAGCGATGGCTGAACAGGTCATCGCCGCCTGCGACGAGGGCGGCGTCCCATCGATCGTCTCTGTCACTGCCCAGTCGACCCCCGTTGCCGTCGAAGAGGCGGAACTGTTCGCAGACCTCGGTGCAGACGCCCTGATGGTCCTGCCACCATACGTCCGTGATCCACCGACTGACGCGATCTACGACCATCTCGTCGCAGTCGGCGAGGCCGTCGACATCCCTGTGATGGTGCAGTACGCCCCCGGCTCGACCGGCATCACCATGTCGCCCGCTTTCTTCGCCGACCTGTACGAGGAGGTCGAGACCATCGACTACTTCAAGATCGAGTGTGCGCCGCCGGGGAAGTTCATCTCCAAGCTTCACGATCTCACCGACGGCGAAGCCAATATTCTCGTCGGCCGAGCCGGCTACGAGATGATCGAAACCTACGACCGGGGTGCCATCGGTGTCATGCCCGCGTCTGCGATGCACGACATCTACGTCCAGATCGACGAAGCATATCGCGATGGCCAGCGCGAGACGGCTGTCGACATTCACAGTGATCTCGTGGCCGTCCTGAACCAGCTCACGAAGGTCGGTATCCAGTGGGAGAAACGCATCCTCGCCGACCGCGGGATTATCGATTCACCGCACTGTCGCGGTCCCGAGGACTCGCTCGACGAGACGTACGAAGCGATCTACGACGAGTATTACGAAAAGTACGTCACGCCACACATCGATACCGATGCGACTGCGACGGCACTGGACTGAGGCCTCCGACATGGGTGTGTAGTAGGACAGCAGGGAGCCGCTCATCTTCGATCATTTCCTTTGCGTGTGTTGATCAAACACGACTGAGAACGGGTATCACCTGCTGAAATAAAAGAGAAGAATCGGTCACCCGTGATCCGAATGGAATGACCTGAAGAGCGGGATATTCATACGATCCTCATATGGCCGACTGTTCGAATTCGCTTGCTAGCAGGATTGAATTGCTGTCTACCTGGAACATTCGGCCGTAAGAGCCCTTCTTGTATGTATTGTTGACAATTAATAGGATCATATGTCAGATAAGATGTATATATGGGGGGCCATGAGTGTATGAATAATAATGTGGTTTTATATGTGGTGTTGATAGTAACGATAATTGAGCGGGCACAACATGAACGAAGATTCCAATCCAAGTGGTAGTACACAGAATAACGATCGAGAGACAACGGACATCAGCCGAAAAGAAAGCGAGACCGACGGTGAATCCGGACGCGGCGACCGTCAGTCTCGGGAGACTCCGGCGAGCAACGAGGCGTCAGGAGACGCCGAACGTTCTGGTCCGGTCGAGTTGAACCGTCGGGACACGCTCCGTGCGATCGCGAGCGCGAGTCTGCTGCCGGGAATTGCAGCGACGGCCACCCAGGCTGCCGCCGAGAGCGGGACTATCGTCGATAGCGAAGACAGCAGCGCGGTGTCCGTTACGGGGACGTGGCCGACGAGCACGTACAACTCCAACTATATTGGGAGCAACTACCGGAGCGACGACAACTCGGGGAAGGGTTCGAAAAGCGTACAATACACACCCGATCTCCCGAACGACGGCCCGTACAACATCTTCCTGTACTGGAATTCATCGTCGGGCCGTGCGACCGCTGCCCCAGTCGACATCGACTACGACGGTGGATCGACGACGGTCACCGTCGACCAGACGGAGCACGGCGGCCAGTGGAACCATATCGGCACACATCCTTTCACGTCCGGTACGGGCGAGAGCGTGACGATCCGCAACGACGGGACGAGTGAGTACGTCATCGCGGACGCGGTGAACTTCGCCCGCGCATTGCTGGACAGCGAGGATAGCTCCGGCGTCTCCATCACGGGAAGTTGGACCAACAGCACCTTTTCACCTGGATACGAAGGAGATAATTACAAACATGATAATAATGGTGGAAAAGGAGACAAAGCTGTTGCGTATGATCCAACCATTCCAGAGCCAGGATCATACGAGGTGTATCTTAAATGGACGGACGGAGATAATCGGGCGTCAAATGTTCCAGTCGAGATTGCCGGTGATTGTACGAAGACTGTTACTATCGATCAAACGAAAAATGGAGGACAATGGAATTCTATCGGGAACTTCAGACTTGATGCGAACTCAACGATAACGATCAAGAATGACGGCACAGATGGGTACGTTATCGCCGATGCTGTCAAGGTCATCCCGATCTCCGTAGGTAGTAGTGCTGTCCCCGACATCTATGTCAACCAGGCAGGCTATGACAAGGGCCGACCCAAGCGATTCACAGCCCCTGATGTCGCAGATGGCACCTCGTTCGAAATCCGTACAAACTGCGACACTGTATATCAAGGAACGATATCGGATAAGGTCGGCGACTTCACGGATTTCGAACCCGAGGGGCCCGGTCCATTCACAGTTACACTCGAGAAGGACGGGGTCACAATAGAATCCCCCGACTTTAGAATCGACGATCACGAGACCCAGCTCACGAATTACAAACGAGCACTTGAGTTTATGACTGGCTGCCGGACAGAGCAGGGTGATTATTCGGCCCTTCCCTCAGATCCAAATGACTATTTCGCTGGAGCTGGCCGTGCACTTGGATGGCTCGACGAGAACGAATATTCGATGGTTCTATCCGGTCTCGCTGACCTTTATATGGCTAACCCAGAGGGAATGGAGGATATCCGTCTTGAGGATGGAGACGAACCAGACGACCTAGACGAGTATGATCCATACACGTATACCAATATGCCGACGTCGGTACCGGATGACACGCCAGAAGTTGTTCGATTACTTTGGTGGGGAGCACACGTTTATCTCAAGGCAGATGTTAATTACTCAATCCTCAAAAGCGATCTAGCGGCCTTCCTCCGGGTGTACCCGGAAGTATCCGAGTGGATACCACAAAGTCTGTATGACGACGTCTATGACCATCTATTCCCCATTTGGACTCAGTCAACGGGGGAAAGACACTACGAAGAAGACTGGGCTTCTGTGGACCACGACAAAGACCTAACCACCACGTACACGCAGCGAGGGACCAGCAAAGGCGACTTCCCTGTCGGGTTCTCTGTCCGTGGTAACTTGGATATGTACGAAGTTGCGAAGCGAGAGGGACGTAACGATGCACAGATCTACCTCGATGCGGCAGTTGAGCAAGTCGAGTGGATTGTCAACAACGTCGACGTGACCGACGACAGATTCCATAAGGGCCTCCGGATGAGCGAGCACCCGACAGTGACTGGTGTCGTCCGGTTGCTGAAAAATTACCCCGACGAAGTGCCCAGCGGGACGCAAACCTGGCTCACCGATTGGGCTGCCCAGATGAACTCCCTCTCGGATAACCTCTGGGACTTCCGAAAGTCCAGATCTGACCGGTGGATCGTTCACTACGACGAGAACGATAATGAAGTTGAGTACAACGAACCAGGCAACGTCATGGGCTTTCCAGCACCGGCCCTAGCCGCTGCAAATGCCATGGACGAATACGGTGATTCGAGTAACGCAACCGATCTCCGACGGAACGCACAAGCCCATGTCGACAATGCGTTTGGACGGAACCCACCTGGTCGGCCCTTTGGGCACCGTGCAAATCAGGCTGAATATGGCTACGACGGCGTCGAACGTGCCTGGTTCGAGGAGGATTATGGGGCCTATGGTCTAAATTGGCCGGTCCCCGGTGCGATGGACGGTTCGCCACCTGCTGCCCAATATCCACACGATCCGGATGCTGATGAGGGCTACACCGAATCCTGGGTAGCGTTCCAGTCTGCGTGGAATACAGCACTCGCGTGGCTCAGCTACGACGATTCGGACATCGAAATAGTCGATTCGAATGGCGAGGAGATCCAGTCTGTTAGTGCTAGTGAGACAATCACCGTCCGACTCAATACTGCCACAACTAGCGACACTGCTGACATCCAGCTGACTGTTGGATCACAATCGAACAAGCAGATTACGCTTGCCAGAGAGTCCACAGAGAGCGCCTGGTTCGAGACAGATGTTGATCTCGCGAACCAGGGCGCTGAAGACGGCGACGACGTTGTAGTCAAGTACGCGAGTGGTGTATTCTCGACGGTCGATACCGTTTCAGTTGGTGACGGGTCGCCCTCGACTGTGGTCGTCGACAACAAAGACAGCGGCGCGACCTTCGTCGGGAACTGGCCATCAAGCACGTTCGAGGACGAGTATGTTGGAGATGACTACCAACATGACGATAACAGCGGAAAAGGAGAGAAGACAGCAACCTTCACTCCTGGCCTGGACGCCGCTGGTGAATACGATATCTATGCCTACTGGAACAATTCAGAGGTCGAAGAGGATGGCCGGGCAACGGATGTCCATATGGATATAAATTACGACGGTGGGTCCGACACCGTCACCGTCGACCAGACTCAGAACGGTGGCCAGTGGAACAAACTCGGCACGTACTCGTTCACGTCGGGAACGGGTGAGTCGGTTACCATCCGCAACGACGGCACCAGCGACTACATCGTCGCCGATGCCGTGAAATTTGTTCCAGTGTAGTCCCTCTGGTTATTCTAATCGAATCATTTTTTAGTTTGTCGCTGATCGACCGAACAGTCTACCGGCTGAAGCAGTTCATCTTGGACGAGACGTACGACCGCCGTACTTGAGTTGTACGAACCAACGAATCACGAAGGACTGCGGCCTCAGGCGAACGCACACCCGAGGCCGCGTCCATGCACAGCGCAGGTGTTTCTCGCTCTGTGTCTTCGCCTCGCCCTCGCAATCACTCAGTACGAACGCGGAGACGATCCGGGACGCACGACTATCACGGTGTGACAAGCATTCTATAGCGCCCTGATTGCTGCGGAAAGAACAGTGGTCGCCGGCTGGGATCCCTGAGACGGCCGTCTCCGGGCACAATATTTTTTCACTCTCAGGCTGTTCTCTGTGTATGGTTGGCGCTGACCCACTGGAGTGTGTCCTGGGATGAGTGGCGACGGTTCGAGAGACGAGTCCCGGAGTAACGAAAACGACTCGGTCGCCGAACCAGACGATGACAGTGGTTCACTTCCCGGAGTCAGCCGCCGACAGGCGCTCGTCGGCGGTTTGGCCACAGCGGCCAGTGTGGGGCTCTGGGCCGTCGCCGACTCACTCCACTCTCCTGGCGTGGTCGACGACGTTGACGCGGAAGATGACGACATCACCATCGAGACCGACAGTTCGGGCGATGACTGTGCACCAAGCGGAACGCCCGAGGTTCTCGTCAACCAGGGTGGCTACGACTTGGGCCGGACCAAGCGGTTCACCGCTCCGGGCGTCGCCGACGGGACGACGTTCGAGATCGAGGACACCTGCTACGGGAGCAGCCTCTACTCGGGCACCGTCTCAGGCGAGAAGGGCGATTTCTCGGACTTCGACCCGTCGGACCCCGGGCCTTACCGGATCCGCCTCGACAAGAGCGGTAGGACGGTTCGCTCCAACGCATTTCGGATCGACGACCACGTCACGGAGCTGACATCCTACCGCAACGCCGTCGAGTTCTTTACCGGGAGTCGCACGAAATGGGGCGACTACGCCGCACTCCCGAGCGACGATTCGAACTATCCGGTGAGCCGCGGCGTTGCCTGGCGTGACCAGGACGGTTACTCGTTCATCCTCCGAACACTGGCGGACCTCTACATGGCGAATCCTGAGGCCACGGAACGGATTACGGTCGACAGCTCTGACGTCCCGCCGGACCTCTCCAGCGACGCCTACCAGTACAAGGACATGCCGACCTCGGTTCCGAGCGACACGCCCGAGGTCGTCCGGTTGCTCTGGTGGGGCGCCCATGTTTACCTCAAGGCCGGGGTCAACTACTCCCTGATGAAGACCGAACTCGCGGCCTTCCTCAGGGTCTACCCCCACATTGACGAGTGGATCCCGCAGAGCCTGTACGACGATGTCAAGAACCACCTGTTCCCGATCTGGGACCAGTCGACCGGCGACAAGCACTACTCCGACTACTACTACTACACAGACCATTCGAAGGACCTTACCACGACGTACACCCAGGTCGGTACGAGCAAAGGCGAGTTCCCACCGGGCTTCTCGATCCGTGGCAACCTCGACATGTATAAAGTGGCACAGCGTGAGGGGCGCAGTGACGCCCAGACCTACCTCGACGCTGCCGTCGAGCAAGCCAAGTGGATCGTGAACAATCTCGACGAGACGGACCCGATGAGCCACAAGGGCCAGCGGATGAGCGAACACGTGACGCTCACCGGTCTGTCCCGGCTCGTCCGGGATTATCCCAACGAAGCGCCCAGCGGAACCTGGGAGTGGATCGAGTCCTGGGCCTCGGAGATGGACACGCTCTCGGACAACCTCTGGGACTTCCGACGGTGGGACCTCGACAACTACTGGATCCACCAGGAACTACCGGACTATCCCAGTGACGACACCATCAACGAGCCCGGAAACGTCGCCGGCTTCCCGGCTCCGGCACTGGCGGCCGCCAACGTCCTCGACGAGACGAACACCTCGCTGGCAGACACGCTTCGGGATATCGCCCAGGCACACGTCGATAACACGTTCGGCCGGAATCCCACCGGACGTCACTTCTGCCATCGTGCGACGAACGACGCGGAGGGCTTCGAGGGCGTCGAGCGCGGCTGGTACAGCGAGTATGACGGGATCGGTGACCTCAATGGCGTCGTCGGCGTACTCGACGGCTCGCCCAAGGACGCCCACTACCCAGACAACCCAGGGGCAGGCGACACGGGCTGGACGGAGGGGTGGGTTGCATTCAACTCCGCATGGAACGCGGGGCTGTCGTGGCTCACGCTTGACGACTCCGACATCGAAATTCTGGATTCGAGTGGTAACGATGTCGAAGCGGTCGGTTCAAGTGAGACGATCACCGTATCGCTCCGGGTTGCCGTCGACAACGAGAGTTCGACGAACGAGACGGTCGAGGCGGAACTGAAAGTGGACTCAGACGACTGGGAATCGATAACATTAACGCGGGTTACCGTCACGAGTTCGACCTTCGAGACGACCGTGGATCTCGGTAGCCAGGGAGCCTCCGATGGCGAGACTGTGTCGGTCCGCTATGGACACGCCGTCTTCGAGCGGACGGAGTCGGTTGCCGTCGGCAGCGCAGACACGAGCGCCCCGACAATCCCCGGAAATCTCTCATCGCCGGCACAAACCGCTTCAACCGTTGACTTAGACTGGGATGCGTCATCTGACAGCGGTGGATCGGGTCTTGACCACTACGACATCTACAAGGACGGGGACAAGGACAGCCAGGTAGCCGCCGGAACGATGACAACGACGGTCACGGGCCTGTCCTCCAATACGTCGTACGATTTCAAAGTTGTCGCCGTCGACGGTGCAGGCAACGAATCGAGTGATAGTAACACTATTTCGGTCTCCACGACCGATAGTAATGCCGTTGTCGTCGACAACGACGATAGCCCCGGTGTCTCGAAAACTGGCATCTGGAAGTCCAGTACGTTTGAAGACAACTACGTCGGGAGTGACTACCTCCACGACGATAACGCAAACAAAGGTTCGAAGAGCGTCACCTTCACGCCTGATCTCGATACAGGTGGTGACTACGAGGTCTACGCGTACTGGAACTCGTCGGAAGATCGTGCCACGAGCGTCCCAATCGACATCGACTACGACGTTGGTTCGGACACTGTCAGCGTGGACCAGACCCAGAACGGCGGCCAGTACAACAAGCTCGGCACCTACAGCTTCACCTCTGGCACCGGTGAGTCGGTTACCATCAGGAATGACAACACGAGTGACTATGTCATCGCTGATGCGGTGAAGTTTGTGCTGGTCTGATCGATTTCCCATCGATCGCCTTCGAAGTCTCACTAACCGGTAGCGGACCTCTCTTCTTCGCACTCTGGCTTATCAGGATGGCAGTCCTCACGGCAGTCTCGACAGGTGCGTGATTCCGTCAGTTCCTCATCCGGGGCCGGGTCCTCGCTACAGTAGCCATCGAAAATCGATGCACACCCGACCGCACGACTGCAGTGCGGTCAATGTGTGAATTGTTTCAACCGTTACTGAGTCATACCCACCGAAAGAACAGAGGTCGCCGGTTGGGATCCCTAAGACGGCCGTTTCCGGGCACAATATTTTTTCACTCTCAGGCTGTCCTCTGTGTATGGTTGGCGCTGACCCACTGGAGTGTGTCCTGGGATGAGTAGCGACGGTTCGAGAGACGAGTACCGGAGTAACGAAAACGACTCGATCGCCGAACCAGACGATGACAGTGGTTCACTTCCCGGGGTGAGTCGTCGACAGGCGCTCGTCGGCGGTTTGGCCACGGCGGCCAGCGTGGGGCTCTGGGCCGTCGCCGACTCACTCCACTCCTCTGGCGCGGTCGACGACGTTGACGCGGCAGGTGACACCATCACCATCGAGACCGACAGCTATCGCATGATAATACACCGAGACGGGTTCCGGTTCGGGTTCGAGCGATCGGACGCGCCAGACATCGATCCACATCCCGACCACGGACTCTCGGTGGACGACCAACCGGCGGCGCACGTTGAGCGCCAGTCAACGGACGACGGTGACACGCTACGGTTCGACGTCGCGACGACGGCCGGGGACCAGGTCACCGTCACGCTCGCGTTCCGCGAAAACGCCGTCAGAGTCGGACTCGCGCCGGACCGCCAGAGTGCCGTCGACCTCCAGGTCGGCGGGATGGCCCCCGCCTTCGGGCTCGGGGACGAAGCGTACGATGCGGAAGGACCGAATCTGGCCGGGGAAACCGTAACCGTATCGAGCCAGAACAGCGACGGCGCGAAGCGGTTCCTGTCGACGTTCGCCGTGTTTCCGAGCCATTGCTTCGGCGGCGCCGTCTTCTGGCCGTACGCGACGGATATCGGACTGACGGCGAGTGGCTATTCAATCCAGCCAACGGCTGTCACGGGTGAGGCGAACGCGTACTACTTCCTCGGCTCGCTCGAAGAGGTCTACGGTGAGTACAAGCACGCTCGGACCCAAGAAGGGTTCCCGGGCGTCCCACCGAAAGCCCGTGCACTGGACCTGGGATTCGAGACCTGGGATCTGCTGGGCTGGACTGCCGATCAGGCAATTACGCGAGGGGCCGCCGAACAGTGGCTGGACCACGGCTATCCGCTGTCGTGGCTGGTCACCGGGTCGGGGTTCTGGGCCGAAGGCGGGACGACGACGAGTTTCGGGCGGTTCAACGACGAGGAATGGCCGAATCCCGCCCAGTTCGGCGACTTCACTGACGAACGGGACATCGACTGGCTCATCGGCCTCCGAACGACGTTCGTCACGGAGGAATCCACCGAGTACGACGAAGGCCCGTTCACGGACGAACTCCTCGAGGGTGGATACGAGCTGGAGACTCAGGATGGTGAGCCGTTCGTGGGCGGGTTCGACACCTGGCAACCGGGCGGGCCGAACTACCTCCTCGACGGCGAACGGGACGGCGCTGCCGACTGGTACCTCAGTCTGTACGACGAGTGGGGCGTGGACGGCGTCAAAGAAGACACCGGAATGAGCCACCCGAAGGTGGACGTCTACAACGCGCCGATCCGAGCGATCGCCAAAGCCGGTGACGTTTCGATGGCCCGGTGTGGTGCCTGGTCGATGCCCGGCACTATTCATCGATCGAACGATATCTTCGAAGCGAGCAACATGGCTCGCGTCGCGCGGGTCTTTCTCGCGTACGGCGCGTCGGCGGTGCCGAACAACTACACCGATTCCGTCGGGTTCGGGTCGATGGACGACCCGCGCGGTGCGCTCCGACACGGGTGGCTGGAGGCGACCACGGCCGGTATCTCGGTCAGTGATACGCCGTGGTGGCATGAATGGAGCGACGACGACCGGGCGGCGTTCAAGAAGCTCATCGACTGGCGACTCGCGTTGACCCCCTACTTCTTCGACGCTGCGGTCCGGAGTCACACCAGCGGCTACCCATTCACGTGCACGCCCCTTCCGATCGCCTATCCCGACGACGAGCGGACGCACGATCTCCCCAGTGAGGCGGGGATATATGAGTGGCTCATCGGCGACAGCCTCCTCGCGTCGCCGCCTATGTACGCACCGTCCACGGATGACGACGACTCTGAGAGCGATCGAACGGACGTGTACCTGCCCGCTGGCGAGTGGATGTCGTTCGAGAGCGGGACTCGGCACGAGGGCGAGCAACTGTTGGAGGATGTCCGGATGCCGACGACGAGACCGCCGGTGTTCGTCGGCGGGTCGGGCGTGGTGATCGAGCGCACTGAGGGTCACCCCGACCGCGTGACATGGGAGCAAGGACAGCGCGAGCGCATCGTTCTGCCTGCAACCTCCGGGTGGGATACACAGGAGAGCGACGCGAGACTTCAGGTCCGCATCTATCCGGTCGCCCGCGCAGACGAAACGGTCTCATTCACCGTGCCCTCCGGCGAGTCGATCGCGATCGAAAAACATCACGACGGCTGGAACGTCGGTTCGATATCGGTCCAGGACGGGGCGAACGATCCGGTCGACTTTTACGTCGCTTCGCGAACTGATGCGATCGTCTTCCCGGTGCGACCGGGAGAAACGTACCGGCTCACAGGCGGATAGGGTCCGTCCTCGCTTCCGGCAGCTATCGTTCGACGACGACGTGACCGTCGATGTGTTGCTCCAGGCCCTCGCGATCGACTTCGACACCGTGCCCGGGTCCGCCCGGCAGGACGGCTTCGCCGTTCTCGACAGTGACGCCGTTGAGGAACTCCTGCGAGGCGTCGTACCAGCGCTGCTGGTGTTCCTGAATCATCGCGTTGTCGACGGCTGCCGACAGTTGCCAGGTCGCGACCATTCCGATACCGAACGAGCCACCGAGATGCGGAGCGATCGGGACGCCCGCCCGGTCAGCCAGTTCGGCGACACGCCGACCGTCCGTGATTCCAGTCCGTGGGATATCCGGCTGCGCGACCGACATTGCACCGGCCGAGAGCCACTTCTCGAACTGCTCTGCGGTTCGGAACGGTTCCCCGATAGCGACTGGCACGTCGATCGCATCCGCCAGTCGGGCGTGTGCCGTCCGCTCCGATGCCCCGAGCGGAGCCTCCATCCACGCGGCATCGACAGCCGAGAGGGTCTCGCCCATGCGCGTCGCGCTCGGGAGATCATACGCCCAGAAGAGGTCGGTGAAAAGCTCCGGTTCGGGACCGATCGCGTCGCGAACGGCCTCGACCTGTTCGCGCTCCGTGACTGGATCGTCCCGGAGATATAGTTTGACCCCCTCGAACCCTTCGTCGACGGCCGCTTTCGCACCCTCGACCCGTTCGTCAAGACTCTCGGCCCTGAGTCCCGACAGATACGCCGGAAGGCGTGTCTTCCGCGGTCCGCCGAGTAGTTCTGAGACGGACGCACCGTGGTGTTTCCCCTTGAGGTCCCAGAGTGCGATGTCGAGCGCAGCGACCGCGTCCGCGAAGAATCCGTACTCGTGGCCCCGGACGGACATCGTGCCGATCATGTCGTCATGACATGCAGTTGGATCGAGGTTCTCACGCTGTAAGAGGAAGGGACCGAGAAGACGGTCGATGATCGTCGCAACCACTTCTGGTCCAGCGGGTGCCTGCGCTTCCCCCCAGGCAACGGTCCCATCGGTCGTCTCCAGACGAACCAGTAACGCTTCGATCCCTTCCGGATAGAAGCGTCCGAAATTGTCGAACTGGTACGGTCTGTCTGGCAGGCCCTCGTCCTCAAGGTCGAGGTGTCCTTCGTTCTCGTATCTGACGACGAACGTCTCGACTGAACTGAGTCGCATACGAGTTGAATTTCCCTATCAACACAAATAGCTTCTGGTGATCCTCGCTGTTCCTCGCTCCCGACGCTAGATTTATTCACTGGAAGTCTGTACACCACAGTCGTACCGGACCACTGCGTTCGGAAAGTCGAAACAATGCACAAATACTGGTACAGAGACGACAGGGGCAACCAACAGTGAGTCCAGATACCCTCGAGCTGACGGCACAGGGCCGACGCCTGCGCGCTCCAGCGGTCGTTCTCGGCACCGGAACGGCCGTCCTCGGTCGCTTTCTGCTTGCTCCGCTGTTGCCGGCGATCCGGGATTCACTGGTACTGAGCAGCGCTCTCGCCGGCAGCGCAGTCAGCCTGTTCGCCCTCCTGTCGGCGATAACTCACTTTCCCGCTGGTCGTCTCGCGGACGAGCTCTCCCATCAGACCGTCCTCATCGGCGGTCTGTCGTTACTCGGAATCGGCTCCGCGCTCCTCGCGACGACGATCACGACGAGTCAGTTCCTCATCGCCCTGGGGCTGTACGGTCTCGGAATGGGCCTGTTCATGCCCGGTGGCATCGTTCACCTCTCGGCGGTTTTTCCGGAGCGGCGTGGACGAGTCCTCGGTCTCAACTCGGGCGCAGCACAACTGGGTGGGATCGGGGCAGCACTACTTTCGACCGTAGCACTGGCTCGAGGGAGCTGGCAGTTCGCGTTCATCCCAGTGACCGGTGTGATCGTACTGCTCACCGCATCGATTCACATCTGGCGCGATCAGGCGTATGTCGTCGGTCGTGTCCAACTCGACGCGAGAGAGACGTTCGGACAGCTCGTCGTCGATGCCGATCGCCGGCGTGCCGTACTCGCGGCGGCGCTTCTGATGATCGTCATGGAGGGGGGATTCACCTTCCTGCCGACTTTCCTGCGAGTATCGAAATCTTTCCCTCCCTCGCTGGCTTCACAGGCGTTCGGACTCATCTTCGTCGTCGGACTGGTGGTCAATCCGCTCGCTGGATGGGGAGCTGACCACTATCGAGCACGAACGGTCGCTGCAGGGGCCGTCGCTGTTGGCATCGGCGGCATCTCGACGCTGATCCTCTCGAGCGGAACAGGGGCGCTGCTCGCTGGCATAGTCTTACTCGGTGCCGGTATCGGTGGGTTCTGGCCCCCGTTCAATGCGCATCTCATGCAGGTTCTCTCGGCAGATGGACGAGACAGCGAGTACGGTGCCGCCCGCGCGCTCTGGGTCGCCATCGGAAGTATGGGTCCTGCAGTAATCGGGGTCGTCGGCGGTGCCTACGGATTTGACATCGCGTTTGTCCTACTCGCTTGCATCCTCGTGGGGACACTCCTCACCCTGACAGTACAGTCTCGTTCAAAGTAGAGACGATTCCTACTCGAGAGGAGCCGCGTCTCCATCCATTGCCACAAGCGCGCATAGGAGGTAGTGGGTTGACCAGACGAGTTCGTGTTCCGTCGCGGTATCGTCGACAGCGTTGTAACAGCCCGACCGGAGTTGGCCACGCAACGGTCCTTCGAGGACGAGATACTCGTCGACGAGCGATTCGAGGACACGCTGGCCGTACTCCCGCAGTCGGCGCACGTTGCTCCCCGACCCGTGCAACCGGACGAGGCCGTAGGTGACGAGCGCCGCTGCGCTCGTGTCGCGGTATTGACTGGTCACGTCCGGCCCCATCTCAGCGTAGGGCACCTCGTCTGCGGGTGTGTTGGTGCGGTAATACTCGATGTGACGCTCGATAGCCTCGAGATACGCCCGCTTTTCCGTGTGGTTGTAGGCATCGACCAGACCGGCGACGCTCCAGCCCAGACCCCGACTCCAGCAGGCGTCGGCGTTGCGCGTCAACTGGTTGTACTGACGCTGTAGTGTGCCGGCTTCGGGATCGAAGGAAGCCTTGTGCCAGACACTTCCGTCCTCGCGACAGAACCAGTCGAGGTGAGTCTGCGTGTGCCGTCGGGCGACACGACTGTATCGATTGTCGCCGGATTTGGCTGCCGCCCGCCAGAGCAGACTAATCGCTGTATAGACGGCATCGACTGCAGCCACTGTCGAATCCGCTTTCTTCGCGTGTCGCTCCAGCCCTCGAGTCCCAAAATCACCAACCGGGACGACAGCTGCGGTTTCGTCGAACGACGATTGTACGTGTTTCGAACCTCTGTAACCGATCGAGTCGAGTTGCTCGTCACCGCTAATGTTGGCCGCACGAAATCCCGCGTATCGATAGTTCATCCCTGCAAACAGTGACCCCCGAAGTTGATCCCAGGCCGCCTTCTGGGTGTACGTTCGCGCCGCAAGCCCCGCCCGCTTTCGGTCCTGATCGCTGGTAGCCTCTCGCCACGCGAGCCACAGGAGTCCGATCCAGTGGCCCGGACACCAGTTTCCATCGGTGGTGGTTTCCCACTCACCGGCGTCCGGGTCTGCGACAAACGGGAACCGCCCATCAATAGTGTTCAACGTCGACAGAACCCGATCAACTATCGCACTTCTCGCCTTCTCGAATGTCGTTCTATTTTTGTTCATCGATATTCTCTTGCCACACGTTCTTGAGACTGGAATCGGGAATGAGTGTGTGATATAAGGAATGGACCTGAACGAATTAAAACTGTCCATCGATTAGCCGGAACGGTGGGGTAGCCACGTCGCAAATCTCAGGAAAGCAATTCACGCTCCTGATCTGACGGAAATAGTCGTTCGCTGTCGATATCTCGGTGAAGACACTGATCAAAACGCCCCTCCCCTGGGTATTAATATCGCCCACACAATTGTGTCGGCACATGAGTGCAGGAGCTCATACCATCACCTCAGTTGAATCGTTCGTAGTCAAGATCGGTGATCGTGAAACGGATCACCCCTACTACGGTGAGACCGACTACTACCCCACAGATATCTGTGTCTACTCCAGCAAGTTCGAACAGACGCTAGTGAAAGTCACGACCGAGTCTGGTCTGGAGGGATGGGGAGAGGTGCAGGCACCCGTCGCGCCTGAGGTCGCTGCGACGCTCATCGAGACACTGCTGGGCCCGATGCTTCTTGGCGAAGATCCGATCGATGTCGAGCGACTCTGGGATCGGATGTACGAATCGATGAACGTCCGTGGTCACTACCAAGGATTTATGATCGACGCGATGGCCGGTCTGGACATCGCGCTCTGGGATCTCAAGGGGAAAATTCTGGACGCTCCGGTCTCATCCCTCATTGGGAGTCGGCGCCGAGACGAACTGGCAGCGTACGTCACAGGTCCCGGAGAGAACGCCAACGAGTATCTCGCCGAGGGATTCAATGCCGTCAAGATCGGCCACGTTACGGATATCGCCGACCTCGATGCAATCCGAGATGCGGTGAGTGGTCACCCACCAGCGTCACTCCTTGTCGACCATCACTGGTCGATGGATACTGCCCACGATGCGATTCGTCTGGGACGGCAACTGGAGGATATAGGCGTCGGGTTCGTCGAAGCACCGTTACCACCAGAGGATATCGACGGTGCTGCCCGCGTCACAGAAGCGCTCGATGTGCCGGTCGCACTCGGCGAATCGTTGCGTACGACACACGACTTCAAACTCCGACTCCAGCGTGACGCGTTCGACATCGCACAGCCGGACATCAATCGGACGGGATTAACGGAAGGGATGCGGATCGCAGAACTGGTCGACTCCTACGGACGGCCTGTTGCGCCCCATATCGGAGGTTCGTTGTCGATCGCGATGGTCGCTACATGGCACCTTTCGAGTGCCATCTCGAATTTCATGGTCCAGGAACACCAACCTGATCGCTTCGCCGTATCTAACGACTATCTTCGTTCTGGGATCGACATTCAGGATGGGCGTCTGCCCGTTCCCGAGGGAGCTGGCCTCGGTATCGAGATCGACGAGACGGCGCTCGATCCCCATATTGTCGAGAAGCGGATCGTCAGTATCTGACGACAGGCGGCGTGGTCGATTATACCTTCTCACCAGAACACAGCATGTGTTTGTTGATGGCAAACAATGGGGGACTGGACAGACATGATACAAACCAACGGCAATTTTCCCTGAGTATGAGGTTCAATTGGTACACAGACAAACGCGAATGCTGTCCCGTTGTTTGGCATTTACAAATTATGGCCGAGCAAATACCTCGGCCTCCCGATTGACTACTGCATCAAATTCGCACGGAGAAGACCCGCGAGCGGAAGTCTATCATCGACAATTCACTGCGTGGGCTCGCTGCTCATCCCGAAGAGCCGTGACGACGATCGAAAACAGAGACTCAATACTGATGCATACTTTGCCAGCCACTCTCTGTAACCGGTGTCACAGCTATACTGGCTCAGCACACCACACTCCTGCTGGCCCTATTGAGAGGGACGCAGTGGACGAGGGATCCAGAAATCGTGAGTACCGGGGTGTCGGGGATCACTCCAGTCAATTCAGCACTGAGAGCACGTCTATTGATGGACAGGGAAAAAAGGAAACGACCCCTCAAGGGGTTCGATGCCCTCAAAATTCGTTATATATACGCTGAGACCAAAGGAATATGCCTTTTTAAAAATCTACTGGGCAACTTGCTGGATTCCAAAGCCGTTTGTAAGGATCCGATAGCTGTTCTCGGAAGCTCCGAGAAATAACAAAAGTACTTTTGTTATAAAATGGGCCTGGACACTCTGTTTGGCTATCGCAAACTGTGGCATAACAACTGTTCTGCACTGTAACAACTGTTTGTCCAGGCTTCAGTGATATTTGATAGATGGACGGTCTATTTTTTCATCCGTACGCAACGAAAGAGAACGGCCACTCTTGATCTTCCCGGTTCGTCGAGTGACAATGAAAGCGTCCTCCTTTGGTATCGACTCGGTTTCGCGGCACTTGAGAAGCGGTGGTCGCCCAGAATGTGAATCTGAAGCGACCGACATTTCGTCCACTACAGTACAGCCGTTGGTTTCATTCCTTCGGGAACCTGCTGAGACCGTTGAATTCGATGGTATTGAAGTTGAATTACAGCTAATAGTCTTTCACGCGCGCGCAAGTACTAGAAGATCTCCACTCTAATCCGAGATAGACACCCAGTACAGGTGTGCCTGGGTAGTGGTCAGTGCGTTTGAATGGAACAAACGGCTGGCCAGCTCTCTGTTATACACACGCGGTGGTCGCCGTCCAACATTGTGTCTCCAATCCATAGGTTTCTGGCTCGACCCGAGAAAAATTCCGATCGGGGCCGAAAAATCGACCTGCCGGAGGTCTCCGATCTCGCCCTCGTTGAGCGGGTCTTTCGCTCGCACGGCATCGCTGAACCGTCGCTGGCGGGTCCGCCCGTGTGCTTTCCAACGCTTGTTTGGATCGGTCCTGTCACTGTTCAACGAAGTTGATGGACCGATTTCCAGAGGCAGAATCGATTTCCGCGGCTTCGTGCTTTCGAACCGTGATATCGGCTGAACAGACCGCTATCCAACACAGCAGTTTCCTGTCCACCCTTGCGTACCCGTCGCGACCGGAGGTCCGTTTCTGTCTCGTTTTGACCCCTGCAACCCCGACACGTCACCATCTGTACCGGGGGCCTCGAAAAAACGATCAATAAGATGTAACGATGTCGGTGAAATCGATTATCGTTCGGTGGGCACCATCAAAAATAACTATAGCAGACTTGGCCCACGTTCTTCTATCATCTCCCGGAAATCGCAAATATTTATTACCTGTTGTGTATGAACGCTTGCGTATGCCCAAGATCACCTTCATCGGAGCGGGCAGCATGGTCTTTTCCACGACGCTCGTGGGAGACATACTCTCGTTCGATGAACTGGCCGACAGTACCATCGCACTGATGGATATCGACGAACACCGGCTCGAACAGACGACGCGGGTCGCGGAGGCGATGGTCGACAACGAGGGGCTGGACGCCACGATCGAGTCGACCACCGACCGCACGGAAGCGCTGGACGGTGCCGACTACGTGCTGAACATGATCAACGTCGGCGGCACCGAGCCCTTCGAAAACGAGATCCGCATCCCCGAACAGTACGGCGTCGAGCAGGCCATCGGCGACACGATCGGGCCGGGCGGCATCTTCCGTGGACTTCGGACCATTCCGGTGATGCTCGACATTGCGACCGACATGGAGGAACTGTGTCCCGACGCACTCCTCATGAACTACACCAACCCCATGTCGATCCTCTGCCAGACGATGTTCGAGGCTACGGACATCGAGACGGTCGGGCTCTGTCACAGCGTCCCTCACACCGCGGAGGTGATCGCCGACTACGTCGGCGTTCCCGAGGACGACCTGGAGTACTGGGTCGCCGGCATCAACCACGTCGCCTGGTTCCTCGAGGCCGAGTACGACGGCGAGAGCGTCTATCCCGACCTCCGCGCGGCGGCCGAGGATCCCGAAACCTACGAGCGGGACACGGTCCGCTTCGAGATGCTGCAACACTTCGGCTACTTCCCGACCGAGTCCTCCCACCACATGTCCGAGTACGTCCCGTACTTCAGGACCGACGAGGAGACCATCGAGGCGATGACCGGCACCGACTACGCCGAACGGATGCCAACCGCAACCTACCTGGAGGGGTGGAAGGAACGCTCAGAGGACCGCGACGACCCGGAACTGGACGTGGATCTCGCCGAGGTCGGCGTCGAGCGCTCCGAGGAGTACGCCTCCCGCGTCATCCACGCCATCGAGACGGACACCACTCGCCGACTGAACCTGAACGTGAGCAACGAGACCAACGCTATCGAGAACCTTCCGAACGACGCATGCGTCGAGGTGCCGGTCCTCGTCGACGGCACCGGACTCCACCCCTGCTCGGTCGGCGAACTCCCCGCCTCGATCCGGACCTTCCCACAGCAACACGCCACGGTCTTCCGGCTCGTCGTCGAGGGAGCTCTGGAGAACGACCGCGAGAAGATCCACCGGGCGGTCAAGCAGGATCCGCTGACGGCCGCCGAACTGTCGCTCGACGAGATCCACGAGATGACCGAGGAACTGCTCGCCGCCAACGAGGAGTACCTCCCCCGGCTCGAGTAAGCGCGCTTTCATTTTTTGCTACTCGAAACCGACCGAGACGCCGCTCACGTCGTAGACTTCGCGCTCGAAGGCGTCTGGACCAGCATCAGTGTTGTGCTGGAGGTGTCCGGTCCGACCTCGAAGAAGCTCATCGACGGTGACCCGTTGAAGCCCGCAACGAAGCGGTTGGCCGGTTCGTGGTATACTTCCTGAGGCGTCTCGATCCGCTGAAGTTCGTCACCATTGAGGACGACGATCCGATCGTCTATCGCCCTCCTGCAGTTCGATGCGCATCTGCGTACGCAGTTTCGCGTCGAGGTTCGATAGCGGCTCGTCCATCAGGAACACCTCGGGCTCGCGGACGATCGCCCGACCCGGTGCGACCCGCTGCTGTTGTCTGCCGGAGAGGTCGTTCGGTTTCTTGCCGAGCAGCTCCTCGATGCCCATCATCTCGGGGACTTCGTCGACGCGGGCGTGACGCTCCGCTTTCGACACGTCTATCGTCATCTTGAGCCCGAACGCCATGTTCCGGCGGGCCGTCACGTGCGGGTACAGCGCGTCGTTCTGGAACGCCATCGCCATGTTGCTCTCCGTGACCTTCGCGTCGGTGATGTCCTCGCCGTCGAGTACGATGTTGGGTTCTCTAGACTCGCGATACACTGGAGTGTCGTTGAATTGCCACAGCCCGACGGGCCGACGAGCACGATGAACCCGCCGTCCTCGATGTCGGCGTCAAACTCGTCGACGGTGATGATGTCGCCTTCATATCGTGGAACACTTTCGTGAGTTTCTCATCGATAGTTTGCACATGCCTTTCCTAATCCGTGTTGAGTTTTCTCTCGTACTCGGAGTGTCTACGGCCTCTGGCTGGCTACGCAAATCCCTATGATTTGGAACAGAGAGATCAACTCACAGAACCAGTCACCTGGGAACGTTGCCGATCTCGCACGCTTGCTGGCCTTCGCTGACAAAGTACAGTGTGTGGTGGTGGTGTCGTTTGGCTCTTACAAATAATTGGCTCAGATACAGTTCCAGACGAACTCCCGACGAGAGCACGAGAGATGCGTTCTCTTCCCTGCAGACTGGATGGTCCTCGTCTTCGAGGGAAAAGTTATTATGTAGGAAGATGAATTGTTTCGCTATAGTATGGCAAAGCTTGAGATCGAGGACTTGACCAAGAAATTCGATGATGGCAGTATTGTCGCGGTCGAAAACCTGAGTCTCGATGTGGACGATGGTGAGTTCGTCGTCGTCGTTGGACCGAGTGGTTGTGGGAAGAGCACGACACTGAACACGGTCGCAGGTCTTGAACAACCAACAAGTGGTTCGATTTCTCTCAATGGAGAAGAGATCACCAACGACCCCCCTCAAGAGCGGGATACAGCCATGGTGTTCCAGAATTATGCGCTGTACCCCCATATGGACGTTGAGTCCAATATCGGCTTTGGCCTCCGGATGTCTTCAGATATCGGGAAGGCAGAGCGCAAACAGCGCGTCGAAGACACAGCGGAGCTACTCCAGATCGACGAGTTACTGGATCAACGACCTGCAGAACTCTCCGGGGGGCAACAGCAGCGTGTCGCACTCGGGCGTGCGATTGTGCGCGAGCCATCGGTGTTCCTCATGGACGAACCGCTGAGCAACCTCGACGCCAAGTTGCGTAGCGAGATGCGAACGGAGATCCAGAAGCTTCAGAACTCACTGGGCATCACTACGATTTACGTCACACACGACCAGACTGAGGCGATGACAATGAGTGACCGCATCGCAATCATGAATGACGGCGAACTTCAGCAGTTCGCGACGCCTCAGGAAGTATACCACGAACCGGCAAACCAGTTCGTCGCGGGGTTCATCGGCGAACCGTCGATGAACTTCTTCAACGTCGAGAACGCTTCGTCCGGTGACGAAACCCTTCGGTTCGTGAACGGAGATCTGACCTACGAACTGCCCTCTGCGGAGACGCTACTTTCCGACGCACCAAAGGACCTCGTCCTCGGTGTTCGACCAAGTCACATCGAACTTTCCGACGACCCTGACTTCAGAGCAGAAGTACAGGTCGTCGAACCCATGGGAGAATACGACCTCGTCCACATCGAGTTCGGGGAGCAATCCTACACGGTCAAGATCGAGGGTGAGAAGGCACCACCGGAACTCTCGGTCGCTGGTTTCTCTATAAGCGAAAGCAAGGTGCATCTATTCGATCGAGCCACCGGAGAGGCACTCCACAACCCGAAGAAACGCGAAGTGCCTGCGTAGCTGGTGGGCTTGTCGTCGTTTGATTGCCGGGATTCTACGTATCGCAACTATAGCAAACTTTTTATAGGCGGAAAATAACATGATGGTTGATGGCATCCGACAAAGGCATTAGCCGTCGACGAATAGTCAAAGGATTGATTGCTTCAGGAGCAGCTGGCCTGGCCGGTTGTTCAGGCGATGGTTCCAGCGGCGATGGTTCCAGCGGTGACGGTGGGAGTAACACTACCACAAGCGGAGAGATGGAAGGAGTCGAGTTCACTGCGTGGTCGTTCGGACCGAACATGACTCCGCTACAGGAAGCAGTAGAGAACTGGGAGAGTCCACACACGGTCAACCCAGAAGAGATCGACGGTGGTATCCAGCCCTGGACCTCGGCGTTGCAGGTACAGGATGGACTGCCTGGATATGGACTGATCCAGTATCCGGCGTTCCGTTCCGCCGCACGGAGTGGCGGGCTTGAGAACGTGAACGACATTATCGGCCCCAACATCGACCAGCTGATTGATTCGGCGATCAGCGCCACCCACGTCGACGGAAATTTCTTCGGGTTCCCCCATAGTATCAACCCGGTTACGATAATTTATAACAAGAGTCTGTTCGAGGACGCCGGGCTGCCGGGCAATCCTGACGACCTCGAGAGCGAAATTCAGACCTACGAAGACCTTATTAATGCAGGCGAACAGATGCAGTCTGAAGTCGGAGCAGATCTTCTCGCTCACGGGGCAGGGAACATTCGAGTGCCGAATGCGCTCGCAATCTCACAGTTTGGTGGTGGTTTCTACAACCCCGATGGGGAATTCCAGTTCAACCAGCAGGCCAACATCGACGCCATGCAGACGCTGAAGGATCTCCAGCCGTATGGGGCCAACCTCGACCTGTTCGGGAACGTCGTCTGGGATGAATTCAAGCAGGAGAACGTTGCGTCCTTCCTCGTTCCAGGCTGGTATATCAACTTCATTCGGGATAACCTTCCGGACATGTCCGGACAGTGGCGGATGGCACGGCTCCCTGCTCCTGAAAGTGGTGGTGCACGTGGTGCGACCGCGGGTGGTGCCCCCGAAACAATCCCGGTGGCAAAAGAGAGCAACACCAAGGCGGCCGCAAAAGAGTTCGGTGAGTACCGGACCTTCTCCGAGGAGTCGTACAACCAGAAGCTCCGGAACTTCATCTTCCCAGCGAATATCGTTGACGACCCAGATGTACTCGAACAAGAGGTCGAGTACTTCGGTGGGCAACAGATCTTCCAGAAGATCCAGCCAACTCTCGAGGATGCCCCACCTCAGGACTCGGCACCCAGCAACGAGATCGACACGATGTACCAGGAGGCATATCGCCAGATCATGGCGGAAGACGCCCCGATCGAAGAGACGCTCAATTCGACCCACGAGCAGATGATCCAGGCTATCGACGAGGCCGATCAGACCCGCATGACGGTCGAAGAAGTCAGAAACAGCTTCTGACGATACTCAAAACGCACCGGAGGCGTGGTCGCTCTTCTGGTCACTTGCTGCTTTTATCTGGCTAGTACTTTGTTGCAATTTGGAGAACGTTTATTGGCGGCAAACTCTCCTGTGCATAGTGCAAAGGTTTAATAAGCATTGTTAGCACATATACCGATAGGATATGGCCACACCATCCAGAGGAAGTCCTTCAGTAGAATCGAGTACGAGTAGATTCACCAAGCTAAAGCGATTGTTGCGTTATGATGAGACTCTGAGTGCGTACTGGCTGTTGTTGCCGTTCATTGTCGCAGCGGTGATTTTCAAAGGCTGGCCGACGATCTGGGCACCGTGGATGGCCATGCAGGAGTTCAGCCTACGTGGGAGCGAGTTCATCGGACTAGCAAACTTTCAATCGCTGATCGAGCGCAATATCTTCTGGCAGTCACTACGAGCTACTGCCCTGATCTCGCTTATCCGTGTCCCGATTGCAGTTCTCCTCGGGTTGGCGGGCGCGCTCGCAGTGAACTCGGTCTTCGTGAAATATCGAGGCATTTGGCGGACACTCTACATCGCTCCGATTGTGATCGCTCCCGTTATTATCGCAATTCTGGCCAGGATCTTCCTTGAGCCTCAAGGCTTGATCGACGTTGTGTCGACTGCACTGATCGGTGTCCAGATCTCGTGGCTCAACAGCCCATTACCCGCACAGATTACTGTCGCAATCGCGGGAGCGTACATCGACAGTGCGATCTGTTTCATTTTCTTCCTCGCTGGCCTCGTCGGGATCGATTATGACCTGTACCGTGCTGCGAAAGTTGACGGGGCTAATAGGCTTCAGCAATTCCGACACGTGACGATACCTCAGCTACGACCGATCATTGCGCTGGTCCTCGTGTTCGAGACGAATAGATCACTGAAGATGTTCGCCATCCCGCAAGTGCTTACGAACGGCGGCCAACCCGGCGGCGCAACCAGAACTCTAGTCGTCCTCCTGTACGAACAAGCGTTCGTCGAACTAAAACTCGGCTTCGCGGCCGCTATCGGCGTCGCACTGACAGCCATCATCACAGTGCTCATCGTCATCGAATACAGGTACATCTCAGAATAATGTCCATCGACAACCCACTCACTCGAGACGAGGACGTGTCCGAGACCGAGGCGTACGAAGCATCATCGAGCAACATAGAGCGCCTCGCGAAATACAGTACGAAAACGACAATCTTCATTCTCGCCGTCATCACCGGCTTCCCGCTCTACTATCTCCTCATAGCTTCGACCTATCCAGAAGGCCAACTCATCGCGTTCCCACCGAACTTCCTTCCCAGCACTGGCCTGGTCCAGAATTACACGACTCTGTTCATGGAAACGATCTTCCTGCAGACGTTCCTCAACTCGATTATATACGCCGGCGGGACGACTATTGGAATGCTCGTTCTATCCGCACCGGCGGGGTACGCGCTAGCAAAGATTGACTTCAGAGGATCGAAACTGATGCTCTTCGTGATTTTGATCCTCATGGCAATCCCCTTCCAGCTCATGTCGATTCCGCTGTTCAAGATGGTCGTCGACTGGAACCTCATCAACACCCATTTCGGGGCGATCGTCACTTCGATTACGATCCCAATCGCGGTCTTCTTCGTCAAGCAGAACGCTGAACAGGTTCTCCACGACGACCTCCTCGATTCAGCTCGGGTCAACGGAGCTTCTGAATTCCAGGTATTCAAAAACGTGGTTATCCCGATGTTGTGGCCAGCCCTGGTCGCGATATCGATGTATATCTTCATCACCCGTATGCAGTCGTACTACTGGCCACTCATCGTTCTCCGTGATGACAGTGTGATGGTCGCGCAGGTTTGGATCTCCATTTGGGAAGGCGGTATCGAGACACCGACGCCGTTCCACCGAATCCTCCCTGCGTCTGTGGTTATTGTGATGCCACTCTTGCTCACGTTCCTCGTCGGTCAGAAGTACTTCGTCAAGGGACTTACCGGAGGGTCGATCAAAGGATAGTACTGACCGTACCTCAGCAATCCTCACGTAGGATCTGAGAGTCCAAATCGATCCATACGAGCGTATGAACGGACCAGTTCGGAAATTAATAAAACAGTCCTATTTTTCAATCAGTCCTGTGGCTCGTTCAAACCTATCTGGTGCATTCGAGAATACGCATTCTCCAGTAAATTCTTGACATGGGGCCTCTAGATTATGAATAGTGATCTCAGGACTCCGCGAATCGACGAACCCGCTGTACTATATCGTTGTGTTCACCACAATTACGTGGATTTGTCTCCTCCTTGTGGTCCCCGTTGTGAACGATGCGGGCATCGTCTACGAGTATTTTCTCCTCGTGTTTGCAATCTGGGCAGTGTTACCAGTTGCAATGGCATTTGATGTCGGTATCCTTCGACAGCGGTTCTCAGTGCCCGCCAAATACGCTATCCCACTTATTGTTCTGTCAGCATTACCAATCGTGGCACCGATCGCTGGGGTGGCGTACGTGCTCTTTCGTGCACAGGTTGTCAGACCCTTGGAATAATACGATGTTGGCAATCCCGTAGAGTGAATGAGGAACGCATGAGTCACAGGAACCGACGCCGATCCTGTCGACCAACGCTCCGCCCCCATTTTTAATATCTCATACCTAGAATACTGGGTCGTGTCAGAAGAAAACCGTCCGAACGTCATCGTCGCTTTCAGCGACCAGCATCGGGCTCACGACATCGGTTGTGCGGGGAATAGCGAGATTCACACCCCTGCCATGGACCGAATCGCCACGGAGGGAACCCGCGCCACCAACGCATACAGTACCCACCCGATCTGCGGTCCGAGTCGTGCCTGCCTTATTAGTGGTCAGTATCCAACGTCCCACGGTGTCATTACAAACGAGTTCGCATTGCCCACGGACGGGCCTTCCATCGCAGAGGCGTTCCATGATGCAGGATACCGAACCGGGTATATCGGGAAGTGGCATCTTGACGGCGTCCCACGGGAGAAGTGGACACCGCCAGGTCCTCGTCGACAGGGATTCGACGATTTTTGGGCAGTCCATAACTGTGTCCACGATTATTTTAATCCACAGTATTATCGTGATTCTCCAGAGCTGATTGAGGAAGAGGGATATGAACCGACTGTTCAGACTAATCTCGCTCTCGAATTTATTCAACAGAACGACGACCGTCCATTCTGTCTGTTCCTCTCTTGGGGCCCACCTCACGACCCCTATCGTCTTGTACCGGACGAGTTTCGGGACCGATACGAGGCAGATCAACTTAGCCCCCGCCCGAACGTTGAGCCGATTTTGCCGGGCAACCGGCTCAACCCGAACACGGGGAACGTAAACGCGCCACCTGTCCGCGAATGGGGGCCGCGCGTCTCACCGGATACATACGAGGCTGGTGAACCCTACGGTTATGAGGATCCTCGAGAGGCTTACGCGGATTACTACGCATCGATAACCGCTATCGATCACGAGCTGGGTCGTCTGCTCGACGCTCTCGACGCGAAGGGACTGGCTGAAGAGACGATTCTCACGTACACGTCCGACCACGGAGACTTGCTGTACTCCCATGGCAATAACCAGAAAGGAACACCCCACGAGGAAGCTGCCGGGATTCCGTTCATTGTTCGCTGGCCGGACGAAATCCCTGCAGGGGCTACGACAGATACCTTGCTTGGTATCACTGATGTGGCTCCGACCCTACTGGGTTTGTCGGGGGTCGATATACCGGACAGCATGGATGGACGTGACCTGGCTTCACAGGTACAGGATCCAACAGCTCCTGGACCGGACTATCTCGTGCTCTACGGCGAGAACTGGCGTGGGATCGTCACCGAGCGTTACACCTACGCTTGTGTCCCAACAGAGATACCAGAATTGTCAGAGGTGCCGAACGGTCACGCACTGCTGTTTGACCGCACTGAAGATCCGTACCAGCAGGAGAACGTCGTCTATGACCCATCATACAGCGATGTCCGTGCGGACCTGCGTGAGACCCTCGACGAACGCCTCGAAGCCAGAGACGACCCACACCTCACGCTAGAAAATATGGTCGAACATCTCGGACGCGAAACAGCATGGGAACGACGTCAGCAGTACATCGATGGAGAATTACAGGAGTGACTGTCCCCGTTCCTGTTATCTCCACTTGATTTATAACAGGTAGCCTGGGCGAGCTCGTAACTGTGCCGTCCGTCTCTTTTCTCGACTACCACTGGGAGACTGTACCCCACCTCTGTGGTCGAGACCCCTCCACAAACGATAAGTGGGGTGCCGACAATGTTATCTTGTACGAATTTCGGTCTGCGTAACCGGCTGTAGACTCCCAGATCAGTCGGTGCTGATAGCATCCGCTTGAGGGATCGAAACTAGCGGGGACCAACGACTGAATCAAGGAGTGACAGAGATGGAAATGACAAACAATTCACACACATCAATGACAACGATAGAACTAGAAACGAATGCCGTCGGTGACCAGTTGGAAGCGGTCATCGATAGCTTCCAGCAGCAGTATCCCAATCTCAGCGTTACAGTTACCAAAGCAACAAACCCGAAATTGGACGTGAAAACACGGATTCTCCGTGAACAACCGCCAGATGTCTGGACTGGCTGGCCGGGTCAGAGTCTCTATCCATATCTCGATTCAGGTGTTGTCGGCGACATATCTCACCTCTGGGAGCGTAACGACTGGGAACAGTCGTACCACGAACTCGCCATCGAGGCAGTTCGATACGACGGTATCTATCGTGCTCTCCCCTCCGGAATCAATCGCATCAACCTCCTCTACTACAATGCCAATCTTGCCGAAGAGATCGAAATCAATCCAGAGACGATCCGCTCACCCACGGAGTTGGTGGATGTTCTCGATCAGATCGACGACACTTCGATCGGAACCGGTATGATCCAGCCGATGCGCGATCCGTGGACAGTACTCACGCTGTTCGAACTCGTGTTACTGGGCGAACACGGTGCCAACGTATTCAATTCCATTGTGGACGGGAACGGGAGGCAGCACGAGCGCGAAATCAGGTCTGCATTCGAAGTGACACGATCGATCACAGAATACGCGACTGATGATGCTCTATACCTTCCCCACACGAAGGCAAATGACCGGTTCGTCGAGGGGGAATCTGTCTTTTTCCAGCAGGGTAGCTGGGCCGCGAGAAAATACATGGACCCAGACGGTTACGAATATGGAACCGATTGGGATGTGATGGCGTTTCCCGGCACCGAGGGGGAGTTTCTCCACAATATGAACGCGTTCTTCGTCTCACCTGGCATGGTCGAGGACGAGAATATCGAACGATTCCTCGAACATCTCGGATCGAGAGAGTCACAGAGCCAGCAGACGTCCGGGTGTGGTATCCCCCCGCGAAAGGATGTTCAGACGGGGCAGTTCCATCCGGTTATCACGGATCAGATCTCGGAATTCGAGCAATCCCGTTCCCAGCCATCGTCGATCATCCACGGGCTGGGTTGCCGCCCGCAGCAACTCGTCGAACTCAAGTCGTTGATGGCCCAGATTCTGGCCGACTGGGACACAGACCAGGCAGCCAAGGAGATCGCTGAAATCCTCGATAGGACTGAATGACTCGTCCATGAGCGACTGCACGATAACCCGTGAGTACACTCGCCGTGGAATCGACACCGTCATGCTAGAAAACAGTGAGCTCGAAGTCGAGGTACTCACTGGAAAGGGAGCGGACATCACGAAGCTCATCGACAAGCGGACCAACGTGAACGTACTCTTCGAGGCACCACACGAATGGCACGCTCCGGGGGACGGTCACGGTGCTGCGCCGTCCGATCGGTCGACCTTCCTTGATCACTATCCAGGCGGTTGGCAGACAATCATCCCCGGTGCTGGCGGGGCTGCTGAAGTCGCATCGGCGAAGTTCGGTGCTCACGGTGAATCGTCTATCATCCCGTGGTCCGTACAGCGCATCGTTGACGACGATGACGCTGTGAGCGCAACACTATCGACACGATTGCCACGATACCCACTGGAGATCCGACGAACGGTCTCCTTGGAGGCAGAATCCCCGACACTCACTGTCGACGAGTCCGTCGAGAACATCGGTGAGGTACCAGTCGAGTACCAGTGGCTCCAGCACATTGTCTTCGGTTCACCGCTGGTCAGTCCAGAAGCAGAGATTGAAGTCTCGACCGACGGTGGCAGAACGGACGCCCATCAGACCGAGAACGCACGGGTCCCGTCTGATACCGCCTTCGAGTGGCCGATCGTCGAAGGCGACGATGGTCCAACGAACCTCACTGACTTGCCGGCAAAAAGTGAGCGCGTCTTGGAGGGTGCTACCCTCTCCTCTGTCGACGGCTGTTACAGTATCAAAAACTACGATATCGACCTCGCAGCCACAGTTACGTACGATCCAGAGTTATTCCCATCGCTGTGGTACTGGGGGACATTTGGTGGGTACGAACACTCACCATTTTTCGGTCGAGAGTATGCGCTCGGGCTTGAACCATGTACGAGTTCAGTTGACGGTCTTGAGCAGGCGATTGAAGCCGGGGCAACTGACGAACTGCAACCCGGAGAGTGTAGCAGTACAGCACTATCGGTGGTGTTGACACGCACATAAACCAGTTCAGACCCCGATGGACCGGGCGAACAGACAGAGGACAATGATACCGAATCGCAAGGTTCAACAGTTCAGTGATCCATACTATGGTAGATCAATTCACACATCAATGGTTCAGACCAACCCTCACCCAGGGACCACCCCAATTGACGAGTGCTAAGCCTATGGATCGGATTACGGTAACTATCACCTCGGAGCAACACGAAGAGATTCAGGAACTTGTGAGTAGCGGTGAATACGAGTCCAAGAGTGAAGCAGTCAGAGAACTCCTCAAACGCGGTCATCGAACTGAGACACTCGAAGAACGTATTGAAGAGCTCGAACGCGAGCGGCAGATTCTCATCGAAAATGTCGAAGAGAACGGTAGTAGAATGAGTCTCCCACCGGATAGCAGTCTTCTCTCACGAATTCGGTGGCTATTGTTTGGATATTCGGACGATCGCTAGAACTACACGAGGAAGGCAGATTGCATGCTCCTCACATTGATATCCGTGGACAGGAGTCGATAATTCCACTTTTTGAATTACCGAATCGATATGTTCATACGATCGTATGAGTCTATTGCTCTCTGTTCAAATAGCGATTGGTTGGTCGAAATGTGGTTAAATAATAATGGACATTACCGGGTGTTTATAATGTAATCTCGCGATTCGCGTTACTACGGTCGAGGGGTATCCAACAACATGGATCCAGATAATCTACCAGCCGATTTGAGCTCTCGAAATGAGCAATGGGGCAGCGACCAGAACTGGGACGCAATCGCATCTTCCGATACCGAGACGGTCATATCGAATGAATCTGTCGTGCTGGAGAACCGGCTGGTACGGTTCGAATGGGAGAAGACAGAGTCTGTGTGGAAACTCGTTACCATCACGTACAAACAGGACGACATCTCTCTCACGAGGCCAATCGGTTCGTACAGCCTTGTGTGCCATTCAAAGAGCGAACAACAGCCTCTTGATGTGGATCGCTCTGTCTCGGGATTCTATCCGTCCCGCGCTACTGAGGTCCCAGAAGCATCGGCCGTCCAGTTCCTGGAGTCGTTTCCGAACGGAACCTTCATCGCGACGTGGCGTATCGCTCCCGAGTGTGCGACGACGATCGTCGTCGACATCAGTTGGGAGGCAGCGGACAATCGATCTGCGTGGCTCGCTCGCCCCACTGTCGCTTCAATACCTGAGGGGGACCTCTACTGGGGACACCCTTCGGAATGTTTGATACCGAAGCGGCCGAACGAGCATCGTTTCTCTCTTTTTGCTCTTGAGGACCGCACACGCGAGATAGGAACAGACAGTAGCCCGAGTCTCGGGCCTGATCTTGGTGATACAGGGGATCAACGACGACCAATGATCGAAACAGAGCGGGGACTTGTCCTTGCTGGCACAGTTGATCGGTCTGTCCATTGTCCAGCAATCCATCGAGTCTCGCAGTAGAATGTCCCTCCGGTGTGAGAACCTCTGACTTCCACTGGTGGTCAGTCCATGACTGTCACACCGGAAGTGGGTTGGGGGGTGCAGGCGACCAGTAGTCACAGTAGTGTCGTTGGACCATGACAGCTATGTGTGCCACAGCGTGCATGTCAAGCGTACCGCTTTGTCGCCTGCATTGGGAAGTTGTCCTGATGGGCATTATATGTTTCGATAAAATGATTTACTGACTAACGAGTCTAGCTTTCGAGCCGAGATACAATCACTTTGCTCTTGTGTCTAATTACGTATCGAATCGATGGCCAAGCAGTACGATTGAATGGATAGAATAGTAGATCGGGGCTGGCATGTGGTCTTTGTGGACAGTTCGGACCTACGCATTGATACCGACAGTAGCGACCAATAACGTCTGAGCATTTGGTGGGCTGCCAAATTGCTCGCGGATATCGACGATGTACGCTCTCTCTTTTCATCCTCTCGGTCAAGAACTCGATAGGCTGATATCAATTTGGCCATCCCAAACATTATTGTAATATGACCCACAATAGTTGAGTATGCCAAACGAAGTCGAACAAGGCGAGGCGGGCAAACGGACTGTTTCTTCGGTCGAAAACGCCTGCAATATCATCGATGTGCTGTATGACAAAGACGGTGCTCACCTGACCGAAGTAGCACGGGAACTCGATTTAAATAAGGGAACCGTCCACACACAGCTCCATACACTGCGAAAGCACGGCTACGTCCACAAGCGAGGGCAGATCTACAGTCCGAGTATGCGGTTCCTTGAGGTCGGCGAAGGCGTCAAATCCGACATGGAACTCTTTCGGGCCGCACAGGACGAACTGGTGGAACTGGCGAACGAGACTGGCGAATATGCTCACCTCATGATCGAACAGAACGGATGGGGATACATCGTCCACAAAGAAAAGGGCAACAAGGCAGCGACGACGACTTCGAGAGCCGGCAAGAAACTCCACCTCCACTACACATCAACCGGTAAAGCCATTCTGGCTCACTTATCCGAAGAACGCGTCCGGGAGATCGTCGAGAAACAGGGCCTCCCTGAACGGACTGATACGACGCTTACCGACTATGAAGCACTCCAAAAAGAACTCGAAGAAATCAGGGATAATGGCTACTCGTTTGACCGGGGCGAGCAAATCAACGGTGCCCGGTGTGTGGGCGCACCGGTGCGCGAACCGGACGGCACTGTCCTCGGTGCAATCAGCGTATCTGGTCCTGTGAGCCGACTCTCTGGTGACTTCTTCGAGGAAGAATTGCCTGACATGGTCTCGAGTACAGCGAATGTGATCGAGATGAATATCGAAGTCGAGCGGCTCAACTCCTGATTCGAGAGGTGAGATCCTTGTTTGGCCACACCAAATACTTCTGATCCGCGACCATATAGTAACAAAAGTACTATTGTTATATATTATCCACTCTGTCGCACCCTCGTTTGGATGTGTTTGCTTTTGACAAACGATATTGCTTCAGGGAACAGCATTAGATTGAATAGCCCTGGTGGTGAACACTGCAACGTTGATAGAAATGCAAACAATGGGGCAACTCACGAATTATCGGAATCAGTTAGCTGAAGGTCCGTTATGGCATCCTGAGGAAGAAGCACTCTACTGGACAGATATTCCTGAAGAACAGATCCTTCGGTATGACCCATCCGAGGGAACCGAGGTCGTCTGTGAGAACGTCGTCGTCGGCGGCTTTACTATCCAGCAGGATGGTTCCTTACTGCTGTTCATGGACGAAGGGACGGTTGGACACTATCGAGATGGCGAACTCTCCCGGGAGATACTGTCTCTTCCAGACGTAGAGGCTCGCTTCAACGATGTCACCGCCGATCCCGACGGGCGCGTACTCTGCGGAACGATGCCTGGCGAAGACCATCCCGGACATCTCTATAGGCTGGACACCGACGGTTCGTTCAAGCAATTGCTCACGCGTGTACAGGTTCCAAACGGGATTGGTTTCTCACCCGATTTCGAGCGGCTTTATTTCACTGAGACGAATAATCGGCTTATCCACGCCTTCGAGTACGATCGCGACACGGGAACAATTGCAAACCGGAAGACGTTCGCGGATTTCCGTCAGAGCTCGGGAAAACCTGATGGGCTCACCGTCGATACTGACGGCAACGTCTGGTCCGCTCAGTGGGGAGCCAACTCCGTCGTCTGTCTGAACCCCGATGGTGAACAGATTGGTCAGATCGATGTTCCCGCCCAGTACGTGACCAGCGTCGCGTTCGGTCAGCCCGGTTGGGAGACGCTATACATTACGACTGCACAGGCAAGTGAGCCTAACGTTGATGACGGCGGTAATATTTTTACTGCTGAGCCGGACTCGACAGGTATGCCACTTCGCTATTCAGATGTCGATGTTTGATTGAGAGTGCTAATCTGTCGCCAGATGTGTTCAATTTGCGATTATAGAATGTATTTTATCGCCAGAAATTAGATTATTCGATACACTCTAAATATCTGGCTGTTAAATCGCTCACTATATGATTATCTAGTGCATATACAGCCATACTATTGAGATGAACGTGTTAAGTTCCCGAAGAGCGGCTTCACCCACGGGCTGGCCGATGGTCTGGGTACTGGCTAAGTGCTGTTAGATGTGGGCGGGATCGGAGACATCTTGCTTTGATCAGTAGTACTGCAATGACGCAGCGATAACGAATACAAGCTGTCTAATGAGTACAGGCCGCATGAAACCCCTTCTAATGAAGATCGTTCGATAGATGAACGAACGCCCTCAGGGCTCGTAGCTTTTCGCGAACGGACGTGAGCGAAATAACGGAGAGTACGTGAGGGATTTGTGCAGACGAGACGAGCGTAGCGAGTCTCGGCGTGGTTCAAATCCCGCAGGGCTCTTTCCATTTTCGAACGATTTGCATCCGACAGACACCAGTGGGTCACTTATAAAAAGGACCAGTGGTACCGCGCTTCAGTTCGTTCGAAAATCAAACGATTCTCCACGACGGGTTCCAGCATGCCGACGAAAGCGTCTGCGACTTCGTACACAGCCCCGGCAACGTGTTCCGTGAGGGCTGAGTACTCGCCGGGCTCTCCCGGCCCTGCTTCGTCGTCGCCCGTACCTGATATCGACCGCGCTCACTCGCCGAGCGCGGCGTCCACGAGCGCGCTCTCGGCTTTCCGGAGGAGCGTCGACGCTGCCGACTCCGAGACATCGAGCTCGGCCGCAACCGTTGCGAGGGCTCCCTCGCGGGGAACGGCGTAGTAGCCGACATCGCGTGCGACGGCGATAGCCTGGAACTGGCGGCGCGTCAATCGCCCAGCGAGTGCGCCGCCGAGGCGGCCGTGCTCGCTCACGCGATCGACGGTCGCGTCGACGGCCTCGGGGAGGGCGTCGAGTACGCCTGAGAGCGCGTCGTCCTCGCCGAGGACGGTCACGTGGAGGGTGTCCGTGGCGGTGTACACCATCGGTGGGACGACCACGAGCTTCGGTGTGTCGAACGTAGCCATGAGCGCACTGTCGGCCTCTCGAAGCGGGATCTCGGCGTACGCGTAGAACGCGTCGTCGCCCTCGATGGGCGTGAGGTCCGTCGTTCGCGCGACGTCCAGTTCCGCGCTGATGTCACGGACGGCGTCGAGGTCGCCCGTGACGAGCGAGAGGAAGTAAACTGCGTTTTCCTCGGGGCGAACCTGCCAGGAGAGCACCTCTTCGCGGTCGACGACGTCGTCGTCGACCCACTCGGGCACCGGGAGCTGCATCGACTCGGGGAGCGTGAGCGTGAGGTCTGCCGACTGCATACCGCCGGGGACGTCCGCGCCGCACAAAAAAGCGTTCAGTGGTTCGGGTGAATCGACTCCCGCGAGGCGCGCGTTCTTTCGAACATGAGCGACGCACGGAAGCCGACCGCCGACGCGTCAGAGCAAGATCAGTCCGACCGCCACGACGGCCACGACTCACATCCCCAGCGGGCCACTGAGGGCGCCGTCGCGAACGCACCGCGGCCGTCCCACGTGGACGGCCTCCCCTTCGTCGACTGCACGATCGGGTTCGGCCGGGACGCGCTCGGATTCGGTGATCGCATCTTCGAGTGCGGTGATGTCGTCTCCTTCGACGCGTTCGGCGAGCGGTTCGTCACCGTCGCCGACCCCGACGCCATCGAGGACGTCCTCGTCTCGCGGTCGGACGCGTTCCGCAAGGGGGAGTTCGAGACGGATTTCGGGTCCATCATCGCCGAGGACGGCCTCGCGTTCACCGAGGGCGAGCAGTGGCGTCGCCAACGCATGGCGCTCCAGGAGTCGTTCACGCCCGCGAAGGTACAGGGGTTCGCGGCCGACATCGTCGACCTGGCGAGCGCGATGGCCGACGACTGGGCGAGCGCGAACGACGACGTCGCGCTCCGCGACGAGAACTCGCGGTTCGCGCTGGATGTCCTCGCCCGCACCCTCCTCGACGTCGACCTCGACGGCGAACGCGGCGACGTCGTCGCGACGGCGGCCGACGCCATCAGCGACTACGCCTCGCCGGCGACGTTCGCCGTCCCGGACTGGATTCCGCTTCCCGTCGACCGCCGCTACGAGAACGCGATGACCGCCCTCGACGCGCTCGTCGACGACATCGTCGCGGATCGCCGGGCCCGCGCTGCCGGCGCCGACAGCGAAGACGATGGGCACGGCGAGGACCTGCTGGGCACGATGCTCGACGCGGTCGACGCTGACGACCCTGGGGTCCGCGAGGACGAGGTCCGCGACCAGCTCGTCACCTTCCTGTTCGCGGGCCACGAGACGACCGCGACCGCGCTCACGTACGCGGTCTGGCTCCTCGCCGGCCACCCCGGCGTCCGGAAGCGAATCGACGCCGAACTGGACGCGGTGCTCGACGGCGACGATCCCACTTTCGGGGACGTCCCCCAGCTATCGTACACCGAGGCCATCGTCGAGGAGGCGCTGCGACTCTACCCACCAGTAACGGCGGTGTATCGGGAAGCCCTGGCGCCGACGACCGTCGGCGGGTACCGCGTCGACCCCGGCGAGTCCATCCAGTTGTCCATCTACCACGTTCACCGGGACGGTCGGTGGTGGGCCGAACCCACCGCGTTCCGCCCCGAACGCTGGCTCGACGACGCCGACGACGTCCCGAGTGTCGACGAGAAGGCGGTCGCTGACGTCGGGGATGCGGTCGCGTTCGGCCGCGACGAACATCCGGAGTACGCGTACTTCCCGTTCGGTGGCGGGCCACGGCACTGCATCGGGATGCGGTTCGCGCGCCTGGAACTCCGCCTCGCGCTCGCGACCCTCGCGAACCGCCTCACGTTCGAGCAGGTCGGTGGGTTCGACCCGACCCTGCGCATCGCACTCGATCCCGGTGATGTCCGCATTCGCGCCCAGCCCAGGGACTGACGACCACTGGAGTCGATCCGGCGAACTGATGGCCGAGTGATCTCCGATCACGACCGGGTACCGAATCTATAAGTCATTATCGCAGTAATCATTATCTAGAGTATGACCTTTTACGACCGAGCGGACGAACTGGACGCGCTCGTCGACGCGTTCGAGTCACCGGGTCACGATTTCTACGTCCTGTACGGTCGCCGTCGAGTCGGGAAGACTGAACTGCTCAAAGAGTTCTGTGACGACCGACCGCATATCTACTTCCTCGCAGCACAGGAAGCAGAAGATCGCCAGCGCGAGAAATTCGTCGAAACGGTCGCCGATCACTTCGACGATCGGGTGCCGCGCATCGACGGGTGGGACGAGGCGTTCAGCTATCTCGGCGAGAAAGTCACAGAAGAGCGGTGTATCGTCGCGATCGACGAGTTTCCGTACCTCGTCGACGAGAACGACTCACTGCCGTCCTACGTCCAGTCGTTCGTCGACGAGCAACTGCAGGGGACCGAGTCGATGCTCGTCCTGTGTGGCTCTAGCGTCAGCTCGATGGAGTCCGAGGTCCTCGGCCACGAGAGTCCGCTGTACGGTCGGCGGACGGGACAGATAGATCTCCAGTCGTTCTCGTTCCAGCAGGCTCGAGAGGTGATCGAGTACGACATCGAAGCGGCAATCGAGTCGTACGCCGTCACTGGCGGGACGCCGATGTATCTCACTCTGTTCGACTACGATCGCACGCTCGGGGAGAACGTCAAACGTGAGATTCTCTCCCCGACGGCCGTACTCTACAACGAACCGGAGTTCCTCTTGCGGACCGAACTGCGAACTCCCGCCCGCTACATGAGCATCCTCGAAGCGGTGGCGACGGGACACACAACCCCCAATGAGATCGCGGGCGCGTCGGGCATCGATTCGGGACCGTTGTCGAAATATCTCCAGACGCTGCGCCGCCTCCGACTGATCGACCGCGAAGTACCCGTGACCGCGTCGGCGAAACAGTCCAAGCGGTCCCGATATCACGTCGCCGACGAGTTCCTCCGGTTCTGGTTCCGATTCGTCGAGCCGAATCGCTCCAGTATCGAGGAAGCCCCGTCGGTCGTCTACGACGAGACCATCGAGCCGGGCCTCTCCGATCACGTCGCAACGACGTTCGAAGATGTCTGCCGAGAGGTCGTCTGGACATCGATCCGGCGTGATGATCTCGGGCCGTACTCCGAGGTCGGGCGGTGGTGGTACGGCGAGGACGAGATCGACATCGTGGGCCTCGCCCCGGGTGAGGACCGCATCTTGCTCGGCGAGTGCAAGTGGACAACCGAATCGGTCGGACACGGACTCGCTTCCCAATTGCGCGAGAAAGCCGACCGCGTTCGATGGGGACCAGACTCGCGTGAGGAGGAGTTCGCACTGTTCTCGAAGAGCGGCTTCGTCGACGGACTGGCGGACGATCTCGGCGACGAATGGCACCTGTTCGATCTGGGCCGGGTTGGAGACCTTCTCTCTGCAGACGGGTGACATCGAAAACGGCTGAGATAGTGACAACGTTTCACGATGTAGACGTTCTGTGGCGGACTTTGATCGCCGTAACAGCGCTCCAGTGAAGATCGTTCGGCAGGCGAACGAACGCCCTCAGGGCTCGTGAATTCTGCGCGAACGACAGTGAGCGCTGATGAGCGATACCTGTGGGATTTGCAGCAGGGAGTGGAGCGAAGCGCAACGACCGTGGTTCAAATCCCGCAGGGCTCGCTTGCTGTATTCTCTCGCCAAAATCATCAAACACCGATCGATTCTCATCGATACGCTGTCGACACGATCACGTCCCTCGTTTGTGATGTCTGGCTCGTCCTTTTCGATACCAAGGACCGGCCTGTTCCAGTATTCACGTAGTTACAGCACAGTGCATACGTCTTAGAACCGACGGAAACTCTTTTGTCTAACTATCTCGTTAGAGATAGTAACGAACGACCAATGTCGATGACTGAATACTTTGACTCGACGGCTGCGAGAATCGTTTTGGCGACCCAGAGAGGTGATTCAATCAACAGAATTGCCAACAAGATCGGTGTGTCGTACTCGTGGGTGTACGACTGGATCGAGCGGTTAGAAGACGTAAATATTATCGCCAACACAGATAACGGAATCCAGATCGTCGACCACGAGATGCGCCAGCAGTACGCCGAGATGTTGGCCGCGTTGTACAGCCGCGATACGCTCTCACAAGAGGGCGCATATGTCATTCCGCACTTCGCCGGCATGGAGTTCGCGTACACTGAGATCGACGCCGCGTACGTCTGGACCCAGGGCGGCTATCAGATCGCTCGCAGCCACGACGACTACCCAGTGTTCATCGAGGTCCACGACCGCGATATCGAGCGTTGGATGGCGTTTTTCCAGCAGTTCGGCGTTGATGCGACGATCGACGAGCGCCCGGACGCCAGCGATGTCGACGGAAACGTCCACTACGTCTTGTTCCCACAGATCGACGGTATCGACGCCGAGTGGGTCGACGGCAACCCCGTGATTCCGTTGGATGACGCCGTCAAGCAGATGATGGAGAACCGTCCGGCGTACGAGCCTGCCTTGGAGATCGTCGCCGACGAGTACGATGTCGACATTGAGGCGTCGCACCATAGTGCGATGGGCGCGGACTAAGGGGGAAACGAATGAGTCTTCCCGAACGCCAATCGGAGCTCGTCGACACGCACCGCGCGGTACGGGACGCCGAACTGCCGTACGTGCTCGTCGGCGGATGGGCGGTCTCCGCGTTCCAGACGCGGTTCACGACCGACATCGACACCGTAATTCCGGACACGGCGCTCTGTGATTACGATTCGCTTCTCGATCACCTCGGATGCGAGAAGCAGTTCGACAAGGATGTTTCGAACGAGTACGAGGGGCGAATAATCCAGTACACGAAGCCGGTCGGGGACAACCGGGTGAAGTTTGAGGCACTCGTCGACGCGATGGGCTGTCGACAGACTGGGGCAGAGTGGTCATATCGGTATCTCCACGAACACAGCACTCTCGAATCACTGGACGTGGCCGAGGATCTCGAAGGGAGCATTCCCGAGCCCTCACTCCTGTTCGCGATGAAACTCCACAGCGGCCGGAAAGCCGATACCCGCGATCTCGTCGTCATCAGCACGCGTGCGGAGTTCGATCGGATCGAACGTCACCTCCATCGCGGTGATCCAGAAAAGCTTGCCGGGCAGATCGAGACGGTTCTGGACCGCCTCCAGCAGGATGGCTTCGAGGACTCGTTCAAAGGTGTCTTCCAGCAACAGAAGTTGCCAGCAGATACGATCGGGGAACTGGTCTCATTTCTCTCCGACCAGCGCGACAAGCTTCGATAGGACACTGATCGAAATGACCCTCTCAGATCGCCGTAACGCTGCTCTAAGGAAGATCGTTCAGCAGGCGAACGAACGCCCTCAGGGCTCGTCCCCCCTTCGAGTCATTCCAGTGTCACCAGTGTAAGACACTACGTCGCCACAATCCGCTCATCTAGACAGTGCATGTTCCTCCATATCCAACAGTTGCCGAATCGTCACGTCAAATCACTATCCGACCGTCTCGTGTAAGACGGAACACGCCTATTCGGCATTAGTGGTAGCTCCTGTCGCTCGGTCACGACGCTTGATCACCCCCTGCGACCGACGACAGTGTTTGCTATCCAGCCGCCAATTCGACCGGAAATCAGGCCGAATACCGGTGAGATACACAGAAGCATTACGACGGCAATGAGGAAGAACACACTCGTATCGAGAGACCACGTTACCGCCGCCCCTTCCGTGAGAACGAATACAAATACTGCGATCATTCCGCCCAGAAACCCGGCACGGAGCCCGGCAGTACTCGGTTCTATCGAGCGGTTAGCTGCGACCGCTCCTGCGATTATTGATCCAACTAGCATTACCCCACCACCGACGGTTGCCTCGGAGTTCGGAAGCCAGTTTATCACGGCAGTGGCGGGTAATGCGGCTATCGTTCCGAGAATCGCAACGCGCCAGGCCTGAGGAATCCGACGGAGTCCGGTATTCGAGACCATATCCTGTATTGTATAACTGTATCTATAGTCCATTCCTCGGGTTGCTGACTCTGAAACGATGCAGGGGAGGTTTTATTATGCAGGTGTGGTCCTGGGGGACGAATGCTGGTTGTTCTGCTGAGTTTCTTCTCTGGCTCTCGTACTCGCTCACATCTCGTGTCTGAACTTCGTGCCAGTGGCAACTGCCGACAGACCGCGCGTGTCCCGCACGAAGGGTACGAAGATCCGGGCACAGAGTCAGCTGGTTAGTTAGGTCCCTGCCAGCGGGCAACCTCACCGGTAGCCTCGTCGACAGTCGCGTAGACGATGACCTCGTCGCCTTCTGGCTCCACGGCTGTCTCGAGAGTTGTACCAGCGCCGATCGGTTCGTCGCTGGTCAGCGAACCGACGCGGTCGGTGAACAGGCTCGGTGCCTCCTGTGGTTGTGCGACGAGTGTCTCGGCCTCAGTCTGTGTAACGACTTCGACCGTGAGCGACCCGAGACTGCCGGCATCAGGGGACTCGTAGCTAAACGACAGTGCATCTGCCGGAACCGCCTGACTGGCCGCTGTCTCAGACAACTCGTCTGTGGGGACGGACAGTGTCGTGAGCTCACCGGCCGCACCCTCGCCGTTGACTGCGAAGACGGTCACCGAGTCCCCTTCCGGATCAACTTGGACCGCGACACTGTCACCAGCGCTGACCGATCGCTCCTGTGGCTGAATCTCGGTGTATCCGTCCGAATCTGCCTCTATCCGGATCCCCGCCGCGTCGGTCTCTTCGGTGACTCGTACCCAGAGTTCACCGAACTCCTGGCTACGTGGCGGTTCATACTGGAACGTCAGCGCCTCTGGTGACACAAGCTCCGCAGCCGCTGCCTGCGAGAGCTCTTGGCCCGCCGGGTCCTCGGTCAGTTGCTCGGCATCGTAGGTCCCGGTAGCGGTGATGCGGTTGTCGCTCACCTCGACTGATCTCGAGCCGTCGACGGCCGCTGTTCCGAAGGATGTCTCGATTGTCTCTCGTCTGTCTTCACTGATGTCGCCGGCTGCGAGGGCGAACTGCGACTCGAACGTCTCCCCGCTCGCGTCGAAATCTACCGCCGCAACCACGTTTTCACCGGAGCGCGGCCTGAACTGCGGGTCAGTGTTGGGTTGGAAGTCCCCGAACAGTCGCTCGGCTGTTGCTGACCCGAACTGACCGACCACGAGATCACCGGCCCCGGCTTGTTCGAGCAGCTCTGTAGCGGTCTCATCGGTCTCGAAGACACGGGAACGATTCCCGTCGCCGGCGGCGATCGTGTGGTCGAGTCGGCTGGCGTCTGGCCCAACGATGACTGTCTCGTCCGCGACTGCTACCGCGGGTGGATCGCTCACCGAATCGGGAACCTCGACAGGCTCGTATCGGTCGTACCCGCGGTCCGTGCCGGTTTGTTCGTAGACAATACCAAACGTTTCGTCCGTGGGATCGACCAGTCGTTCATCTAGTTGGTCGGTTGCGAAAGATCCCTCAGCGATTATCGTCTCGTTAGTGACAGTTACCTCGTTCACCGTCGAGTCGGACGCGGCCGTGGGGCTCACGGCGTCGGTGAGCCCAGCAAACGAAAGCGACAATTGACCGACTCCGACAGCTGCTCCGCCTATTACGAGCGGATACAGAGCCAGGGGATCATCGACGGATAGATCCGACGAGTCACCGGAGTCAGCGACGGTATCCTCGGAGAAATTGTCCAGGTTAGCGTAGGCAAAAAACAGCCCACTCTGGTCCGTCGTCAACCACTGGCCGTAGGGCAGGTCGTCCGCCGGGTCGAACGTGTCCACCGAGGAGTCGTCGGTTGGAGTGTCGTCGGCCGGAGTGTCGTCGGTTGGAGTGTCGTCGGCCGGAGTGTCGTCGGCCGGAGTGTCGTTTGCTGTTTGAACGCCTTCGCCGCTGCAACCAGCCAGTGCTGCTGTCAGGGCGCCCATCCCGAGCAGGAATCGGCGCCGACTCTGACTCGTCTTTGTCGCACTGTCATCGTTGTTGTAGGCAAAGCGTGGGGGCATACTGGTGAACGCCTCTACAAGGTATACGAGTGCTACTCTCTCATTAGTCCCCGAACAGTGTCTCTCCCTGAGAGACGACATGGATCTTTATATATAGAATGTCGGGATGTCTCTACAAGACCTACCGAACTGCTTGCTCTCACATCGTCTCATCGAGAGCGACCGTGCTTCGCAAGATCGTGTCGATCAGCGCTGAAATTCCGGATGATATAGTCGCTATTGAAAATCGATGGACACCCGATCGCACGACAGCAGTACGATCGGTGTGTAAACCGGTTCGATTGTTACTATAGAGAGCGCCCAGCGAACGGACTTCTCGACTGATAGCTGTGTCCCTATCGAGTTTCGGACACGCTACGAGCGACCGTATCGACCCTCGACAGTCACTGGCCGGTTGGCGGAGTGTCGGGGACAGACATCGTGACAGTGGTACCGCCTGACGTGTCGAACGACACCTCGCCGCCGAGCGTGCGGGTAGCCCAGGTAAGTTGCCACAGTCCCAGTCCGGTCCCGTGTCGGAGTGGCGTCTCGGTCCCGGTTTCGAGCGCGGATAGTTCCGACTCGGGGATGCCAGGACCATCATCTATGACCTGCAATTCGCACCCGTCCGGAGTCGACTGAAGCGCGACGGTCACGTCGGTAGCGTGCATGACTGCATTGTCGACGGCGCTTTTTATCGCCGCTTCGAGAGCGACGCTGTCGGTCGTGACCACTAGCGACTCAGTCGCCTCGACGGTGATTGGAGCGTCGTAGGTCGCGACGGTATCGTGAAGCAGTTCGGCAACGTCGACCGGGACGTGTTCGCGCGTCTCCGAGAGGAGCTGGTCGATCGTTCGTGCGTGGTCGCTCATGCGTGCGATACGACCCGTCGTCTCGATGGCCGTGTCCGCGTGGTCGTCATCGATGGTATCGAGGTGTGCGTTGAGAACGTCAAGCTGGTTGCGCAGGTTGTGTCGCAAAACCCTGTTGAGGACTGAGAGGCGTTCCTTGCGGAGTTCGCGCTCCGTTACCTCGCGGAGGCTGACCACGGTTCCCAGATGCCGGTCGGTTCGGTCGACTACAGTCGACACCTGTGCATCGTACTTCGCCGACACGCCTGCAACACTGAGCGTGACCGTCTCGGCTGCTCGCAAACCCGCAACGTCGGTCCCGAACATGTCTTCGACGGTAACGGTGCCGACCGAGGGGTCCACCCCGTCCGAAGCGATGCGCATACGTTCGTTCGCCCGTACGACTCGGTGCTCCTCGTCCGCGATCAACACCAGGTCGTCTGTCTCCTCGACGATATCCCGTTCGCCGACGACGCCGACGGTCGGGGCGATGTCGAACGCGTCGAGTCGGAACACCGCGAGTCCGAACCCACACGCTGCGCCGAGTGATCCCAGCACGTAAGCCGCTCCACCGGCTGTCCGACCGAGTTGAGCGATATACGGCATACTGCTCCAGAACAACCACATCGCCGCCGGTGCCCCAGCGAGGGCAACGCCTTGCCACACCGTGGTGTGGTCGTATCGGCGCGTCGTCCGGACTACTAACACCATCCCGGCGACGACCAGCGCTAGTGCATAATACCTAGCAGTAATACCGAACAACCCGATAGCCTGTGTCGGCACGCCTGACGCGCTGGATAGTATGAACTGTATTATGAATACGAGAAGCGGTAAGGCGACCAGTATACTTGTTTTCAGGGTCAACGAGACGAACCGTCCGGTGTACCGGAGTGCAAATATCGCCCACAAACCGACGGGGAATATCCAGACGAACGCCAGCCATCGCCCAACTGCACCCGTAAAGTCAGTTACCGGAACGAGTCCAGTGAAGACGCCGATACTGAGTGCTCCGAGACCGACTCCGACCAGGGCGGTGTATCCCGTGAACCACACGGCTCCTGGCCTGTCGTATCGGCGGGCGACTGTCGCACTGATCGCCAGGAGCCCCGCTGCGCTTGAGATTCCCAGGGCCCCGACGATCTCGACGAGCATGAGTAGGGTGTACCGTCGTTGGATATCAACGGGGAGCACCCTGGTAAAGGATATGATTTCCGAGTAGCGACGTTCAGCCGCTCGAACCGAACGTGCGTGTACTTCGAGCTGGCCAGACCATCCATAGGAACGCGACGCTCACAGCGAGGCTCAGCAGGTCATCCGGAAACGGCTGTCCCGCAGTGATGTCGCGTCCCAGTGCGTGTACGAGCCATCCAAGGCCGCTGGCGAGTCCGAGGAGGACGACGAGGAAGACAGGCTTTCCCGTCGACGGAACTCCGAATTCACGACGGTGGCGCGTCCACTCTGCACGGGTGATTTTCGTTCCCCGCCGAACGTCCGTGGGTATACGAGTGAACCAAGTCATCGGTCTACGAGGTCATACGTCAGCGTTATCGATAGTCAGATTCGGCCGCCTCTGGAACCGCCGAACGCACCGAAGCCCATATCGTCGAAGAACGCCGGTACGGTACTCTCGGTCGCGTAGACGTACAGCGCCGTCTTGGCGATACCACTGAGCGCTTTCCCGATCAGGAGACCGAAGACGAACCCGGAGCCACCGATCGCGACCGCCGCTAGCAGTTGGAACCCGGTGTCAGCGGTCACGACGAACGCGAGGGCACCGAGCGCAAGGCCGGCGAGCGATAACAAAAACGAGAAGACGTCGATCGTCGCCATCGCACCGACGGACTCTCCCCACGTGTTTTTGAACGTGTTCGCGCTCTCCGAGAACATCTCCGTGAGAGAGGGGTCACGGAAGACGATCACGGGGACGACGAAGTAGGTCATCACGCTCCATGCCACCGCGAAGACGCCGGCGAGGATCTGCGCGACGAGGTTGTCGTCCGATTCGATGATGCGGATGATCACACCGACGATAGCGGCGACCACCGACCAGGCTAACAGCGGTAGTTTCCGCTGCCAGGCGGCGGCGAGCGCGCCACGGATCGACGGCTCCTCGCCGTCGAAGACACTCCGGGTCGCTGCGACGAGGGCTGCGGTAAAAAACGACGCGACAAACGTCTCGACGAGATAGGCGACGAACAGTGCGCCGTACAGCACTACACCGGGATCTCGCATGGAGTCCGTGAGGACCAGGCCCCCGAACAGCGTCGCGACGAACGCGATACCGGAGAGGCCCCCAACGAACGGGAACACCAACAACTTCGGGTGGGCTCTGAGCACGCGGCCGCTCCGGCGTGCCATCCCGAATCCGATTTTGAGACGACTGAACACATTCATAGTGGGAAGCCCGTTTTCCGTGGCATTGATAACTATGCTCTTGCTCTGAGCCAGCAACAGGCCGAAAACCTTTTTATTTAGAATTGTCCAGCGAGGGTGACGAGCATCCTCGCTCAAGTCGTGGTAGACTTCGATTACCGCTGGCAGAAACGATACCAAAATGAAGCTACACGGCAGAGGAGGCCGAGAACAGCGACGATCACGTTTCGTAGTCTCCCGGATCAGGTTCGTGACCACCAACCGCTCAACCGTTTCTACCGTCGGCGATCACCACTCTGTCCCGTTCGTTTCAGTTCCAGTATCCCTGGCGTGAGACACCGCCTCGCCAGCAGCTGCGCATCCAGACTCCTCCCACAAGCGATATTTTCCGCGGCTGGGATGGTATGGCCAATGGCTGTCGACTGCGACGTTGATTCGATCTTGGCGAAGCTGACTTTCGAGGAGAAACTCCGACTCCTCAGCGGCCACGTCGATCCCACTGGACACGCGACAGGGTATCTCGAAGGCGTGGATCGACTGGACATTCCACCGCTCCGACTCGTCGATGGCCCACTCGGTGTTCGGGACCGCGAAGCGACGGCGTTTCCGGCGACGATCATGCTGGGTGCGAGCTGGGACCCGTCGCTCGCCCGGCGACTGGGCGGCGCGATCGGCGCGGAGGCGCGGGCGAAGGGTCACCACGTGTTGCTCGCGCCCGGACTGAACATCGTTCGCGTCCCGACCTGTGGACGGAACTTCGAGTACCTGAGTGAGGACCCGCAACTGAGTGCGCGCGTCGGTGCGGGGTACGTCGAGGGCGTCGAATCGAGCGGTGTCGGCGCGACCGCGAAGCACTTCGTCGCGAACAACCAGGAACACGAGCGCGATACGATCGACGTCGTCGTCGGGGAGCGGGCCCTGCGAGAGGTGTATCTCCCGCCGTTTCGGGCGGCCGTCGAGGCCGGGGCCTCTGCCGTCATGGCCGCGTACAACGAAGTCAACGGTCGGCACATGAGCGAACACCGCAAACTCCTCGACGGACTCCTGCGCGACGAGTGGGGGTTCACCGGGGTCACGATGTCCGACTGGTGGGGGACACACGACGCCGCCGATGCCGCTGAGGGCGGTTTGGATCTGGAGATGCCCGGCGTGTCGCCCCTCGAACTGTTCGCGCCGCGGAGTCGAGCGCTCCGGGCAGTATCGGCAGTCGGGCTCTCGGACCGGCTCGACATCGACCCCCCGATTCACTGGCGACTGATCGACCGGTTCGTCGCCGAGGACGGCCAGCCAGATCCATACCCGTCGGCGTTCTTCGACGCGCCGCTCCGCCGTGCGATCGAGGCCGGCCGGGTCGAGGAGGCGCTTCTCGACGAGAAGGTCCGACGGATCCTCGCTCTCTCCGAGCGGCTCGGCGTGACCGCGACCGCAGGGACGCCCGCGGATCGGTCCATCGACTGGGACGCACACCACGACCTCGCTCGGGAGATCGCCGTCAGGGGGACAGTCCTGCTCGCGAACGACGGGGTCCTTCCGCTACGGGGCGGCGAGACACTCGCCGTCGTCGGTCCGAACGCCGACGAGGCAAAGATCGGCGGCGGGGGGAGTTCCGAGGTCACGCCGCCGCACTCGGTCAGTCCCGTCGACGGGCTCCGGGAGCGTGCCCAGTCGGTCACGTTCGAGCGTGGCATCGACCGTCTCCCGAACCCGTCGATGTTCGATATGCCGTGGACCGGTCTCGCCCGATCTCTCCGCTCCCAGGCGGACATCGAAGCAGCGAGGGAGGCGGCTGCCGCGGCGGATGTCGCAGTCGTCGTCGTGCAGGACGTTGCGACCGAGGGGGAGGACCGCGACGGGATGGCGCTCCCGAGCGAGCAGAACCGCCTCGTGTCGGCCATCGCAGACGCCAACCCCCGGACAGTGGTCGTGTGCCGATCGAGCGGCCCCGTGGAGATGCCGTGGGCCGAAGCGGTCGCGGCCATCGTGCAGACGTGGTACCCGGGCCAGGCTGAGGGCGAGGCGCTCGGGGCCGTTCTCTACGGCGACGATCCCGGCGGACGGCTCCCGGTGACGTACGGCCACAGTTTCGAGGAGTACCCGGTCGCAGACGAGCGCCGGTATCCGGGCGTCGACGGGCAGGTCCACTACGAGGAGGGTGTCTTCGTCGGGTACCGCGGCTTCGACCGTGCGGGCGTCGACCCGCTGTTTCCGTTCGGGCACGGCCAGTCGTACGCGACCTTCGAGTACGACGACCTCGCTATCGAACGTGTCGCCGGCGGTCTCGACGTGTCCCTGCGGGTGCGCAACGTCTCGAACCGTGCTGGACGCGAGGTCGTCCAGGCGTACGTGTCACCACCCGAGACGGCCGCCGATCGCCCCGAGCGGGAACTCGGCGGGAGTCGGACAGTGCAACTCACTGCGGGCGACTCCCGTCGCGTCTCCCTCGCTATCCCGGAGCGGGCGCTCGCGCGCTACGACGAGCGGACGGGATGGACGATCGATCCCGGAGAGTACGAGGTGACCGTCGGCCGGTCGTCCCGGGACGGCCGGGCCATCGAACGGCTCACCCTCGATGGATCCTGACTGGCGAACCCCGGGCTGTTAGCTCACGACCCCTTTGCGACGCTGTACCACTCGCCGTCCCAGGTGAACAGATACCCGACGACGGCTTTGATCCCGACGAGGCTGTACAGCGGCAACACTGCGGGCATCATGAGGTAGCCGACGCCGACACTATCCAAGCGTCCCGAACGGGTATCGTAGAGTCGTAGTGCGAGTGCGGACCCGATCAGTGTCGCCCCTGGCAGCACGATCCAGCCCGTCGCCCCGTTGAGTACGAGGACGGCCATCTTCGAAACCAGCGACAGCATGAACACGTTACCGAAGACCGATGCGGCACAGATAGCCGGTGAGAGGACTGAGCGATAGTTCTTCGGTGAGAAAAGGCCCCGAATCAGCGAGTGAAGGACCTGCGCGTAGCCGGTCATCCAGCGCTTTCGCTGGCCCCACCAATCCCGGACGGTGTGGGCGGCCTCGATCGTCGAGGCGTACGAGAACTGTTCGACGACATCGAGGTCGGCCTCGTAGCACGCGAACGCGAAGTCGTAGTCCTCCGTGAGCATCTCCGGGTCGTACCCGTCGACGGTCTCGAACGCCTCGCGGCGCATGACGATGGTCCTGCTCGCGGCAACGGTGAAGTCGGTGACGGCGGTCAGGAGGCGCTGGCTGAGATCGCCGAGCACGACCGACTCGTAGTACGCGACCGTCTCGATGACGCCGTCGGGGTCGGGAATCGTTCGACCCTGCACGACATCACAGTCTTCGAGTTTCGCAACCGCCGTGGAGACGAACCGGGGATCGACCACCTCGTCGGCGTCGAACACCGCTATGTGTTCGCTTTCGGTCACCTCGGCAGCGTAGTTCACCGCGCCCGACTTGCTCCCTGGATAGCGGGTATTGACGAGGAGGTCGACCCGTTCGTGGCCCGTGTACTCGCGGGCACACTGGATCGAAGATCCGTCGCCGGGTTCGGCGACGATGAGCACCTGCAGGTCCTCGTACTGGCTCGCGAGCAGGCTCTCGACGCTGCGATGGAGGACCTCGCCGTCCCGGTGGACCGGAACGACGGCAGTGACTGTCGGCCCCGTTTCCGGGAAGCGGTCGTTCTCGGCGAGAAGGGTCTGTCCGACCAGCACGATCCCGGAGCACCCGAACAACCCGGAGAGAGTCAGACAGGCCATCACGGCCTGCAGGAACACGTAACTGCCGCCACCGAGCACTGCGGGGAGGGTCACGACTATCGAGAACGCGCCCTGGAGATACCCGGTCACGATGACGGCTCCCACGACCAGCCCAAAGCTCGTGAGGTCGAGGGCGCTGCTGATCGAATCCGGGAGCAGGCCACGGAGAAACGCGGCGGTCGGGCCCAGCGAGCTCCACGCATCACGTACCGAGTCTGACGACGTCTGTGACATTGTTACCTACACCGAGGCCCGGAACCCACGTGTAGAACGACGCTTATAGTCCGAACCACGCCGACCCGGCCACTCTAGTAATACGCACTCTACCCCTCGGAGTTAGTTCGATACAGACGGATCGTCACGACGCTTCCCCCGGGGTCGTTCTCGCCGAAGGTCAGGTCGCCGCCGAGTTGTCTGACGCCCCAGTTGACGAACCACAGGCCAAGCCCCTGACCGTGTTCCAGCGGGGTCTCTGTCCCCTCGGCGAGTATCTTTCGTTCCCGGTCCGGGATCCCGGGGCCGTTGTCCATGACGGCGATCTCGGCGACAGCGTCGTCTCCCTGACGGACGAGGACATCGACCTGGGGGGACGACTCCTCGGTGTGTGTGAGCGCGTTGTCGACGAGCTCGGACACGACCTCTCGAATCACCATCCGGTGTGAGGAAACGGTTAGTTCGTCGGGACTGGAGAGCGTTATCTCGCCCGCGCGCTCACCGTCTCGGTACTCCTCGACGACATCGCTCACGATTTCGACGAGGTCGACCGACTCGGCAGAGCCCGTGACCGCTGTCATCATATCCTCGGCCCGCCGGGCTTTGTCACCGAGTTCGATGAGATCGGTCGCGCTGCCCTTGATGCCGGCGCGCAGCCCTTCGTCGTCGATCCGGTCGGCATGCGCGAGGACCACGTCCAGTTCGTTCCGGACGTTGTGCCGGAGGACGCGGTTGAGAACTGTGAGCCGCTGTTCTCGGGTCCGTCTATCGGTCACGTCCCGGAACACGACGGCCCTGGCGACGGGATCGCCCCCGTCGCCGGTCCCGCCGGAGTCGACCGCCGAAACGCTGTACTGGAACTGTCGACGTCCCTCGACAGTCCGAAGGGTGACCGTCGATGTCGTCCCCGCCGAGAGGTCACTGCCGTCGAGTCCGTCGACGACAGACTGGACCGGTTCGCCGACCATCGCATCGGGGGCGTGGTCGAACAGTTCTCCCGCCGTCGCATTGGCGTCCATAACGCGGTCGTCCCAGTCGATGACGACTACCCCCTCCTGAAGCGCCTCTACCACCCGCGTGCGTGCAACGTGATCGGCTTTCGGAAAGCCGGTCAACACGGGGTACCGACGCATGGCGACCGCGAAGAGACCACCGGAGACGAGCAGCCCGACGGTGATGCCGTCGGCGACAGCATTGCCGGTCCCAACGAGTCCGAGGAGATACGGTGCCGACACACCGGCGACCACGACGATAATCTGTAGATTCGTGATACGCGCGTGCTGCCTGCCGTGGCCGACGACGAGATACGTCCCGTACAGGGACAGCGCGAAGAGGTACAGCAGTTCCATCCCGATTACCGAGGCGATCACGGCTTCGATGATCTGCGTCGGTAGCCCGGCAGCGAGGACGAGGCCCGAACAGACGACCGGAAGCGCGATCCCGACGAACATGGCTATCCGTCTCCGGGTCAAGCCGGTCCCCCGCCCGGTGTATCCGAGTGCGTACACCACCCAGACGCCGGGAACGAGCAGTGCCGCCCCGATCTGCCCGAAATCGAGCACGAGCGCCACCAGTCCGTCTCCGGAACCGAGCGGAAGCTCCGATCCAACCATCGCCACTCCCCAGACGGCCAGGAGCGCGACCAGGGCCCCGAACGGCCGCGCACTCGGCCGTTCCCGGGCCTGAAACGTGATCCAACCCGTCCAGCACAGCACCGTGACTGCGACGGCGTCCAGAGCCACGGCGACGAGCGTCTCCCAGAGCGACATCAGTCTGGACTACCTGCAGTCTCCACGCCAGCGCGTGCTGAACCCGTTCGGGCTTCCGTCTGCTGGGGCCAGTCGACACTCCTCAGACAGGGTCTTGGTCGGTGGCTCGGGACCGTTTCGACGACCGCCAACCCGTTGACGGAGGCGTCGTGCTGGGGCGCGCGACTGGTCTGGAGGGACATAGACGGCTATCGGACCGCGTGAGACATAAAAGTCGTCGCGCAGTTTCCGACGCGGAAACCGTCCCCCAGTGAGAGTGTGGACGATCGGCGACCTGCCACTCGTGGTGATACTGCCGGCCGTCCGTCTGTGACGAATTTCGTGACCCGGGGGTCGGCGCGTACCGGTACATCGCTACAATAACACTATCACTGCCGCTGGCCGGTCTCCTCGTAGGGCTGGACGACGACGAAGCCGTCCGAATCGGTGAACTCCATTTGGACCCCTTCGCCAGAGGTCTGTCCGATCTCGAACGTCTTGTTCATAGCCACCGACGGCGAGAGGTCCCCGTCCCACGCGACAGTCGCATTCGGATCAGTCTTGACCGGTGGCGTCAGCACCAGCGGGTCCCCGTGTGTCGACAGAGCGACCGTCCCGGGACCGGTCAAGTAGACGTTCGTCAGTCCACCGGAGACTGCTCCGGAGATGCTGTCGATGGTACTGATCTCGTAGTCGACGCGCGATTCGAAGGCGAGGATATCGTCGCCGTTGAGCGAGATCGACTCGCCCGCGTCAAGGTCGAGCGTCCGGACCTTCTTGCCCTGGTCGGCGACGTACAGATGCCCGCTCCCTTCAGCCTCCATCACTGGCGTGCCCTCGTTGGTGACCGCTTCCTTGATCATGCCGGTCACGCCGCCCTCGGCCGAAGATTTCCCTGTGAAGGTGATGTCGCCGGTGTAGCCGATCATGGAACCGGCTTTCACCATCACGGTGCCGTCGACGGTGATGTCGAGGGTGTAACTATTCTCGATCTGAAACGTCTCGTCCGTATCGGTGGGTGCGTGTTCCGATGTGAACTGGTCTACGTTCATCGTTGCGACACCTGAATTGACGGCGGCACAGGATAGGTAACCCCGGGGACAGTCTCTCGGTCAGAGACAGTGCGTCCAGTAGTACCTCTGCTGTGGACTCCCGTTCGGTGCAAAGGTCCTGAGACTGTCGGCTGTCAATCTGTGAAGGATTTCCCTCCCCCGGGTGGCGATTCCGTTCACGGAGTCACAGCCGACAGTCTCAAACGAAACGGCCGACCACGTACCCGCCGAGTGCGCCGGCCCCGACGTTGACTGCGAGTGTCACTAGCTCGCCGACGACGACGATGGCGACGAGGACAACACCGCCGCCGGACACACCGGCGGCACTGGCCCCGGTGAGCAGTCCGACCGCGAGAAACGCTAGCAGTGGGGCAGTAAGCAGCCACCCGACCAGTCCAGTCGCGGCCCCGACTCGCGCGCCGGACCCGCTCTCCCAGAGGTGTGCGGCGAGACCGCCCCCGACGATTCCAGCACCGGGGATGAACGACACCAGCGCCGTCACGGCGACGCCGTAGGCGGTACTGGCCCAGAACGTGGCGGTCGTGCCGCCCTCGTCGGCGACTCGGCGACGGGTCCGCCGGCGTGCGCGAACGAATCCAACAGCGGCGATGATCAGTCCGACGCCGGTCACGGCGAGGCCGGCCGAAAACCAGTCGACGAACGGTCCCCCGGCGGCAACGGCTTCCGCGGTCGTGAGCCCGTTTATCTCCGTGCTCTCGGCGGTGACGACCTCCGTTATCAGCGCCCGGTCGACTCGGGTGTACATTCCGAGACCGGCTACCGTCAGGACGAGACCGACTGTGCCGGTTACAAATCCCAGCAGCCAATCGACTGTTGCGGGAATGGGGTCCCGTCCTCTTCTCGGCGTTTTCGTGCCGGGACGACCGGTGTCCCCCTTGGTATCGATGTTCGTCATACTCGCGTCGACGAGCGCGAACACTGTGTATTACCCAGCAGTGTTTCTGAACCGGAGATACACCGAAAGGAGAGTCCGAGCGAGATGTCACGGCGTCGTGCGCTCGTCCGACCGGTCGGGCACGAAGATTTCGACGGTCGTTCCGTCCGCCGTATCGAACGATACGTCGCCGCTCAAGGCTCTGATCGCCCACTTGAGTTGCCAGAGACCGAGGCCGGTGGTGTGCTGGAGCGGCGACTCCGTGCCGGCGTCCAGCGATTCGAGCTCCCACTCTGGAATGCCTGGACCGTCATCCGTGACACGAACGTCGAACCCGCCCGGTCGCGATTCCACGGTAACGCTAACGGTCGAATCGGCGTATCTGACAGCGTTGTCCAGCACGCTCTCGAGCGCGCCGACGATCGCCGGTCGGTTCGTCAACAGCGTCGCAGTCGACGGCACGTCGACCGAGACATCGACTGTCGCGTCGTCCGCATCGACCGTGTCGAGCACGGACAGAATCGTCTCCGCCAGGTCGACAGTCGTGTCGTCGGTCGCCCCGGAGACGTACTGGTCTATCCTGCGTGCCTCCTGCCCGAGAGCGGCGATCGAGTCAGCCGACGACAGTATCGGCTCGACCGTGGCGTCGTCCTCGTCGAGGGTTTCGGCGTGGCTCTTCAACACGTCGATCTCGTTGCGCAGGTTGTGTCTCAGTACGCGGTTCAGAACCTCGAGACGCTGTTCCCGGAGGTCGCGATCGGTGACGTCTCGGAGGCTGAGCGTCGCACCGATCTCGTTGTCGTGATGGTCTGCAACGGGCGAGACCTGTGGGTCGTACTTCCGCGACCCGGAGGTCGTCTCAACTGTCACTGTCTCCGCCGACCGCAACTGTCTGACATCGTAGTCTAAACAGGCTCGCACCGGCGAACCGATAACGGTCTCCCGTGTCGTCGAGAGCAGCTCTACCGCCGTCTCGTTGATCGTGACGACGCAGTCCGAGTCGTCGACGACGAACATCAGGTCGTCCGTCTCCCGGATCAGGGCTCGTTCTCCAAGCGTTCCGATCGAGGGGGTCGAATCGAACAGTCCGTACCGTCCCCGCGCCACACCGACACCGACCGCAGCGACGACCGCTCCGACGGCGTAGGCACCGGCGATACCGACACTCTCGGGGTCTTGGGAACCCAGCAGGTTCCAGATAGCGAGCGTCCCGACCGGGACGAGACCGAGGCTGACACCCTGGCCGGTCGGGATGTGCCCGTAGGCGTAACTCTTCTGTACGACGAGGTACGTCCCGCCGACGGCGAGCGAAATGACGTACAGGAACACGAACGTTCCGATCAGATTCGGGAGGCCTTGCGCGAACTCCAGCACGGTCAGCGACAGGTCGACGACGATGACGATGTAGGGCAGTCCGGCGAGAGCGAGCGTCCGCCGACGGATACTCGTCCGTGTCCCCGTGTACTGCACCGCGAACACGAACCACGGGAACGTCGCCACGAGCCAGAACAGAAGCGGAAGCTGTGCCCAGATTTCGCTCTCCGTATCGAACGGGAACACGGAGGGGACGAACCCACCGACGCCAGCGACGACACAGCCGGTCCCGAGGATCGCGGTGAACGCGACGAACGACCGCCGACCCAGGCGCTCCGACAGTCGATACACCCGGTACCCGATCCATACGAGAGCGACACCGGCGACGATGCCGAGGAGCAAGAGCGCGTCGACAGCGGAGGCCATCGCAGTACTGTTACCCACGTACCAACAAAAAACGCCGTCACTCGTCGCAGGCCGACACACAGACTGTTCCGGGGCGGAACCGAAATCGAGCCACTGGAGGCGACGGCCGGACGACGTTCGACTGGGGTATTAGTAGCCGGGGGTCGTATCGGGAGAGTAAATGAGCGAAGGGATGCGCGTGGCGGCACCGACGGTGCTGATGGTCGACGACGAAAAGAGAGTCGCCGACGGCTACGCACTCCGACTCGACGATGTCGCCGACGTGACCGTCGCCTACAGTGGCGAGGAGGCTCTCGGGGTCGTGGACGACGGACCCGCCCCGGATGTCGTACTACTCGACAGACACATGCCCGAGATGTCGGGCGACGAGGTGCTAACTCGTCTCCGGGAGCGCGATATCGAGTCCCGGATCGTCATGGTGACCGCGGTCGACCCCGGCTTGGACGTGCTGGACATGCCCTTCGACGACTACCTTTCGAAACCGGTCGAACGCGAGGACCTGCTCGCTGTCGTCGACCAGCAGTGTCAGGTGCTCGCCTACGAACTGCTCGGCGAGTACTTCCGCCTCGAATCGACGCGGGCTGTCGTCGCGTCGCAGATCTCGGAGAAGGACGCTGGCGACGGTGAAATCGACGACCTAGACGCGAAACGCTCGGCGATCAAAGAGCGGATCCACTCGCTGTTGCCCGAGGCCGAGCAGATGCTCTCTGCGTTCGACGGGATCGACCGGGGTGGATATTGAGACGACTAGCCCTGTCTCGCCTCATGCGAAACGAACGACTGTGGTAGTCGATACGGGATAGACTGACGGCAGTCCGTCTGCGCCGTTCTCCGACAGCGGCGAACCGAGGGGCCGTTACTGCTGCTTCGCGTAGTCCTTTAGAGCCGATGGCAGTATGACGAACCCGATCAATACCATGACGACGACGACCACCTGATCGACTTTCGGGAGGTCACCGAAGACGAGGAACAACAGTAGCGACACGACGAGGTAGCCGAGTGCGATCGTCCAGCGGACGGCGGGGCGCTCGAGGACAGTCATGCGTGCGTGCCTTCGGTGACGCGCTCTGATAAATGAGTCCGGAGGATCTCACGGTCAGCAACTGCACGGCGATTGAGTCGGTCAGGGTCACACCCGTCTCGTCGATGCGTGATCCCCTCTCGCGCGTGGGGCGTCGTCGCGATGTCCCGTCGGTCGTCTCCCCCGTGGCGAGAACAGTGGGACGCATCGACAGGAACCCGTATCAGCGGTCCGGATCGGGTGGCAGTTCGCCGTCGGCTTCGAGATACGCGCCGACCAGTTCCTGTTGGGCCCGGCGGAGGTGATACAGCAGCGTCGATCCGGCGATGTCGAGCGTCTCAGCCACTTCCTCGGACGTGCTCCCACGCGGCGAATCGAAATAGTCGGACAGGTATGCGGTCCGCAGTACCGTCTGCTGTCTGTCGGTCAGGCGCTCGTCGAGTTCGTTGCGAAACGCTTCGGCGGTCTCTGCGGTCCGTGTCGTCTCCGTCTTGGTAACGAGGTCCGTCTCCGCGGCAGTCTCGTCGACGGCTTCGACGATCCGTCGAACCGGTCCGTCCGGGGGTGCCTCGGCGACGAGTCGGGCCGACTCCCCGGTGTACTCACCGGTGGCGACGCTCGCACCCCACGCGACGAGCGTGGTGATCGGCGTCTCGTCGACGAGCGTGGCCTGTAACTGCGGGTTTTCGCCCTCCCGGATCCAACGCACGTCGGTGACGGCATCGTCGGCAGCCAGTGTCGTTCGAAGCTCCGGCCGCGAACTCCCTTCTACGTCTTCGGCACCGTCAGCAGTCGCGTCGGCGTCGTTGCCCACACCCTCGAAGGTCAGATAACAGACGACCGCCCCGTCACCGCGGGGAACCGCGCCGTCGAGTGAGAGCCGACAGTCGGCCTCTCTGGCGGCTCGGGCGAACGGGAGCGACCCGTCGGGGATGTCGATAGTCAATTCAGTGGCGGTGTCCGCGACCAAGAGGTCTTCCTGCCGGAGCGCACGGACTGCGAACCCCGCGACGCGTGCGAGCGTGTCGAGCACTGCCCGCTCCTGTTCGCTGAACCCGTCCGCTCGCCCCGAGTACACCGATACCACGCCGTACGTGGTCCCGCGATACGCCAGCGGGACGGCATAGCACGACTGGACGCCGTGACCGAACGCCGCCTGGCGGACACCGTGTGGGATCGACTCGCCGTCGGCGATGGCGGGGACCAGTTGCGCCTCTCCGGTTTCGAGCGCCGCTCGTTCGGGCAGGGTTCCCCGCTCGTCGAGTGCCTCGTCGATCCGATCCCGGAGGTCGGGTGCGTCCCCCGCGGCGGCCAGCTCTCTGAGGTCCTCGTCCGGGAAGTCACGTTCCCCGACCCAGGCGAACCGGTACAGGTCCGTTCCGCCCAACCGCTCGCACACCGTTTCGCCGACGGAGGTCCGATCCGACGCATCGACGATGCACTGTAACACGGTCGCGACGACACTGTTGATCTCTCGGACGCGTTCGAGTCGCCGTTCCAACTGGTCGGCCCGCTCTTGGTCTGCCTTCCGGTCCGTGCAGTCACGGACGTACACGAGGACAGTGTCGCCGACGTGGACGTCGACGGCGAGCCAGCGGTCGACACGTGGATAGTACTCCTCGAACGAGCAGTCGGTCACTGCTTCCTCGTCGAACGCTTCGCGGAGGGTCCCGGCCGCCGACTTCGGGAACGCGTCGCGAATATTCGTTCCGCGGAGCGTCTCGGCGGCCGATGCGAGTATCGTCGCCGCGGTCTCGTCGACGTCGAGAACGCGCCCGTCCCTGTCGGTCTCGATAACCCCGCCCGGGGCCGCCCGTACTCCGTCGTCGAGTGTCATTGTGTTCTGTGTGTTAGTCTCCGCTCAGTCATCGTCCGAAGACGGCCGGAACTCGAACCTCGCGCCGCCGGCCGACCCGGCGGTGAGCGAGACCGTCCAGTCGTGTGCTTCGGCGATCCGTTCGACGATGGTCAGACCGAGGCCAGTGCCGTCGCTCGTCCCGTTCGCGGAGTATCCCGGGTCGAACACACGCTCGCGCTCGTCCGGTGGGATCCCGACGCCATCGTCGACAATCAAGAACCCTCCGTCTGCGCTCCCTACTCGGACCTCGACGCCATCTTCGCTCGATTCCTCTGCCCGGCCGTTCCCGCCGGCGTCCTGACGACTTTGCGAGTCGGGGCGCGCCGAGCCGTGTTCGACGGCGTTCCGAAAGAGGTTCTCGAACAGACGCTGTAGCCGGTCGGGGTCGGCCTCGATGGCGGGAAGGTCGTCGGCGACTGTCAGCGACGCCGACTCGGTCTCGACTGTCGCCCACGCGTCTCTGGCCACGCTCTCGATGTCGATGTCGGTGGTCACGTTGAGGACGTGCGTGCCGCGGGCGAGGGTGAGCACGTCCTGGATTATCCGCTCCATCCGGTCGTGTGACTCTCGGACCTGGTCGAAGTGTTCCGCATCTCCCGTTTCGCGGGCGGCCCGGAGGTGGATGTTCGCGACGTCGAGCGGATTTCGGAGGTCGTGGCTGATGACACTCGCGATGCGGTCGACCGCGACATCCGTGGACTGCGTCGACGCTTCCTCGGTCACCACCAGAAACCCGTCGGCGTCCTCACTCTCGCCGACATCTGCGAGCGTTCGGAGTCGGTACTCTCGACCGCCGTCCTCGTTCCCGTTCCGGCCGACTGTCGTGTCGAGTTCACGACCGTCGGCGAGGGCCGAACGGAGCTCTTCGAGGGACTGGTCCTCGACGTTCGTCGCGACTGTCAGCCACTCGCTGACCGTTTCTCCTACCGAGACCGACTCGAACACTCGTTCGCAGCTGGCGTTTCGTTCGACGACGACAAGCGACTCCTCCCGCTGTTCGTACCCCACGATCGGATCCGGGAACGCGTCGATCGAAATTGTTGCCTCCCCATCTCCACGCGGGTCCTCGCGGTCGTTACCCATCGCGACCACCGTCCTTCCGACCGGAAGCACGGCGTCGGACTGACTGCCGCCGAGCGCGGATCGTCGGTCCACGCGGCGAGCGGTGAATCGGTATCATGAGAGTACTGTTAGAGCCCTGCACCCATAGCCGAACACTCTAGTAGTACGGAAAGTCCACATGATAGGCGTTACGGACTGTTCGATTACGCGCCGCTCTGTCGGCTCTCACTCTATCCAGAACCACTGACGCCGAATCCCCGAACCAGTTCCCCACCAGTAGTGTGCGCAGGAACGGGACTGGCCCGCGTTCGCCGCCCGGAGAGTGGGCAGGGCCGGCACCCCCGACCGTGATCGCACGCTGCTACCGGAGCGAAATCCTGATTCCGTGTGACTCCTTGACTACGGACGATGCTTGGCCACCAGCCAGCCAAGCGATCGATCACGGCGACCGCGGTGACCGTCGTCGGGAACCTCCTCCCGCTGTGGGGCGTCTGGTTCGGCGATCTGGCGGTCGGTTCGCTGCTGGTCATCTACTGGATCGAGGGAGTGGCGACAGTGCTCTTTGCCACAGTGAAGGCACTGCTTGCACGACAGGGATCGCCCGACATCACCAGCATCGAACCGCTCTCCGAACTTCGTGAAAAGCGTGGTGGGGTGTCGCTTCGACCGGGGTGGCCACCGGTGTATCCACGAAACGTCCCGTTTGCACTGTCGGTCCTGGGACTGTGGACGGCTACGGTCGTACCGGTCACTGCCGCCTACTGGTTCGTTGTCGCGCCACCGGTTCGCCTGACTCCGGTGCTGGCTCTCGGTGTCGCCGGGCTACTGGTTGCACAGAGTCGGGAGTTTCTCTTCGATTTCCTCGCCGACTCCGAGTACACCGACGCGTCGGCCCGAGAAATACTGCTCGAACCGACACAGATCGCCCTCCTGATGGCGATACTGGGGTTCGTCGGTGTGGCAAACGAGCGGCTGGGCGGTCCCCTCGTACTCAGCGCGCTCGTGCTCGTCAAGACGGGGGCGACCCTCTATCGGCTATTCGCCGCGCATCCAGCTCTGCCGCTGCCTGATCGTCTCGCGGGGCGGTTCACCGACCAGGAACTCGCCGAACCGGCACCCGAGATCGACTCGCCGACGGGCGAGCCGCGAAGTACCATCGCCGTGGCATCGTCGCCCGTCCTGTTGGCAGCGCTCCCGACTGTCGCAGTGGGATTTCTCCACCGGGGTGTTCTGGCGGTGTTCGCGCTGCTGGGTCTTGCGACACTGGTCGGCGGCCCGGTTTGGCTCGTTCCGTGTCTCGCCGTTGTCCTCGGCATCGCCGCCGCTCGTATCGGGAGCTACTACTTGCGGTATGGCACTATCGAATACCGGCGCTACGAGGCGTGTCTCGTCGCACACGACACGCTGTTGGACGCTCCACAGTGGGTCGTGCCGGTCGGCGGAGCGACGTTCTCTGTCCGTAACGCCGCCACCGACCGGCTGTTAGGTACCGGGACCCTGGACATACAGCGTCTCGGCTCCAACGACGGATCGGTGCAGCTCGGGCCGGTACCAGACCTCGACGCCGCGGTCGAGACGCTCGATCTCCCGGTCGTCGAGACGGACCGCCCCGAGCGGGACACTGCCGTCACTGTCGCGGCGCTCTCGCTCGCGCTCTCGCTGCTGGTCGTCCCCGCCGGGCTCGCGGTCAGCCCGGCAATCAGTGGGGTGGAGCTGACCGGGCTCGCAGTGGTGGTCGGCCCGCTGTTCATGATCCCTGTCGGAATACTCGTCTGGGTAGCGCTCCGGTGGAGCTGAACGGTCGAGACCACGGGACCAGAACACGATGCGCGTGACGGACGCTCGTCTGTCGAGGAGACAGACCCGATCACGCAGCGCGTTTCAGTATCTGGGGCACCACGAGGATCTCCAGGGCAGCGATGCCGAGTGCGACCCAGCGTACGATTCCGTCCAAGAACGCGAACGCGACGGCTGTAATGATGAGCGCGTTGACGGCCGGCAATCCGTACTGCGCGAGCGGGTTCTCGAAGATGGAGGGCATACGGTAGCGGCAAACGAACGATCGCTATTAGTAATTTATATCCGGGAAACGAACTCACCGACGCTCCCCGTTCGACGACCTGCGGGGGCACGTGTACTGACACTGTCGGCTATCACTTCGTGCAGATATCGGCCGCTACCGACCGACTCGCTTCCCTTCGAGGGTCCCTCGTAGCTGCTGGCTTCGCGACCAAGCAGTTGTGAAGGAGTCCCATGCCGATAGCTAGAGTCCAGTTCCCCGGGCCGTGAGAGATAGTAGCGTCTGTCTACAGGGGGTGTCCGTTACATCGTTGAACTAACGATGTCACAGTCAGATTCGACCACTCCGTTCCAGCGATCCGACGTCGGTGGCGCTACCCCGCAAATGAACGATCGTCCGACGGTCGACACGAAGGAAGTCCTGTCGCTGCTGAGCGACGAGTACGCTCTGGAGATGTTGAACGTACTCGTCGAGGAGTCGCTCTCGGCGCGGACACTCTCCGAGCGACTGGATATGTCCCGTGCGACAGTCTATCGGCGGCTGGATCGACTGGAATCCGCCGGCGTTATCCAGAGTTCGCTAGCGGTCGATCCCCAGGGCCACCACCGAAAGCAATTCTCCGTCGTCGTCGACCGTCTACAGGTCATGTTCCGATCCGATGGAGTCTGTCTCGAAGTTGATGAGTAGTCTCCTGGCACAGGACGTGCCTGCGTTCGGGACTCGCTTCGGAGTCTGCCTGTCGAGCGCACGCGGACGTGCACTCCTCGGCTCATCCGGTGTGAGTCGACTGACCGAAACCGAAAAGTAATAAGCCTTAATAATTCGATCCCACTCTGTTGTTATATGAGCGTCGTCAGTATCTCGATGCCGGAGGAACTGCTGGAACGAATCGACGAGTTCGCGGACGATCACGGCTACACCGGTCGGAGCGAGGTACTCCGAGAGGCCAGTCGGAACCTGCTCGGGGAGTTCGAGGACAAGAAACTCGAAGGCCGCGAACTGATGGGCGTCGTCACCGTCGTCTTCGACTACGAGACGACGAGCGTCGAGGAGAAGATGATGCATCTCAGGCACGAACACGAGGGCATCGTCGCCTCGAACTTCCACAGTCACGTCGGGGGCCACCACTGTATGGAGCTGTTCATCCTCGAAGGGTCGCTCGAACAGATCTCGACGTTCGTCGGGAAGATCCGAGCGACGAAGGACACGCTCACGATCGACTACTCGGTGCTACCCGTCGACGACTTCGGGCCGCTGGCGGATATCAAATAGTCGGTCTCGGCGGACCGGTCGGTCTCGACCGACGAGCTGTCTCTCGCTCTCGTGGACACGCTCGACACTGAGCCTTCTCCGCGTCGCCCGATTCCCGCCGTTCGAGAGCCGTGGTCGAGATTTATACTTTGTCGGCCAGTCGATACGAGTAGGAACATGTACGATACGGTCCTCGTTCCGACAGACGGCACCGAACACGCAGAACGGGCGGCAGCGCACGCACAGTACCTCGCGACGATGTTCGACGCGACTGTCCACGTGATCACCGTCGTCGACGTGCAGGCCGCGGCGGGGCCGTTCGACGCCGGCGGTGTCGACACGGCCTTCGTCGAACGGCTCGAAGCCGAGGGCGAGCGCGCGGTCGCGGCGATCGAGTCGACCTTCGACGGGGACGCGATCGAGACGGCTGTCCTCCGGGGGCGGCCCGAGGAGGCGATCCTCGACTACACTGACGAACACGGCGTGGATCTGATTGCCATGGGGACCCACGGCCGGACCGGCGTCAACCGATACATCTCCGGCAGCGTCACGGAGGCGGTCGTCCGCCACGCCGAGGTACCGGTGTTAACCGTTCGAAAGACCGCGGTGAGTCGGGTCACCGAGTACGACGAGATCATGATCCCAACCGACGGGAGCGCGGCCGCCGGAGCGGCGGTCGAACACGGACTCGCGGTCGCGGAGCGGACCGATGCGCGCGTCCACGCCGTCAACGTCGTCAACGTCAGCGATCTAGCGACCGGGGCGGACTACACGCTTCCGACGGAGTTGCTCCAGACCTTCCAAGAACGGGGTCAGCGCGTCACCGAGGAGATCGCAGCGGCGGCGCGGGATCGTGGCCTCGATGCCGTCACCGAGGTTCGCGAGGGGTTCCCGGGACAGGACCTCCTCGACTACGCGGAGACCGCCGAGATCGACCTGATCGCGATGGGGACCGCCGGACGGACGGGCCTGCGCCGGTTCCTCCTCGGGAGTACGGCCGAGCGCGTGATCAGACACGCCGACGCTCCGGTCCTCGCCGTCACCGAACCCGACGAGGAGTGACAGTCCTCGATCGGGTGACGACTCGGCCTCGTTACCGCCGATGGTGACCGGCCGCTGCCGTGGTCTCGCGTCGCGATAGAATTGCACGACATAGGCACAAGTGGTGATCGGGCCGTCGACGATTCGTTGCAGTCTCCGATGTCTGTGGTACCGTGGCCGGCGGTTCGTGCGGGCACTCGGTTGTGCGGTAAGACTGCCGTAACTGAACTGATATTCGCGTATAGATTGCGATATGGGCCGTCCTCGGTCGTCTAGGTTTAGCCCCCAGGCATCGGATCGACGCCACCATTGGCGACATCACTATCAGATACTCGAATCGGTCTGGCGGTGGCGCCCTCGATACTTGCCCCACTATATTGTGTTTGATGAGCAAAACCCTTAACTTCGACAACCCCCTACCTCCTGTCGATGACAACAGACAGCGAAACGGACGCGGCCGCGACCGACGAACCGGTCCACGTCAGCGGGCAGGCGGCGCTCGACGAACTCGTCGCCGGTCACGACGTGGTCCTGACGGACTTCTACGCCGACTGGTGTGGCCCCTGTCAGATGCTCGAACCGGTCGTCGAGCGACTGGCGGCCGAGACCGACGCGGTCGTCGCGAAGGTCGATGTCGACGCGAATCAGCAACTGGCCAGCGCCTACGGCGTCCGTGGCGTGCCGACGCTCGTTCTGTTCGCGGACGGCGAGCAGGTCGAGGAGATCGTCGGCGCACAGCCAGAAGACCAGTTGCGGGCGAAGATCGAACAGCACGCGGCCTGATACGGACGGCCGGCCGATGCCCGAAGCGACGGCATTCGATCCGCTATCGAACCACCACAGAGCGTGGTGTAGCGCCCCTCAGTGGCCGTACACCAGTCGCTCGCCCACGTCCAGTCCGTTCCGGAGTGCCGCGTGGAGGCGTGCCTCGCCAGCCACCCAGTCGCCGACGCAGTACAGGCCGTGCTCGCGGGCGGATTCGACGGGGCCGCTGGCGACGCCGTCGTCGGGCAGCGCGTAGCGCCACCCCTGGTGGTCCGTCCAGTTCGGGTCGGCGAGTCGGTCGTCGTCGACGATGTCGGCCGTCGCGGCCGCCAGCGCCTCGATGTTCTCGGCGGGCGGGTCGTCGTAGTGCGTTTCCGACCAGCCGGGACTCGCCTGGACGACCAGTAGCGTCTCCCCGTCGGGGACGTGGCCGGCCTTGCACTCCTCGCGGGCGATCCAGCCCACGTCGTGGCCGTCGTCGGTGTTGATCAGTGCGTAGTACGGTCGGTCGATCTCGAAGGGGTAGTGCAGGACGGCCGTCCAGACGCTCCGGTAGTCGACTTCAGCGGCGGCGCTCGCGAGCGTCGACCGCAGGTCGTGGTCCCAGTCGGCGTCGTCGAGCAGCGTCGCGGTCTGCGGTGCCGGTGGGTTCAGGACGAGCGCGTCGAACGGGCCGTATCGCTCGCCGTCGGTGCCAGTGAGGTGCCAGCACTCGTCCGAGCGGTGGATCGTCTCGACGCGGGTCCGTCGGTGGATCGCGGCGTCGGTCTCGGCGAACAGGCGCTTTGCGATCTGGGTCAGGCCGGCCTCGTAGCTCCACTTGTGGTCGTCGGCGTCCCGGCCTTCGGCGACGCTGCCGGTCTCGTCGAACGTGTAGATCGACTCGGTCACGTCGACGCGTCCGTCGGCTCCCAGCACGTCGTCGACGAGATCGTTCACGCGTTCGTCGTCGGATTTCAGGTAGTTCGCGCCGTAGTCGTAGGTCAGGTCGTCGTGGCGGCGGGTCGCCGCCCGGCCACAGAGCCCGCCCGACTTTTCGAGCACTGTTAGCTCGGCCTCGGGGAGTCCCCCGTCGACCACGTAGCTGAGTGCCGCTGCGCCTGCCCCCGCGCCGACGACGCCGACTTTGGTCATACAGTACCGTGGGACGGCGACGGGATAAATCGACGACCAACACTGTTCGAGAACGGGCCGATCGGCTCGCGGAACCGTTCACTCGCGGAACAACTGCTGGAGCGCCGTCACGGCTTTCGCCGCGGGGCCGTGCTGTGTTTCGCTGGTGTCGCCCACCGTCGCCGCGACGGTGTTACGCAGGTCACGGAGGAAGGGGCCGGGGTCGTCGCGACTGAGGTAGTCGAAGCGTCGGTGGCGGAGCAGCGATGCGGCGATCGACAGCGATCGGCCGGCGAACGAGGGCCGTTCGACCAGCGGGTAGTCGTCGACGAGGATGCTCTTGAGGTGCAGGGCCTCCCCCCGCAGCAGGTGGCCGGCGATGCCGACCTCGTACTCCGGTTTCCCCTCGATCTCCCGATCTGTCGCTTGCGCCCAGTACAGCAGCGGGAAGTCGACACCGGCCTGCACGGTGAACGGCAGCGACGACCAGAACCGGGGGTTGATCTCCATGAGTTTGAACTCCCCGGTCCGGGGGTCGCGGAGGAACTCGACCATGGCGACGCCGTGCCAGTCCAGTTCGTCCAGGAGGGCCCGCCCTGCCCGTTCGAGCGCGGGGATGTCGACCGATTCGCGGTAGGCACTGGGCCCACCCGCGTACTTCCAGCCCCGGCGCTGGCGGTGCTGGAAGGTTGCGACCGGCGTCCCGTGGTCGTACTGGGCGAAGAAGCCGTACTCGTCGCCGGTCGGCACGTAGTCCTGGACGAGCGGGACGTGCCCCATCTCCGCGACGGTCTCCTCGCGGTCGGGGCGCTCGCCCGGTTCGACGTACTGGGTCGAACTCCACTGGGTCTCGGGCGTCTCGAACCGGTCGGCGTACTCTGGTGCCCGGAAGGTGTAGCGGGGTTTGACGATGCACTCCGCGTCCCAGTCGTCCCACTCGTCGAAGGTGCGCGTGCGCGGGGTGGCGACGCCGGCACGGTCGGCGGCCGCGAACAGTTTCACGCGGTCCTGTACCTGCTGGAGCGTCGAGAGCGTCGGCCACGGCGTGCCGACGTGGTCGGCGAAGGCCGACCGATTGCGGGCGAGCGCGTAGATGTCCGGCTCCCGGAACGGGAGGATCGTCGCCACGTCCTCGCGCCGGGCCAGCGAGAGCAGCGCGTCCTCGTAGCCCGCGAAGTCCGTCGTCGGGTCGGGGGCCGACACGGACTCGTCGCAGTACCGCGAGTCGAACGCCGGTGGTCGCTCGTGTTCCGAGACGGCGGTCGTCGGAATCGACCGCCCCCCCAGCGACCGAACCGCCGCCGTGCTGCTCGCCGTATCGATCGCCGGAATCACCGCGCCCTGCTGGGGCACACGTCGCTGGCCAGCCATGTCTGTGTCATCGACGGACTCCGTTTTTGTTACGGAGTTCCTGTGGCCCCGTTCCCGGTCGCTCGCTCGCGAAGCGGCGGTGCTGTCCCTCGATGTTCTCGGCGACCCGGTCCGCGATCGGTCGGTAATTCGCTCTTACTGGTCCGGTACGAACGGCTTACAGCCGATCTCGGCCACGTCGTCGGTCGCAAGCACCGACGCTGCGCGCGACGACCGAACCGGTAGCACTCGCCGCTAACCGCAACTAATCAGTACGCAAGATTCGCCAGCCGGGTCGTATCCCACGTGTAACGCACTCCAATTCCGTCAGAACGCTTAGGTGTGTAATCACGTGCTACTCGAACATGGCTGATGAACAGTCTGACCGTACCGATAGTAAGACGCCACTACTGAACCGACGGAGCGCGCTCAAAGTACTCGGCGGGACCGCACTCGCCTCACTGACTATGGGCGCGGCCTCGGGCCAGACCGACGCCGAGACGTTCGTCGTCGACGGCTCAACCGCGACGTGGAGCTACGTCATCGAGACCACTGGCTCGGCGACTCGCGTCTCGACCGACGCGGACGTCGAGGACACGATCACCGACGGGACGGTCGAAGGGACGGTCTCCGGCGGCGTCGCGGGGTACGAACTCACCGGCGACGTGACTGCCCTGACCCTCGACGGCCCGTCGACGTTCTCCTTCGGACCGGACGCGGGCGGGCGACTGCAGGAGCGCCACGAGATCGGCATCTCCTCGCCCACCGAGATCAACTACGAGCTGACGACGACCGGCGAGATCACTAAGATCACCGACGCCGGCAGTATGTCCGCCGAGACTCGCAATGACGTAGTGAGCGAGAACGACGACGGCACGTGGACCGTCGCGGGCTACACCGGCAACGGCTACGGCGACTCCTACGAGTTCCTCGGGAGCGTCGTCGACTTCACGCCCAAGGACGGCGATGCGACGATCACGCTCGATGGCTCCGAGGTCGGAGCCTACGAACTCGTCGGTGACTCTCGGCCAAGCCGGACGCTGGCCATCGTCTCACAGGGCGAGGTCTCCTACGAGTTCACCGTCGACGGCGATGTCGAGAAGGTACTGGACGCCGGCCGGCGCTCCGCCGAAACGGAGAACGACGTACTGACCGACAACGGGGACGGGACGTACACCGTCGCGGGCTACACCGGCAACGGGTACGGCGACTCCTTCGCCATCACGGGCGATGTGACCGACTTCTCGCCCATGGACGGCGACTACTCGCTGTACCTCGACGGCGACGAGGTCACGGCCTACGACCTGACCGGCGAGGAGCAGCCAGAGGACTCGGACACCACGACTGATTCGGGCAGTACCGGCGGTGCACCGAGTTCGCCGGTCATCGGCGGCGGCGACGGCTATGGCGACCTCGTCCAGCCCAGTGCCGCGGACGACACCGTCGACTCCGCTTCTGGGCTCGTCGACGCGCTCGGCCGCGCCGGCAGCGGCGACGTGGTGTACGTCGACGGCAGTGCGGAGATCGATCTCGGCTCGACGGACATCACGGTCCCGAGCGGGGTCACGCTGGCCAGCGACCGCGGCGTCGACGGCGCAGCGGGCGGGCACATCTACACGACCTCGGTCATGTGGCCGCTCGTCTACGTCGCCGGGGGCGCGCGTGTCACCGGACTCCGCGTCAGCGGCCCGAGCTACTCCTACCGGGAGTACGACGCCGACGCCGTCGACATGGGACTGCGCGTCAGCGGCAGTAACGTCGAGATCGACAACAACGAGATCTGGGGATTCACCCACGCCTCCGTCCGGCCTGCGGGTGACACGCACGTCCACCATAACCACATCCACCACAACCCGATGGACGGCCTGGGCTACGGGGTCTCCACGACATCTGGCCACCCGATCATCGAGTACAACGAGTTCAACTACAACCGTCACAGCATCGCCAGCGGCGGCGGCAACGGCTACACCGCCCGCTACAACCACTTCGGGCCCGACGCCGTCGACCACGTGATGGACATGCACCGCCCCGGCGGCACGACCATCGAAATCCACCACAACACCGTCGAGGCTGTCACGCACGTCCAGGACAACGGTCGGACCGAGTGTGTGGCGATTCGCGGGACGCCCAGCGACGTGGCCGACATCCACGGCAACTGGTTCTACAACCCCAACGAACCGAAGTCGACGCCGGAGGGGTGGGACGGTAGCGCGATCACGCAGGTCCACACCGGGAGCTGGCAGAACGTCACCTTCGACAACAACCACTACGGCAGCGACGAACCGGCCCCGGACATCGGCGCACCACGATAGGGTGGCCGCTCACCGGCCCGGATAAGCCCGATAGCGGCCGGGCATAAGCCCGCGTTACCGGCGGTACGGCTCCCATTACAATGCCGTCGGACTGCCCATCCCCGGACGTGTCACGAGATTCGTCGAGTCACCGGTCTCGCCGCGCGTTCCTCGCGCTCGCAGCGACAGCGATGGGGTCGCTGGCGGGCTGTCCCGGTGGCGGTCGGGAGACCGAGACTCCACAGACTGGGACGCCGCCCGAGTCCGCTACCGCAACGCGGACCGGGACGGCGACCGAATCGGTCACGGAGTCGCCGACCCGAACGACCACGGAGCCCCCGTCGCGCTTCGACGAGGCCGTGGATATCACTGCCGTCGGCGGGGCCGCCGACGGCTCGGAACCGGTCACGGAACTGATCCAGGAACACGCCGCCGACGGGACCGTCATCGAGTTCCCGGCGGGCACCTACGCCGTCGATCACCTCTCGCTGACGAACCTCCACAACGTCGGCCTGCGGGCGGTCGAGGGGACCGACGTGTCGTTCGTCCCGACGGCACCGGCCAGCGAACTCGGGACGACGCTGCTCCGACTCGTCGATCTGAAGCGGTTCCTGTTCGAGGGGATCGATCTCGACTTCCGCGAGCAGGGGTACGGCGGGATGGTGTACGTGCTGGGGACTGACGACTTCGAGTTCCGCAACGTCCGGGTCCGGGGCCAGTACCCGCCCGACGTGTCGGGCTTCCGGTTCGAGGTCGTCGACCCCGAGAGCTCCGCTATCGTCGCGAACCTCCGTCTGCCCGGGGGTTCGGTCGACGGCTCGGACTCAGTGGGCATCTACGTCGGTCACACTCACGCCGGGACGCTCACCGTCCGGGACTGTGTCGTCGAGAACTTTCCGAACAACGGCATCTACGCCTCCTCGCCGGGCCGGATCGACGGCCTCTCGGGCTCGAACGGCCCGGTCCACGTGCTGGGCGGGCGCTACAAGAACAACAATATCGCCAACGTCCGACTCGGCTCGACCGGCTCCAGCGTCCAGCACGCCACGGTGATCGTCGACAAAGTGCCCCCGCGCCACGACAACGGCCTCGACCCGCGTGGGATCAGGATGCGCGCCCGCCAGGGACAGCTCGTCGAGAACTGCGACGTGCGAATCAGCGGTCAGGTCCCGAACAGCTCCGGCGGGATCGTCATTCACTCGGAAGCCGGGCAGGCGACGGTCAGGAACACGTCGGTCGCCGTCGACACTGACGGCGTGCCGGCGATCCACGCGCTCAAGCCGGCCGATAGCCAGCGCGGCCCGATCGTCGAGAACGTCACCGTCGGCGGCTCCGCCGCGACCGAACACGCCGTCGACATCAGGCATCGCAACGGGACTCGTATTCGGAACTCGCGGGTCGAACAGTCCGGGTCCGACCGCTCGGGCGTCCGCTTCGAACGGTCCAGTGACTGCGTCGTCGCGAACACGAACTTCGACGTGACCGGTGAGCCGATCACCATGATCCAGTCGAACGTGATCCGGCGCAACGTCTCCGTCGGGCGGCCCGACGGCGCGAACCAGTAGTTAGCGGCGGTCGTCGTCGCGGAGAAACTGATTTTCACGACCGTCGACGGTCAGGAAAAGCACGTGGACCGACCATCACTCGATCTGGACCCGGAGCCACCGCACCGCTTGCCCTCGCGTCGGCTCCGCGGGCGGTTCGTTCTCGTAGAGGAGATAGGTGAGCACGAGCGGCCGCTCGTCCCGTTCGAGGTCGAGGTCGTAGGTCGTCCGCGCGGTCCCGTCCGGGCCGGCGGTCACCGTGGTCTGGCCAAGCGTCTGCCGGTCGCTGACACCGCTTGCAGTGATGACGCCGGTCCGGGCGACGACGGTGTACGACGACCGAGGCGCGTCGGGGTTGTGGACGACGAGACCGTGAACGGACTCGTTGCCGATGGTCTCGTTGGTGGCCAGCACCTGCTCGCCGTCCGGTCCCTCGGTCGTGAGATAGAACTCCGTGACGCCCTGCCCGTCGTCGGTCGTCGCGACCACGCCGCTGGCCCCGATCGCGACGACGCTCAACAGCACCGCCGCGAGCAAGAATAGCTGGGTCTTCGGTCGGTCGCGTGCGCCGATGAACACCGACTGGAGCGCCGCCGTCGCGCGGAACCGTTCGGCGACTGGCAGGCGCGTCCGCCGGACCAGCGCCACGACACCCGCCGCGATGGTGACCGCGGCCACGCCGTCGAGGACCGGCACGAGCGTCAGCGACCACACGGCGTCGACGACCATCCCGACAGCCGGGACGATAGCGATCGATAGCCCGACCGCCAGTCCCAGCCGTTCGACCAACGTCGGATCGACGACCCCGCCGGTCGGTGTTCCGTGGGCTCCGGGGAACAGCGCCGCGACCACGGCGTAGCCCGGTACGACGAGCAACAACGGGAGGACGAGCGCGCCACGCACCACGAACGAGAGGCCCGGTTGCAGCGAGAGGACGACGGCACCCAGCAGCGCGAACAGGACCGCGAAGGCGATGTCGAGCGCCCCTCGCAACGACGGTGCCCCCACCGACGACGAGCGAACCGTTCGGTCTGACATTGACCGGGATTGCGAGTCACCAGTCATTGTTATGTTCCATCTATCCCGTCGATGCCGGTACAGACGGTCACGTCACCGTTCGTGTATAGTCGGTGCATCGACGGTCGGCAGACCTCGGTCGGCGAGACCTGCCGCGTTCTCGACGTGTTGTCGACCATGATCACGGGTGCGCCGCTGGACTGGTACTGCCGGTAGACGACAGTGTCGTGGGTGATCTCGCCGTCCTCGACGGCCAGCATGTTCGCCGGGGCCGCGCCCGTGCGCTCGAACACCGTCCGGTAGGGGTGGTCGGTGTAGATCGGGTCGGCCGCGTCCGACCGGGTGGTCCGAACCGTCTCGACAGCCGCTAGCTCGGAGTCGTCGTAGGCGTAGGTGACGAACTCCTCGTCGAAGACGGGGTTGTCGGGCGTCCCCTTGTGGTTGATCGCCATCGCGCCCGGGAGGACGAGCGCGAACAGGAGCAGGCCGGCCATCGCCGTCCGCGGCGAGCAATGCCGGACCGCGAACCGACAGCCCGCGGCCGCGACGACCGCCATCGGGACGTACATGAACGCGTACCAGCGCCCCGGCAGGAACGTGTTGAAGCCAAAGAGCGGCAGGCCGAACGTAAACACCGCGAGCACGCCCGCCGCGACGGCGTAGGTCAGCACCGCCGGCGAGGCGTTCCGGCGGCGACACAGCGCGACGCCGCCGAGGACGACCGCGAAGAACAGCGTGAAAAAGCCCAGCGCGTCGGCGAAGGCGATGGTGATCGGCGTGCCAGCGCCGCCGCTCGCGGCCTCGCCCCCGGTCGACGGCGCGGGGCCGGCGAGATTCAGGAACCCGACCGAGGTGGCAAGCGACCGCTGGACCGTGTCGATGAGTTCGGTGATGAACACGCTGTCCCGATACGGCGTGATCGACCACAGGCCGACGACGACGCCGGTCTCCAGCAGGAACAGCGGCCACAGCGCGCCACTTCGAGAGCCGTCACCGGGCAGCACCGGCGCGAGCAGTTGGACGACCGCACCGACGCCCAGTACGACGAGCAGGATGAACGCCGAGATCTGGTGGGTCAGCGCCGTCGCGACGCCGAAGACAGCGACCAGCAGGTACGACGACGCTCGCGTATCACCGCCGAGGAGCCGCGTCGCTCCTGCCAGCGCGCCGACGAAGAAGACCAGTCCCATGCTCGTCGGGATGATGTGAACGCCCCACCTGACGACGTGGTCGCTCGTCGCGAACACCGCGGCCGAAAGCAGCGCCCACCGCTGCTCGAACAGGAGGTTGGCCGTCGCGTAGCAAAGCAGCGTCGCGAGCGGGAGCGCCAGCCCCAGCGAGGCGTAGGTGGCCCCGCGTAGCCCGACGCCCAGCGCGTCGGCGGCGACCACGACGAGGACGTGGAACAGCGGCGCAGTGCGGTACTTCACGTCGGCGATCGCGGTCAGCGAATCCTCGCTGCGAATGGCCGCCGCGTACTCCGTGAGGTGTGTCCAGCTATCGACGCCGACGAGGCCGGGGGTGGTCAGCAGCGCCGTGTAGCGGACGACGACTGCCAGCCCGAGAATCTGGAGGAGGACCAGACCGGGATTCAGCGCCTCGTCGTCGAGCAAGACGATCTGTGCGAGGATCGCGCTGCCGACGATACCGCTCGCGGCGAGGAAGGGAACGGTTCGCCCGCCCTGGGTCGCGCCGACCAACGCTAGCCCACCGATCCCGAGGACGGTCAGGCCGGCGGCGACCCGACCGTCGACGCCGAGTTGTCGCTGTTCGAACGCTCTCCGGTACTCGGTGTCCCGATAGCGGGCGAACAGGTAGACGAGACAGGCGATGCCGACCAGGGGCGGGAGCACCTGAATGAATAGCTGCCCCGTCAGGAAGCGCAGCGGGAACAGGACGACGGCGACCAGCAGGCCGACAGTCACGACCAGGAGGTCGGGCGCGACCGGGAGCCAGCCGCCACGCGTCTCAGGCATCGACCCGCACCCCCTGTGCGCCGGCCGCGCGATACACCGAGACGATGTTGCGCGCCATCTCGGTCAGTCCGAGGCCGGCGACCTGCTCGCGGCCCTCGGCGACGGGGGCCGCCCGCAGTGTGTCGGTGAGGCGGTTCACGAGTTCGTCGTCGTCCTCGCAGACGCCGGAGTAACGGAGGCCGTCGACGTACTCGGATACGTCGCCGACGTCCGTCGAGACGACGGGGCAGTCACACGCAAGTGCCTCTTTGACCGTGTTCGGCGACCCCTCTCGTCGCGAGGTCAACACCATCACGTCCGCCGCGTTCATGTATCGCGGGACCGCCTCGTGGTCGACGCCGCTGACCGTCCGCAACGCCACGGTGTGATCGAGGCGTTTCGCCACCTCGTCGACGACCGACCGCGCCCGGTCGAAGTCCTTGATCGGTCGGTTGGGGTCGTACGGAAAGAGGACGACCCGCGACGCCTGATCCCAGCCGAGTTCGTCGCGGGCGCGCGCCTGCGAGGACGGGCTGAAAAGCTCCGTATCGACGCCGTGAGGTATCACGTGGGCGTCCCGGTCGAGTTCGCCGGCCATCTGCTCGGACATGACGATCACCTCGTCACACCGGTTGGCACACCACGTCGAGAGCGAGCTATACGAGCCCAGCAGATCCGATCCCCACAGCGACAGCACGACTGGGCGCTGGCGCTGGGCCAGCGCGGCCGGCGCGGTCAGCCCGTAGTTGGCGTGGACCACGTCGTAGTCGGATAGCGACTGGCGCAGCGTCGCCCCGTAGAACCGCGCGTAGTGGCCCAGCGATCGCGCGCCCTCCCCGGTGTTCGGGACGGCGACAGTGTCGCAGTTCATCCCCAACCGTTCGAGGGCGTCGATCTGGTGGCGGTAGAACGTCGCCGTCTCGTTGGTGACGAGCATGAGCACGTCATTCATCGGCCAGCACCTCGACGATGCGGGGGGCCGCGTTGCCGTCGCCGTACGGTTCTGGCCGCGTCGCCGTGTCGACGGGCGTCGCCAGCGCGTCGAGGATGGCGGCCCCGTCCGCGCCGACCAGGCGATTCCAGCCGTGGGTGACCGTCTCCGTCCACTCGGTCTCCTCGCGCAGCGTCACGCAGGGGGTTTCGACGAAAAAGGCCTCCTTCTGGACGCCGCCCGAATCGGTGACGACGCGGTCGGCTCCCTCCAGTAGCCTGACGAAATCGAGGTAGCCGACGGGGTCGATACACCGCAGTTCGGCCCTGACCGTGTCGTACAGCCCCTGGTCGCGCAGCGCCGCCTCGGTCCGGGGGTGGACCGGGAACACGACCGGATCGGGAATCTCGCGGAGCGCGTCGAGGATGGCGGCCAGTCGCTCGCCGTCGTCGGTGTTGCGCGGGCGATGGACCGTCGCGAGGACGAACCCGTCGCCGACGCCCAGTCGCTCGACGATCGCGGACTCGCGGTCCGCGATCCGCTCGGCCCACCTGATCGCGTCGTACATCACGTCGCCGGTCTCGACAGCCCGGTCGCCCATCCCCTCGGCTTCGAGGTTCGCCGTCGCCGCCTCGCAGGGCGTACACAGCACGTCCGCGACGCTGTCGGTGACGATCCGGTTGATCTCCTCGGGCATCGAGCGCTTCCCGCTGCGCAGGCCGGCCTCGACGTGGGCGACGGTCGCGTCGCGGTTCGCGCCCACGAGCGCGCCGGCGACAGTCGAGTTCGTGTCACCGTACAGCAAGATTACGTCGGGGTCCTCGCTGGCGACGATCGGGTCGAGTTGGCGCATCATCTCGCCGGTCTGGACGGCGTGGGTGTTCGAACCGACGCCGAGGTTGTGATCGGGTTCGTCCAGATCGAGGTCGTCGAAGAACACCGCCGAGAGCTCCCGGTCGTAGTGCTGGCCGGTGTGGACGAGTACCTCCTCGTGATCGGGAGCCAACGCCCGCGAGACGGGGAAGGACTTGACGAACTGCGGGCGAGCGCCGACGACGGTCAGGACCTTCATACTCCCACCGCCACCAGCACGTCCCGGATGAACGACGCCACGTCGATGGTCTCGTCGACGAACGCCTCGCGACGGCGCTGCCAGACTGTCGGGTCGGCGCTCGAAAGCACCGCCTCGACGTGCTCGCGGGCCTGTTCCTCGTCGTCCGTCGAGAAGACTAGCCCGTAGTCGGCCAGCAGTCGGAAGTTGGCCATGTCGTCGTCGCCGGCGAAGGAGTTACACCGGATCGCCGGCGTCCCGAGCAGGGCCGCCTCGGTCGCCATCGTCTGGGAGTCCCCGACGTAGGCCTGTGCGAAGGCCAGCAGGTGGTGCATGTCCTCGGGGTCGATCGGGAGCCGGTACTGGTCCAGCGGCGGCTCCAGTGGCTCCTCGGCGGTGATGTACACGTCGCCGGCGGCCGCGAGCGTCTCGACGATCGCTTCCTTCCCCGCCCGGGAGAGGCCACCCTCGCCCACGTCGTGCTGGGCTCCCCACGAGACGAAGCGCACGACCGAGTAGGGATCGGTCGGTTCGATCCCGGCCGCCCGCACCACGTCGGGGTCGGGTTCGAACCGGTCGGGGTGGAGGTAGGCGAGTTCGTGCAGCCCCTCGTACCGGACGTGGCGACCGCCGATATCGCCGTCGTACCACGCCGGCGTACAGATCACGTCGGCGAAGGGGAAGGCGAGCCGATTGGTCAGGGTCGCGGGCTCGCTGTCGGTCAGCACGACGCTCTTGGCACCGACGAGGGTCGCCACGTGGGCCGCCGCCACCCCGCCGATGGCAGTCACCACGTCGGGCCTGTAGCGCCGCGCCAGCGCGAGCAGCCGCAGCTCGTACGCCGCCTGGACGCCGATTCGCCCGATCGTCGAATCCCCGGTGCCCGCGAGTACCCGGTGCTCGATGGAAAAGGCGTCGAGCAGGTCCGTCGCGATGTCCTTGTCGCGCGTACAGACGCGCACGTCGTGCCCGTCGGCTCTCAACTCGGCGATCACGGGCCGGTAGAAGTGGACGTGAGCCGGGTGCTGGATCGTGATCAGGACCCGCAGTGATTTCGTGCGTTCGTCCGGCGGTGTGACGACCGCGTCACCGTCCGGCGGCACGGCGGCGTCCTGTGGTGTGTTCGTGGCCGTCGCAGTCGAGGCGTGTCTCCGACGCATCACTCGGTGGTGAGGCACTGAGTGTTTTGTTATGTCCGTCCTACAGCCGTTCAGACGCCGACTGACGGGCGTGAATGGGTTACTTCGGACGCACGCGTGAACGCCCGCTCGAGATCTGCGTCGATGCGGTCGCTCGAACGCTCACGACGAGTGAAAAATATGGAACGGGGAAAGGGGAGTGGGGTGGGGTGGGTGGGGGGTGGGCAAGTGGCGACGAGTCGGGGGGACGGAGACAGCCACTGTGGGGATCGCTCCCCAACTGTCACGTCAGAGCCCAGCAGTATTGTTAGTCGATTCGTACCCGCCGGTCTCCGGAGTGTCGTGGGTGGCTACTCGGTGTAAGACGGAGTGATACGGACGGTTGTAGTCTCTTACCCGGTGGTCGCCGACGAGCGTGGATCGCTACAACCGTCCGTCTGGTCGGTCGCTGTCGCCGCCTGTACTGATCGCGTGTCGACTGCCGGTAGATCGCGACGACGCGCCGTCGCGACCGGAAGATGGGGCATAACATTCAGTATCCGGTGGGCAATCGTACGCGATGGTCGACACTGGCTCGGATGGTCGGGACACTGGCGAACTACTGACTGACGATCAGATCATGCGCCTGCTGGCGTCGGAGACGCGACGGGCCGCGCTGCGAGAGCTACAGGAGGATTGCTGTGTCACGCTCGACGGCCTCGCGAGCGCCGTCTCGGACGCGGGCGTCGAGGCCGAACCGGACCGTCTCTCTCTGCGGCTCCACCACTGTCACCTGCCGACCCTCGAAACGGCCGGTCTCCTCCAGTACGATGCCGACGACAACTGTATCGACTACGTCGGCGACGAGGCGGTCGAGACCGTCCTGTCGGTGCTCGACGACTGATACGGACGGTCGTCGGCGTTTACCCAGTCGACCGCACGCAGTCGTGCGGTCGATCCGGTACAGACCGACAACTGTCCGTCTGATCGGTGTCGCTACGCCCCGCTGACGGTCGCCGGCGTCGCTCGGTACACTTCCTGCCCGCCGACGAACGCACGGACGACGCGTGGCTCCGGGCCCGGATCGACGACGAGGAGGTCGGCGCGAGCGCCAGGTGCCAGCCGACCGCGGTCGTCGAGCCCGATGGCGTCGGCCGGCCTGGACGTGACTCGCGCCACCCGGTCGGCCAGTGGCTCGCCGGTGTCGACGAAGACGCTCTTGAGCAGCGACTGTGGTCTGAAATCGCTGCACAGCACGTCGACGGTCCCGGACCGGATCGTCCGACGCGTCGAGAGGTTCCCCCAGTTGCTCCCGCCCCGGACGAGGTTGGGCGCTCCCATCGCGACCGACAGTCCCGCGCTGCTGGCGGCGCGTGCAGCGGCCAGGTTCACGGGGAACTCACAGATCGAGACGCCGGCATCGCCTCGCTGCTCGACGCTGTCGGGGTCCGCGCTGTCGTGGGCCGCGACCGGGACCCCCCGGCGTGTGGCCTGTTCGATCACGCGCCTGGCACGTGCCCGCACTGTCCGCTCGGGGACGGCGCGGCGCTGTCGGACCACTTCCATCACTTGCTCACCGGAGACCGACCCGCCGTCGCCGTAGCGCTCGGCGTAGTCCGCCGCCGAGTCGAACTGCCCGTCACCGGGGATGTGGGTCATCAGCGACGCGAGCGCCACTGGGTCGTCGCCGAGGCGGTCACAGACCGCGCCGATGGACTCGGGGCTGGTCAGTTCACACCGGAGGTGGAGTCGGTGGTCGGTGAGCGCACGCCCGCCCTCCCGGAAGTCGGCGATCGCATCCGCGATCGTCTCGGTGAGCGACAGCGACCGGTTGTCGTCGGGTGCGTCCTCGAACGCGAGCGCGTGGCACTTCGTGGTCACGCCGGCCGCGATGTTGGCTTGGTCGCAGATCTGGACGGCCCGGCCCGGCGGGACACTGTCGTCGGCTCTGGGGAACAGGTGCCGTTCGATGTCGTCGCCGTGGAGGTCGACGATGCCAGGCACGACGAGCAGATCCGTCGCGTCGACGTCGGCAGTCACCGGTGTCGCGTCGTCGACGGCGTCGATCCGGTCGCCGTTGAGGACCACGGTCCCGTCATCGACCGTGCCGTCGGGCGTGACGACCCGTCCACCGGCCACCACTGTCCGGTCGCCACCGCTCATGCTCGTCTCCCGGGACTGGCGTGGCGTTTCCGCTCGACCGCTTCGTACAACTTCATACCGCCAGTGGCGAACGAGCGCTGGATTGTTATGAAGCTACTACTGATCCTGCCGGCTGTAAGTCTGTACAGACTTTCGCGACCCCGGGGTCGGGAATATCCCGAAACAGTTACAGCCGGCAGTATGACGGGCAGTCTGTATGATCGACACGGCGAGCAGTTTGCTCGATGACGGGTCTCACACACCGTCGTGGCGCTGGTGTGTCGCTTCTCGGTCGAGGCCCGTTCTCGGTGACGCCGCCGTACGGTCCCCACAAGAGTTACTTCTCCCGATCACTAACATCCCCCAGGATGCTCTCGTGTGACTCTCTGATTACCCTTGGACGGCGGCCGTGCCGTCGATCGAAACCGAGGGTTCGTTTTCGCTGCGTCCCGGTGAGTCGGCTGTGGGACGCACGGCGGGGAATGGGTACAATTTTACGACCCGAAACCGGGAGGATGTATTAGTGCTATCAAGTTGTGACGGCGAACCACTCGACCGCTGTCCGCGGTCCGCTCCGGTCACCGGTGGCTGTCTGAAATGAGTGGGTTGGACATCGAGTACGACGCGGAGTTCGACAGGCACATCGTCGAGTTCGGCGAGAATGCTCGCTCCGCGAGCGAGGTGATCGTCTACACGGTCGCAGAGGTTTCGGGCGAGGACCCGACTGCCCTGGAACCACTCGGTGCGGTGATCGATCCCGACGCGCTGGACGCCATCTTCAGTCGTTCCGATCGGACGGACGGATCCGCCGTACACCTGTCGTTCGAGTACGAGGGCTACGACGTGACTCTGTTCAGCCACGGCCGGCTGACGCTCTCTGAACTGGAGTGATCGACAGCGCGCTCATGGCCGCGATGCCATCACAGTTCGACGCCGTGTCGTCTGTCACTCGACAAATCACGAAGAGTACTTACGGAACGGCTGGGTACCTGTATCGCGTACCAGATGGGGTCCTATGTTACTTGCAGACGGTCTTTGCGGCAGACGCTCTCTCGCCGGACTCGGTCAAGGAATGGTGACCAGAGGCATGACATCGAATGACGATACGGGGTTGAAACGAGAGGCGAGTGAACAGCTTGAACGACTCGGATTGAGTGCCTACGCGGCACGGACCTTCGTGGCGCTGGTGACACTCGAAGGGGGGACAGCCAAGGACGTGAGTGAGGTGGTAGACGTTCCACGGACCCGCGTGTACGACGCGGCTGAGGAACTCGTCGATCAGGAACTCGCGACGATCGAATCGTCGACGCCACAGCGGTTTCGGGCCGTCTCGATCGAACGCGCACTGCTCGTGCTGAGCACGGAGTACGCCGACCGGATCGACGACGTGATCTCGAACCTGGAAGCGATCGGCGGCGTCGAATCGTCACTCCGCCGCGAGACGCTGTGGCTGGTGACCGACGCCGATGAGATCGAGCGCCGGATCGAGGAGTTTCTGTCGGCGGCCGACGAGACGGTGCTGTTCGCGACGGCGGGATCGGATCCCTCGGCATCGGTCGTCGACGATCTCGTCGGGGCCGCCGACCGGGGGGTCGCCGTCAGTGTCGCCGGCGTCTCCCAGTCGGTCGAGCAGCGACTCGAAGCGACCACCGGTTCGATCGACTGCGACGAGCGACCGTGGGATCCCGAGACGATTCCGGTCTCGACCGTGCTGATCGTCGACGACGAGCGATCGCTGTTGACACTCGAAACGGCCGACTCGCTCGCGCTCTGGAGCGCCGAGGAACCGAACAACCTGCTCGTCTTCGTCCGCGCATTGCTCGGCGTCGATCAGTAGCCCGCTCGCTGTCGACGCAGTTCCCGATACTACTGGTCCGAAGGCACAGAATAACCAAACCCCTCGTCACGGACCCCCTTACAGAGCAATGCCGACCGGGACCGACCGATCCGTGGACGGGGCGGAGTACAGGGCGATCGTCGAGCGGTACGACACTCGCGCGAACCAGTGTACGATCTTTCGATCCGACGGGCCGGACCACGAACGAACCACGTCATGGATCTCGGCCAGCGATGGCTCGTACGTCGCGCTCGAACTGATGCGGTGACGGCTCCGACGCGCTATCTCCTCCTCGTCGTTCGATCGCTCCGATACGGACGGTTGTAGCGATGTACCGGCGAGCGTCTCCCCCGTGGCGACGCTCACGGGTAAGCAACGACAACTTTCCGTCTGATGGCTCTGGATGGGTGTGTCAGACGGTGAAAAAAGATTCGCAGTGATCAGGCGCTCGCGCTGTCGTCCGATTCGCGTTCGACGAACTCGTTGGCGACCGCACAGGCTGCAAACGCCAGGACGATGATCGGGACGACGAGCCCCACACTGACGGCTGGCACACCCAGTGCGAGCCCGTACAGTCCCACACCACCGACCGCGAGGCCGGCGTAGTAGCGCGACCAGGGCCGCTCGTCGTCGTCGATGTCGAGGAACTCCTCTAGCTGTTCGGCGTTGGGCCCCAGACTGATCGTCCCCCGGTTCTGGTCGAACGCCACGACGTTCATGTCGTCCATCTTCGGCAGGTGGCACTGGTAAAGCCCCACGTACACCCGCTTGCGTTCGCTCGACGAGATCGCCTGTACCGTGGTGTCGTTCTCGATGGCGGCGATGTGCTCCGCGAGATCGCTGAGCGACACCGGCTCCTCGTCGGCCGTCTCCAGATACCGCAACACCTCGCGCCGCCGCTGGTTCTTGAGTAGTTCGAACACCCGATCGACCGGCAGCGGTGCCGGCTCGTCGGGGCTGTCCCCGGTCTCCGTCTCTTGTGTCGACTCCGACTGCTCGTCCGTTCCCGCGACCGTACCACCCTCCGCCGTCGTTGACTCATCGCGCGTTGCACTCATAGTAGTCTCCCAGTGTTCGCTGATTCATATTCGTGACCTCGATTGATCGTCCATTACCGGCTTGTGTCTGGCTGTGTTTTCTCGGTGACCCCGTACCGGTGTTCCGCTGGCACCATCCATGGGAGATGGTGACATCGGATCGGTGGACATATGCTTGCACCAGCGGCAGGGTTTTAATTGTTTCCTATACTTAACTTACAGGCTGAATGTTAACGCTGCTGTACCTTCCCGCAGGTGGAGTATTCTCGTTCGCAGGTGTGTATTACTTTCCGTAAAAACGGCATTAAAAATTCTCTAGCGCGTATTTTGGTGTGGGAATGTCGATTCGGGATTTTTTACAGCAAACGGACAATAATTGTCAAGTGGGTCCGGTCAGTCCGCGCTCGCCGGTCCGCTGCCGATCGTGTAGACCCGGGCCTCGGTCGGCGGAACGTCGAGTGCATCTCGACCGTCGATCACCGTCGGATCGGTCAGACGCCGCCAGGGGATGTCGGTGAAGGCGTCGTGGGCGGTCACGAGCACAAGCCCGTCGGGGTCGATCGCCGGAAGATCCGACAGCGTCGCCGGCCGCCCGGCGAACGCGTCCAGATCGCTACACACCGGATCGACCGTGCGGACTGTCGCGCCCGCGGCCGAGAGCGCCGACGTGATCGTCCACGCGGGCGACGCGCGCGTCTCGTCGATCCCGGGGCGATAGGTCACACCCAGCACCGCGATGGTGGCTTCCTCGATGGGCACGCCCGCCTGGTCCAGCTCCTCGATCGTCTTCCGGACCGTGAACTCCTCCATGCGCTCGTTGACCGCCCGCGCGGTTTCCAGCAGCGGCGTCTCGGTCTCACAGTGCTGGATGACGAAGTGGGGGTAGTAGGGGATGCAGTGCCCGCCGACGCCCGCGCCCGGGTCGTGGATCTCACAGAACGGCTGGGTGTTGGCCGCCCCGATCGCCTCGCGAACGTCGATGCCGAGTTCGTCCGCGAGCAGTCCGAGTTCGTTGGCCAGCGCGATGTTCACGTCCCGGTACAGCCCCTCGAACACCTTCACGCACTCCGCGGTCGTCGGGTCACTGACCGGGATCACGTCGTTGCTCGTGATCTCGCCGTACACCAGTTCGGCCACGCGCGTACTCTCCTCGTCGATGCCGCCGACGATCTTCGGGTAGCTGCCGGCGATATCTTCGAGTGCGCGACCGCTCGACGTTCGTTCCGGGCAGAAGGCGAGTCCGAACGCGTCGGCGTCGACCCCGCTCCGTTCCACGAGCCGTGGCTGGACGATATCAGTACACGTGCACGGGGGCAGCGTCGACTCGAGGAACACCGTATCGCCCGGTTCGAGTCCGGTGCTGATGTCGTCGACTACCGACTCGACGGCCGAGAGGTCGGGCCGGTCGTCCTCGTCGAGCAGCGTCGGGACGATCACCACGTGGAGCGACGCCTCGCGGGCGGCCCGCTGTCCCTCCGTCGTCGCACTGAGCGAGCCATCGCCGACGGCTGCCGCGACGGCGTCGTCGAGTCCCGGCTCCCCCTCGACGGGCGAGGTCCCGGCGTTGACGGCGTCGACGACCTCGGGATCGAGGTCGACGCCGAGGACGTTGCCGGCCCTGTCCGCGAAGGTGGCCGCCAGCGGGAGCCCCATCTTCCCGAGGCCGTAGACGGCGACCGGCACCGAGCCACCGGTAAACGCCGCCCGCTGGTCCTCGTCCAGTGCTTCGTTTCCGTATAGCCCGGTCGCTGTGTCGTTCATCGACCGCTCACCCCTCGTCGCTCGGATCGGCTGGCTGTCGTAACCATCTGGGTTGGCAGTCTGGCGAGAGTGGCATTGTTACGAACACCATTGCCCAGCGGTAGCGTCGTGTTACAGCGCTGACTGGTGAGCAGGCACGGCGATCGATCGAAGCGTTCGTCTCGGGCCGAGCGCTCGAATCAGGCCACGCCCGCTCTCGAGTCGACTGGGCGTCGTCGGGCCGTCTCGCCGCACTGGTCGGTCCGCGAACAAGGGGTCCGAACCGCGGCGTAGCGTGGGCCTGATGGCACGCTTGCCGGAGTAATCTCACTGTTACTAAACTATGGGCGGGGGTCATATGTGCTGTATCGGTTGTGTATGCCGGACGCGCTCCCACTGGGACCTATCGTTCGATGTTCAGCAACAACGAAGAACTCTCACAAGACACGGTGTTCGACGTACTTAGCAGCGCGCGGCGACGAGAGACGATCGCGATCTTGCGGGAGGAAGACACCCCCATCGAACTGACGACCCTCGCGGAGATCGTCGCCGCACGCGAGAACGACACGTCGGTCGAGGAGCTGTCCTCACAGGACCGCAAGCGCGTCTACGTCTCGCTGTACCAGACCCACGTCCCCAAGCTCGTCGACGTCGGGATCGTCGAACACGACACCGACAGCGGCGAGGTATGGCTGACGAGTACGGCCAGTGCGATCGAGCCGTATCTCCACGACCCGAACGGGTCGCTCCCGTGGCATCGGTACTACCTCGTTGTCGCGGTCGTCGGTGGCCTGCTCTTTCTCGCGATCTCGTTCGATCTGCTCCAGTCGATCTCGGCTGGGGTCCTGGGGCAGGTCCTCGTGCTCTTGTTCGTCGTCATCGCGGCCGCTCAGTTCCTGATCGAGTGGCAGCGCCGTGCCTGATCGGTGCGCGTGGTTGAGCCCTCCGTGGACCGTGTGACTGTGAGACTGCGAGCCCGTCGGCTCGTGGCGGCGTCGAAATACGGTATGAGAATGAGGGGGTGGTCAGTCTTCGCTGCTGGCCTCTGGCATCAGCTGTTCTGGTGTCCGCTCGTAGACAGGTGTCTCCGCGAACTCTGCGATCCGCTCCATTTCGCGCTCCGAGATGTGTTCCACCATCGCCAGTGTCTGGGAGCTACGGTGGTATAGTAATTCAGTCCGTAGCACGCCCACCGAGGTCGGAAGCCGCCAGTTACCGATTTTTACTGGCTCGCTGCTAGATCGTACCGAACCACTGACCAGTCTTACTGATGAACGATCAGACCGTACCGACGGCGAGTCGACCGTTCCGCCGCTCGCCGTGACTGGCCGCTGGCTCCTCGGTGTCTCGGGACGCCGCGCTGCCCCGACACCGTCGCGATCACCGCTCGCGCGAGTGCCCGGCGGTCACACCATGTTCTCGGCTTCGATGGTCTGCCAGACGCGATTGCCTTCCTCGGTGAGGCCGTAGACGCGCCCTTTCTTGCGGTCGTCCGAGACGAGCAGGTCGACCAGCCCGTTGTCACGCAGTTCCTGGAGCGCGCGTGAGACGTGGGCGAGGCCGACGCTCGCGTCGTCGGCGATGTTCGACGGCGTCGACGGTCCTTCGTCGAGGCGACGCATCGCGGCGACTCTGTACCGGGAGCTGATGACGAAGCTCACGTCGTCCCAGTCCGGGTCTGTCATCGTCACGACTCCTCCCCACGCGGCGGACGTTCCCCGTCGGGCGAGACGTGACGGACTGCCGGGCTGATAGCGATCTGAGGCATCACTGTCGGTGATAGAGTGTCGAGTGAGACATAAAGACAGTCGGGCGTTAATATCGTTCGCGCTCAGTAAGCGGGTCTTTCTCGCGCCCGCTCGTCCACTGACAATCAACAAGCACTCCGTATCCAGTGGTCGGTCACCAACCCAGCACGGTCCCATATGGCGTCCATAACAATGCCACTCCGTTTCCGATCCGCTGGTGTGAGTCCGATTCGTGTTCACAGCTGTCTCGTGTTCGACGACTGCGGCCGTCGTACCGGTGTTAGAGGTCACTGCCGATCCGTCGCGGGGTGTCGCGTACGCTGATGTGGCCCTGGGAACACCTCGCCAGCGGCTACATCGTCTACTCGCTGGTGAACCGCGCGGTCGGCGGCGAGCGGCCGACGGGAGCGGAAGCGACGGCGCTGGCCGTCGGCACCCAGTTCCCGGACCTGATCGACAAACCGCTGGGCTGGGGCACCTCGATCCTCCCCTCGGGCATCTCGCTGGCACACTCGCTGCTGTGTGCGGTTCCCGTCTCGCTGACGGCCATCGCGCTCGCCCGGTATCTGGGTGTGCGCAAGGTCGGTCTCGCCTTCGCCGTCGGCTATCTCGCGCACCTCCCAGGGGATATCGTCTACCCGATGGTGCTGGGCGGCGAGCCACGCCTGGCCTTCCTGCTGTGGCCCCTGCTGGAAACGCCGGCGTCCGCGCCGGCCTCGATCACCGGGCACGTCTGGGGGCTGTTCGCGCAGTTCCTCGACCTGCTCGGGACGCCGACCGGTCGCCTCTACGCGGTGGCCGAACTCCTGGTACTGGGGACGGCACTCGGGGCGTGGTTGCTGGACGGTCGACCACTGTTCCCGGGGCGTCGGTAATGGCATCCAACCGTTCACTGTCTCGCTACAGAGTCCGGAACAGCCGAGATGTAGCAGGAAAGAACCTCCAAGGACGGTCGGGAGTGAGTTCCTGACATGGGATCGGACCACGACAACACCAATTCGACGGCGGGACTCGATGTCGAGACCGACGACGACGCTTCGTCTCCACCGGTGATGGAGACCGCTATCCCCGTCGACGATCTCTTCGACGTGCTGGCTCGTCCCGCCAACAGGTACGTCCTGACGTATCTCTTGCAGGCCGACGGATCCGTCTACGCCCACGAACTCGTCGACTACATCCTCGGCCAGACCGAGCCACCGGAGGGGCTCTCGGAACGTGAGTATCGAGGCCAGATCGACTCGCGGCTGTTGCACGCCTCGCTCCCGAAACTGGAGGACACCGGACTCGTCGAACTCGACGAACGCCGACAGCGGATCGACGAGACCGACGAGACCGCCGTCGCGTTGCCGTACCTCCGTATCGCCGTCCTCCAGCAATCGGCAGACGACGACTGATACGGATTCTCGTCGATCCGTACCAGATCGACCGCACGACTGCGTGGGGTCGACCGCGAAAACGGCGACAGGAATCCGTATGACGCGACATACGGGATTGTGGTGCTGTTTTCCACCGGCTAGCGACCGTGCCGTCGTTGATAGGGTGGCGACGTGTGTCGGGGACGGATTCGGACAGGACTGGTAGTCACCTGGCCACTCGTCGGAAACCTCCGAAAGGCGCTCCATAACAAAGGGTGCTGTCGGTGAGTCCCCTGGTGAACACTGCTCTCCAGTGTGGATACTATGACAAATGCGAGAATCGGTGATGGCAGTTACGTAGCACCGGAGGCCGTCGTCGGTCGTTCGACCGGCAGCGACGACGCGACGGCGACGCTGGGTCGCAACGCCACCGTTCGGTCGGGCACGATCATCTATGCCGATGTCGTCGTCGGCGACGACTTCTCGACCGGACACAACGCCGTGGTCCGGGGCGGTACCGTGATGGGCGACGACGTGCTCGTCGGCACGCAGGCGGTCGTCGACGGCGACGTGACGATCGGCTCACACGTCAGCTTACAGACCGGCGCGTACGTCCCGCCCGAGACCAGGCTGGGCGACGAGGTCTTCCTCGGTCCCCACGCCGTGATCACCAACGACAACTATCCGATCCGACCGGCGAGCGAACTCGACGGCGTCACCGTCGAGGACCACGTCTCGATCGGGGCCAACGCGACGGTCCTGCCCGGCGTCACCGTCGGCGAAGGGTCGTTCGTCGCGGCCGGTGCGGTCGTCACGGAGGACGTGCCACCGGAGACGCTCGTCGTCGGGGCCGGCCAGCATACCGAGCTCCCGGAACCGCTTCAGCGGGGGAACCAGATCGCATGAGCCAGCAGACCAGTGTCGACGACGTGTCACTGGCCGCGCCCGTGATCGAGGAGCGTGAACACCAGCGGGTCCGCGAGGTCCTCGACAGCGGCTACCTCGCGGCCGGCAGCGAGGTCGAAGCCTTCGAGGACGCCTTCGCCGACTACTGTGGCACCGACCACGCCGTCGCCACCAGTAACGGGACGACCGCGCTCCACGCCGCACTGGCGTCGCTGGGGATCGGCGAGGGCGACCGTGTCCTCACGACACCGCTCTCGTTCGTCGCGACGGCCAACGCCATTCGGCTGGCCGGCGCGACGCCGGTGTTCGCCGACGTGAACGCCCGCACCTACAATCTCGATCCCGACGCCGCACAGCGCCGGATCGACGCGCTCGACGGCGACATCGACGCCATCATGCCGGTCCACCTCTACGGCCTGCCGGCGGCGATGGATCGGTTCCGCGAACTCGCAGATCGCTACGACGCTACGCTGATCGAGGACGCCGCACAGGCCCACGGCGCGACCTATCGCGGGCAGTCGGTCGGGTCGATGAGCGACGCCGGCTGTTTCTCCTTCTACCCGACGAAGAACATGACCACCGGCGAAGGCGGGATGGTCGTCACCGACCGCGACGACGTAGCTCGACGCCTCCGGTCCTTCATCAACCACGGACGGGACCCCGAGGACGGCTCGGTCCACCGCTCGGTCGGGCACAACTTCAGGATGACCGATCTCGCTGCCGCGATCGGTCGGGCACAGCTCGACCGACTCCCCGGCTTCGTCGAGGCCCGCCGCGAGCACGCCCACCGGCTGACCGAGCGAATCGACGCGCCGGGGGTGACGACGCCGACCGAGGCGTCCTACAAGCGCCACTCGTACCACCAGTACACGGTCAGGGTCCCCGGCCGCGACGCACTCGCCGACGCGCTCGCCGAGCGCGGGATCGACACCGGCGTCTACTACTCGACGCCGATCCACGAACAGCCCGCCTACGCCGGCGTCGACGACGGGTTCCCCGTCGCCGAGGAGCTGACGGACACGGTCCTCTCGCTGCCGGTCCACCCCTCCCTCGACGCCGAAACGGTCGATGCCATCGCGGACGCCATCAACACCACGAGTGACAATGAGTGAGAACGGCAGCCTCAAGACCGGCGTGATCGGCGTGGGCTCGATGGGTCGCCATCACGCCCGCGTCTACGCACAGAACCGCGCCGTCTCGCTGGTCGGTGTCGCCGACGCCGACGACGCCACCGCCAGCGAGGTCGCGGACGACTACGACACGCGGGTGCTGGACACCGACGAACTGCTCGACGCGGCCGACGCGGTCACCATCGCGGTGCCGACGCGCTACCACCACGACCTGACCGAGCAGGCCCTCGACGCGGGCGTCCACGTCCTCGTCGAGAAGCCCTTCGTCAAGGACCTGGCCGAGGGCGTGGCGCTCGTCGAGCAGGCCGCCGCCGAGGATCTGGTCCTCCAGGTCGGCCACATCGAGCGGTTCAACCCCGCGATCCAGACCCTCCGGGAGGTGCTCGCCGACCACGACGTGATCGCCATCGAGGCCCAGCGGCTGGGTCCGCCGGTCGACCGGGACACCACCGACTCCGTGGCCCACGACCTGATGGTCCACGACCTCGACGTGGCGCTGTCGCTGCTTTCCAGCGATGTCGCGTCGGTCTCGGCAGCGGGCACCTGTGAGGGCCAACACGTCACCGCACAGGTCACCTTCGAGGACGACACCGTCGGGCAGTTCTGCGCCAGTCGCGTCACCCAGCAGAAGGTCCGCGAGCTGGCGGTGACGACCCACGACGCGCGAATCACCGTCGACTACGCCGATCAGGACGTGCGCATCCACCGCCACTCGGTGCCGGCTTACGTTGAGGACGACGGCGACGTGCGCTATCGCCACGAGAGCGTCATCGAACAGCCCACCGTCGCCAACGGCGAGCCGCTGGTCCACGAACTCGACGCCTTCGTCGAGGCGGTCGTCACCGGGAGCGAGCCGGTCGTCTCCGGCGAGGACGGCCTCCGAGCGCTGGAACTGGTCTGCGATGTCGACGAGCAGGTCGACGCACGCTCACCCCAGCCACACCTCCGCTAACCGATGGTACCGGTCACATAACAATGCCTGACTACAGCGACGGATCACGCATGCGAGCACAGCGATCTCTCGGGGTGGACCGATGGGTTCCGTGGTGATCTCCGTCGACGCCGAACTCGGCTGGGGGTTTCACGACCTCGACCCGCCCGCCGAGCGCATCGACGGTGCCCGGGTCGGCTGGAAACGGCTAGCAGGGCTCTGTTCGGAGTACGAGATTCCGGCGACGTGGGCCGTCGTCGGGCACCTCTTTCTGCGGGACTGTGACGGTCGCCACGCCGACCACCCGCGCGGTCCCCACTGGTTCCGCGCCGAACGGGACGCGTGGGCCGACCGCCCCAGCCTCCGCTACGGCCCGAACCTGATCGCCGACGTGGCCAGCGACCCGGTCGGCCACGAGATCGGCTGTCACACCTTCTCGCACGTCCTCTTCGGCGCGGACGGGACGACCGCCGACACGGCTCGCGCGGAGGTCGAGGCCTGCCTCGCCGCGACGCGCGGCATAGATCTGTCCCTGGAGTCGTTCGTCTTCCCGCGCAACAGCGTCGGGTACCGCGACGTGCTGGCCGACTACGGCTTTACGTGTTACCGCGGCACCGACCCCAGCGAGCAGACGCCGCTGGGGAAACTGACCGCTGCAACGGTCGGCCAGCCGGAGCCGTCGCTCGTCACGCCGACGGTCGACGAGTACGGCCTCGTCGACGTGCCGCCGTCGCTCTACCTTTTTTCCTTTGAGGGCAGGCCACGCCGGCTCGTGACGAAGCTGTTCGCGGACCCCATCGTCGAACACGCTCGCCGGGGCATCGACGCCGCCGCCCGCCGCGACGGCGTGTTCCACATGTGGCTCCACCCGAACAACCTGATCGGGCGACCGGAGATCGCCCGGATGCGTGCGATCTTCGACTATCTGGACCGCCGCCGGGACGAGGTCCGTATCGAGACGATGGGACAGGTCGCCAGCCGGGTCCGCGACGAGACCGGATCGGCACCGGAACCCGCGACCGGATCGCCCGATTAGTGCCGACCCGAACGGTTCTAGGTCCGGTATAACAAACCCGACACCAGTAGAGCCCTCTGCCATGACGGAACCAGAGATCAGCGGCAGGCAGGTGTTCGTCACCGGCGGCGCAGGGTTCGTCGGGGGACATCTCGCTCGACGACTCGCACCGGGCAACGACGTGACCGTCCTCGACGACTGCTCGACGGGCCAGCGAGATCGCATCCCCGACGACGCCGCGTTCGTCCACGGGGACGTGCGCGACCAGCGGAAACTCAAACAGGGGGTCAGGAACGCCGACGTCGTCTTCCATCAGGCCGGCGTGGTCGGCGTCGCGGCGTCGCTCGACGACCCGCCACTGAGCAACCACGTCAACACCGGGGCGACGGTCCAGTTGCTCGACTACGCACGGCGCTACGACACTCGCGTCGTCCTGGCCTCCAGCGCGGCCGTCTACGGCGACCCCGAGACCACCCCAATCAGCGAGGACCAGCCTCTCGAACCCACCTCGCCCTACGGCGTCGACAAGCTCGCCGTCGACCACTACGCCCGCGTGTTCGCGGACTGTTATGACCTGCCGGTCGTTCCGCTGCGCTACTTCAACGTCTACGGCCCCCGGACCGGGCCCAACCCCTACAGCGCCGTCGTCGACACCTTCCTCGAACAGGCCCGTGCCGACGACCCGATCACGGTCCACGGCGACGGCACCCAGACTCGCGATTTCGTCCACGTCGACGACGTGGTCCGGGCGAACGTGCTGGCCGCGACGACCGACGCCGTCGGGCAGGCCTACAACGTCGGCAGCGGCGACTCGGTGTCGATCCGTGAACTCGCGGCGCTGATTCGCGAGGCCGCCGACGCCGACTCGACGATCAGACACACCGACGCCCGGCAGGGGGATATCGAACACAGCGAGGCCGACCTTTCTCGTGCCCGGGCGGAACTGGGGTACGAGCCGACGACGACCCTGCGCTCGGGGATCGACGGCCTGCTCGACGCCGATGCCTCGGCTCGCGTCCGGTCTTCGTAGTAGCTCTATAACAAACCCGCCCTGACGGCAACACCTGTGTACGGTTCGCCGCAGGGTACTGGAGACATGTTCAAGGGACACTCTCTCAGCGTCGTCGTACCGGCTTACAACGAGGAAGACCACGTCGGCGAAGTCATCGAAACGCTGCCCGACTGCGTTGATCGGGCCTACGTCGTCGATGACTGCTCGACCGACGACACCTGGTCGGTCATCCAGGCGCACGTCTCCGACCGCGAACGGTCACAGTCGCACGCGCTGACCGACGGCGGTCCGACGGCCCGTTCGGTGGTGCCGATCCGACACGAGACGAACAGAGGTGTCGGCGGCGCGATCAAGACGGGCTATCTCGCAGCCATCGACGACGGGGCCGACATCGTCGCGGTGATGGGCGGTGACGGACAGATGGATCCCGACCTGCTGCCCGACATCGTCGCCCCAGTCGCGGCGGGGCAGGCCGACTACGCCAAGGGGAATCGGTTGCTCTCCTCGGTCGACCGGGCACCGATGCCGCGCTTTCGGCAGGTCGGCAACTACCTGCTGTCCTCGCTGACCCGGCTGGCGTCGGGCTACTGGGCCATCGGCGACCCACAGAACGGCTACACCGCGGTCTCGGTGTCGGCGCTGGAACGCAGCGGCGTCGAACGGATGTACGAGTTCTACGGCTACTGCAACGACCTGCTGGTCAAGCTCAACGTCGCGGGCTGTCGGGTCGCCGACGTTCCCATGTCCGCGGAGTACGGCGACGAGACCAGCCACATCGACCTCCAGACGTACGTCCCGCGGGTCTCGTGGATGCTCGCGCGCAACTTCGGCTGGCGGCTCCGGCGCTACTTCGGCGAGGTGAGCTACGCGGTGCCGACCGCCTACGTCGGGGGCGTCGTCGCCGGCCTCGTCTCGATACTCGGCGTCTTCTCCGGGCTCTCGACCGGTAGGATCGACTTAATCGGGGCGTCGGCTGTCGGTTTCCTGCTGGCGATCGTCGCGTTCGTCGCCGCCGTACTGCTCGACCGGTCACTCAACGCCGACCGCGCGACGACCGTCGATACGTGAAGCCTACTCCGGCCATCTGCCGGTAACCGACTCTTACTCGGTCCCGCTGGAACTGGTGACAACGTCGGAGGAGAGTGGTACGTAATCACTTCCAGGTCGACGGAACCGTTTTGACGGTATCTCTGAATTACCGAGTGAAGATGTCGCCGACACATCCTGCTCCGGCCCGACACGACGTGGGCGACGCACTCGTCTACCGTCGATGGAGGGTCGAGCGATGACGCGAGAAACGAACGATACGGATAGCCGCCCGGCCGACGAACAGACGCTGGACGGCACGGAATGGGCGGACCGACCGATCGACCCGGACCTTCACAGCGACCTCGATTACGAACTCGTCAACTGGGAGGTGGTCCCCAACTCCGTCGACGACAAGCAGGTGTTCCTGCCGATCGAGGAATCCATGCTGCGGGACGAGGCGTTCATCGTCGCCGAACCAGATGCCTGCTGTGATCTCGGCACGAAACTGTAGGGCCTGGCCTACTCGACGGTGACGCTCTTGGCGAGGTTGCGTGGCTTGTCGATCGGTCGATCCAGCGCCGCGGCCACGTGGTAGGCCAGCAGTTGCAACTGAACGTTGGCCAGCACGCCGGTCAGTGCCGGGTGGGTCTCGGGCACCGGCAGGACGGCGTCGGCCAAGTCGGTGATCGCCGTGTCCGGCGGCCCGACGGCGACGACCGGCCCGCTCCGGGATCTGACCTCCTCGGCGTTACTGGCGAGCTTCTCGGTGTTGCGGCCCGTGTCGACCGCGAACACGGGCGTCCGATCGGTCACGAGCGCCAGCGGGCCGTGCTTGAGTTCGCCCGCCGCGAAGCCCTCGGCGTGTTCGTAGGAGATCTCCTTGAGCTTCAGCGCCCCTTCCAGTGCCACCGGATACCCCGTCCCCCGACCGATGAAAAAGTACGCGTCGCTGTCGCGGAACTGTCGCGCGACCGCGCGGGCGTCGTCTGACTCGACGACCGACTCGACGGCGTCGGGAATGCCAGCGAGCGCGTCCCGGACCGACTCGCCGCCCGACCCGTCTCCGCCGGCGAGATACTCAGTCAGCAGACCGAGCGTCGCGATCTGGGAGGAGAAGGTCTTGGTGGCGGCGACGCCGATCTCCGGGCCGGCCCTGATGAACAGGGCCTCGTTACACTCGCGGGCGGCCGTCGAGCCGACGGTGTTCGTGACGGCGAGGGTCTGCTGATCGCGGGACTGGGCCGCCCGGAGCGCTTCGAGGGTGTCGGCCGTCTCGCCGCTCTGGGTGACGCCGACGACGAGGGTGTCGTCGGTCACCGGCGGCGGGGCGGTGACGAACTCACTTGCCAACGTCGTAGACGCCGGGACGCCACGCCGGCGGAGTAGCTCACTGCCGTACAGTGCGGCGTGATACGAGGTCCCGCAGGCGACGAACTGGACGCGTTCGATCCCCTCGAAGGCGTCCGTCGAAACGTCGTCGAGCGCGACCCCGTCGTCCTCGGTGAGTCGCCCCTGCAGCGTCTGGGTGAGCGCGCGAGGCTGTTCGTGGATCTCCTTGTGCATGTAGTGGTCGTGGCGGCCCTTCTCGGCGTCTTCGGCCGTCCAGTCGACGGTCCTGACCGGCCGGTCCCGGTGGCGGCCGTGCCAGTCGGTGACCCGGTAGTCGTCCGGTCCGATCTCGGCCACGTCGCCGTCGTCGAGGTACACCACCGAACCCGTGTGTTCGATGAACGCGGGCACGTCGCTGGCCAGATAGTTCGCCTCCTCGCCCAGGCCGACCACCAGCGGCGAGCCGTTGCGAGCGGCGTACACCACGTCGCTCCCGGCGACGACCATCGCGATGGCGTAACTGCCCTCGATCTCGTCGAGGGCGGCCCGGAGCGCTGCCGCGGGATCTTTCCCGTCGGATCGGTGCTCCTCGACGAGGTGGGGAATCACCTCGGTGTCGGTCTCGCTGCGTAGCTCGTGGCCGGCGGCCGACAGCCGATCCCGGAGGGTCGCGTAGTTCTCGATGATGCCGTTGTGGACGACCGCGACGGTCTCGGTGCAGTCGGTGTGTGGGTGCGCGTTCTCGTCGCTGGGCGCACCGTGAGTGGACCAGCGAGTGTGACCGATCCCGATCGAGCCGTGAGGACTGGCCCGACGGACCGACTCGACCAGGTCGGCGACCTCGCCCGAGCGCTTGACGACCTCCAGCGACGTGCCGTTCGGAACGGCGATCCCGGCCGAGTCGTAGCCCCGATACTCCAGATTGTCGAGCCCCGACAGCAGGGTCGACACCGTCCGGTCGTGCCCGACACAGGCGGTGATTCCACACATCACCCGCTCACCTCGACGGGACCCGACAGCGGCAGTTCCTCGACGACGCGTTCTCGCGGAGACCATCCTCGCATACACTCCGGGTTCCCCGCTCGCAACCTTTGTTATGCGACGTTTGCCCAGCACCGACCGACCGCCACTTACCGGTTCGAGACCGCTTACGTTCCTTCCACCGCAGTGACGGTACTCCCGCGTTCGCGGGCCTCCTGGGGATCACTCGCTAGTTCGGTCAGTGCCAGCAGGTAGTCGTGGACCGTCACGTCTTCCTCGCCGAACGAACAGGGGACGACACCGTCCAGTTCACCGTCGACGTAGGTCGCCAGACAGATCCGCGGCAAGACGATACACTGAAACTCCCGCTCGGCGACGAACGGCTTGCAGGTCTTCGATTCGAAGGCCAGTGCCACGCCGGGCGTCGTGTCGCCCCAGCGCTCGCACTCGGAAACCTTGTTCCGCAAGAAACGTCCAACCGGTGACTGGGCACACCGTTCTTCAGGGTAGAGTCGATCACCCCAGACCTGCACGGTGAACCGATCGATACGATCCCTCTCCTTGAGTTCGTCGAGCCGTTCGAGGACGGCCGCCTGCGCCGTCTGGGAGGCCGTCGGTGCCCCCAGCGAACGGACGAACACGTCGACGCGAACGTCGTCGCTCTCCACGACCCGATTCTGATGTGCTTGCCACCACTCAGTGTATGCTCTCTCTGTCATCGTATCCGTGGTGGCTGCACCGAACCTGCAGCAATAAGGGGGTGCGACCGTTCAGCGGCCGCGACGTAAGATAGTCCTACGCTGTAAACGATAGGGCCGCATTTCCGCCGGTCGCCGGTGATGGATTCCGGCGTCTCTCCCTCCGCCAACGGGGGCTGTCGGGCCGGTCTGTGACACCGGGCGGACTTACTGCTGGGGACGGCCGCCGCTGGCTGTCGGTCGCCTCGATCCCTCGCGGTAACGACCGCCAACTGGTCGCTCGACGATCCGCCTTGCCGTCACCTTTCGGTGTCCCGGACGGCAGTAGCGCGAGCATAACAATGGGTCGGCCGGCGGTTCCTTCGAGACGAGTATGGTGATTGGCCGGTGAGCGACCGAGCGCACGGTCCGGGGTGGACTGACAGCCAGACGACTCCGAAACTGTCCGTCGTCGTCGTCACGTACAACGAGGCTGACCGCATCGAGCGTTGTCTCGATGCCGTCGGCGAAGCCTGCTCCGAGTACGACCACGAAATCGTCCTCGTCGACTCTCGATCGACTGATGGGACCGTCGAACTGGCCCGCCAGTATCCCGTCACGATCTATCGACTCCCGCCGTCCGCCCCACGAACCCCGGGCGGGGGCCGCTACGTCGGAACGCAGGTGACCGATGGCGACCGCGTTCTGTTCGTCGACGGCGACATGCGGATCCGGGGGTCGTGGCTCGACGACGCACTGGACGTGCTCGCGACAGACCCTGCCGTCGCGGGCGTCGACGGCCACCTCAACGAGAGCGACGCGACCGAAACAGCCGACGTGGCCTCGCTTCGCGGCGTCGCCCTCTACGACCGCGACGCGCTGGCGGCCGTCGGTGGCTTCGACCCGTACCTGCACGCGCTGGAGGACATCGAACTGGGCTTTCGCTTCGCCGAGTCGGGCGCTCGACTGGTGCGTCTGCCCTCGGTCGCCGCGACCCATCCCTTCGGCGACGGGGTCGCGGAACTGCGCCGCCGCTGGCGGTCGGGCTACTACTTCGGCCGCGGGCAGGTGTTCCGCAAGTGGCTGCGCTCGCCGCGGATGCTCGCGCGAACGCTGCACTACTCGCGACTGTACGCCACCATCGGCGGGTGGGTCGCGCTGGCACCGATCGCGACGGTCGCCGCCGGCGGCGGCCCCGGTCTCCTCGCCTGGTGTGTCGCGACGGTCGCCCTGATCGCGCTCTCGCTCCGGTCGAGGGGGCGTCGATGGCTCGCCCGAAAGACACTCTCGTTCGTGCCCGTGTGCGTGGGCGCGCTCGCGGGATTCCTCGGCCGACACCCGCCGGCGACCTCCTACCCGGTCGCGGACACCGAACTTGTTCGAGCGGTACCCCAGCGCCCGGTTCCACCCGGAGGGGGCCGATGACTCCACACCGGTCGATGGGAGGTGTCTCGCCGTGGATCGCTCCCTGACCGAGGCCTTTAGCGCACTGTTCAGCGCGAAATTCGCGACCTCGTTCATCAGTATCGTCTCCCTACCGATCATCGTCCGCGAACTCGGCACGGTCGGATACGGCAACTACGCCTTCCTCATCTCGACGTTCAGCCTCTACATGATCCTCGTCAGCTCCGGGGTCACCGAGGGCGTCCAGAAGTTCGTCGCCGAACGCCGCGACGACGACCACTGGCGGGAACACGTCGTCGGCTTCTACCTCCGACTGACGCTCGGCCTCGGCGCGGTCGGTGCCGCCGTGCTCGGCGTGGCGAGTCTCAGTGGCCTGCCCAGCCGTCTCCTCGGTCCCTCCTTCTCGTGGTACTTCACGCTGCTTGCCGCCTTTGTCGTCGCTGCACAGCTACGGGCGTTCACCCGGCGGACGCTGATGGGTCTCGGGCTGGAACGGTACTCCGAGCCGCTGCACGTTCTGTCGAAACTCACCTGGGTCGGCCTCGGTCTCTCGCTGGCCGCCATCGGACTGGGGGTCGACGCGTTCCTCATCTCGAACATCGCCGGCGCGGCGCTGCTGGCCGTCGTCGGCCTCGCTGTCGTCGCCCGCACGCTCTCGATCCCGGCGATTCTCCGGGGCCCGCCCGACGACTTTCCCACGCGGGAACTGCTATCTTTCAACGGGCTCAATATCGTCCTCGTGCTCATGCTGCTGTCGCTGTTCCACGTCGACGTGGTGATGTTGCGCCTCCTGACGGACGGCGGACAGACCGGCCAGTACAAGGCGGCCCTCGCCATCGCGGAGTACGTCTGGTTCGTCCCCCTCTCCCTGCAGACACTGTTGCTGCACTCGACATCGCAACTGTGGGCCGAACGCCAGTTCGAGCGTCTCACCGACCTCGCCTCGCGACTGACCCGGTACGTCTGGCTGCTCGTCTCGCTCATGGGGATCGGGTTGTTCGTCCTCGCCGACGAGGCGATCCCGCTGTACTTCGGCCCCGAATTCGCCGGGACCGTCACGCCACTGATCGTCCTCCTGCCTGGCACGCTCGGGTTCGCACTCGCGCGACCACTGTACGCGATCAATCAGGGGAGCGGCCGTCTGAAAGTCCCCATCATCGCGACTGGGGCCGCTGCCGGCATCAACGTCGTTCTCAACGGCCTGCTGATCCCCACCTACGGGATGGTCGGGGCCGCCGCCGCCACGAGCGTCGGCTACGCCTCGATGTTCGCGCTCCACGTCGCCTGCGCTCATTACCTGGGCTATCGGCCGCTCGACGACCTCCGTCTCCCCGCACTCGCCGGAACAGTCGCCGTCGCCGCACCGGTCATCTACGGCATCGACGCGCTCATCGTGAACGACTACTTCGCACTGCTGGTCGTTCCGATCACCGGTGGTCTCGTCTACACGGCGCTCGCCGTCGCCTTCGGTGCCGTGACTATCGCGGAGCTACGTGCCCTCACCGGCGCGATCCCGGCTCCGGTCGGCCCGCGGCTCCGCTCGTTGCTCCCCGACACGAACCAGTAATAGCGCCAGCACGGCGAGATCTGCGTTTCCACCCGCGAGGTGACCGCGGGAGCACTCCTTGTCCCGACATCGCCACGCACGGTATCGACCCGAACCGTCATATCGAAAAAGCGATTTCATCTGGAGATCACTCGCTCCGTTCCGATTACACGTTGCCACCAGCACGTTCACCCGTATATACCGCGTCTACTCTACTCTCGTCCTCCGGTTTCTCGCTATCGTGTATATCTCTTGTGGCCGATCCGATCGTCGTGATCTCACCGTGGCTCGACTCATTCTCGACTCCATCTCCTCATTTTTGAGCCCTCTCTCGCCTCTCCCGGCCCGATGCGCTCGACCCATCAGTACGACGATTGTCACGCCCGGCCACACGCTGTGAATGTAAGGTTTTTGGTTTTATCATAAATAATCTGTTGTCGGGTGAAGGTAACGACCCTCCGACTGTCCTGCGTGTCTAGTATCTCCGTGGTCACTGACAGGATGAACTGCTTCGGAGGGTGACGACTCGTTCGATTCCACCACTGTCTCCGCCTTCTTGGCCCCGGATCTCTCCGTTCCACGCGTTCATTTCGCTCCTACACTCGCTATAGAAACCATTAGTACGGTTGTTATTTTTACTACCCTGTGGCGTCCGGGGACTCCCTCTACGTGGCCGGCCGACGCCATCGTATCCACGATACCAGAATTTACATATACTGTCACCTCCTCCGACCCCACATGGTGTCTGGAACATTGTCCGTCGAGAACATCGGCGGCATCGAACGAACGGAGGCAGATATTCCACCGGGTGTGACGGTTCTCGCGAGCCCGAACGCCTCGAACAAGACCTCGTTCCTTCGATCCGTAATGGCTGCTCTGGGGAGCGAACAGGCGTCGATCAAAGGGGACGCAGACGAGGGATCTGTCAGTCTCGAAGTCGATGGGGATGTCTACGAACGGACGCTGACACGAACTGGGGCTGGTGTCAGCTTCGACGGCGATCCGTACCTCGACGACGCCGAGATCGCCGACCTGTTCGCGTTCCTGTTGAAGTCCAACGAAGCCAGACGGGCCGTCCAGTCCAGTGTCGACCTCAGAGACCTCATTATGCGCCCGGTCGACACGGAGGAGATCCAAAACGAGATCGAGCGTTGCCAGCGTGAACGCGATCGCATCGACGAACAACTCGACGAGATCGACTCGCTCAAACAGCGCCTCCCGGAACTCGAGGAACGGAAACAGGAACTTCAGACACAGGTCGAGGAGAAACGCGCCGAACTCCAGGAACTCGAAGCGGAGATCGAAGACGCCGACGCCTCCGTCGAGAACCAGCGCGAGGAACGCGACGAACTCGAAGACACGCTCTCGGAACTCCGAGACGTTCGCTCGACGCTCGAAGACGTCCGCTACGAGATCGAGGCCAAACGCAAACGCCTCGACTCGCTCAAGGAGGAACGCAACGAACTCGAATCCGAGATCGACGACCTCGACGCCGTCCCCGAGGACGAACTGGACAACATCGAACACCACGTCGACGACCTGCGCTCACAGAAGCAGCAACTCGACGCCGAGATCAGCGAACTCCAGAAGACGATCCAGTTCAACGAGAAGATGATCGACGAGGCCACGGAGGGGTCGCACCCAGCCGTCGATGTTGCCGCCGACGGCGGCGACGGTGCGACCGTCACCGACCAGTTGCTCGAACAGAACCAACAGACCGTCTGCTGGACCTGTGGCTCCGAAGTCGAGATCGACCAGATCGAGGATACCGTCGCTAATCTGCGTGACCTCCGTCGCCAGAAGCTCGATACGATCGACGACATCGAGTCGGAACTCGACGAGTACAAACGCCAGAAAAAGCAGTACGAGTCCCAGCAACGCGAACGGGACCAGGCCCAGCGCCGCCTCGCACGTGTCGAAAACGACATCGAATCCACGGAGAACTCGCTCGAACGGCTGACCGAACGCAAGGACGATCTGACCGACGAGGTCGAACAGCTAGAAGACACTGTCGAAGACCTCGAATCCGACAGCTACGACGACGTGCTCGAACTCCATCGGGAAGCCAACGACATGGAGTACGAACTCGGCCGCCTCGAAACCGAACGCGACGAAGTCGAAGACGAGATCGACGAGATCGAGTCCCGCGTCGGTGAGGAGAGCGACCTGCGCGATCAGCGTGACCGTCTCAAAGAGGAACTCGCCGATCTGCGTACCCGGATCGACCAGATCGAGGCCGACGCCGTCGAGCAGTTCAACGACCACATGGAACAGATCCTCACGATCCTCGACTACGACAACATCGAACGCATCTGGATCGAGATCGTCGAGGAAGAAGTCCGGCAGGGGCGACGCAAGACCACCCAGCGCACGTTCGAACTCCACGTGATCCGGTCCAGCGACAGCGGCGTCGCCTACGAGGACACGGTCGCCCACCTCAGCGACTCCGAACGCGAAGTGACCGGCCTCGTGTTCGCGCTAGCGGGCTATCTCGTCCACGACGTGCACGAGGAAGTCCCGGTGATGATCATGGACGCGCTCGAACCGATCGACTCCGAGCGCATCGCCGCTCTGATCGAATACTTCGAGTCCTACGTCGACTACCTGATCGTCGCGCTCCTCCCCGAGGACGCCGACGCCCTGGAGATCGACCACCACCGCATCACCGACATCGGCCAGTAACGGCCCTACTCGGACTCGCTTTCGCAATCACAGCCCCGGTCGTTCAACAACGCCGCCACCGTCTTCTGGGTCTCACAATCCCGACAGTACACCTGAAAGTCGACGATCAGCCGGAAATCCCCCAACGTGATCCGGTCCGTATCGCGCAGGCGCGCCAGTTTCTCCTCCGTTACCGACGTTGCCCGGCTGACTAGCCGCTGGATCGTGTTCTTCTGCTTCTCGATGTGTTCCTCGTCGGTCGCGGTCTCGTACTCGGCGTCCCTGACGTCCTTGACGTAGGACCTGATCGCCTGATACGTGACGAAATCCTTCTCCAGGGACTCTACGTCGATTCCCGCACGCTCCAGCCGTCCCTCGACCGTGGCCCGGTCTCGCTCGGACTCGTCGTTCGCGAGCGCATCGTAGATGGCACTCCCGTCCGTATCGAAGTGGGTCACGCCTTCACTCTCCAAGCGAGCGTCGACGAGCGTCACGTTGAACTCCCTGGCCAGCTGTCGCAGGCTCTTGCGTTCGTCCCCGTCGGCGGTCCAGCTCTCGACGAGCTCGTCACCGAACCCGTCGAGTCCGTACTCCTCCAGCAACCGTTCGACCTTGCTTCGGCGTGTCTTGCTCATGCACTAACACTGTGGGGCATGGGTAATGTAGGTTGTCACACTGTGGGTCGGCCGTTCGCCCACCGGAGACCGACGTACTGCTGTTGATTCCTCACGGTGCTCACATCGGTCATCTTTTTGCCCGCTTCAGTCCGGTCCACACTGCTTTGCCCGTAATACTGCCAACCGAGAACCGAAACCGACCCAGTTCTCCGTTTGGTTGGCACGTGCCAGCGACAATCCATCCTTCTCTGGCCTAGGCCTGTACACCTCTGCATCTATATGTGTGCTATATAGATCTGTATATCAAGATCGGGTGCAAATATAAATCCCTTATCGACATTCTGCCAGGTGGATAGCACGAAAAAAGCAGACACTTGCCCGGAGAAAGGCTCGGATATCGATACTCGACACACATCTGCATCACTTCTACCAGAGATGATGCCTGTTCCGGGAACACAATCACCTTTTCGTCGGAACCCACTCGCCCGAGCCGACTGGTCCCGATCGAACTCGGTGGTTTCCCGCGGGATTCGACTGGGCCGCCCGTCCGGCAGCTCCCCTCTCTTATATCCCCTCTCGAACCACCCGTGTGACGGCATACCACCATACACGAGGCGTGTGCTGTCATCACAGGGCGCCTTCGAGACGTGCGATTTATATGTACCCCTCCCATCGGGTGTAATACGAAGGTCGCGCCGGGTCGCCCCGGCAGGCCTGGACACCACATCGACGTGGTGTCCAACAGTATGAGGATCCCACCCCTGCGGTCCGCCGTCAAGATGGGATCTGATGTGAGCCCAACGGACCCAACACGATGTAGCTGGGGTTGGATACCTCAGCTTTTTAGCTTCCAATGGAGTGCAACCACTTCCGCCGCTGATGTATATCAGCACATTCCGGTTGATCCTGCCGGAGGCCATTGCTATCGGAGTCCGATTTAGCCATGCTAGTCGCAC
>JGI12448J12851_1000004_pt1 | contig 211712 bp, 195 predicted proteins | sample A23M2SouthBayCA_FD_12851 | JGI IMG/M metagenome (IMG submission 12851) | reverse complement strand
GCTGTCATTGTAAAAATTAACTCTCATCGCTTGGCCCGAAAGCCAAGCCGACAAGGGCTCGACGTGCGATCGTCTGTATGTTCCAATATGTAAAGAACAAAATAGAACTACTTGAAATAACACCTTAAGTAGTTCAGTGCTAAGGAAATTGAGCAACTCACGCTATTTTTGCATTGAGTAACTCCGTTTCCGAAGCGATGCCAAACTAAGGCCTTTCAAGCAGAATGCCAAACTTAATTTTAGCTCTTTATTAGAGCTAAAAAACGGGGCTGAGCATCAATTCATGCTGGGCTCGACCCCGTTTCTAAATTGGATTCTCAAGGTACAACATTTACCCGGTTCGGATCAATATTTTTTTTAACTTTTTTGGTCAATTCCCCCAATCCCTACTGGTATCAGTTAAACGGCTTTTCAATGATGATTTACCCTTCATATAAGCTATATTCACCGGGGTCTTCTTCGAATTCCTGGAACAATTTGACCCCCAGATAGCAAAGTGGTGTATCGAACAGTGCGAAGAAAAATTTAAAGAGATAAGAATTAAGAATGAGGATGATTAATTTGCCAATTGTGTCAACTTCCTGACCAAGATTTCCAGCGACATAAAGTATAGTTAAAATAGCTGTGGAATCGACCAGTTGGCTAACAGTGGTAGAAGCATTGTTTCTCAGCCAGAGGTGTTTTCCATTAGTATACTCTTTCCAAAAATGGAATAGTCGTACATCAATCGTTTGGGCAGTCAAGTACGCAATCATACTGGCAATGGTGTTACCAATCATAAATTCGTAAACCCCTTCAAACAACTGAATACCACCACTGACACCACCGGTATTTGGTAACCAGTGATTGACAGTCATCAGAAAAAGCATAAATACATTCATCCAGAAACCAACCCACACCACTAATTGCGCTTTCTTTCGCCCGTATAACTCCGAAATCAAATCCGTAGCTAAAAAGGTAAAGGGATACGCAATCACTCCAACGGGAACACTCATCGTGTAGATCTGATGGTCGCGTATCAACTCGGGAACAATCGACAACATCCAATCGGATAGCTCCACAGAAAAAATAGTCACAAACTTAGTCGTGCCGATAACATTGCCCAAGACCAATGAAGTCAGGAAGATCCCTGCAAGAGACAGAAATAGCGCATCGCGTTTGTAGCTGGTAGGTGTTTGAGGATTTTCTCGTTCCATTTAATTTGGTTTCGTATCCTTTAACAGAGAACTATGCACTTAGAATAAGTTAAATAAAAGCAATTTTCGGCTGTAAAGTTTCAACCTTGAAACTCATCAAAAGCTAAACGCAACGATTGAGCAATGTTGTCTTGCAATTCATCCCATTCCGAATCTGGAACTGTAGAAGCAAACCGCTGGCTTACCTCGATCTCCATCCCCAAATAATCCTTCGCTGAATAATTTCTTCGGAGGTAGGTCGTAAATCCATCCATCGTACCTCTATAGGGCTGATTCATCCTGAGTCTTAATCCCTTATGCTTTGCTGACAACTGCCTTCGCCAATGCTGACAAAATTGTTGCTCACCATCTCGTGTTGGATCATACAAAAATCCTACATCTACATCTCGTTCCTCTCCTTCCCAAACCGGCGTAAAAGTGTGAACACCCACATGTAATGCCTGATGGCCCTGATCAACAATTTGTTGTACTCTTTTCTCAACCTTTTCACGATGAGGACGGTAATAGTTCTCAAAAATATCCTCCCGTACATTCAGTGGCTGTTTTCGTGTGAATTCTGAAAACAGTGTGGGGCTCTGCACCGATCGATTTAAATCAACCAATAGCCGAGTAACAGTGTGTAAGTACGGCTCTTGCTTCATTGTGTCCGCGATGGTATTGGTCAATTTTAATGCTCCGATATCAACTCCCCTGTGAGTTTGCAACGTTTCCCATCCACCTTTAAAAAGATGATGGTATTCCCCTGGCACCTCATTTCCGGCATGTTCACAAGAGATAATGAGCTTTATGGCCATTCCTAGATTGGTATTTGTTCGATTTGGTTATCTAGAATTACCTTTCGACAAAATATCGAAGTAAAAATACTATTGTTCTTTGCGCATTTCACGCTGACGCATTGGCATTGCATCAATCACTGAAAATAATGTGTCGGTTTCAAGCGGACTGGATTGGCGCAACTTTTTGGTGCCATCCTTCCCGATCAAAATGACAGCAAAATTCCCTTTTGCAACATCAAATGATTCATAAAACTGATCTCGAAGTACAGAATCTATTACTTGGGTACCCTGGTAAGAACCCGCCTCTTTAAACAAGTGAAAAATAAGTAAATCACGATCTGTAAATCCATTTTTGTCTCCCTCGAACTCATCTATTTGATTTAAATACCGCGGGTGCATCTTATTGGGTGCAAAAATGAGCACTACCCGATTTCCCCACTGATATTGGTCCATAAAAGGTTGCAACCTTTCCTGTGCCATCATCACACTGGATAAGGTTAATGTTACTAAAAGTACTAAGATGGTTTCCTTTAACATGATGTTATAGACTTTGTTATTATAGGCCTCATTGCAACACCAACTTTGAATCGTAAATTCACCTGATGTCACTTTTACTCATTGCTCCCGACCGGGATATGTCACCCTGGGCAAACGCATTGAAAGATGAAGACCCAAATATAGATATCGAAATCTGGCCCGAGGTGGAAGACAAAAAGAAGGTTCATTTTGCTGTAAGCTGGAATCAGCCCAAACATGTATTGGACCAATATCCAAACCTGAAGGCAGTCTCTTCGCTGGGGGCCGGTGCCGATCATCTACTTGAAGATCAGGCTCTTCCGAAATCAGTCGATATTTGCCGAATTGTTTCCCCGTCTCTGATTCAACAGATGCAAGAATACGTATTGGGAGCAGTCATCAATATTCAGCGTAATTTTGTGCACTATATTCGTCAAAAGGATCATGGAAAGTGGCAGGCACACAATCATCCGCTAGCGAAAAATTTGGGCGTTGGTATTATGGGACTGGGCGAACTTGGTCAACCGGTAGCCACGCAGCTGGCACAAGTAGGATACAAAGTACTGGGGTGGTCACGATCCGAAAAGAAGATCCCAAATACCACCACTTTTGCAGGTACCGGTGAGCTACCTGCTTTTTTGCAACAAACACAAGTGCTGGTCTGCCTGCTGCCGCTCACTCCCGAGACCAAAGACATTCTCGATCTGGATTTTTTTAAACAGCTCAAAAAGCCAGCTTGGATCATTAACGTAGCCCGAGGCGAGCACCTGGTTGATGAGGACCTGATTTATGCCCTGGACAGTAACATATTACAGGGCGCTTGGCTCGATGCGTTTACGGAGGAACCGCTGCCCGACAAGCACGCCTTCTGGAATCGTAAAAACATCATAATCACCCCACACATTGCCAGCATAACCAAACCCAAAGAAGTAGCTACCCAGATTATCGACAATTACAAAAGGGCTCTGTCGGGCATGGAACTTAATTACCGGGTCGATCGGGAAAAGGGATATTAATCGTGGTGTGTGTTGGATCGTATAATTCAAAAACGTCAGGAATTGACTTCTATAGAAGTGGTCCACCCAAATGGATCCTCAATTTTTCCGCGCTGGATGCCGGTGATAGTATCGTATAGTTTTTGTCCTATTAGACCGCGCTCTTCATCATGAACCCGCACCGTACTTCCATCGTGATGGATTTCTTCAACCGGTGCGATCACGGCGGCCGTTCCGGCGCCGAACGCTTCTTGCAAAGTTCCATTTTCACCGGCTTCCATCACTTCATCAATAGAGATGCGGCGTTCTTCCACCGGCATATCCCAGTATTTCGCCAACTCTATCACAGATGCCCTCGTGATGCCAGGTAAAATTGTCCCTGAGAGATTCGGAGTTATTAATACGCCATCAATAACAAAGAATATATTCATCGTGCCTACCTCTTCGATGTATTGATGCTCAAATGCATCCAGCCAAAGGACCTGATCGTACCCTTTGGCTTTGGCCTGCTGCGCTGGGTACAAACTCCCTCCGTAATTGCCAGCTGCTTTGGCTTCACCTACCCCGCCCTTAACAGCACGGACATACTTTTGTGAAGTTGTGAGCTTCACCGGTCGCTGGTAATAGGAACCCACCGGTGAGGTCATTACATAAAACCGATATTTATCTGACACCCTCGCTGAAATCATCTGATCAAACGCACACGCAAGTGGACGAATATATAATGTATTCCCCTCCTTTTGTGGGACCCATTTGTGATCGAGTTTAATAAGCTCGGCAATACCATCCATAAACACTTCTTGCTCGAATACCGGGATGCACATACGCTCACAAGAACGGGCCATCCGCGCGTAATTCTTTTCGGGTCGGAATAAATTGATTGTTCCCTCATCTACATAGTAGGCCTTCAATCCTTCAAATACCGATTGTGCATAATGAAGCGTATTTAGTGCAGGTGTAGTCTCAATCGTTCCAAACGGCTTGATTTCCGGCTCCTGCCACGCGCCATCGTTATATTCTACTTCCAGCATGTGATCGGCAAATTCTCGACCAAAACCCGGATTGTCCAAATCAACGTTTTTGATCCTACTTTCAGAGACTTTCGTAATATTAAATGCAGTATCAGTAGTCATAAGAATTTCTTTAGTTAGCTTGGTTTGTAAAATACAGCCTTTCAACAAAAATCCCTTATAAAAAACCAGAAAACTAAAAGGTTTATCGAAGACAAAACGGAATGAACACTTTTAAATCCGAACCATCAAATCTTAATACCCCAAGCACAACATTGTGTAGTTTCATGCTAACACAAATAATTGCTTTTTGATGGAAATGCTGATCACTATATTTCCCGGGCACCAAACTGACTTTAATCCCAAAATTTCGTTACAGCTCAATGAGCACCGTTGATTCCCTTTTAACACTTCTGGAAGATACCCCTGATGGCCCCTTTTTTAATCCCTGGTTTCAGCAGGATCCCAAACATGATTTAAATGACCAAGGACCTCAAATTCGAAAACAACAACTGCAAACGTACCTGAAAGAACGTCTCGAGAGTGCCAAATATTTGTTCATTGCAGAGGCACTCGGCTACCAGGGCGGACATTTTACCGGTATAGCAATGACCTCGGAACGTATTCTTCTGGGCCATCATGAACCGGTGCATGGTATTCCCGCCGACGGGGCTTTCAAAAAGATCGATGCCAAACGGACCAGCAAACCGGAGGTTAACGAAAAAGGAATGTCTGAGCCGACGGCCACTATTATGTGGAAGGCCATCTATCAGTTGGGGATTGATCCCTACGAAACGGTGCTTTGGAATGCTCTGCCCTGGCACCCTTACGATCCCGACGATGGGCTGCTGAGCAATCGAACGCCCACTGATAATGAATTGGAGCAAGGCTATCCCTCGCTACGCGCTTTCCTGAACCTGTTTCCTGATGGACAGATCATTGCCGTAGGCCGCAAGTGTGAGCAGAGCCTCGATGCTTTTGGGATCTCAAACTATACGCCGGTACGTCATCCCGCCAACGGTGGTGCGCCGAAATTTCGCCGTCAGATGAAGGAACTAATTAGAAATGAAAAATGAGAAAATTAAAAATTAACCATTCATCAGTATTTTTAATTCTTCAATAGCCCATTTTTAATTGATTAACCTGTGCTTTGCATGGCGGCGGCAACCCCGTTAATACTCAAAAAGAGGGCATTGCGCAGGGCTTCTTCATCATCTTTCTGGTCGGAGTTCCAGCGCCTGAGCAATTCGGCCTGCATCATATTTAATGGATAGGTAAATGGATTACGGAATCGAATTGACTTCTTTATAACAGGACTATTATCGAGAATATCTTGTTGTCGCGTAATTTTCCTGATCGCTTCCGTAGCTTTTTCAAAATCGGTGGTGATACGCTTGTGAAAAGAACCATCATCAATATCGTGGTAGATGTTTGATGTGGGAATATGTGTACGCGCCATCTCGCGCTGTGCATTGTCCAGCACTGTTTTGAAAAAGATTTCATTCTCGTACCACTCCCGAAGCTGTGCCAGTTGCTCCTCCTCCTGAATCATCTCCTCAAGGGCCTCTCCCATGCCATACCATCCCGGCACGTTATAACGAACCTGCGTCCACGCGAAGACCCACGGAATAGCACGGAGATTCTCAAAGTCAGCAGCCTTGGCGCTGCCCCGCGAAACCGGTCGCGATGCAATGGGCAAACGACTGATATGCTCAATCGGGGTCTTGGAAGTGTACCAGTTCCAGAAGTTATCGTGATCAATCAGGTGGCGATAACTCTGCATCGACTCAGTTGCAAGCCGCTCCATTGACTCTTTGAAGTCTTCTTTCTCCGCCTCCTCCTGATCAGAGACCGTCACCTTAATCATCGCATTTACAATCTGTTCGAGATGACGACGGGTAATGGGAGCCAACGAATAGCGGAATGAAATTACTTCGCCCTGCTCGGTAAATCGAATGCGCCCGTTATTACTGATGGGCGGCAGTGCCAGAATCGCTTGATTGGATCGTCCACCACCACGGCCAACTGTGCCTCCGCGACCGTGAAACAGGCGGAAATCAACATCAAAATCACGGCACACTTTACCGAGATCCTTTTGTGCTTTCTCCAGTGCCCAGTTGGCCATCCAGTAACCACCGTCTTTATTACTGTCGGAATAACCCAGCATAATTTCCTGCAGGTTATTACGAGCACTGAGCTGTTTCTGGTAGAGCGGACTCTCATAGATATCCGTCATCAGCCGGCCGCACTCTTCAAGATCCTCGATAGTTTCGAAAAGCGGAACCACATCGATCTGGCTTTCTACCTGTTCATCCTCATATCCCCAAAGACCGACCTCTTTGGCCAAGATCAACACTTCAAGCATATCACTCACGCCGTGCGTCATACTAATGATATAATTACCAAAGCTGTTGGGATCCAGCTCAATCAGCTGCCCAATGACCTTAAATACCTCCAGCATCTTGGACGTTTCTTCATCGAGATGAGCCCGAACCGGTGACAGTGGACGCGGATTCTTCAACTCTTCGTTCAGCAACTCCAACTTTTCCTGCTCCGAAAGCGAACTGTACTCATCGGTCACCTCTCCTACCGAAAGAAGCTCAGCCACAGCAGCTTCATGCTTTTCGCTGTGCTGGCGGATATCCAGTCCCGCCATATGAAAACCAAACGTTTGAGCACGAACCAAGAGATGTTTGAGCGTGCCTTGCGAGCCCACAGATTCAAGTCCCGACTGGGAGAGACTTTCCGCAATCATCTGAAGATCATCTATAAAATCATCGGAAGTGTAGTGTTGAGCCTCGCTAAGAATGTAATTGGGATTATCACTATCAGCCGCCGAAATCTGATGCTGTAGCTTGTGCATCATATGTGTAACCTTGCGACGATATGGCTCCTGCGTATATAACCGCTGGTAGCGCTCCGAAAGTGGATCCTCCTGCTGATCCTCTTCGAGTGACTTGGCCAGCTTGTCGGATATGTCATACTTGTTTTGGGAAATACTCAAGTAACGCCGAAGATCATCCAGCTCATCAAGGTACAGATCCATCACATTTTTACGCTGCTCCAAGATGGTCTGCCAGGTCACTTCCGGTGTCACATTGGGATTACCGTCGCGATCGCTTCCGATCCAGGAACGGTACTTCAAGATCGTGCTGAAATCCGGCACTTCATCATAATAGGTCTCAAAAGCATTGGCCAGATCATCATAGAGCACGGGAATGGTTTCCCAAATGGCATTGCGAAAATAAAACATGCCGTTCTCGACCTCGTCCTCGACCGTGACCCGCTCCGTGCGTACCTCATCAGTCGCCAACAACAGATGAATCTCATTAAAAATATCCAGCTTCTTGTCTTTGCGCTCCGATGATGTCAGGTCCTGCCCGCGCAGCTCATCAATCATCTCGGTAATACGCTGCTGCTTAATTAACACGCTGTGCCTGCGCGCCTCGGTGGGATGGGCGGTAATCGTAGGCTGAATATCGAGCTTGCCGATGACTTCCGCCGATTCCTGAGCACTGTATCCAGATTTTTTGAGTGCGTGAATTGCTTCGGCAATACTTTCGCTGCGAGGAGCATCCGGGTCGGTATGAATTGCACGATCTCGATTGATACGTGTAATTTCCCGCTGCTCCTGCGAATTCATCAGGTGAAAAAAGACCGTATAGTACCGTAGAAATTGGGCAATCTGATCGGTAGATAGTTTTGCAATATCATCTTCTAATTTATCAAAGGCCTGCTGATTGTGCTCATCAAAGGCATCAGCCGCCAGTTCCGGAAAAGTAGTCAGCATTTCGAGCAGATGCTTATCTTCTTTCTCCTGCACAATATCTTCCAGGAAGTGCGTAAGGAGCTCAATCTGCCCGGCTAACTCATTACTAATTCCACTTTTTATTTTAAGGTGCTCTACCAGTTTCTCCCAATCCATGGATTCGCTATTTTATTGATTCAATAATGAATCCTAAGATGGGTGTTACGTTTAACAAAAACAATCAATTATGCCTAATCGATGTGAATGGTGCGAAAACACCTTCGACCAATACATACGATACCATGATGAAGAATGGGGCGTTCCGGTTCGAGATGACCAAACCCAATTCGAATTCCTGGTACTGGAAAGTGCCCAGGCAGGACTAAGCTGGAGCACCATCCTGAAAAAGCGTGAAGGCTACCGTAACGCTTTCGCCAACTTTGATGTTGAAAAAGTAGCTCGATTTGATGAAGAAAAAGTCCAGCAATTACTCGAAAATCCCGGTATTGTTCGCAATGAACTGAAAATAAGATCAGCCATTAATAATGCGCAGCAGTTCATCACCATACAACAAGAGTTTGGCAGTTTTACTGATTATATCTGGTCATTTGTGAATGGAGAACCTATTCAAAACAACTGGGAGGAGCTGAGTCAGATTCCAGCTACAACTGAACGATCCGATATCTTAAGTAAAGATCTCAAGAAACGTGGATTTAAATTTTTGGGCAGTATCACCGTCTATGCCCACATGCAGGCCACCGGCTTGGTAAATGACCATGTGGTAAGCTGTTTTCGACACGAAGAGGTCCAAAAATGACTTAACATTTTGTGATGCACAAAATAGAAGCCGAAAATGTTATATGTACGTGAAAAGGCCTATTTAGGGGTCGCAAAAAAGTGGATTTTTTCTATCTTTGATGTCAAATTGACAAATCAATTCAATAGTAAAATCACATTATGCGTTCGATGTTCTCCCTGGAAGAAGTCGGTGAGATGTTAGATATGAAAACCAGTGAGGTTGAAAAAGAAATTAAAAGTGGACATTTGACTTATTCTTTTCACGAGGGTGAGAAGCAGGTAACCCTCTATGACCTTGAAAAGTATATGGGAGCAGAACAAACACGAAAGATCACCCAGGAATACCTGGAAGGCCAAGAGTCGGGTTAATTGCACGACCGGCCAAATACCCCCTTTTGCCCCACATTTTCAAACTGTTTCCTTTTCGACCCAGCGATCAATAAGGTCGTTAATATATTGCGCGTCAAAGCCATCGCACTCTAAAAGAAGCGGAGGCTACTGATGCAGGCGCCTCTTACCGGCAATGTACCCCTTTGTCGAGCTCTCTTTCGCGATCCAACAGCCCCGTATGTGCAATGTTGATTGCGCCGGGTACATGCCCTTCCTGAAACTTAGTTGCCTTACAAACGTCCATTACACCAAAGTCGGGACAACGAAACAATTCTGCTGTTTTCGTCAACATCAATCGTTGGTAATGTTTGTGCACTGCCAGGATCTTGCAGATGTAGTTCCAGCTCAGCCCGGGTTACGTATCCTTTGATATTGTCGAGCCCAATACGAATCAGATCACGTACAGCCTCTTCCAGGTTGTTTTCATCTATCAGCAAATAAATATCCTCGTCTTCGCGCACTTAGCAACCCGCTACCGTATAAAAGGACTTATTGAGTGACGATAGCAATAATCCTTTCAAATGAGTACCCATAAACCATAAAGTAATACGCTCTAGCGTATCTATTACAACTCTTCCCTTTTTACCAGAACAAGACGCCAGATCAGCAACATCTACCTTTTTTGGCATAGGGGATGCCCCTAACATTGCTGGATCACTCCTGTTGTCGCGCTTCATACGGGCAAATAAAGCGGCGGTTCAGGCTGTCCTTCCAGGATGTAATCCACAAAATATTACTCACTGTCCGAAGCCAGAATTGACGGATTAAACCCAAACCGTCCCCAAGAATCCTATCCATGTTGAAATCCTCAAAACATTCAGCTCATTTCCCGACTATTACCATACCTTTAAAAATCAAGTAAACTTTTGTAAAGTTGTACTGTTTATATCATATTTCAATTCTTAAAATTTCATATAAACAAGGAGATAAGATGCTACGACGTGCTCTGCAATTATTCTGCGTTGTGCTACTTGGGGTTTGTTTTGCATATCAACCTGCCAATGCACAGTCGCTGGAAGAGTTTGAGAAAAAAGTAACTGAATTTACCCTCGACAACGGACTCACCTTTCTTATTATCGAACGTCCGGTAGCCCCTGTGGTAAGTTTCGCCACCTACGTAAATGTGGGTGGTGCCAACGAACCAGTGGGACATACCGGCATGGCTCATATTTTTGAACATATGGCCTTTAAGGGTACCCACACCATTGGCACCAAAAACTGGAATAAAGAACAGAAGGTGCTCCAACAAATGGATGAGACCTATCAGAAGTGGCTGGCCGAAAAATATAAGCCAGAACCCGACTCGGCTCGCATGGATACGCTCTGGAGCCAATTCAAGGATCTTCAGGAAGAAGCGGGACAATATGTGAAAAACAACGAATTTGCCCAGATTATTGATCGCAACGGTGGAACAGGCATGAACGCCTCCACAGGCTACGACCGCACGAACTATTTTTATAGCCTGCCGGAAAACCGTAAAGAGCTCTGGTTCAGTCTGGAATCGGATCGTTTTAAAAACCCGGTATTCCGCGAATTCTATAAAGAGAAAAATGTCGTCCGCGAAGAGAAACGCCGCAGTGAATCGCAGCCTATCGGCCGATTGATTCAAGAGTTTCTGACGGTGGCCTATACTGCACATCCTTATGGACGACCCAATATTGGATGGGAGTCCGATATTACAGCTACCACTATTGAAGATACCCGTGACTTTTATGAGACGTATTACGTGCCCAACAATATTACGATTGCTATTGCCGGCGATATTAAACCAGATCGGGCCAAAGAACTAGCCAAAGAGTATTTTGGGGATATGAAATCAGCCCCCGAGCCCCCACCGGTATTTACTAAAGAACCGGAACAACGTGGCGAACGACGGTTCACCATTCAGGGACAGTCGCAGCCATTCCTTGTGATGGGATATCACACGGTGCCGGAAGATCATCCCGATTTTCAAGCACTTCAGTTGTTGGGCAACGTACTCTCGGGCGGCCGTACCTCCATTCTCTACAAGCGGATGGTGGAAAAAGAACAGACGGCTCTGCAAGTGGGTGCGTTTAATGGCTTCCCCGGTACAAAGTTTGAAACAATGTTTGCAACATTGGCCATCCCAAATCGGGAGGTCGATGTAGATACGCTCGAGTCGACCATACTGGAAGAGATTGAAAACATTAAGAATGGAGAAATCCCGAAAGAAGCCCTGGACCGAGCACGTACCAATGCACGGGCTAATCTGATACGCAGTCTCGATTCCAATTCCGGTATTGCACAGACCCTGGCTTCAGCCGAAGCTTTACGGGGCAACTGGAAAAAAGTATTCAGCGATATTGAAAAACTGCAAGAGGTCACCGTTGATGACCTGCAACGCGTTGCGAAAAAATATCTCATAAAGAAAAATCGCACCGTAGGCACCATCGTCACCGAATCTGAAGAATCCAGTGAAGAGGTTGCCGATGCAAAGCAATAAGCCATTATCCAAGAATTTATTTATCACTAAAGCGAATAATATTATGAAGAGTCTACGACTAAGTGTTGTATGCCTTTTAGCAATCTTGGTTGGTTCCTGCGCAGGAACCAAACAGACCTCAGAAAACAACTCACAACAATCGCAGGAAACGGCCGCTTACGAAAATATTAACTTTCCAGCACTCAATGATTTTCAGAAACCAGAAGTAGAAACCTTTACCACCAGTAACGGTGTCACCTTCTTTTTGGTTGAAGACAACGAACTGCCACTGGTTGATGTCAATGTCAACGTCCGTACGGGTGGTGTGCTTGTGCCGAATGATAAAGCAGGCCTGGCTTCGGTTACGGGAACTGTGATACGCTCGGGAGGTACTAAAAATATCTCTTCGGATTCCCTGAACACACTGCTCGAAAACAATGCCGCAAGCATGGAAACGGGTATCAGTTTTACATCTGGTGGAGCCAGCATGAATGTGCTGAAAGAAGATTTCGACCGGATGTTGCCGATCTTCATCGATCTGTTAACCAATCCCGTGTTACCGAAAGAAAAGATTGAACTAGCCAAAAAGCAGCAAAAATCAGCCATATCGCGCCGTAATGACAATGCGCAGCAAATTGCTTCCCGCGTTTTCGATCAGCTTATCTATGGCGAAAATTCCGTTTACGGCAGGAATACGGAATATGAAAGCATCAATAATATCACGCGCGAAGATATCGTCAACTTTCACAAAAACCACTTTGTTGGTCAAAATATGATGGTGGGAGTCGTCGGTGATTTTGATGCCTCTGCCATGAAGCAAAAACTGCAAGAATCGTTCGGCGAAATTCCAGCCGGCGAAAAGACCAATCTCGACTTTCCTGACGTTGATTATGAATATGAGAGCACGATCAACTATGTAGAAAAATCGGATGTAGAGCAGAGTATTGTGCTCATGGGTCATATTGGCGGTATGCGCGACAATCCGGATTACGCCAAGCTGCAGGTAATGAATAAAGTGCTGAGTGGTGGATTTTCGGGTCGCATCCTGCAGGTAATCCGAACAGAACTTGGCCTAGCCTATTCACCGGACGGACAATTTGGAATGAACAGCTTTTATCCCGGTAAGTTTTACGTACAGGTTCGAACCAAGCCTTCAACCACATCGGAAGTAATTGATGCAGTTCGGAAAGAGTTGAAGCGACTGCAGAACGAGCCGATTACTGAAGAAGAGCTTCAAAATACGAAGGATCAGATCCTGAACTCAGCTGTTTTTCAGTACGACAGTTATGAGAAAGTCCTCAGCCAACAGATGTCGTATGCCTACCGCGGACTGCCCCGAGATGCTTTTAACCAATATATTGAGGGTGTGAAAAATACAACCGTTAAGGATGTGCAAAATATGGCGCAGCAGTATTTGCATCCTGATAGCCTGCAGATTTTAGTTGTGGGTAACAAGGAAGAAATTGGCGAACAGCTGCAAAAGTATGGTGATGTTAACACTATTGATGTCAGCATTCCCGAACCGGGTGAAGGTCAGCAACAAGTAGTCGAAGGTGATGCTCAACAAGGTGCCAAACTGCTTAGCCAAATGGCTGATGCCGTCATCAGCGATACCGAAATAAATACGCTGACTATATCCGGCCAGGCTATGATGCGCGGACAGAAAATGCCTATGACCATGACCATCGACTTCCCCGACGCCGTAACCCAGACCATACAGGGACCGATGGGCAAAGTACAACTCAATTACGCAGATGGATCTGGTACAATGAAGATGGGTGAACAAGAGCGGCCATTGCCGCCTCAATCCATCAAAGCAATGAAAAGTATGCTGAACAAGAGTTTCATCTCTATCGCGCGCAATGCCGGTAGTATGAATCCTCAGTTTTTGGGTACCGAAAAAGTTAATGGAACTACTTACAACAAAGTAACTGTAAGTGTTGAGGGCTCGAATATTACGCTGCTGTTGGATCAGGAAACCAACTATCCGGATGTGATGCGGTACAAACAGTTTAGTCCTCAAGCAGGCAAACAAGTTACGATTGAAAACCTTAACTCAAACTGGACCATCGTTGATGGCGTGGCCTATCCCTACAAGCAAGTAACCAAACAGGATGGGAATAAAGCTTCTGAAGTTACCTACGAAAGTCACAAAGTCAATGAATAGTATAAGTCCGTTTTAAAAATTAAACCAAAAGGCCGGAGCAATCCGGCCTTTTTTATTGATATGTGATTTCTATTTTAAACAAGGTCTTATTAGAATCCCTACCGTTATGGAAAAGGATCAGCAGGCTAAAGCCACCAAATCTAATGATAACCTAGTCAGCAGGTATCGCTATAGGAACAGCTAATGGCGCGGCACTGGGCGCTCGACCGGTGATATGGGACTGTGGTGTGGATAAACTTGGCGTAAGCATAGGTTAACGCTATCGAGCTAATCGTTTTTTTAACAACATTAAGTATTGATCAATGTCACTATTAGATTGGGATGACAATCGACCAGAACCCGAGGAGTACGGCGACTTTTACCAAGGATATATCGATCTCATCGATGAACCCAACATCATCCAGGTGCTTATTCAACAGGGCCAGCGAGCGTATGCAGTGATCAAACAACTTACACCTGATGAAGTCTCCCATCGGTATGCAAAAGACAAGTGGAGCGTAAAAGAAGTTTTCGGTCACCTGGTCGATACCGAACGTATTATGGCCTACCGGGCACTGTGCATCAGTCGCGGCGAAACCAAAACGCTGCCCGGTTATGATCAGGATAATTACGTTTCGCAGGCCGATTTTGACGACCGAAGTCTCCAGAGCATCTCCACCGAATACGATGCGCTGCGCAATGCCAATATCAGCATGTTCAACAGCTTTAGCCAAGAGCAAATCTTGCGAAAGGGAACGGCCAACGATGTGACCGTTTCGGTGCGGGCCCTAGCTTATATTATTGCCGGTCACGAACGGCATCACATGAACATCCTGGAAGAAAAATACGGAATCAACATCTCAGCTGACCAACCAAAAGAGTGAGCGTCTACGTTTGACCAATATACTTGATGAACTAATTTCCAGAATTTTTTGAATCACATCCGCCGGATCTGAGATTTCATTAATACTTATTAGTTCCATTAGCCATCAGGCTTAGGAAGCACTTGACCGGCTGCGTGTGAGATTCCGGCTAGTAACACTTTTTGAAGTTTCATATATCGAAAATATTCCCATTAAGGATGAGGATTCGGGGCTCGATAGAATTCAGGTATTGTGCCAGCTCAACGGCATGACACCCCACGGTACCGAGATGTAAATCCGAAAGAACAACTATATCGACTGATCGTTTATTCGTCATAGACTATTGCGGTTTTTGGTTACTAAACAAATCCAATATTACCACAGCATAGCCTCACTATTAACTCTCAATAATGATTATGTTAACCCGTTTTGACCTGCACAGTGCTTGATGACTCCGTTTCGGACATATTTTTTGTACGTTTCTAATAGATTATTTGTCAATGATTTTAACTTAAACCAAATACTTACATCATGGCAGCAGACTCTGACAAGAAAAAGATTGTTCACGCACATCTCCCAAAAGATGAACAATTTACGACAACGCTCACCACCGACACACATGAGCTCCTGGCCGATGAACCAACCAGCGTAGAAGGCGGCCAAGACAAAGGGCCCGATCCCTACGACTATCTGCTGATGTCGCTGGGTTCCTGTACGCTTATGACCATCAAGATGTACGCTAACCACAAAGGCTGGGAGCTGGATGACGTTTACATGGAGCTACAACACAATAAACGCCACGACGAGGATTGCGAAAATTGTGAAGATGCCCAAAGCAAAATCGACGTCATCGAAAAAGAGGTCATCATCGACGGCGATCTGTCTGATAAACAGCTCGAAAAGATACTGGATATATCCAAAAAATGTCCCGTTCACCGCACGTTAATGGGGGATATTAAAATAGAGAGCACTATCTCGCGAAAATAGCTTGCACCTGCTAATGTAACAATTAATGCCTGACGATGAATCATCAGGCTAAAGATACATGTTAAGCTCACTTGAAGTGAGCTTAAAATACCTTAGACCATGGATTCATCCATGGGAAGCCCTATAGCTAACCTTCTACTGTGCAAGTGGACCACAAATTTAATCACTAATCTACCGCCGCGGGTTCCTGTCCTTCGGTGTAGGCGTCGATGGGCACGCAGTTACACATCAGGTTGCGGTCGCCGTAGGCGTCATCCACGCGGCTAACGGCGGGCCAGAACTTATTGAAACGGAGGTAGTCGAGCGGGAAGATCGCTTTCTCTCGACTGTAAGGTCGATCCCAATTGTCGCCCATAGCCACACGCATGGTATGCGGGGCATGCTTAAGTACATTATTTTCGGGATCGGCACTGCCCTCTTCAATCTCGCGGATCTCTTCTCGAATCGAAATCATCGCCTCACAAAAACGATCCAACTCATCCTTGGTTTCGCTCTCAGTAGGCTCAATCATCAACGTGCCCGGTACCGGGAATGACATGGTAGGCGCATGGAATCCGTAATCCATCAAGCGCTTGGCTACGTCTATGGAATCAACATTGGCGGATTTGAACGGGCGGATATCCACAATAAATTCGTGTGCCGTGCGTCCATTCTTACCGGTATACAGAATGGGATAGTGATCTTTCAAACGCTCTTTGAGATAGTTTGCATTTAGAATAGCTACCTCTGATACATCGGTAAGACCCTCCGCACCCATCATCTTGATATAGGCATACGAAATAGAGAGGATACTTGCACTTCCCCACGGTGCAGCAGAAATACTTTTGATGCCGTGCTCGCCGCCCGTTTTCTTCACGGGATTGCCCGGCAAGAACGGCGCCAGCTCATCCGTCGCAGCAATAGGTCCCATGCCGGGTCCGCCACCGCCATGTGGAATACAAAATGTCTTATGCAGATTCAGGTGACAAACGTCGGCTCCAATCTCGGCCGGACTTGTAAGTCCCACCTGGGCATTCATGTTGGCCCCATCCATGTAAACCAGTCCGCCATTATCGTGAATAATCTGGCAAATCTCTTTGATATCTTCTTCAAACACCCCGTGCGTAGACGGATAAGTGATCATCAAGGCAGCCAGGTTCTCTTTATTGGCTTCGACCTTTTCACGTAGATCATCGAGATCGATATTGCCGTGCTCATCGCATTTTGTCACGACAACTTCCATGCCGGCCATTACTGCGCTGGCGGGATTGGTGCCGTGGGCCGAGTCGGGCACGATCGTTACATTGCGATGCGCTTCACCGTGATGCTTGTGATAAGCGCGAATAGTCATCAGTCCAGAAAACTCACCCTGCGCTCCCGAATTAGGCTGCAAAGAAACCGCCGGAAACCCGGTAATCGCAGAAATTTGGCTCTCCAAGCCATCGAACAGTCGATGATATCCCCTGGCCTGATCTTCAGGTGCAAAGGGATGAATTTTACCAAACTTAGGCCATGTCAGTGGAATCATTTCGGCCGTCGCATTCAGCTTCATCGTACAGGAGCCCAATGAAATCATCGAGTGGACCAGCGACAGATCTTTGTTCTCCAGCTTCTTCATATACCGGAGCATTTCATGCTCGGAATGGTAGAGATTAAATACTGGATGCTCCAGGTAGCTCGAGGTCCGAGTCAGTGCTTCGGGAAAATCGACCTCAACATTATCAGCAGATTCCTTGGCATCAAAACCGTTTTCGATGTCCCGCAGCTCGGCAAAAATGCCAAGGAGCTCATCAACGTGATCAAGGTCTTTTACCTCATCAAAGGCAATGCCAACGGCAGGTTCGTCAAAATATCGGAGATTGATCTTGTGGTCGAGCGCCATCTTGCGAAGTTGCTGCTGCTCTTCGCTGCTGTCGAGAGTTACTTTTAGGGTATCAAAATAAAGGTCGTTCTCTACCGAATAGCCAAGCTTCGAAAGTCCTTGATCCATTAATTTGGTCAATCCGTGAACGCGTTCAGCAATGCGCCGCAATCCCTTAGGACCGTGATAAACGGCATAAAAACCGGCAATAACTGCCAGCAGCACCTGCGCCGTGCAGATATTGGAGGTCGCCTTTTCGCGACGAATATGTTGCTCCCGGGTTTGCAGCGCCATTCGGTAAGCGGGATTCTCCTCGGTATCCTGCGTAACGCCGATAATACGTCCCGGTATTTTGCGCTGATATTTTTCACGCGTGGCAAAGAATGCCGCATGCGGGCCGCCATAGCCCATCGGGACGCCAAATCGCTGTGATGATCCCACCACCACATCGGCGCCCATTTCTCCGGGCGGCGTCAACAGGGTTAGACTCAGCAGATCAGCCGCTACAACCGACTGTACATCATGCTCGTGGGCCGCCTCAATCAAGCCCGAATAATCTTCAACCGCTCCATCTGTGCCGGGATACTGCAGCAGGATGCCAAACAATTCTTCATCCGTAACATCCAGCTCATTGTGATCGCCGACAATCACTTCAATATCCAGCGGTTCGGCCCGTCCTTCTACAACATCAATGGTCTGCGGGTGGCACTGCTCGGAAACAAAAAAGGTGTCCGCATTTTTGCGCTTAGCTCCGCGTCGCAACGAATAGAGCATCGACATCGCCTCGGCGGCAGCTGTCCCTTCATCCAACAGAGAGGCATTGGCCAGTTCACGACCCGTCAGGTCAGACACCATCGTCTGGAAGTTAATCAACGCTTCGAGACGTCCCTGTGCAATTTCGGCTTGGTACGGCGTGTAGGCCGTGTACCAGCCAGGATTTTCCAGCACATTTCGCAGAATTACATTGGGCGTCAACGTATCATGATAGCCCATGCCAATATAGGACTGGAAAATCTCATTCTGGTCCGCCAGCTCCCTGAACTCTTCGAGGAATCGATATTCGCTCATCGGTTCGTCGAGGTCGATCTGATTTTTCAGGCGTATACCGGCCGGAACAGTCTCATCGATAAGCTGATCCATCGAGTCGGCGCTGATAGCCGCGAGCATTTCTTTCTTTTGTTCAGCATCGGGACCAATGTGGCGGTGCAGAAAACGTTCTTTATCAAAGTTGATACTCATGAAAACTTAGAACTGGTAATAATTTGCGTTGATTAACAATACATAAGAGAAGACAACAAAAAAGCATGAACCAGGGTTCTTTGGACTAACCTACTGACCCCTTTTCAAATCACTGAAGATAAGAATTACGACGTTCATTTAACAGAGCGGAACGACTTAAAATTCGGTTATTTGTAAAAGTATTTTTTATATGGTGACCAGCCTATATTTTAAAACTTATTTGAATTATAATAATATTCAACGGCTCTAGGAGACTATGCTTTCAATGCTTCATCGGATTGTAAAAGAAAGTGTTTAACAACGGTCGAACATGATTAATAGTAGCAGCTTACTAATATCTTCAAATCAACAGTAATATTATGAAAAATGTAATTACCGCCATTGCAATCTTTGCAATGATGCTGGGCGTACAGTCAATGGCCAAGGCCCAGAATAACAGCGACAGTAAAGCAAAAATTGTGGTCAAGCCATCGCAACTGAATCTCAATGTGGATGAGACGGCTCAACTAGAGTCGTTTGTCCAAGATGCCAATGGTAACGCCACGCAAGACACTGTTTACTTTTATTCTCGTGCTAGCAAAAGTGTTAGTATCTCAAAAAATGGAGAAGGGCACCAGGTGAAAGCGCTCAAACCTGGCTCTTTTGAGCTTATCGCTTATGCGGAGAGTCCCAGTGGTGATCGGCTGAGAGCTCCTGTCAAAGTTGAAGTAGCCTATCCCCCGATAACTAATATTGCGTTCCGGGATATGCCCTCCAAGGTGTATACCATGACCTCAACCCCGATCAAATACAAAGTGACCGATGCCAAGGGGCTTGCTCGAAAAAATGCGGACGTCAATCTTGCAAGCTCAAAACCCTCGATAGCATCTGTGGATGACTATGGCCAGCTACAAGCACACAAGCCGGGCACTACAACCATTAGCGCAACCGCTGAACAAGCAAAGACTGTATGGCAGCTTAAAGTAACTGAAAATCCCGTTACTGCGCTTGAACTTACAAGTGAGAGTCAGGAAGGACGCACCGGTCATGTATTTAACTTCAATGCCACTCCTAAAAATAGTGCTGGCAACACGGTGGATGGCGCGCCGGTTGAGTACTCGTTTATTGCCAAGCCAGATGATGATCTAGGGGAAGGAACTTCGGGACAAATACAGCAGAATGGTCGTTTTGTAGCCAGCAAACCGGGCTTATATAAAATTGTTGCTAAATCCGGATCGGCAGTAGCAGAAAAAACGATCCGCGTTAATGCCCGGGATGTTCAAAAAAATATCAAGATGGTTGGGCACGGACTCGTCAGCGATGTACATACATCCGACTTGTGGATCTGGGAAGGCGTTGACGGTGGCGACTACGCGATCACCGGAACCTGGGGCGGCAATGGGGAAGCTTATTTCTGGGATGTGAGCGATCCAGCCAATATGACCATTATCGACACGGTGACCGTTGATGCCCGCACAGTCAATGACGTTAAAATTTCAGAAGATGGGCGTATCGGCGTGATTACCCGAGAAGGTGCCTCAGATCGCAAAAACGGTATTGTAATTCTGGACGTCTCCGATCCACATAACGTGAGTGTCATTTCGGAATACACGAAAGGGCTCACTGGTGGCGTACACAATTCATTTATCTATCAGGATCACGTATTTGCCGTTAACAATGGCCGACGCTATGATATTATCGATATCAGTGATCCCAAAAATCCTGAAACCGTAAGCCGCTTTGAACTGGATACGCCTGGACACTCCGTACACGACGTGTGGGTAGAAAACGGCATCGCCTACTCCTCGAACTGGGATGACGGTGTCGTTGCTGTTGATGTGGGTAGTACTCCCAATGCACAATCCCCCGAGCGCCACGACACTGGCGCCGGATCCTTCGACAACCCGGTAAAACTGGGCAGCTATACCTATCCCAGTGGATGGAACCATGCGGCATTCCCCTTTAAAAGTCAGTCAACCGGCGACTTTTACGTAGTAGCTGGTGATGAGGCTTTCCCCAACGGCCTGCATATTGAAAATCAGCCCACGGAACCGGCAGGATGGATTCACTTTGTGAAGTTTGAAGATGGTTGGGATTCGCCCAAAGAAGTTGCACGTTACCAAGTACCCGAAGCGGGAACGCACAACTTTTGGATTAAGGACGACACCCTCTACGTTGCCTATTACAATGCCGGACTGCGAGTGGTTGATATCTCCGGCGAACTGATGGGCAACCTCTATGAACAGGGGCGTGAAATTGCCAAATTTGTACCCACGCACCACAAAGGAAAAATTCCTAATGCGCCAATGAGTTGGGGACCACAACCATATAAAGGGTACATCTTTGTATCTGACTGGAACTCCGGTCTCTGGGCCTTCAAAATTCAAGAACCATCACAAGGAACGAATTAACAGGCTTTGCCGGCGACCTCATGGACGTCAGCACTACTAAAAAGCTGAGGGTACTACTATGAAACACTTACGACGAATCTGCTTTCTCGCGATTCTTTTTACGGTTGGCTTCGGATCATCCAGCTTTGGCCAAACCTACCACGCTTTTGTAACCGCCGAATCCGACGATGAAGTTTATCAGGTAGCATTCAATGCTGAAACCCGCACGGGATCCGTCAGCGATGTGATTCCAGTGGGCCAATGGCCTACCGAAAATGAAGGTCCGCATGGCATTAACGTGGGCCTTGACGGTGAGTACTGGTATCTCTCTGTTGCGCACGGCAACCCTTATGGATGGCTATACAAATTCAAAACCGGCAGCAACGAACTAGTTTCGCGCACCCAACTGGGCATGTTCCCGGCCAGCATGGAAATCTCATCCTTAACGGGACTGCTCTATGTGGTCAACTTTAACCTGCATGGGGATATGGAGCCGAGTACGGTTTCGGTTGTAGATCCCGAAGCTATGTCCGTAGTGACCGATATACCAACAGGCATTATGCCGCACGGCTCACGTATCACCGAAGATGGTAAGCTGCAGTACCACGTTTCGATGATGACCGATGAGCTGATGGAAATTAACGCAGCCGATTTAGAGCTGACCCGTCGATTAAATCTCGCACCGAGCAAAGCAAACAGCAAGTCCGCAAGCCAATCGACGATGCAGCAGACCAGTATGACCGCCAATCCAAAAGTTAAACCCACCTGGGCCGATCCCCATCCCAAAAAGGATCTGGTGTATGTAGCTGGTAATGGATCTGACGAGATTATTGAAGTAAACACTAAGAACTGGAAGGTGCAGCGACGCTTTAAAAGTGATGATGAAACAGCGCCCTATAACCTGGAAGTTAGCCACGACGAAAAATACGTGGTGGCCAGCTACAAGGGTACTGGCGAAACTGGCATCTGGAACCTGAAAACAGGCGAAGAAGTAGCGGTCATTAAAAACAGTCGCAATATCACACACGGCGTTAGCATTACGCCCGATAGCCGCTATGCTTTTATCTCAGTCGAAGGCGTGGGTGGACAGCCCGGCTCGGTTGATATCATTGATCTTCAAAAACTGGAGCGTGCAGAAGTCATCGAAGTTGGTAAACAGGCCGGCGGTATTATGTTCTGGAAGATGACGCAGAAGCCTTAATACAGCACTATAGAGAAAGAATCAAAAAGTTTAGCCCAGGCTAATATTCACTTTTGTATAAGCTTAATAATTGCTATCATGGGCTTTTTAATAATCGCTTTTAAAAAAATTAGCTCATGTTTGAACTGGCTGAACTCAAAGATTCTTTCTATGCGCTCAATCCCGTCATGCAGAGTTTATTTGGTGGACTCTTCACTTATGGTTTGACGGCCCTGGGGGCAGCTCTTGTATTTTTTACACGGAACGTCAACTATAAGATTCTTGACGCTATGATGGGCTTTGCCGCCGGCGTCATGATTGCAGCCAGCTTCTGGTCGCTCTTGGTTCCTTCCATCGAAATGGCTGGAGCACAGGGCGTTATTGAATGGTTGCCGGCCGTTATAGGGTTTCTATCGGGTGGCATTTTTCTGCGAATATGTGATGCCTACATGCCGCACCTTCATATCGGATTGCCAGTTGAGGAAGCGGAGGGTGTCCCTACCAGCTGGCGACGAGCTACCCTGTTAGTACTGGCAATCACGCTACACAATATCCCCGAGGGACTTGCGGTAGGCGTTCTCTTTGGAGCGGCAGCCTCAGGTGTTGATCCTACAGGTACGGCCACCATTGCAGGTGCCATTTCACTGGCCCTTGGTATTGGCATCCAAAACTTTCCGGAAGGCGTGGCCGTTTCTATGCCGCTGCGCCGCGAGGGCGTATCCGTTGGCAAAAGCTTCTGGTATGGACAGCTTTCCGGTATAGTTGAACCTATCTCTGCGGTCATTGGGGCCGCAGCTGTCCTGATGGTTCGTCCCCTCCTGCCCTATGCCCTCGCTTTTGCGGCCGGTGCCATGATCTACGTGGTGGTCGAAGAACTCATTCCTGAATCACAACATCACGGAAACACCGACCTTGCCACTATGGGTACCATGCTCGGCTTTAGCGCAATGATGGTCTTGGATGTTGCCCTAGGTTAATTCCTAAAAATTTACTTTATTATCTGCGTGATATCTTAAATGGATGATATAGGGTAGCTAAATCTGAATGAGTAATTCAATCGAAGGCAAAAAAGTTCTTATCGTTGAAGATGACATGATCATCTCAATGGTGCTGGAACGAATGATTGTCAAGCTTGGCAACGAGGTGATAAATAAAGTCAGCACTGGCGAAGAAGCCATTTCTTCGGCTCTGAACTTTGATCCCGATCTCATCTTGATGGATATTCAGCTCAAGGATGACATCGATGGTATCACAGCCATGGAAGAAATCAGGAAAGAATCCGATGTGCATGTCATCTATATTACCGGTAATTCCGATCAATATAACCTTTCGAGAGCTAAAGAGACCAATTATATAGATTACCTGGTAAAGCCCATCCAAATGAGTCATCTCAAAAAATCCATATCCAAAGCTTTTTCAGAGCAAGCGACTGAATAAATTTTTGTTCCCTCCTATTAATTAATTTTATTGCACCTAATCTCAATAAAAACAGACGGTTAATCGGGGCATTGAGCTATGGGAGCTACACGTATATCTTTTAAGCACGATGGCAAGAAGGAATTTGCTCGTGAGCTAAAAGCGGCAGTCAACGACTACTTCGAAGAAAACGACCTTTCCAAGCATGCCAATGCTGCAATGGTCGCTAAAACCATTATTCTTCTGACCCTGTATTTTGGCGCTTACGGCCTGATTATCAGCGGCAGTGTTGGCTTGTGGGGTATGGCTTTTCTCTGCTTTGTAATGGGAATAGGCATGGCGGGGATTGGCTTCTCTATCTCTCACGATGCGCTACACGGAGCCTACTCATCCAATAAAACCGTCAATCGGTGGCTCGGTTACACCTTTGATCTGCTGGGAGCCAACAGCTACATCTGGAAGATTACTCACAACATCATCCATCATACCTATACGAATATCTATGAGCACGACGAAGATCTGGAAGTAGCTGAATTTATCCGGCTCTCTCCCAATGCCGAACACAAACCCGTCCACCGTGCACAACATATTCTGGCCTTCTTTGCCTATGGATTTGCCACATTGTTTTGGGCTTTTATCAAAGACTATAAGTATTTTTTTCAATCCAGTCTGGGGCCGTATGAAGATAAATCACATCCTATCCGAGAGTGGATTACCCTGTTTGTCACTAAAGTGCTCTATTATGGATACATGATTGTGCTCCCCTACATGTTGCTGCCGGTCACTTGGTGGCAAATTGGTATCGGATTTCTGATCCTGCACTTTACAGCAGGCATTATTCTGGGCGTCATCTTTCAGCTAGCCCATGTGGTAGAAGAGACCGAACACCCTACCCAAAATGATGAGGGCAACATCGAGAATGCCTGGATGATTCACCAGTTGGAAACCACCTCTAATTTTGCCCATGACAACGACCTTCTCTGCTGGTATATCGGCGGTCTCAACTATCAAATTGAGCATCATCTGTTTCCGGGTATTTGCAGCATCCACTACCCTGAGATCAGCTCTATTATTCGTAAAAAAGCAGAAAAGTACGATATTCCATATAATTATCACGACACGCTCGGAATTGCCATCAAGTCACATTACGAAACACTCAAAGAGTTTGGAAATCCGGCGAACGCCTAGCTCACAGTTGCATTCCTGCACTTCCATTGCTATTTATTATCGCTAGGCAGTTATTAGTAGTGCCTGATGCTTTCTTCTGTAAGTTTGATAGAATTGACATACAAGCCATCATTTTAATTGGGAAATGGAGGGCGTTATGGAAGCAAATCTATTTATCGCAGCATTTTCGGGATTCTTTGGAGCCATCATTCTAACCCTGCTGATCTACCTGCTTAAAGTATTTGACCAAAATCTGGATATTCCCTATCTCATTGGCACACGTTTCATCGATATCAATAAACGATCCCAGGTATATACGGCCGGCATCTTGCTGCATCTTTTGATTGGCGCAGGATGGGGAGTGCTTTATGTGGTATTGCTTACCGGGATGGTCGTCACTCCCAACTGGCCGGCGGGAATTTTATGGGGCTTTGCACATGGCATTTTTGTGGGAGCCATGATGGGAATTCTAGCTGACACACATCCCAATATCGGACCCGATAAACCTATCAAAAATCCCGGTATTCTGGGACGAAACTGGGGCGCCCTGATGCCCTACTGGATTTTAGGATTACATATCGTATATGGCGTTTGTACCCTGTGGATCTACCACTGGTGGATAACGGGATAAAACGCCGCAAACAAATAGTAATTAGCACGAATAGCATTCACTTATCATGAGTAACAAGCTTAAGACACTATCCGCATCGCAGCTCGAAAACTTAATCAGCAATGCCGTAGGAGAATACCTTGGTGAAGAGTGCAGCTGTGAAATTAGCAACCTCGATACACCCAATATCGACACCGAGGATCATATTGCCATCGAAGATAAGCGGAGCATGCACTTTGAAGTAGATCTTTCTTACATCGAAGAATAATGACTCTATTGCTTCTGCGAAGGAGGAAATTCTTTTTCCTCCTTCTCTTCTACTTTATCATCTGATAAAATGGAAGTCGAATTCCCGTTTGCCAACCAGTTGAGGTATGTCGAAGAGTCTTCTTTGGCAAGCTCGCGTACAGTAAACGAACGCCCCTGATTGCCACTGGCTACATGGACGGTGAAATTACTGAGTTGGAGGCGCGTCTGAAACGGATTCTCCCTGATTTCGCACGCCTGGGTACGGTACTTTTTGATGATTGCCGTCGTCTTGCTCAACAATCGCGACGTCAGGATTATCGTATCATCACCTTTGGAAATCTGAGCATCACGATACTGCTGATATCCCAGTACTAACGCTGGAATTAGCAAGAACCAGGCATAGACGCCGTAAGTTACTGTTCCCCAGATCGTGAGTATCACAGGCAGGGAGACCCATACCATACGCAGCAAATACCGGCGCAGACCGCGCTGCGATGCCCTGGTTGTTTCCGAGATATCCGCATGATATTCGGGAATCACCTCGTTGATAAATTCATAAATGCGGTGCTTGGAAATCAGCGGGAATAATGTTGTCGAGTTTGCCTGCTCCTCTCCGTAGCCAGCACTTTCAATTACCAGAGATGCGTAGCCCAATGGTTGACGTAACAGCTCTTCTTTAATCTGCACGGCCTGGATCCGATTAAACGGGATGGTAAGCTGGGTACGCTCAAACAACCCACGCGCAATGAGCAGCTCGTTTTCGCGAACCTCAACCACAAAATCGTAATACTTGACAATAGTACCCAAAAACGCGAAGACCCACGACACTACGATTACGGCAGCTATGGATAGTAACACCATCGTAGTTGACGTGGTGTTGGGCAAATGATTCTCCACAAAACTAATCATCTGTTCCTCGGAAATAATCTGCTCTATCTGTGAAAACAGAGCACCTACTACCGAAAGGGCTACTCCCAATCGCCCGGAAGTTGAGGCCGCTACCAAGAGATCCCCGGTATTTAGCGTGTACACCTGGCTCTGTTTAAGCCCCTCGCTGGCCTCGGCATTTTCAGACTTGTTTTCTTTGCGAAGAAGCCTCTTCAACTGTTCGGCCTTTTCGCGTGTAATAGCGTTAATTTTGGCCTCCTTTGAGCTGCTGCCAGCAGTTTTTACCTCTACGGCCACCAGCCCAAACAGACGCTGAACTACCCCGGCCGAAATATCAATTACCTGAATGCGATCGGAGGTGAGATACAGCTTTTTATGGATGACGACACCTTGTTCGATCTGCAACTCTCCATCCTGAACACGGAACTCAAAACGATACCACGAAATCAATCCCCATATCAGCAGCACGATAAAGGTGCCGAGAATCCAATACAGGGTAAAATTCGCCTGTTGTCCTCCACCGCCGATGAAGATCAGCACAAGAATAGTAATAAAGTTGCTCCGAACAATATCGAAGGCATTGGCCAGGGCCGCTGCCGGATGTTGTCGCTGTAAATCAGACATCTTCTTCTGCAAGTCGGGCAAATTTTGAAATTTGATTGCGCACGCGGTCGGCCGTCTCTTGTTTCAGGGCCGGAATACGATGAGTGGTAGCTGCCGTTGAGACGGTCACATCGGCCAAATTATATGAACGTAGAATAGGACCCTGCCGCGTATCAACATGCTGCACACGCTTGATGGGCACCAAGGTACGGGTGATGATGAAAATTCCACTCTGGAGATCGATCTCGTGTTCATCCACTTCGTACGACCAGCGCCGCCAACGTACTTCGGGGATAAAGACGATCCCCAGCCCCGATGCAATGGCAATGATCACCAACAAAGCAACGGCCGTCCACATCGAAAACAGACCACTCCCGGACAGGAAATTGACCGTCCAGACGATAAGTAAAATCAATATCAAAAAAAGTGCTACAATTGAAAGGGAAAGCCGCCAAGCCTTGATGGCCGACTTTGACAATTTTTTCTCGGGTGATGATCGCATGTATAAACTAGGAATGTAAAGCTGTTGAAAATAGCATATACAAAAAAAGCCACTATGCAGTGGCTTTTCAATAGAAGATAGGAAAAAGGTTATCCGTTGTTTTTGATATCCTGAATTTCAAGACGGACTTCCTGGGAAAGTTTCTTCAAATTTTGCAGTCCTTTGCGAGCACGTGTGCCGGCAGCTTTGTTTCCTTTTTCGTAGAATTTTACCATATCATCTTCCAATCCCGTGATGATACCTTTGATTTCGTCCAATCGACTCATTGTTACGTCCATTAAAGTTTATGTTGATAAAGAGAGATGACCTCCCTTCCGAATGATCTCATTCGATTTAATTATGGCCCTAATTTAGCACTTTATGGACAAAAAACACGTTAATTTTTCATTTTAAGGCGATTTGATATCGGGTCGTGCTTTTTCGGCATCGGGTACCGTATATAGCAGCGCAAATCCGATCATAAAAAGGACCACAATAACACTCATTCCAATACGCTGACTGCCAGCCGCATAGGTCAGCCAGCCGACCAGTAGCGGTCCCAAAAACGCCGTTACCTTGCCCGAAAGGGCCATTAATCCAAACATTTGATTCTGCAGGTCTGGTGGTGATACTCTTGCCATATACGTTCGGCTTGCCGCCTGAACGGGCCCCACAAAGATACCCAGCAACAGCCCAAACACCCAGAACCATGAAAGGCCTGTTACAAGCAGCACACCGGTAGTAGTAACAATTAATCCAACCAGTGCGAGCAACATTGTTGTGCGGCTGCCCATCAGATCATCGAGCCAGGCAAAGAGAGCTGCGCCGATGCCAGCCGTTACATTCAGACCGATACCAAAAATAAGCACATCGCGTTCGCCGAGATCGAAAGTGCCTGCCGCGTAGATCCCACCAAAAGCAAATACCGTAGCCAGGGCATCAATAAAAATCATGCGAGCCACAAGAAATCGCACGATATACTTAAACTTGCGCACATTCCGGATCGATTGCTTAAGCTGACTCCAACCTGACTTGGCCGCAGCTTTCAGCTTGAGATCAGTTCGGGGACGATCGCTGGTAAACAAAAACATGGGCACCGAAAACAGTGCATACCAAACCGCCACCAACAAAAAGGTGGCCCGCACGTGCTCGGCCGATGTTTTATCCAGTCCAAAAGGCGGATTACTGACATCCACAAAAACGAATAACGCTACCACCAGGCAAGCAAGTCCACCGGCGTATCCCAGCCCCCAGGACCAGCCCGACCAGCGTCCCATGCGTTCCTCGGAAGCCAAATCGGGAAGCATGGCATTATAGAAGATAATAGCAAACTCGGATCCCACGGTACCGATAAAAATAAGCACCAGTGCCAGCACCGTGTAGTCTTGGGATGGGGCTACAAACCACAATGCTGCCGTAGCCAAAATGCAAAGCAGCGAAAACCAGCCGATCCATGGCTTGCGGCGCCCAAGCTGGTCGGCAATGGCTCCTACGAATGGTGCACAAATAGCAATTACCAAACCGGCCGCCCCAATGGTATTGCCCCATAGCGTACTGCCCAATGTTTCATTTTCGGCCACCGACTGCAAAAAGTAGGTCGCAAATACAAAAGTCTGAATAACAGCAAAAAAAGCACTATTGGCCCAGTCGTACATGGCCCATGAAAACAGGGAAAGTGTCGATTCTTTTTTCTGTTGATTCATCCACGAAATATTTTTTACAATTTCACCACAAGTATTGATGGAATAGTTGGGAAATGCAATTTGTTATTGTACACTCAAGTAGCACTCAAATAAAACTGTTCCACGATGAAACAAAAACGGCAAGACCTCATTTATATCTACGACACTGATCGGCAAAAAATCATCATGATTGATGGAGAAACCGGTGAACAGGTCAAAGAAGAAGATGACAAGGTGACCTCTTTTCTGAAGTATTTACACGAAGAGGATGAGCCTATACTACTGCGAAAGTTTTCGGTTTGGTGCGCAAACCAGATCAACGACAACCTAAAGCCTATTCAAAAAAAGATCCTGGATCTTGCTGATAAAGCTATCCAGGAGGAGGCCGACCGGACTTCCCTGCAAGAACTTTACGAGGAAACAGAAGGAACTGCCGTAGCCACCGATACTGTAGGATTACGGCAGGGCGACCAGAGTGCTCCGGCTTATCTGGCTGCTCGTGAGTGCATCAACCCCGATCCCCTGGAAGGTGCTATCCAGGCCGCACGATTCCATCGGCTCTGGGCTGAAATGAAGGAAGAAGAAAAGGACGATGCCAGTGATGTAGCACTCAAAGAGATCAAAGCGGAAACCACGAAATCTTCCATCCAAAAAGTAGAACAACAGCAAATTGACTATCTGCTGGATCTGATGAATAAGTAGTTGTTAGTTGGTTGAAAAGCGGAACGTAAACTCGGTGCCATCATTACTTTCGGTAATCTCGGTATCAGCATTGAGCTGCGAAGCAAAAGTATCAATGAGCATCGTTCCCAGCGACTCGCTGTTCAACATTGAAAAATCATCCGGTAGACCGGGTCCATCATCTGCTACGGAAACCTCAACCTCTCCGTTTTCCCGCTCCAGCTTTACTTCGAGCATCCCATCCCGATTTTCCGAAAATGCATGTTTAAAGGCATTCACTACCAGCTCGTTAATTAACAACCCACAGGGAATTACTTTGTCAACATCGAGCCTCACCTTATCCATATTGAACTTCAGATCCACGGCTTCGGTGTACTCCGAAAAAGTGCCATGAATAGCTTCCACCAATTCTTTGATATAGACGTCAAGCTCAATATTGTCCGTTGAATCATGCTGGTATAACTTTTCGTGAATGAGAGCCACTGACTGAATCCGGGACTGACTGTTCTGGAGAACATTTTTTGCTTCTTCATCTTCGGTGCTATCCAACTGTAGGCCAATAAGTCCCGAGACAATTGACAAACTATTTTTTACTCGGTGATGAATTTCGTTGAGCAACGTTTCTTTTACCTGTAGCGATTCTTGCAGCTCTTTGGTCTGCTTGTCAACCTGCCGGCGCAGGCTCACAATCCATCCTCCAATGACGATACAAAGGACAACCAGAAATCCACCACCGACAAACCAGTAATACCGGGGCAAAGTCGCATAACTCATATCGTCTGGGGAGCGTAAAAATACCTTGTAGGTTCTTCTATCGGGATATTCTGGGTTGTATTCCGTCACCACTCCTTTGACGGATATTTTATCGCCAATACTTAACACTTCAAAATCAAAATCGTTGTTCAAGTGATGGAAATTGGAAACGTACACCATGATGGATGCACTCGTCGAGTCAGAGGGTGAAATGCGTAGGTACCTGCCATTAAAGGTGCTTCCCTTTTCAATAATTTTTCCGTCTCCTTCCACCAGCATACCCAGGTAGCGCCGGGGATTATAAATAGCATTTTCCAACGGTTTTGCTGCTGGAACTTTGGAAGCGCCCTTAACCACTTTGTAAGTATCTACATGTACTTCGGCCAGTCCGTTGTAGCGCTGAATATATCCCCTAGCCACTACACTATCACCCCGTGCAAATGGGGTATCAACCTCCTCTCCAAAAATGGACATGCCAGCCGAGTCATTTTGGACAAAGGTCTGCAGGTAGTGTTCGTGTAATATGCCTGTGGCAGTGTTGGCAATACCGGTAATCGTTACTCTTTCGCCAATATGATCAAGAGTGTCGTCAGCGTTGGCATCTGCCCGTATTTTGGGAAATGACCAGAGGCTGTCTTCCTGGAACTGTGCGTTGGCGGATTCAGGAAGCAAAAAACAGAGCGCAGCCGTACCCAAAACAAATACAGCAACTATCAATCGGGAAGAATAGAATATTTTTTTATACATAGACCCTTTAGTATCAGGAATATTTATTACCGGCCGGGCAAATATTATATAAAAAAGTCAATTCATTAACAGCTTTGTTTATTACTTAGTTATATTTTTTTAAACATGAACCTTTTGAGCCGCCTAACGTGTTACCTTCAGTAATTCGAATCAATTTTTCTTTGCTGTGGATCAAACTAAACGATGCTTAGTTACCGGTGTTACCGGCTATATAGGAGGACGTCTCGTCCCCGAATTACTTGACCAGGGATATGATATACGTGTACTTTCACGTGATGCCAGCCGCCTGCAGGGGCGCCGCTGGATTGATAAGGTTGAGGTAGTAGAAGCCGATGTACTAAAGCCAGAAACCCTGCCTGCTGCCCTCGAAGATATCGATGTGGCCTATTATCTCATCCACAGTATGACCGGCAACGGGGATTCCGACTTCCACGATCGCGATATGCAGGCGGCCCGCAATTTTGGGGATGCCGCCAAAGCTCAGAACGTCAACCGAATCATTTACCTGGGTGGACTCGGTAATCCCGAAGATAAGCTCTCGCAGCATCTGTCATCGCGACAAAAAACAGGCGAAACGCTTCGTGCATCGGGCGTGCCCGTTACCGAGTTCCGTGCAGCCGTTGTGGTGGGATCCGGCAGCAAATCTTTTGAGATGGTGCGCTATCTCACCGAGCGCGTACCCATGATGATCTGCCCCTCATGGGTATATAGCAACGTACAGCCCATCGCCATACGGAACGTACTGCAGTACCTGGTGTTAGCCGTGGAGAAGCCCGAAACCAAAAACGAAATCATTGAGATCGGCGGCAGCAGTGTCATTACCTATGCCGATATGATGCGCATCTATGCCCAGATCAACGGGCTAAAACGCATCCTGATTCCTGTGCCCGTACTTTCTCCGGCCCTCTCCTCGCATTGGGTGCATTGGATGACCCCCATCCCCGCCTCGCTGGCACGTCCACTTATCGAAGGACTCAAAAATGACGTGGTTGTACAGAGCGACAAGGCTCAAAAACTATTTCCCGAAATTGATCCCTTTTCCTACAAAAAAGCAGTGGAGCTTGCCATTGCACGTACCGACACCGAAGAGGTCGAAACCACCTGGAACGACTCACTGATCAGCAGCAAAGGCGACGAGCGACCCGTAGTGTTGGAAACCAAGCAGGGACTGAATATCGAACGGCGGATCCGCAAAGTAAACGCTTCACAGCACGTCGTCTTCCAAACCTTCACCAGTCTTGGAGGTGACAAGGGATGGCTCACCTTTGAATGGGCGTGGAAGCTCCGCGGCATTATGGACCGCCTGGTCGGGGGCGTCGGTTTTCGTCGCGGGCGACGTCATCCCCAAAACCTGCGCGTAGGCGATGCGCTGGATTTTTGGCGGGTGGAAGCGATCAAGCCGGATGAACTGTTACGGCTTCGCGCAGAGATGAAAGTGCCGGGACGCGCATGGCTTGAATTCCAGGCTATTCAAACCGGTGATCAAACCAAACTGGTGCAAACGGCTTATTTTGCACCCAAGGGACTGGGCGGGCTGTTCTACTGGTACGGCCTCTACCCTTTTCACTCGCTGATATTTTCCAGCATGATTGATCATATTGCCGAAGATGCTGAATTGAGTAAATAATCACGTATCATTATGATGAAATGTGAACCTATTTCTATGGCCTATGTTTGATACCATTCGGTCGCTGCTGGGCTTTGAGAGCAAGCCGTACAATACTAATAAGCGAGAAACCCTCGATACGGGCCAAATTGTGCAGTCGATCCGCGAACAAGAACAACAGGATGAGGCCATAGGCCGAAAAATTCTCAGCCTTGATTATCAACAGTTTGAATTATTGGTCGACCGGGAGTTTACGGGCCGGTATCGAATCTCAGCATTCAAAGGTCAACATAAAATCTACGGCTTTACGGTCAGTGAAAAAGAAATCAGCGATCAACAATTTAAAACCGTCTGGAATGATATTTTAAAATTTTTGGATCATCCATCTCCCAACAAACTACCGGAAAGTGAACAGCTTAGCGCCCATTTTTTCGGCCACCCGGAATAGAAAGCCAAAACCTGTTTAGCCTTCTAAACGTTTACCGATTTTATAAACCAATTACATGCTCTACTACAAAACATATCGCAAGGATGAAGACGCCGAGTGGGTAGTGTTTGTCCACGGTGCAGGCGGCAGCTCCTCGATCTGGTTTAAACAGCTCAAAGCTTACAAAAAGGAGTTCAACGTGCTGATGGTAGATCTCCGCGGCCATGGCAAATCGAAGGGAATGCTCCAGAAATATTACGAAGACGAATACTCTTTTAAACTGGCCAGCCAGGATATCATCGATGTGCTCGACGACGCCGGCATCGAGAAGGCGCACTTTGTAGGCGTTTCACTGGGCACCATTATCATCCGCACTATTGGCGAAATGCAGCCCAGTCGCGTGCAGTCGATGGTAATGTGTGGAGCAATCATGCGGCTCAACATCCGCTCGCGTTTCCTGGTGGGGCTTGGACACCTCTTCAAAAAGGTGGTACCATTCATGTGGCTCTACAAGCTCTTTGCGTGGATCATCCTGCCCCGAAAGCGCCACTCCGAATCACGAAACCTGTTTATCCGGGAAGCCAAAAAGCTCTATAAAAAAGAATTTATGAAGTGGTTCAATCTCACGCACCAGGTGAATCCCCTGCTCCGGTACTTCCGCGAAAAAGAACTGCGGATCCCTACCCTGTATGTAATGGGAAGCGAAGATCACCTTTTTCTGCCGCCCGTCAAACAGATCGTCAAAGATCACAAGCGATCGGTCCTCGAAGTTGTTGAGCAGTGCGGACACGTAGTGAACGTGGAACAGCCCGACACCTTCAATCGGGTCTCTCTAAATTTCCTAAAAGCCGGCGGGCAACCAAATTTGTAACATTGAAAGTTTGCTCGTTCATGCTATTTTGAAGGTAATTCAATAATTAATTACTCGCTTATGTCTGCTAAACCATTTTTCATAGCCCTCATTGGTCTACTCTTATGTACATCGCCAGTGACAGCCCAGGATGCTTCTGTTGACAAAATCATTACAGATCTTTATCAATCGATCTCTTTTGATCAGGATAAAAAACCCGATTACGAGAGATTTAAATCGCTTTTTACCGATGGTGCGCAATTAATTAGCGTCAGAGATACATCATCATACCGACTGACGCCCTCCAGCTATGAAAAAATGATGAACGAACAGCGGTCAAGTGGCAAGCTGTTATCGTTTGTGGAAGAAGAACTACACCGCAAGACCGACCACTTCGGAAATATCATACAGGTGTTCAGCACTTATATGACGCATCTAAAAACGCCCAATGCCACTGATTCGGCTCGTGGTATCAACAGTATCCAACTGATAAAGAAAAACGGTAAATGGAAGGTCGCTTCCATTATCTGGTACCGCGAAAGCAAGGATTATCCAATTCCTGAGAAATATTTACCGAGCAATTAAAGCAAATAATCCAGCACGGCATCCCAGTCCGGGTACGGCTCTTGCCCGAAATGAATGTGTTCGCCCGCAAATTGACCGGCGCCATTGGCTTTGCGGTCATCAATAAGGTAATCGCCCCGATTTAGATGCTTGTTGTGACTCAAAATAAGTCGCTTGTAACCGGCTTCGGGCAGATGGCGCTGTACCCAACGCACTTTGTCGATCCATGCCGATGGGTTGCGCCACGGTGCCGTTGACAGGATATAGGTATCATACTCCTCGTTGAGTTTTTGAAAAGCCTCGATAGCTCCATCGATGGGGGGCAGATCGGCAAAAAAGCCGGGCACCTCATCCAGGTCGCCTTTGTATTTGTTGCGCACTTCTTCTGACAACTGATCGATTCCCCACGGAAAATCAACCAGTACATTGTCCATATCCACGTATACTATTTTCATGGTATCCGTCCTTCTGTTTAAGTGTTATTTCGCCCAACGAAAGAAATCCTGCTATCAAAATAAAGATTTCTCTTTACGCTATCGCTCCATCGAAATGACAAATTAGTTATTAAGCTCAACCGCTGTGAGAAACCTCCACGCTTTTCACAAATTCCTACAAAAGATCTTGAAATGAGGATTTCTTCCTGCGTTACACTGCGCTCGAGATGACTATTAGCTTTTAATAAAAAACCAATTGTCATCTCGACCAGCGGGAGAGATCTTTGTTTCCCAAAACTAAGGCTCCAAAATCACCTTGCCAATATTGCGTCGCTCTTCAATATAGCGGTGGGCGTCGGCAATCTCATCAAAAGCAAAGGTCTTATCCACATGGGGATTCACCCAGCCGTCTTCCACTCCCTGCTGCAACTCGTTCACCCAAGTGTTTGCCTTTTCGGGCTCGTGCCACAAATGACCCAAGTTAACGCCAAAGACCCCGCGATTCTTATTCAACAGGGGCAGCGGATGGTAAAACGGCATCTGCACTACCGTTTTCAACATATTCCACATCCCCTTGATGCCGCCAGAGCTACCCTCGCTGGCCGAAGATATCCCAAACATGCCAAGCCGTCCAGTGGCCCGCAGCGCCTTGTAGCTGCGTTTCCACTCTTTGCCGCCCAGCGGATCGGTGATCAGTTCTACGCCTTTACCCTCGGTTAACGCCATCAGCTCTTCGTACCAATCCTTATTACGGTAGTCAATAGCATAGTCCAGGCCACGGTCGCGCAGAAATTTGTGCTTACGTTGACTGGCCGTACCATAGGTCGTAGCCCCGATACGCTGAGCAATATCCAAAGCGGCAATACCCACACCACCGCCTACATTATGGATAAGGATAGATTCGTATGACTGCAGCGATCCCATCACCTGGATTAGAATATGTGCAGTAATATAGTTGACCGGGATAGCGGCCGCTTCGACAAAGGAAAGTGAATCCGGCTTTTCAAACACCTGCGACGGCTGAACAGCTACCTGCTCGGCCTGACCTTTAAAGCGAGTTGTAGCCAACACTTCTTTGCCCACCCAGTTTTCCTTGATGTTATCGCCGACCTCCCTGACCGTGCCCGATACTTCGTAGCCCATCACGCAAGGCTTCGACGGCCCGTCGGGATACTGTCCCTTGCGGGCCAGTAGATCCGCAAAATTGATGCCCGATGCCTCAACATCGATCACCAGTTCGGTGGACTTGGGGACCAGGTCCGGAACTTCCTGCACTTCCAAAACGTCATAGCTGCCATTCGCAGTGTTTACAATTTGTCTCATATTGATATCAAAGTTTGTTTAAAATGTGATTATGCTATCGATACCAAACAAAGATTTCTCATTACGCTATCGCTCCTTTCGAAATGACAAATTAACTCTAAATCCAATTATCATATCGACCAGGGGGAGAGATCTTTATTTAGACTTAAGTCGCATGCAACAGATCCCGAAACAAGGCCCACTTCGCTCTACGTTGCTGAAGGCCTACTACGCCAAAGCATTTAGCTGCGAAGGCCGTGCTATGAAGCCGTAAAGATACCGAAGTAAAAGCGGCTATATAGGCTGAATTCAGGATGCCACTATATCCTTAACACCAATCTCTGACTACCACAAAGATATTTGTTTAGAGAATAAGTACCTAACATACCTCCATTCTCAACAGGTCATTATACCAAATATTTATTGGCTACATAGAAAAAATGTAACGATATCGCTCATGATTCCCGTCCACAGTTTTGTATCTTTGGCTCGCTTCAAGAATGACATAATTTTCAACAATTACAGATGGCCGCCTCTTCACCTTACGAGCAAAATTCGACCCTGAAAAATTTCCTGTTGATTGCAGGCATTGTGCTAATCGCCCTTAACCTGCGACCCGCACTGGCCGGTGTGGGTCCGCTGGTTGGCACTATCCGCGATTCAACCGGGCTGTCGAATACCATGCTGGGGCTGTTGACTACCCTGCCTCTGATTGCCTTTGGCGTGCTATCGACACTTACCCCGCTAGTTGCACGCAAGCTCGGCATCGAAGGCACGCTGGCCCTGGCCATGGGATTACTTTCCGGTGGTATTCTGCTGCGGGTGATTCCGGGTAACTTGCCGCTGTTTGGCGGCACCCTGCTGCTGGGCATTGCCATTGCATTTGGCAACGTACTGCTGCCCAGCCTGGTGAAGCGCGACTTTCCCAATCACACCGGCATTATGACAAGCGTCTATTCCAGCATGCTGGGCGTTGGAGCCACGCTGGCGGCCGGCATTAGCGTGCCACTGGCGCACGACCTCGGCTGGGGATGGCGTTGGTCGCTGGGCTCGTGGGCGGCGCTTTCACTGCTGGCGCTGATCGTTTGGCTGCCCCAGCTCAAAAACCTGACGCTACCCAAACACAACCGCAGTTTTACGCAGTCACTGAAGGATCTCGGCGGCTCCAAAATTGCGTGGCAGGTAGCGCTGTTTATGGGACTGCAGTCGCTAGCCTTCTATGTGATCCTGGCCTGGCTGCCCGAAATCCTGCAAGACCGCGGGCTCAGTGCCCAGAAGGCCGGCTGGATGCTTTCCCTCTCGCAAGGCATGGGCGTTGTAGGTACCATCCTGATTCCCACCTGGGCCGAGAAGCTCGACGACCAGCGCGGGCTCGTATGGATGCTTATGATCTGCGAATCCATCAGCCTGGTGGGACTGATGTTGCCCAATGCCTTTCTGGTGGGACTCTGGGCCTCCCTGATCGGGCTGGCGCTAGGGGGGAGCTTTGGCCTGGCATTACTTTTTATCGTCCTGCGCACCGTTGATTCTGAGACGGCCACCGAACTTTCCGGGATGGCACAATCCATCGGTTACCTGCTGGCTGCAGTGGGACCTACCCTCTTTGGCGCCCTCCACGACCTGACCCACGCCTGGTTTATTCCGTTGCTATTTCTGCTGGCTATCGTGGGCGTGAAACTAATCTTTGGCCTCGGCGCCGGACGCCCCAAAGCCGTAGAGTAAGCCGGACCGACCGCTAGTCAAACCGACCTTATTAAGCAATATTATATCCCAAGAAACTACCCTTACGTGAGATATAACATTATATTTTGCAGTTTATGCGTTTATTTATCAAACCAAATGCTCGCGTGATAACGTGTTATACAAAAGCGTAATTTGAGATAATTATAGATTAGACTGCGCACTCAAATCATATTTCAATCGTTGCATGGTACTTATAATGTAATTACATTATAAGTGTAATTTTATTAACCCATAGTGCTATGAAAACGAAGCTTGTTCGTATCGGAAATTCCCAGGGAATTCGTATTCCCAAACCTGTTATTGAAGAAATTGGGCTTTCAGAGGAAATCGAAATGATTCTTAAAGATAATCAAATCATCCTGCGTTCTGCCGACCAGACTCGCAAAGGCTGGGATAGTGCTTTTGAGAGAATGGCGGAAGAACAAGATGATCAACTGATTGACAAAGAAGAAGTGGAAGCCCCAAGCAAGTGGGATGAAACTGAGTGGACATGGTAAAAAGAGAACCAATTGAACGTTTTGATGTCTATTTAATATCTCTTGATCCTACGAAAGGTTCAGAAATTAAGAAACCCCGTCCCTGCTTGATCATTTCTCCTGATGAAATGAATCGCCATATTAGAACGGTCACTATTGCTCCCATGACATCAACAATCAAAAACTATCCATCAAGAGTTACTACTACGTTTCAAAAGAAACGGGGGCAAATTGTATTAGATCAAATTCGGACAGTAGACAAACAACGATTAATCAAAAAGTTGGGAACAATTAGTTCTTCAGCCCAAGATAAAACGTTAAATGTACTTCAAGAAATGTTCTCTCCATAGTGCGCATACCTAACCCGCACAGGCCTCGCCATCTCCTTGCGTCGCTTTCATTTAATAGTTAATCTTTCGTTTTAAAACTAATTCAACATTCCGGCGCCTGCCGGTTATGCGCAAGGTCCTTAGATAGTTAATAAACTATGAATTTCATCTTAGTTAAATGCATATAAATAATTCCAAGATCTATCTGTCAACACTATTAGTTCTTGGATTGTTTATATACCCATCGAAATCTATAGATGCTCAAAACCTTCCCTCATATCCTTCGCATAGATTTGTCGCATATGATATTCCAGATGTCCCCAAAGCTGTTAAAAATATTAAAGTTACAGTTCAAGAATTAAACAGAAACAATTCTTTAGAAGTAGAAGACATTAAAACGTTTAATTTTAGGAAGAATGGAAGCATAAAAAGTGTAGAATTTATTAATTCATCCAACGAATTATACAGTGTGCACTACTATGACAAATTTGAGCGAATTAAATTACAAATCAGTGTGAGAGATGATCCATATGTATTTAACAGATATAATTATAATGACTCACTTTTAGTCACAAAGCGATTCCGCCAAAACTCAAATGGCAAAATTTTGAGAAAGAATCTTATCGAATATAGTTCTTATCCATTTCGTCCAATAAAATTCAAGACTTTCAAAAATGACAGTACACTGGCTGATTCCACAATACTTACCTATACAGAATTTGGTGACTTAAAAACAAGAGTATTTTATAATACCCCGAATGGATATGGAATAACAGTCGGTAAAAGTATTACAGGCAATAAAGATGAGTTTACTGCTTGGCCAAACGATACGGTTGCGTACCTTAAATATAAATATGATCAGGAAGGCAATATTTTAGAAAGAAGAAAATTTGATTCCGGTGCTCTGGAAGAAAAAAATGTATATACTAGAAAAACGGACACTCTGGTTACAACCACTTATCACTATTCATCCTTTGATGGAAAAATTACCAGTAAGAAAATAGAAAAAGAGTTCGGTGACTTTAAAGAAGTGACGTCTCTAGGAAGCTACACAGATTACAAATATATTTACTCCAAAGGACAACTAAAATCTGAACTTGCTTTTGAAAACCAAAGAGATACGACATACTATAATCGAAAATATACTTACAAAACTAAAAAAGATGACCGTGGACAAATGGTCGAGTTGAGACAGTTTGAGGATGGAAAACTAATCCAGCTTGTGACTCGAAAAATAGAATACTGGAATTAGCTAACTAACCAGCGCTTTAACACGGACACACCTCGCCTGGTCTTTGCCGCCCTTGGTTTTAAAACTCATCTTTCGTTAGTTGCTAATTCAACATCAATGCGCGTGCAGCTTATGCGCAATGTCTTAGGTTGCGCCAATTCAATTAAGAGTTTCATGGAGATTGAATTATTCGAAAAACAGGGAAGCTTATACTATGTTTAAAATGCTCGAATTCTCAAAGCTAAACAGCGAATAAGAAAAGCTATAAGCATAAATCACCAAACGTATGCCGATACGTTTATCAAGAGGGGCGTATCACTTAATATAATGATGCGAACCTCTTTTTTAATTTTGCCCTCTCCTCCATCCCCAGGTCAGTTATTAAATCAACATATCCTCTTTTTCGTCAGCGGATTCTCTGCCGGTCTTATTACTATCACTTCCGCAAGATATTAGAAATCCTATTAGAATGAACACCATCGATGTTTGTAGAAACACCTCATAATACCATGATTTCATAATTATAGATCTTACTGCATAATACATTGTAAAAAAGTCGAAATGGTGAAAACAGTATTTAGACTCAACAAGAGGTCTAATGGTCCTCATTTCCCTGAAATATATGAGTCATAAATAATAAAATAGGCCCTGTCTTCAAACAGGACCTATTTTGTAAGTTATCAGAATAGTTTATTATTCCTAGAATTGAATATTATCTAACTTTAACCTTATCGGCATTGTCAAAGTTATAATATTCTGAAAGCTCCTTATAATTGGTAACATCCACGTGATCAGGAGTTATTGAACCAGTATTTGCGGCTTTTGTTGATGTATGATCGTTTGTATTATTTGCTACGATTTGTACAACTTCGATCTTTTCATATTCATTACCTGTTCCATCTTCAAGTGAAATACTAATCTTCATTTCAGACGTAGAAAGCTTCCACCAATGCACTTGACTATAGGTATCCCCCAAATCAGTCGTCCCTGGAACCTGATCATAGTATATGCCTACACCTGTTTCGTCTACTAAATACACATTCCATTCACTTTTTCGCATTTCTGTGCTATCAACTTCACTTAACGTTAATGTTGTCTCGGAAGTGGAGCTAAAATCATGGCCGGAAAATATATGCCGGGTTACATTGGCATTCCCGTCATCACCTTGCGGACCCTGTGGGCCTTCTGGGCCAGCTGGACCTTCGGGACCCGCCGGACCTTGCGGACCTTCACAGGCAACTAATATTGACATACAGATCATTAAAAGTAGCGTTATTATTGATGATAACCGATGCATAAATGTATTTGGTTTTATTGACATTAATGAAATCGACAATAATGAAAGTTACATAGTATTATGCGTTATTGCATACGAACTGAGGCTAAATCCAAAAGAAAAGGATTAGACAAATAATTGGACTCAGCATTCTAAAGATTAAGACTCAGGCTACCTCGTGCTAGAATATTACGCAAAACACTTACACTACTAAGGGGATATCTATATACATTTAGATAACGGTAAAACAATAAAATAACTGCTGCTTATGAACAGGCTTCAGTTGCTGCAAATAAACAGCTAGGAGAAGTAAAAAATCAATTCAAAGATGTATTTGAAATTTTTAAAACTACTAAATCTAATAAGACATTGGATTTTGGCAAAATCGAAAGTTTAGCCAAAAGATTATCTGTATTTATTATGGAAATATAATAGTACAGATAAACATAAGTTAGGCTGCAAAGACTTTAGCTTTGGCTTTTTTTAACTTAGATTGAGCAATTACAAAGTAATCAATAGAGGCCGTTATGAATTCATTAACAACATCAAGAGTTATCTACTTATCTATCCTTTTGCTTTTCTGCTTACCTTTTAGTGGTTTGGCTCAACTTAATAGCAAAGTAGATTACAACCCACGCATTGGCACTACGGCAAACGAAATAATTAGAGTCGCTCCCGATAACATGCCGATTTTTAATCCCAAAAGTGATGCTGCCATTATGATTAAATATCCGCCAGAAAATCTTAGCTATAACATGCCAAACGCATTCAAGGAAGATAACTTAAGGGACTCGTTCGATCTTAATTATCTATTGGAATTGAAGGAAAAAGAGTAAGTAGCGTCTTATTTTACCTCCCTAATAATTTGTTGCTAGTTGCTTTTTTGCAAGCCTATCCAGCACATTAACTCGGACACACCTCGTCCTCTCTTGCCCGTTTTGATTATTTAGCTTCAAATAGTAAACTGAAAAATGAATAAACGTTGGTCCGTGCCCCAGTTATGCGCAGTGTCGTTAGGTGTACAACTTCAAAAGCCCGCGCAATAAGTCTATTTAAATTTTCAAGACTATTTATCACTGATGAGTATTAAAAGAATTGAAGCAATTCTGGCAATATTTATTTTTGCAACAACTCTCAATGGCAAAGCTATTCAATCCAACAGCACGACCGTTCGCTTTGAAATTCTGGTCCCCGATGAGACGCCCAAAGAAGCAACCATCTTTTGGGCTGGTTCGCTAAACAACTGGGATCCGGGAGATCAGGGAGGAACCTTTGGACGTAAAGAGTATGCCAAGCCAGCCCGTTTCGGCTCAGACCATTGGTCAATTGCGATAACTGCTCCAACGGGAACCGAAGTAAACTACAAGTATACGCGCGGCTCTATTTTTAGTGTGGAAGAAGCAGCGGACTACACCTATCGACAAACCCGTACCGTAACTTTTGACCAAGAGAAGACCATTCATGACACGGTACGTACCTGGCACGACATTCCTCCGAATGCATTAGCGGACCAGTGGCCTATAGTAGACCTAGAAAAAACGAAGCTAACAATTGTCGACGGTGGTACAATATTAAAGGGCATGTCCGCGATGCTTTATGGTCGACGAAAAAACAAATCCTTATTTGACTTTGATCCATCGATAAACCGTATTAAACATATCGAGGTCTCATTGACCGATACCGTTGCTTACTACCAACGAATCTCTCCATATACTGAGCAATTCCAACTGGTAGTAGCAGGTAAACAGGCCAGCCGTGGTCCTTGGCATATTTATGTGGATCAAAACAATAATCAAGTTATTGAATCTAGTGAGCATGCTTTTTCACTTGGTAATACCACCTCTCGGTCTTGGAGTGACATTATTACCTACAGTGTTGCCCAAAACGGTTCCTCAACAACCGATTCCACTCAGTTTTCAGTACGTCATGCTACTGACATACCGAAGCAGTACCATTCCAGCAGAGAACCTAATGCTCCGAATTTGGTTTATGAAATACCTTTCCAGCTTAGAAAAGATCAGATTGGCAACCATGAGTTTTATCTACAAGCATACCACCAATACTCTTTCAAAGATTACCATAAAGTTCTGATTGACCGGAATGGTAACGATACATTAGAGGTTGGGTCCGGTTCTAATGAAACCTATGGCGTTGATGCTTCTAAAATGAACCGCAATGATAAATATTATCTGCATCCTACCTTCAAGTTAGGGGATTCGTTTTGGACCGTTGCCAATGTTGATTCCGACGGAGATTGGATACGCCTGCGTCCGGCCAATCAGACACAAGAAAAACAACGAATTGCAGAAGGAACGGCTTCTCCTTCATGGAGGGCAAAAACGTTAAATGGTCAATCGATTGGTTCAGAACAGCTAAAAGGAAAATATGTACTACTTGATTTTTGGGGAAGCTGGTGTGGCCCTTGTATTGAACAGATTCCGAAGTTGAACAAGGCCTATAGTAAATTTAAGGATACCAACTTTGAGATTATCGGATTTGCATATGACAACCGTTCAACCTTGGAAAAAGCAGTAGAAGCCCACGACATTAGCTGGCCACAAATTGTGGACCTGAAAGGCCACTACAATTCAGAATTTAATGTTTACGGTTACCCAACATATTATCTTATAAATCCAAATGGCAAAATTGTAGCAACTGATGAGGAATTGGGGAACCAGAACATAGTTCAGCTATTAGAAAAGTATCTCCACTAGCAGCAAATTTGTACAACTAACTCGCACTTTAACACAGACAGGCCTCGCCATCTCCTTGCCTCCCCTTTCAGCTATTGGTTAATCCTTCGTTTTGAACTAATTCTACTTTCTAGCGTCTGCCGGCTATGCTTCATTTCGTTATACCAAAGTGAAGCCACCCAAAAATAAATGCCAATTCTCAATGATAGGAAATTCATCAAAGCTCCCTTTTTGGGTGAATATTTATCCCACAGCAAAATGATCAAGCGAGCAGATAATTATACCCTATTCTTTTTTCCCTCGAGGAGCTCTTTGAATTCATCCTCATCCAGAATTGGAATATCATTCTCTCTAGCGTCATCCACTTTTGAGCCTGAACCGGCCCCTTTTACTACGTAATCAGTCTCCTGACTTACACTGGAAGTAGCCCTGCCGCCCAGTCGTTCGACCAACTCCTTGACTTCGTCACGACTCCATTTTTCAAGCTGACCCGTAAATACAAATTTGAGCCCTCCCAATGGTTGGTCACCAGATTTGGCATGTGGATTTTTAAGCTTAAATCCCGCGTCCATGAGTTTATCTATGATCTCCAGGTTTCGTTCTTCATTAAAGAAAACAGATACTGCCCTCGCTACTTCGGGACCAATCTCATTGATGTCAGTAAGTGCTGGTTCATCAGCTTTTTTGAGATCCCCAAGGGTATCAAAGTTCTCTGCCAATAAGCGCGCCATATGGCTTCCCACATGCGGAATTCCCAGGGCATATAGAAATCGATCCAGCGTTTGCTCCTTGCTTTCCTCAATTTCATCTATCAGGTTTTGTGCTGATTTTTCGCCAAATCTCTCCAGGCCCATGAGCTCTTCTTTGGTCAGATCATATAGGTCCGGGGCATCTTCTATCAGTCCATTGTTCATCAGCTTCACGATCCGTTTTTTGCCCAATCCTTCAATATCCATTGCTTCTTTCGCTACAAAATGTTGAATGCGCTCCCGTTTTTGCGCTTCACAATCGATATTGGGACATTGAGTTTGTTTTTTGTCCTCGCTCATCACCACTTCGCCCCCGCAAACCGGACATTCATCCGGCATGGTAAATTTCTCTTCAGAACCGTCTCTTTCATCGCTAATAAGCTTTATCACTTGCGGAATCACATCTCCCGCACGTTCGACAATTACCGTATCCCCGATGCGGATATCCTTCTCCTCTATCTCATTCTGATTATGCAGAGACGCCCGGGTAACTTCCACGCCCCCGATGTCAACCGGCTTAAGATGTGCCACAGGCGTAAGTTTGCCCGTACGCCCAACTTGTACTTTAATATCCCTAATCACCGTTCGTTCCCTTTTGGACGGAAACTTCCAGGCAATAGCCCAGCGCGGACTGTTGGACCGATTTCCCAACTTTTTCCGACTTTTTAAATCATCCACCTTGCAGACCATCCCGTCAATTTCATAATCAAGGTCTTCTCGTACCTCCTTAGAATGTTGATATTGCTCAATAACCTCATCGATATCTTTGCATTGAACGCTGAGATCTTTATTAACTCTCAATCCCCATTTGGGCAGCGTTTGCAGTACCTCCCAATGTGATTCAAAGCCATGCTCTTCTGCTGATGCCATTTGGTAGATATAGATATGAAGGGGCCGGTTGGCCGTTACCTTGGGATCAAGCTGACGCAATGAACCGGCAGCCGCATTTCGAGGATTGGCAAAAGTCTTTTCATTCTCTTCGGCACGTCGCCTGTTCATCTCGGAGAATTTCTCCTTGGGAATATACGCTTCTCCCCGAACGACCAAGGTCTCCGGCAAATCACAGTCTGCCTCATCCAAGAGCTTCAGCGGCACTTCATTAATGGTTCTCACATTGTCGGTGATGTCTTCCCCGTTCTGCCCGTCACCGCGCGTACTTGCTTGCTTCAGGATTCCTTTCTCATAGATAAGTTCCACCGCCAATCCGTCATATTTTGGCTCACAGACATATTTTGGAGCATCAATATCCAATTCATCCCGACAGGTTTCATCGAAATTTTTAACGTCTTTTTCTTCATTTACCGACTTAAGGCTCAGCATCTGTTCGGGATGATCAACCAGTCCGAATTCTTCCTTTGGCTCTCCGCCTACCTGCCGGGTTGGGGAATCCTCGGTTTGGAGATCAGGATATTCATCTTCGAGTTTCTCCAATGTATCCATCAGCTTATCATATTCGGCGTCGGAAATCACTGGGTCATCCTCAACATAATATCGATAATCGTGGTAGCGGATGGCTTTGCGCAAGGTCTCAATGGCATCCTCTGCATCACCCTTGGAGGATATCTCATCGATGTCCATATCGGGTATCAGCTTAATATCACTTTTGGTTTCAGCCATTATTCAGTCCATTGCACAATGTTGAGATTGAAATTTTAGTTACGCCCCAGCATCTTCAACAGTTCATCTGCACTGAGCGTATTGATAATATCATCTGCTTCAAGCCATCCACGGCGGGCCTGATACACCCCGTATTTCATGTTATGAAGCTCTCCGACGCTGTGAGCATCCGTTGAGATCGACATTTTCACTCCCTTATCCTTCGCCATCATACAATGCCGGTCATCCAGGTCGAGGCGATGCGGGTTGGCATTGATTTCTAACACAATATCATTTTCCGCTGCTTTATCGATGATCTTCTCCATATCGAGAGCCATGGGCTCGCGTTCTTGTATAAGACGTCCGGATGGATGACCCAAAATATCAATATTGGGATTATCCATAGCCTTCAGGATACGTTTCGTTTGTTCATCCTCCGGCAGGTCCGTGTGGTAGTGAACAGAGCAGATACAGATATCGAGTTTCTCAAGAATATCATCGGGCAGATCCAACGAGCCATCTTTCAAAATATCCACTTCGGCTCCTTTAAGGATTCGAATGTCATCAATTTTCTCATCTGCTTTTTCAATTTCATCCAGCTCCTCAGCTAACTCATCCGCTTCTAACCCGCCAGCTACGCTAACGCGTTTTGTATGGTCCGTTATGGCAATGTAATCGTGTCCATATTCTTTGGCGGCCTTCGCCATTTCTCTGATCGAAGCATCCCCATCCGTATGGGTGGTATGCATGTGGATATCTCCTTTCAGGTCATCGAGTGTAATAAGATTGGGAAGAGTTCCTTTTTCGGACGCCTCAATTTCTCCGCGATCTTCGCGCATTTCCGGGGGGATCCATTTTAGGTTAAGTACCTCATACATCTCTTCCTCCGTTTCACCGGCAATGGATTCATCTTCATCTTCCGGGAAAACACCGTACTCATTTACTTTAAGATCCATATCAAGCGCTCGATCCCGCAAATGAATGCCATGCTCCTTCGAGCCGGTAAAATAAAGCAAGGCCGCTCCATAACTTTCATCCTTAATCACCGCAACATCAACCCGAATGTCCGATCTGAGATGGACCGACGTTCTTGATTCTCCCCTCTTGATAACATCCTGCACATCTTCAAAATTGGTGAAGTAGTCCATTATGGCATCTACATCAGAGCCGGTTATAAGAATATCGAGATCACCTATGGTTTCTTTGCGCCGCCTGTAGCTACCGCCAATTTCTATTTTTTGGGCAGCATCGCATTCAATGAAATAATCGAGTAATGGCTCGGCATATTCTTCTGCGCGAGCAAACAAGGTTCTTGTCTCCTGATCTCTCTTTCTTTGCAGTTCTTGACTGATTTTATCTTCCACCTTTTTCCCCATGCCCTCCAGCTCCCGTACTTCTTTGTTTTCAACGGCCTTTTTAAGTTCATCAAGCGTCTCAATTCCCAATTCCTCATGGAGTTCTTTCGTACGCTCAGGACCGATGCCTTCAAGATTTAACAACTTACTCAGTTCCTCAGGTACTCGTTCTTTAATCTCTTCCAGCTGCTGCAGCGATCCGGTGTTCACAATTTCTTTGATTTTATCGGCAATGCTTTCACCTACATCGGATATTTTTGTCAGATCCTCACCATCCTTAACTTTTTCGGCAAGATTATCGGTAATGTTTTCTACGGAATTCGCAGCCTGTCGGTATGATCGTACACGGAATTCATCAGCTCCCTCAATTTCAAGCAGGTCGGCCGTTTTTCTGAGGATTTCGGAAATGTCATTATTGTGAATAGGCATATAATCAATATCTCTATAAATTGTAATCTATAAAACAAAAAAAGGCCTGTTTTCATTTAATACCACGAATGGCGGAACCGCGAGTAGAGTTATGAAAATGAAAGAAGCTTTAATTCAATAATCCTGCCATGCCTGAGTTGCCGGAAGTTTTACACTTTAAACATTACGTGGAATCGACCTCTTTAAATCAGTCGATTGGTAAAGCGGAAATTCTAAGCGACAAGGTCATATCTAATACTACTGCCGAAGATTTCTCGAAATTTCTCAAAGGCCAGACGTTCAAATCGGCTTCAAATTATGGCAAATATTTGTTCCTACATTCTACCGGCGATCGTGATTTGGTAATGCATTTCGGAATGACGGGTCAACCCGTATATTTTAAAAACGAGCATAAACAACCGGATTATGCCCGTGCTATCTTTCATTTTGAGAATGGCTTCAAATTGGCATTCAACTGTGCGCGAATGTTGGGCAAACTTGAGTTAATCGAAGACAAAAAAGCCTTCATACAGAACAAAGAACTGGGCCCCGATATTTCTTCGGATTACTTCGATGAAGAGACCTTTCTTGAACTTGTGAATAGCCGAAGAGGGATGATTAAATCCTCCCTGATGGATCAGAATCTGATGGCCGGCATTGGAAATGAATGTTCAGATGAAATCCTATTTCAAGCTCGTATGCATCCCAAAAAGAAAGTCAATGAATTAAATGAAGACGAGCTTCGGAACCTCTATGACAAGATAGATATGGTGGTAAAAACCAAACTGGACTGTCTGGATCACGACAAGGAACTGCCCGATTCATTTATCCTTAAAGATCGCAATGAAGGAGCCGACTGCCCTGATTGTGACGGTACTATTGCAAAGATCACCGTTGGGGGACGATCGGGGTATTTTTGTCCACAGTGTCAGCATAAATAAATGAAGTTTGTCCGTACAAGTTGCCGGACTCTATCGGTAAATATTGATAATAACAGATACAAATCCCCGAGCATTAACTGAACAGGTACACTACAAACTGGGGCCGTTCTGATTCTTTTTATTTCCGAAGCAGATAACACATTCGGGTGTTGGAGGAAGTGCCGGGAAACATCCCAATCATATCAAGCTGTACCTGTAGTATTATTACTTAATACTTTATAAAAAGACGTTATACGGGCTGAGAAAATTAATACTTGATCAATACTGTAAAGTCACTAGGGCTGTTGAACGTAGTGTAAACTAAACTCTATTCACTCAATGGCTCGGAATTCGCATTGTGAACGTTGAGCCACTATTTAACTTGCTCTCGACAATAATCTCTCCCTCCTGCAATTGCACCAAATGCTGACATAATTTGAGACCGATCCCACTTCCTTTTTCATCTTTTGTACCGTATGTGCTTGGATGTTCTGAACTAAAAAGCTTTTCCTGTGCTTCTTCAGTCATTCCGGCTCCTTCATCTTGCACAGCTATTTCCCAATAATCGTTACTATCAGAACAACTTATTTGTATTTCATCACCAGCAGAAGAAAATTTAATCGCATTACTTAGAAAATTACGGACAACCGTTTTAACCATTTGTTCATCCGTTTCCACAAGGAACTCCTCTTTTTTACAATCAAGGTTGATATTAATATCCTTTTCATTAGCGGTAGGCTCTAACAATTCCTTTATGTCGTCAACCGTACTTTGGAGGGAAACCTCTTCGATCGCCAAGTCAAAACCTTCAGTTTGAAGTTTTGCCCAACGAGATAAATCTTCAATCATTCCCCCCATTTGTATAGCAGACTGATTGATATAGGTGAGATATTGCTTTATTTCTGGATCTATGTCGGCATTCTCAAGATCTGATGAAACAATATCAGAAAACCCAATAATACTAGACAACGGTGTTTTTAAATCATGGCCGAGGACCGAGTAAATTTTATTAGTGGCATCATTTAACTTTTCAAGAGCCTGATTACGCTCTCGAAGGGTATCTTCCATCTCTTTCCTTTTTGTAAGATCTTTAAAAACACCATAAACTTTATAAACATTGCCCTTTTCATCCTGTTCTACTTTACCAATGGCTCTTACCCACTTCCGATTACCTTTGGCAGTAATAATAGGTAGTTCCATGTCATACTCTAACCCCTCATCAATAGCTTTTGCTACGGCATCTTGAATCTGATGCCGGGAATCAGGTGAATAGTACTCTATTGCTTCTTCTATATTCACCTCTTTATTTACGGGCAATTCATGGATTCGATATACCTCATCGGTCCAGTATAGCTGATCATTATCAACATCATATTCCCAGCCTCCTACCTCAGCTAATTTATTCGTTTCTTGTAGTAAGAGTTCCAACTTTTTTCGGTCCGTAATATCTCGTGATCCAGTACGAAGTTTTACAACCTCTCCTTCTTGGTTTGTTATCGGTTCTGTTGAAGTTTCAAACCAGATGTATGTCCCATCCTTTCGTTTAATTCGATATTGTATACTGGTGATTTTTTTATTTGATTTAGCCGGGTCATGAGACATTTCTTCAATTTTCTTCAAATCATCCGGATGAAAAAGAGTGTACGGATTTACCCCAATCAATTCTTCCGGCGTATATCCAAGGATATCAGTCACTGAAGGAGACACATATTCATAAGTCCCGTCTGCTTTATGCAGGCAAACCAAATCTGCTGAGTGTTCGGAAATAAGCCGAAACTTCTCTCGACTTTTACGAAGCTTGGTTTCCGTTTTCTTTCGCTCTAACATAGCACTCAACCACTCAGCCAATAACCGAAGTATATCTTTATCAGCCTTGGTAAAGGGCTCCGTTCTTGGATTGGTGGATGAAAAATTCAATGTGCCAAAGCGGTCACCGTTGGCAGATAACGGTATCCCAATATAAGATTCCAGCTCAAACTGCTCATAACACGGATGACCTTGATAAGCAGATTCTATCATGTGTTCGATATCGACAACGTCATCAGCTTTATACGTTATATCGCAGTAGGTATTTGCAAGATCAAATTGCATACCTTTTTCCAGGTCACTGTCTTGGGGATACAAATATTCAATCGTGTACGTATTATCGGATATGCTACTAATAATCCCTGATTCCAGGTTTAAAATCCGGGTCATCTTTTTTAACGATTCTTCAATTGCTCCCTCAATACTTTCATGATTACCGGTCGTTATTTCAACAAGTAGTTGAAGCCGTTCCGAAAGCTTTTGGAGCTCTTGTTCTCTTTTTTTCTGAATAGTAAGGTCCCTTGTAATCCCCAAATAACCAATAGTATTCCCTTCATCATCTTTTACAACACTACCGACCGTTTCTGCAGGAAATATCGATCCATCTTTGCGCTTATAGTCTATTTCATATATAACGGAATTAATATCGGAGGTGGGATTATATTTGGTTCTTCCTGTTTGTTTGAAATCCTCTTCAGAAGCATATAGCATTTTTGTTTTTTGGCCTACTACCTCCTGCTCACTAAAACCGAAAATAGTTTCGAAAGTGCTATTTACTGAACGAATGTTTCGCTCTTTATCAGCAATAATTACGGCATCCGGAATAGAATCGAAAACAGATCGCAAAAAATTGAAATCAATATCACTCATTTAACATTCAGCTTTCAGAGTATATTAATATGCGTTAAAACAACAATTGGCCAACCTAAAATTAAATAAGGACTTATTAAAAATGGATATTAAAATTATTACGGCTATTGGTTGAGGGAATTATAGCAAGTATAAAATTATAATATTACTTGTTCATTTTAATATTTTTTCGTCTTTCTATATTTGTATAAAAACGGTGCTATAATCCACACCTCAACTGGAGCCATTTAACCAAATATAAAAGCCCCACACTTAGAAATCCCAAATGTGAGGCTTCCCTCTCTCTTAAAATAAATTACGTGCGCACATTACATTTAAATAGTTGTGTATCCAAATTCTTTATTTCAAGACTCAATATTTAAGGAAATCCCCTACAAGGCCAACGGGATAATATATTTGAGTACACAACCAAGCTGATTGAAAATAAAAAAGCCCCCACAAGTATCAGTTGTGAGGGCCTGACTATTCATCAAGAGAGACACCCATGGGTAATGGGTGTCCCCAAATATCGATTATTATGTTAACGATAACAAGCAGGACTATAAATTTAGGCTTTTTAACCTAGAAGATGGGTTACTAGTTTTTACGGATATATCCATAGTAAAAATAGGTTTATCCCGTTATTGTTTCAGATGTCTTCCATATTTAAATTTTTATATATCATCTCAAGCTATCCTTAACAGGTGTAGACAATTATGAAGAATATCGACAATAGATTTCAAGAATATTATAAAACCGACAAATACAAAGGTTTCTGTAAGCTAAGAGAGCACGAGTTTAAACTTTCCGGACAAATCAAGATGACCTTTACTAATGGGGAAAAGGAAATGTTTGCTACAGGCCCCTTCAGGGAAGCTACATTGGAAAGAATCTTTGACAAGATCGACAAATATATCTGTAATAAATCGCCAAAGATATCTTAATACTTTTTACACCAAAAATAATTTTTCTGCCCCTTGTGCGTATAAATATTTTGTAGTAACTTTGAAATAAAAAGTACTTTGTATGAAAGACCAACAAGATTACGTTCAGGATATAGCTGAGATACGCTCGATGATGGAGCGTTCTTCCAAATTTTTGTCGCTCTCCGGCTGGGCAGGCATCATGGCCGGTATTTACGCTTTAGCCGGAGCTTATATCGCGAATAATTTTTTAGGATATCAGCCTGACCAGCTGGTCCAATCAGAAAGTTTGGCCCCCGACTTGTGGAACGTCGTTCTTTTAGCGTTGGTGGTATTGATACTCGCAGTGGGAACGGCCATTTACCTTTCTTATAAAAAGGCCAGCAGACGGGGCGAAAAAGCATGGAATGCTACTTCAAGACGGATGATTGCCAATATGGCGGTCCCGTTAGTGGTAGGTGGTATCTTGATACTAGTTCTACTTGCCAAGGGATTTGTAGGATTGATGGCCCCGTTGACGCTACTGTTTTACGGACTCGCTTTATATACCGCCAGTAGATTTACCTATGATGATATTAAGTTTTTAGGGCTGATCCAGATGGGCCTGGGGCTGGCAGGGTCCTATTTTATAGCATATGGCCTGCTGTTCTGGACTATCGGATTCGGCGTAGTCCATATCGTCTACGGTACTTACATGCATTTCAGGTACGAACGGTGATTAACAGTGAAAATATCAATCGATGATTTACATAAGGCGTTCGAAAGCCGCGTGAGGCTCGGCATTATGTCGGCACTGGCTGTCAATGACAGCCTCGACTTCACCTCACTGAAAGAATTTCTGGATGTGACCGACGGCAACCTGGCGACTCACATCAAGAAACTGGAGGAGGAAGATTTTGTAGAAGTGGAAAAATCATTTATAGACAACAAACCCAATACGAAATACTATATGACGAAAAAGGGTAAAAAAGCTTTTAACGAGCATCTCAGCGTTTTGGAAACCATCATTAATTCAAATAAATAACTGATCTAAATTTCCATGAAACCAGACATAAATAAAAATATAAAGGCGCAAAAGCTATTATCGGTTCTTATCACAGCAATCGGTATCGTACTGCTGGTATTTATGATAACAGTTGAAAGCGAACCGGGTGCTATCCCATTACTGCTGATTACATTTGGTACCGGATGGTACTTCGTCACAAGATATAGAATTCAGTCGCGGCACACGTAGCAGTACCAACTGAACCTGCAATTTTTTTACACATGCACTTTGCAATTAAAAGTACTTTTAAATAACAAATGAAGGGGAACACAAGAGGTAATTCATATGGATACGGATATCAAATTATTTAAAGCCGCTAAAGGGCCTGCGATTGTAACAGCATTACTTTTATTAGTGCCTTTATCGTTTAAATTCTTTACCGCTGAAATGGCCTGGACACTGAGTGATTTTATTTCCGCAGGAGCCCTTATCTTCAGCACTGGTTTTGCGTATAAACTGATAACCCGCATACTGGAACCCCGAAGAGAAAATAGCATCATTTACCGGGTTGCAGTCGGCTTTGCACTATTTACCGGACTCTTCCTCATCTGGGTAAACCTTGCCGTCGGCATCATCGGATCTGAAGACAACGCCATAAACGGGTTGTATTTCTGTGTTATTTTTATCGGAATCATCGGTGCTTTTATAGCACGCTTTAAACCGAAAGGAATGTCGCTCACGATGTACGGAATGGCGATTACACAGGCGATAATAGCCATAATTGCACTTTTTAACGGTATGGCTGGGGCGACGGGCAGTTCCGCGTACGAAATACTGGCAGTAAATGGATTCTTCATCACACTTTTTGTTGTATCTGCGATAGTATTTCAATATGCCGCGCAAAAGCAAAAACCCGATAACGCAGAAGAAGCATAACGGAATGGATGCTGAAACATTTGCCTAACACATAAATAGAGATATTTCGATGACATTACTCAATCACTTTCGCGAAAAAACAAAAACACACAAGGAGGCCATAATCGCCTTTACGCTTGCGGTGACAGTGGCCGTGTTCATCAAGTTGCCAGCACTCTTTGGGATCACACTGGACCAGAATGAAGAGTTTTATATCCGCAATATGAGTTTCTTCGTTTTGCCCTTCCTGACCGGCTTTTTTGCCTGGAAACGACGGCTTGATACCCGTACCCTCTTCTGGCTGATATGCTCATTTGTTGGGGCGGGAATATTCGCCAATGTCTATCCATTCCATCAGGGCGGCGACACCGAGGCACTTCTGGCATTGCATCTGCCCATAGCACTTTGGTTAATAGTGGGCATTGCATTTTCGGGCGGCCGATGGAACCAAGTTAGTACGCGCATGGAGTTCATTCGATTCTCTGGCGAACTCTTTATTTACTACGTTTTGATAGCCCTTGGCGGTGCTGTTTTTTCTGGATTTATGGCCCTGATCTTCGGGACTATCGAGATCGATATAGAACCGTTCTTTGAATCATGGCTTTTGCCGTGTGGAGCGACCGGTGCAGTTATCATCGCCTCTTGGTTGGTGGAAACGAGGAATAGCATGACTCAGAATTTGGCTCCTGTATTGGCGCACCTCTTCATCCCCCTATTTACCGTAGTTCTGATCACTTTTCTGGGCACGCTGCTCTGGACCGGACGTGTTGTCGAGATAGACCGCAACGTGCTCATTGCGTTTGATATGCTCTTGCTGATGGTATTGGGACTTCTGCTCTATTCGATCTCTGCCCGAAATCCTCAGACGCCTCCCGGCGTATTCGATGTGATACAAGTTGTATTGGTGATTAGTGCACTGTTGGCAGATGCCGTGGCGCTATGGGCCATCTTAGAGCGCATCACTGAATTCGGTTTCACCCCGAATCGTGTTGCTGGACTCGGTATAAATGTGATACTTCTGGTCAATTTGGCGTGGTCCGCCGTACTCTTTACTCGTTTCCTGCGTGGACGCATTACATTCCCGGTTCTAGAACGATGGCAGACGAATTACCTGTCGGTTTATACCGTTTGGGCGGCAGTCATCGTAATCATATTCCCGCCCTTGTTTGGATTCATATAATTCATTAATTAATTGCCGGCATATCGGTTCATTATTAATAACCACCAAAAACAAATAGAGAAAATATCTCATGAATACTGATAAATCATTAATAAAACCATCGCTAGTTTAGCAATTGCAACAGGGCTTTTATTGCTCATTCCTTTGGTTGCAATGCAGTTTTCTGGCGAAGTCGACTGGACATTGGCTGATTGGCTATAGCTGGAACCCTTTTGTTGGTACCGGCCTTACTTATAAGCTCATCACAAGAAAGTCGGACAAAATTGATTACCAACTGGCCATTGGTTTTGCACTTGCCACGGGACTGTTTCTCATCTGGGTAAACCTTGCCGTCGGCATCATTGGTTCGGAAGATAATCCTATCAATATGCTGTATCTTAGTGTAATTGCTGTTGGACTGATCGGTGCCTTTATTGCCCGGTTTCAGCCAAATGGAATGGCCATAACGATGTTCGCAATGTCCCTTGCTCAAGCATTGGTAGCAACAATTGTCCTGGCCGGAGGCTATTATCAAACTCCTCCTAGTACAGTTTCCCAAATTATAGTCATCAATGGTTTCTTTATGACACTGTTTATCGTATCAACGTTGGTGTTTCGTTATGCCGTTAGGGTATCTAGAAACTTGGATACTAATAACAAATAAGTCGGTATAGACGAGACTTGTTTTTTAATTCGGCGTTCCATATTTAACATAATCAACATTCAGTCACTTACTAGCACCAGTTAATATATCCTTCATCAAATATATTATGAGAAAAGTCATCTTCACCTGCCTACTGTTCCTGATATCAATCTCATCAAGTTTTGCCCAAAACACACCATTTGACCAACAAGAAAACCTGTTGAAATTAGGACTACTGGGACCAAATATTGAGTATGAAACTCAAATTGCCCCTGAAACCACACTAAGGGCAGAAGCAGGTCTCTCTTTTTCTTTTGGATACGGAGGAAATGCTATTGGCTGGCTTTTTGAATACGGATTCTATGCCAAAGCGAGTCCCCGGTGGTATTACAATCTGGAAAATCGCCTTCAGGATGGAAAAAGCGTTAAGAAGTTTTCTGGAAATCACCTCTCATTTGTTTCAATGGCCTTTATGAATAACCTCACACAAAACGAACCTAATCAATATATTTTCGGTCCGGCCTGGGGACTTCAGCGTAATATTGGCAGTAACTGGTATCTAAACCTGGAAATTGGTCCGGGTATATCCATCAGCAAGGAGGAAACTCAGTTTGTACCTATCATCGGACTGGATATTGGTATCCAGCTGTAAGACAAATATTTACAGGTAAAAATATATTTCTATCGGGCTGAAATGCCTGTACTACCAAATATTACCTATTTTGCTAGGGTTTAAGATCTTTGTTGGATAGCTTCATTTATTGATACCAACAAAGGGAGGAATGCTACATGTATATGCATTGAATGTTCGGAATGTATAGCCGTTTCAGAAGAAGCTTGTCAAAAAAGAGTCTCAAATTTAGTGCATTCACGGGGAAACCGAATGCGGTGCTAGAAGGGTTAAAGCCTGCCTCAAGAAAGCAGCCAAATAATAGCAAAAATAAAGCGATATCATCTTATCCCTAATTATTGACGGGCCATGCATTGCTACATCAATGCCCACTTTGCTTGATGCTCGTTTTATGGTTACCCTTCTATAGATCATTACAAAATTCACCAAAACTTGTAGAAAACAGATAAAATTAGCCCGACTGGATCCACTGCCGAGACACTGCTATCAAAAAACTCACAAGCTATGGCGTTTGTAATTGCAACGGCTATTCTTCTATTCGTAGTAACATTTGTGGGATACAATGCTTTTGCCAGTCAAAAGTGGCACCAGAAAAACGCAGGCCAAGAGTATAAAAAAGAAGCCGAGCACTACTACTGGTATTTTGTATACTACAATCCGGATGACCCACGTCTGTTCAAACCGCGCGGCGGTGCATACACCCTTAATTTTGCCCGACCAACGGCAGTTATTTCAACAGCAGTACTCCTCGGAGGATACCTTTTGGCTCTCTATATGATGTACAATTAAGGTAATCAGAAGTTGCAATAAACCTTCCGCCCAAATCCTTACCTACATTATTTCCGGGATTGGGAATATTACCAGCCATCCAATTTGTCAGCTTCTTTAACGTTTTCCTATAGGGACTGGGCTTCATTTTAGATTGCAGTTGTTTGTGGCTATGCGAGTTTCCATCCAGTCTTTTACTTGTTTGTGTATTGAGAGGCTTTTTGACGTGTGCATATGTCTCATTTGCTAGACTAAACACTAATACACAAAGCAATATAGCGTGCCATCAGAATAATTAGCTCATTACATTTTGGGTTATCTTGTTAGGTCCCAAAAATTAAATACAACTTAGTAGTTTGGGTATTTGAAGCACATGCAGATATGTACTCAAGCTATCAGCTTATGAATTAGTCTCTGCTCCGTCCTCAAAAATTTGCTCGATAGGCTGATCAAACAGCCGCGATATCTTGAAAGCCAACGGTAAGCTGGGATCGTATTTCCCCGTCTCAATCGCATTCACGGTTTGCCGAGATACTTCCAATTTTTCAGCAAGATCCGCCTGCGTCCAATCGCATTCAGCCCGTAGCACTTTTAGCCGGTTTTTCATCGGTACCTCCGCAGGTTTACTGCAATTGATGTTAAATAGACGAGGCCAACTAAAATAACCAGATGAGCTATCTCAGCGTCAAAAGGAATAAAGTTGGTGGTATCGAGAAGCGAATAACTAAGTCCTGCCACGATGGCTACGCCCAACGACAAGCCCATCACTTCAAGTTGAATCTTCTTCATCAGTTCATCCAGTACATTCAAGTGCTGGATATTTACCAAGATCATCCCGATGCCAGCTAGCAGATTTAGGATAATAGCTCCGATTGTAAGTAGCTGGTTGTAATCCCATAACAGTCTTGGTCCAAAGTTAGCCACTGCCATTGTCGCAACATAGGCTCCCGACCAATATGCCAGACGGTAAATAAGTCGATTCTTGCGCGTGTACCAATCCTTCGTTTTAGCATTCTTATTGTTCATCTGTGTACCTCATTATCTAAAGTTGTAAAGGTTACTTTACTTAATATACATCCATCCGTTCTAGGTGTCAAGTTTAGTTGACAAAATATTTAGTTTCCTTTACAATAAACCCTTTGAAATTTTCAGAAATAAAAAAGCGGATACTCATCGCTGAGTACCCGCTTTATCCAATGAGATACAGATCCTGAAACAAGACCTACTTCGGCGAAATAGCCACAGCAACGTAGGCTGAATTCAGGATGATAAAAGCATAAAATTAGGCCACTTTTACGTGCACCTTTTTGCCTTTCACCTTGTTTTGATTCATACCGCCAATAATCTGCTTGACATATTTGCCCGGTACATCTACAAAAGAATGTTTGGGGTAAATATCAATATTGCCAATAACATTGCCGGGTACGCTGGTTTCACCTGAAATTGCTCCCACGATATCACCGGGATATACATTGTTTTTCTTGCCGACATTAAAATACATTTTAATCATCGCCGTATCATCGTAATTGGCCGGCTGTTGGGCCTGTTCTTCTGATTCGGTTCCAGCCGTTTGCATCTTCAGAAGAGCCGCAGCAATCTCGATGGTAGTAAATCGATCATCACCTAACCCTTCGATTTGCTCGATATACGTTCGCAGACTTCCTTTTTCAAGTACTTCCACAACCTCTTCCATCATTCCATCCATACGCGAGAGACGCACGTCGGCCGTAGAAGGCATATCCAGCGGATTTAGTTGCGTTTTAATCTGCTTTTCGATGGCGCGAAGTTGTTTTCGTTTGCTCTTGGTGGTAAAGGTAATAGCCATGCCCGAGCGTCCTGCACGACCCGTTCGGCCGATACGGTGCACATAATATTCAGGATCCTGCGGGATGTCGTAGTTAAACACCGCTTCGATATCATCAATATCGAGTCCACGGGCCGCTACATCTGTACCTACCAAAATATCAATAGCTCCCGAGCGAAATTTAGCCATTACGCGATCACGCTGATTTTGATTGAGATCTCCGTTGATAAAATCAGAGGAATAGCCGCGGGACTGCAGCTCTCGAGTTACCTTCTCGGTCTTTCGCTTGGTATTGCAAAACACCAGTGCCAGCGAAAAGCCGTTGATATCCATAAATCGGCAGATGGCCTCGGTTCGGACTGAGTCGCGCACTTCTACCATATACTGCTCAATATTGGGCGCGGTCATCTTCTTGCGCTCAATAGCAATAGTCTGGGGATTGTTCATGTAGCGCTTCATAATTTTTTGAATCCCTTTCGACATCGTTGCCGAAAACATAATAGTCTGGACCGGGTTATCCGCATAGGAAAGAATTTGCTCCATATCCTGGCGAAATCCCATGTTTAACATCTCATCGGCTTCGTCAAAGACAACACGCTGCAGGTGATCCAGCTTCATCGTCCCGCGTCGCAGGTGGTCGATTGTTCGTCCCGGCGTACCCACAACAATATGCGCGCCGCGTTTTAGCGCTTTTATTTGACGCGAAATAGACTGTCCGCCATAGACGGGAATTACTTGCAGTCCATCCAGATATTTACCGATCTTGATGAGTTCGCCTGTTACTTGTATCGCAAGTTCCCGCGTAGGACACATGATGATGGTCTGTACTTCGGAGATGCTTACATCGGTTTGCTGGACGACGGGAATTCCGAAAGCAGCCGTCTTGCCGGTGCCGGTTTGCGCTTGTCCCACCACATCTTTCTGTTTTAAGAGGGTAGGGATACACTGCTCCTGCACCGATGTGGGATGTTCAAAACCCATATCCTGCAATCCCTGAAGTATAGGTTCACTTATTGATAAATCACTAAAATTCGAATTGGTCATAAAAGTCTATAAAATGAAAAATAAGGTGTACCTGACGCCACATATACTTTTAGTACCAGCATAGCTATGCTGCCATCCTAAAACCATATACAATCTTGAGGCGCCGACAGACCTTGGAAGGGATGTAAGAACCTGTTTAACCAATAGGTGGGATAGAATATAACACCAGAATGCGCCAAATATACGCATAAATAATCAGACCACATACTTTAAATGTCACTAAAACTTGTAACGATCGCCCGATGTGCATCTCTTGGATTATCAGAAGAGATCTATTAAAATAGCTTTTAGAGCTTTTCCTTAAAATGTCGGGTATAAAAATCTATTCCTTATGGGACAACAACAATTACTACTGGTAATCCTTGTCACTATTATTGTGGGAGTGGCAACGGTTGTGGCTATTGATACCTTCCAGAGCTCCCGAGTGGATTCAAACAGAGCAGCACTCCGTCAAGATATCCTGATGATTCTCAACGATGCCCAAATCTACTACGAAAAACCCGAGATGATGGGAGGTGGCGGACAGTCGTTCAATACTATCTCCCAAGATCAAATCTTATCAGTGGAAACATCCAACGAAAATGGAAGCTATACTATCTCGGGATCGGGCAATACGGTGACAGTTATCGGAACCAGCCAATCAACAGATGTTAAACTTACCGCTGAGGCCACCATCAGCACAGATGGGATGGACATCAACTGGACTGAATCAACGAAATAGCCTATTCCTCTCCTACGGTTGATGCCTGCATGGCCGGAGCTTCTTGAGATTGAACTTCGGCCTGGCTCTCCTTTTCCACGCGCGCCTGCTCGGCAGGACTGGCAAAAAGTATAAACAGGTACTCCCTCCAGCCGTCAGCCTTTTTCAGATCTTTCCAAATGGCAATAAATTCATGAAACACCAAATAAATAGGATTGTAGGAGTCTGGCGGTGTGGTAATGCCGTAATTTGGCGTATTGAGTTCCGGCTGAAACGTACCGAACATGCGATCCCAGATGATAAGTGTGGAACCGTAATTCTTGTCCAAGTAATGATCGTCTTTGGCGTGATGCACACGGTGGTGCGATGGAGTGGTGAAAATAAACTCAATGGGACGCGGCAGCTTGTCAATCAGCTCAGTATGAATCCAAAATTGATAGAGTACGGCAATCTGATGACAAATAAAAAAGGCTACCGGATGAAATCCTGCCAGTGCTACCGGAAGGAAGAAAACCACTTTAAATCCCTGTACCCATGAAAGACGAAAAGAGACCGAAAAATTATATTCCTCAGAAGAGTGATGCGGTACATGAGTAGCCCACCAGATCCGCTGTTCATGTGCAATACGATGCGCCCAGTACCGGCAAAAATCAAGTAACACAAAACAAAGCAAGTACGACCACCAAGTGTGAGGAATGCGCCACGGTACCATATTGTAGAAGAAAAGCACCAAGGCAAAAATGCTAATCTTGGTCGCTGAACTCACAATGATATTACCAACACCAATAGCAGTAGAGGCCCAAAAATCTTTGGTATCGTACAGATCCCATTTTCTCCAAGCACTTAACCCCCACTCGATGAATACAAGAGAAAACATGACTGGTGCCGCATAGATGATAATAGGAGGAAGACCCATTGCCATGAGTTCCTCAATCGTAATAAGTTCAGGCATAATGGGATTTTTGACCTAAAGTTTTTATGCGATTAACATATCGTATCTGTCTGTTAATTAAAAAATTTTATTTCTGGAATGCCAATAGTTTAAAACGGGTTTTGCCACTTCTGATTAATCAATAAAGACTCTATGAAAATCTATCTACAACTGCTATCAATCATCTTTTTCCTGCCTCTTTTTGCTTCAGCTCAGCCGGATAACCCGGAGGCACGTAAAATTTTTGAGGAGGTGGACAAACGTCGTTCCTCGGTCGCCAGCGAAGTAGCTAAAATGCAAATGATTATCTATAACAGTAACGGCAACCGCCGAAAGCGCTCGTTAAAATCTTTCAGCTATAACGAAGGAGACATCAGTAAGAGCCTGCTCATCTTCAAAGAACCGGCCAATGTACGCGGAACGGCTTTCTTGAATATCAGTGAAGGCAGCGACGAACTACAAAAGCTTTACCTGCCAGCTCTCAAGCGTATTCAAACGATCTCGGCCTCTCAGAAAAACGACCGTTTTGTTGGCAGTGATTTTACCTATGAAGATCTCGGGGACCAAAATCCCGATGACTACAGCTTTGAACTAAAAGCTAAAACGGACACGGCATATGTGCTTCAGGCTACCAAAAAGGGCAACAGCCAATACGACCATTTCCGGTTTTATATTCATCCGCAAAAGTATACGCTCGGCCAGGTAGAATATTTTAATGAGGAAGAAGAGATGATCAAAAAATTGGTGGCCGAAAATTTTGAACAACTCAACGAACAACTCTGGCAACCCCGCAAAATGACAATGTACGACCTCAAAAATAACCGGCGCACCGAATTAATCTGGAATGATCGTACCACTGGCAGCGATATCCCACAATGGCGGTTTACCGAACGCGGCCTTAGACGGGGGCTGTAATTCAAAGTAGTACGTTAGATAGCGTTCAATTTTTGATAGCTTAAATTTAAGGTATAACAGAATATTCAACACATTCTGAAAAATTGAATGAGGCTATTATGAAAGAACCCTATCCAACGAGTTCACCGATTCACTGGAGTCAATTATCCTACTACTTACTGGCCTTACTACTTTTTATTTCAACGGGATGTGAGAGTGTTACGACAAGCACTACATCAGAACCTGAGATTTATTCTACAACCTATATCCGTGGGCGGTGGAAGCTACACCTTTTATTTTCAATAGCCCTGCCTACTTCTTACTAAGTTTTTCAGCCGGTGGCTTCACCGTTAGCACTGGTTTGTCAAGAGACTGCGCTACCTTCTCGGTGGTAGATCCAAGGAAAAAGTGGGCAAGTCCGCTGTGCCCGTGGGTAGCCATCACTACCACATCGGCGTTTTCTGCAGCATATTCTTCAATACCCAAATGCGCCGACACGCCTTTTTCGACCACTGTATAAAAATTGACGCGGTGGTTAGAAGCTCCATCGGTAATTACAAACTGATCTTCGAAATCAACTTCGCCACGCGCAATTTGCACATCCTCCATTCCCTCATTGATCAGATAATCCTCGAGGTGATCAATCAGAGTCTCATACAAATTCGTTTCGTCACTCTTATTGGGATTCCGGCCCTCATACTCGAGAGGACTTCCATAGAGTTCCTGCACGTGATAGAAGGTGATGTCTGCCGTATAAATATTCGCAATCGAAAGCGCCAACGGCAACGCAGCAAACGAGATCATCGAGCCGTCGGTGGGCACCAATACTCGCTTAAGGCCTTCTGATGTCAGCTTGTCGTCTACTGTAAACACCGGCACGCGGGACTGTCGGATCACCTTCTCGGTAGTGGATCCGCGCAGCAGATTTGACTTGTGCCGGCCTTTGGAGGGCATGACAACCAAATCATATTCTTTTTCGGATGCCAATTCAGCAATAGCCTCAAAAGGTTTGCGGTCAACCCGTGATATGGCCTCCCCTTTGAACTCCTCCTTCAAATACTTACTCATCAGATCTTGCAGCTTCGCCTTGGCTTCTTTTTGAGCCGTAGGATAGATATCATCATCAATCATATCCAGAGGGGCTTCCATTAAGGAAATACTCTCGCTGAAATATTTAATGGTAGGGACAATATGAACGAAGTCAATCGTTGCTCCAAAACGCTTCGCAATTTCCTGAGCGTGGTTGAAAGCAAGCTCAGCATTATCCGAAAAGTCAGTAGGTACTAATATTTTTTTAATCTGCTTCATGACAAATGGGTTCAATTATTTTGAAGAATAATCTCTGTCCAAACATTAGGCTTCCGACCGCAAATAATCAAGCCCAATTACCATAATTAGACCAATAAAACCTCCTAAAATACCCTCCCAAAAATGGTTCGTTCCTGACTTCTCTATAGAAACATATGGGATAAAGGGATTACTTGTAATAAGCTTCTTTTTGATAGTGATAATCTCGACCTGCTTAGCACCCGAATCGGTGGTTATGATATCACCGAGGCGCACGAACTCCGGACGGTTCTCATCAGGCGGATTATTTCGCAGTTCTACAGCCTGCTCACTTGAATAGGCAACTACTTTCTGACTGGTTACGATCTCTTTATAGGTGCGATCCTGGTAAGGCCAAATCACATAAAGCGATCCAATTAAAAAACCAATGAGCACGGCCAGCGTTTGGGTCTCGTAGCGATGTAAGAGCCACGACAATAATCGCGAAAACAGTGCCAACCCCACTGCGGCACCGATAACAAACGGTAACAGCGTGAACAGTGCAGCCCCCGTATCCGCCGAACCAAGCTTGCCGATTTGCGATAAAATAAAGTCATATTTGCGCAAGATAAGCAAGAAATAGGAACCGGAGACACCGGGCAATATCATTGCGCAGATAGCGATAGACCCACTTAGAAAAACAAACAACGGTGATTCGGGCGTATCTGTCGGCACCAATGTAACCACCCAAAAACCAATACCAGCACCCAATACAATCATGCCCACATGTATCCAGTTAAAGTCATCAATGGCTTTGGTCAGCACGAAGATGGATCCTACGATGAGTCCAAAAAAGAGGCCAAAGATAAGTTCGGGATCGCTAAACATGTAAACCTGCAGCGGCACAACTTTGGTAAAAAACAACACTGCGCAAAAAATGCCAGACAGCAACATTACCATAAACTGCCAGTGCACATCACGAAGTGCCTTCTTGAACTTAAACGTCAAAAATCGCTTAAAGAATTGAACATCAAAGCTTTTAATAGCGTCAATAAGCTGTTTATAGATGCCCACAATCAGGGCCATCGTACCACCGCTAACTCCTGGCACAATATCGGCCGATCCCATTAAAAAACCCTTAAGCAACAGAAAGGGATATTCGCTCCAGCTCGTCTTGTCTTTTTCTAAATTTTGTTGGTCGGTCTCCGCCAAAATGAATTGAAAATAAAAAATTAAAAATTAAAAATCTTTGCAGCGTGAATATACAATCCAATTTTTCATTAATCGATTTTTCATTTTTAATCAGCTTACTTTTGCCAGCCTTTTTTACCAATGAGGGGAACAAACTTGAAATCACTGTAATGCTCTTCCTCGAATTCGTCTTCCCGAATCTTAATAATCCGGACCATCTCCTGTCGCTTGTCATCACCCACGGGCACTACAAGCCGTCCGTTTAGCGCTAGCTGATCCACCAGATCCTCGGGCACCACCGGCGCACCGGCCGTCACCACAATGGCGTCGTAAGGCGCATAGGCCGACCATCCCATGGTACCGTCGCCGAGCTTAGCCCGCACCGAATAACCCAGCTCACGCAAGATTGATCGCGATTTCTTATACAATTCATCGTGACGTTCAACAGTGTACACCTCTGCACCGAGCTCACACAGAATGGCCGCCTGGTATCCTGAGCCCGTGCCAATTTCGAGCACCTTTTCACCGGGTTTTACCTCCAGCAACTCCGTCTGACGCGCCACTGTATAGGGCTGCGAAATGGTCTGCTCTTTGCCGATAGGCAAGGCGGTATCCTTATAGGCGCGATCCTGCAGGGCCGTATCCACAAATACATGTCGCGGCACCACATTGAACGCCTCCAAGACTCGTTTATCTTTGATACCCTTATCGGCAAGCGTATCTACAAGACGCTGGCGGCGTCGCTTAAACTTCGGATTATTTGCTCCTGAACCCCAGTTTAACATAGTGATTTGCGATGTTTACCATCCAATTTCAGATTAGATTTATAACATAAGGAACTTGTAGCAATAAATTCGATATTTAATCTACTACGTTTTTCGGACAATCAGTATCTTACATGACTTTTTCAATTGAGATCCAAGCCAAAAATTATGAAAACTTTCGTTAAGATAGTCGCTGCAATTCTTATTTTCTTTATTCTTATCGCCGTTGGACTAAACCTGTATTTCACCGATGAGCGCCTCAAAAGTACCGTAATGCCTTACGTCAACGAAGCGGTAGGACGCCAAGTGAATGTGGAATCAATGTCGCTGACTTTTTTCAGCACCTTCCCTCAGCCAGGACTCAGTATCGAACGGATGACCATTCCCGGAGAAACTGAATCCGATACACTGGCCTCGCTTGATGCCCTGGTCGCCTCCGTTAAACTGTTTTCGCTGATGGGCGATCAGATTGAAGTTTCAGAGATTAGCCTGCGCAACCCACGCTTTACGTATGTGGTCAATCCCGATGGCAGCACTAATATCGATTTTTTGATGGCAACAGAAGAAGCTGAAGAAGACACCTCGGCCGGATATACGGTTAACATCCCCTATTTTAATATTAGCGACGGTAATTTCGGATATCGCGATCTCGGCTCCCAAACCAGTGTTCAGTTTGATGATTTGAATGCCGATATCTCGCTAACTTACGCCGACCTCATCAAAAGCACGATTAATGCCAACCTCGGGAGACTTTCAGCTTCGATGGGTGATACCGTGTATCTGAACAATCTTCCGCTGAGCCTACAGCAGCAATCGACCATTGACATGCAAAACGAGACCGTCAGCCTGGACCAAGGCACCTTCTCCATCCGCGGGCTAGCGCTGAACCTGACGGGGTCTATTTCGAACTGGAGTAACACCCTGACCGGTGACCTGTCGTTTACTTCTTCGTCAGATAACTTTGGCGAACTGCTGCGACTGGTACCGGAAGAGTACCGCGAATCCATCGAAGGACTAGAAACACGTGGCGCCCTGGCCATCGACGGTACGCTCAAGGGTCCGCTGGGCGGCGAGGAACTTCCCTCTTTTAATGCTTCCATCAAGGTCACGGACGGATATGTCAAAAACCCTGATCTGCCACAGCCGATCCAGAATATTCAACTCTCGGCCAACGCATCCAATGACCTATTGTCGGTAGATAACTTGACGGCACAAGCCGGTGAAAATAATCTCAAAGCCAGCGGAAGCCTGGCCAATCCCATGAAAGAAAACGGCAACTTTACCGTGGATATGGATGGCGATGTAAACCTGGCGACCATCAGCCAATTTTATGATATCAGCCAGTTTGATATCGAGCAGATGAGCGGCCAGCTCACTGTCGAAGGCCAGGCACAAGGCAACCGTAGTAATCCCGAGCAAGCAACCTTTGATGCGGTGATCAAGCTATCTGATGGGAGCCTGAAATATGCCGAGGTGTCCAAGCCAATCGAAAATATTTCGGTGGATGCCAATGCTAATCAGGAAACCATCACCATCAATAATATGACGCTGCAGGCCGCGGCCAACTCCTTTTCAATGCAGGGTAAAATCAATCAGCCACTGAAAGAAGAGCAGCGAACCATCGATCTACAGACCAAGCTGGATTTCGATCTGGCATCGATCAAGGAATTTTATCCCATTGACGACGATACGCTGAGCATGCGCGGCAAACTAACGGCCAAGGCCACGCTCAAAGGCAAGGCTGATCAGATCGAACGGGCAGTGCAGTCAGGACAAATTTCGCTTCGAAATGGCTATATTAGCCACAAGTCCCTCGGCAAACCCATCGAGGATCTTACGCTGGAATCCTCGCTTAAGGGCCCGACCCTGTCGATTTCAAAGGCCAGCTTCAAAACCGGCAACAACAATCTGTCAGCATCAGGTGCAATTACCGATTACCTGAGCGACAACCGCTCACTGGATCTTAAAATCACCGGTAACGCTGCTCTTGAACAAATTCAAAATTATTATGATCTGGCTCCAACTATTACCAAGCTCACCGGTCAGGCTGATCTGAATCTACGCGCCAAAGGATCTGTCGCTGATCCGGCTAACATGAGTTTTGACGGCCAGCTTAAAGTGAAAGCTGTCAACATGGAGGGCGATGCCATGGTACAGCCGGTATCAAATCTGAACGGGGAGCTCACCCTGTCGCCTAAATCGGCCGATCTGAAATCACTAAACTTTAAGATGGGCTCTTCGGATATTGCTCTGAATGGTTCTCTGCAAGATTACATGGCGTACCTGAAAGCCGAAGAAGATCGCAAGGCCACACCGCATTTGAAGGGAACCTACAGGGGCAAACTGCTGGATCTTGATGAACTCATCAACTGGGATGATACGACTTCGGCACCAATTCCCATTCACCTGCCTGACCTGAACAGCTCAGTCAATGCAGAAATTGACAAAATGATTGTGATCGGCGTCACGATGACCAATCTTAAGGCTCAGGCCGGTACTACGCCCAAGCAGATTAAGCTCGAAAAAGCATCCGTGGAAATGTTCGATGGAAAAGCTACCGGGTCATTTACCTGGGATGTCCCTCAACCCGACCACACGATGATCTCGTTCAAGGGATCGCTCGACAGCCTGCAGGCTGAGGCGTTTTTCAGCGAGTATCCTATCCTGGGCGAAAAGAGCAAGTTCCACGAGTATATTTCGGGCGCCTTCAGTGCCAACGTAGATTATTATTCAGAGCTGAATGTTTACCTTGACCCGCTGATCGAGACTTCGAAGATGAACGGCGACTTCGGGATGACCAAGTCGCGACTGCAAGGCCATCCGCTGCAGGATAAACTGGCGACGTTGCTTAGCACCAAGGAATTCAGAAACGTTGCACTAGACGAATGGAAGAGTACGTACAAACTCGATAACAGCGTATTCACCATCAAAGATCTGAGGCTGACCAGCGGTGATATCGGGATGGAACTCAACGGCACGCAACATCTGGTAAAAGAGACGATCGATTACCAGATGAAGCTCTTTTTACCGGGACGCTTCAAAAAAGCCATCGCCTCGGTGATTACCAAGCAGGCCACCGATGCGCTAACTCAGGAAAACGGTACCATTATGGTTCCCTTACGCGTGACGGGCACCCACGAGAATCCCAAAGTATCGCCGGATAAAGAAGTCATCCAGCCTATCATCAAAGATTACCTAAAGAATAAGGCTGGCAATGTGCTTAAGAAATTATTTGATGGGTAACCTATCACGGACATCTTACCCGCTAGTGGTGTTCTTTACAAGATGTAGATCATCATAAAGGCAAACTACATTAGTTATATAATATCCTATACGAGACTGGATGGAGGCCACCTCAACGGTGGCCTCCATCTTAAGTTTAATCAAACAGACTTAAAACCAATTCCCACTATTATCTCATGTTTCCAGAAATATTGAGTGACGAGCACGGTGCCCCCCTACTGCGAAACAAGAACATCTTATGATTTGTTATTCGCCTACCTAAAACTGCTAACAAAAAGATACCATTTATTTGAAATGCAAATTGTCAACTATTCAGTGTAAACTTTATCTTTGCGCTCTGTCAGTTATTTTATCGTGATCTAGTTAATGAGTCATCCAAAGCAATAGATGGACAAATTACATATTTACAACACGCTTAGCCGCGAGAAAGAAGAATTTGAACCTATCAAAGAGGGATTCGTGGGCATTTATGTTTGTGGCCCTACCGTTTATGGGGATCCCCATCTGGGACATGCCAAAAGTTATGTTTCTTTTGATGTGGTGATCCGCTACCTGCGTTACCTGGGATATAAAGTCCGGTACGTGCAAAATATTACGGATGTCGGCCACCTGACGGATGATGCCGATCAAGGCGAAGACAAGCTGGAGAAACAGGCCGCCATCGAAAAGTTGGAACCGATGGAGATCGCGGAAAAATATACCTATAACTACTTCCGTGATATGGATAAGCTGGGCGTGCAGCGGCCCGATATTTCACCGCGGGCTACTGGACATATCATCGAGCAGATTCAGATGGTAGAAAAGCTACTGGAGAACGGACACGCCTATGAGACCGACGGCAATGTCTATTTTGATGTCTCCTCGGATGAAGACTATGGCAAGCTCAGCGGCCGCGATATCGAGGAGCAGGAAAGCGGTACCCGTATCGAAACGGCCAGCGACAAACAAGATCCCAAAGATTTTGCCCTCTGGAAAAAGGCCGACGACGGACACATTATGAAGTGGCCTTCTCCCTGGGGCATGGGATATCCCGGCTGGCATGTGGAGTGTTCAGCGATGTCTACGAAGTACCTGGGCGAACATTTCGATATTCACGGCGGCGGCATGGACAACCAGTTTCCGCATCACGAGTGCGAAATTGCCCAGAGCGAAGGTGCTTTCAACAAGCCATTTGCCAACTACTGGATGCACAACAATATGGTGACGCTTGAAGGCCAGAAAATGGGGAAATCGCTCGGTAACGCCATCTCACTGAATGAGTTTTTCCGCGGTGACCACGAGCTGCTGTCCCGCGCCTGGGATCCACAGATCATCCGGTTCTTTTTGCTGCAGAGTCATTACCGCAGTACTACCGATTTTTCTGAAGAAGCATTATCCAGTGCCGAAAATGGACTTCGTACCCTGCAAGACATCCTCCGGCTGATTGAAGAAACCGAAGAGGGAACCGGCGACGCTTACGACCTAGAGGCATTGAAGAAGTCGGTAGAAAGCAAACTCAATGACGACTTCAATACGGCGCAGGCCATCGCAGTATTATTTGATGAGCTGAAAAAGATCCGCAAGCAGATCAACAGCGGAGAAGCACCGGAGAATCTCGGGGATGTCAGAACATTTCTGCACAACTTTGTGGATGACGTGCTCGGACTTTGGCCGGAAGCAGAAGCCGCCCAATCCGAAGACGATAAGACCGAAAAGCTTATCGAACTGCTGATCGATATCCGCAACAAGGCTCGTCATAACAAGAACTTTGAACTTGCTGATGCCATACGCGATCAGCTGGAAGAGCTCGATATCAAGCTGATGGACAGCCCCGAGGGCACTGAATTTAAAATTGGATAACAAGTAATGAGCTATAAATACCAGCTGCTTAACTTAATACTCATTTGATAATTTGAGTATGAGGTGAGGAGAATTGATCTCAACTCCTTTTGCTAAATAGGACTGTTCCCCGTAACACCATGAAGTTTTCTCAGCAAAACTATTTACAACTAGTTTTGCTTAAATTATAAAATTGAGACCTATTAGAAGTAAACTAACCCTTGCCGTCCATTAAAAGGAGCGGGTAATTAACAGTCAGGGATTTTAACATTCTCCCCTTACAAAGGGGAGACGTAAGAGGGGTTATTCTTCACTTTATTCTATATTTAGAGTTAAAATTTATCCGACAAACCCTTTAAAGGCATTAACTTTTAGATTTTGAAATAGATTCAAACCAACCACCCCTGCCCCCTCCTTTGGAAGGAGGGGATTTTTTGGTGCCATGACTTCTATCTGAGCGAATAAATAACTTACATCATGAGTTATAATGACAATGAGAAAATATTTAATCCTAAAAGCACTAAGAAGCAACGGAAGTATCTGCGTAACAATATGACTAAAGCCGAAGTCATTCTTTGGTCAAGGTTGAAAGGACGGAAATTGCAGGAATATAAATTCCGAAGGCAGCATGGTATCGGTGATTACATTGTCGACTTTTACTGCCCTGAATTAAATCTCGCGGTAGAAGTAGATGGAGAAACACATTATACCTCACAAGGCAAACAACACGATGCCAAAAGAGAATCTTATTTAGATGAAATTGGGATTATCATTTTACGATTTACCAATCGCCAGATAAAACAGAATTTAGATGGTGTAATTGATCAGATAGCTTCTTTTATTACGAACGAACTAGTACAGGATTAGAATACGGTTTACAAACCACCTTTCGCTCTTTTGAAAGGAGGGAAATTTAATCAACCTTGCTCAATCAAATTACGTAGCTTAATTCGGTAAAATTTTACAGATTAATTTCAATGTAGTAGAATGATAAGTAACCAGAAACTCATCACTCAATACTAAAAAATGCAAAACACCGATCATCTAGTCTGGAATATTGACCCGGCCGCCTTTGATCTCGGCACCATTCATTTACCCTTCCCCGTTGCTATCTGGGGCGTTGTTGCAGCTTTTGTCTTTATTTACTTTGGTTATCAGCGACTGGTACCCGACGATCTTCCTGCCAACAAAGAGCCCGACATCTCACAGTGGAAATTCTGGGGCATGATTATCGGCTCTTTTGTGCTGGGCCAACTCATCTTCTTGGTACTACCCTCCCCCACTATCAGCGAAATTGGTCCTATTCGCCCCCGTTGGTATGGAATTTTATTCGCCAGCTCCTTTTTAATTGGCTTTTGGCTTACGCGACGAATGTTCATCCACGCCAACCGAGATCCACTGGAGGTCGATCAACTACTGACTTATGTGCTTATTGCTACCGTTGTAGGAGCAAGACTGGGGCATGTTATCTTTTATGATCTGATGTTTTATCTGCGGCACCCGGCTGAAATTCTGGCCATCTGGCACGGTGGTCTTGCAAGTCATGGTGCGGCGATCGGCATCATCATTGCCATGTATCTGTTTGTGAAGAAAAAAAACGACATGAGTTTTTTATGGCTGGCCGACCGCGTGGTCGTAGTGGTGGCCATCGCTGGAGCCTTTATCCGCACTGGTAATTTTATGAACTCCGAAATAGTAGGCCAACCCACTGAAATGGCCTGGGGTATTATTTTTGCCCGTCTTGATATGGTTCCGCGACACCCCACCATGCTTTACGAAGCACTGCTCTGCATCTTGGTATTCGGCATCCTGTGGGAAGTCTATTACTCCTATGACAAGAATCCACCGGAAGGATCACTTTTCAGCCTGTTTCTCACTATTTTATTCAGCGGCCGTTTCTTGCTGGAGTTCACGAAGATCGATCAGGCCGAATTTGCCAGCGACTGGGTGATTAATATGGGACAATGGCTAAGTGTGCCGTTGGTTGCTATCGGCATCTGGCTGATGATCAAAAAAGTGAACTGGAACCAAACTTCCATGGCGAAACAAAAGAACTAACCGAAATTCATTAAACTTAGAGATTATGCAATCACTTGATCCCCAAGTAGAAGAAAAAATTAACAGCTGGCTGCATGGTAATTACGATGAAGAAACGAAGGCTGAAATCCGCGAGAAACTTGACAACGAAAAATATGAAGAGCTGACCGAAGCCTTCTACAAGGATCTGGAATTCGGTACTGGTGGCTTGCGCGGTATTATGGGGATCGGTCCCAATCGGGTCAATAAATACTCTTTTGGTATGGCCACGCAGGGATTCAGCAATTTTCTGAAAAAGAACTATCCTGATGAACAAGTGAAGGTGGCCATAGCCCACGACTGCCGCAATAATTCCGAGGAACTAGCGCAGGTGGTTGCCGATGTTTTTTCGTCCAACGGCATTCATGTATATCTCTTTGACGGATTGCGACCTACGCCCGAGCTCTCATTTGCTATCCGCGAGCTGGATTGCCACGGCGGCGTTATGTTGACGGCCTCTCACAATCCCAAAGAATACAACGGCTACAAAGCCTACGATGAACATGGCTGCCAGCTCGTTTCTCCACAAGATCAAATGGTACTCGAGGAAGTACAAAATATCGACAGTATTGACGAGGTGAAGTTCGAGGGCATTGACGAAAATATCGAATCTATCGGCAAAGAAATTGATGAGAAATACCTCGACGCACTATTCGAGCTTTCCATCTCCCGCGAAGAAATCCAGCGACAGAAAGATTTGAGTATCGTCTTTTCGCCTATTCACGGAACATCGGGTGTGCTGGCGCCACCGGCGCTCAAGCGATACGGCTTCAATAATGTGACGTACGTAGAAGAGCAAATGAGCTTCGATGGCGACTTCCCAACGGTCGAATATCCCAATCCCGAGGAGAAGGAAGCCTTGAGCATGGCACTGGACAAAGCCAAAGAAATTGACGCCGAGCTGGTGATGGCCACCGATCCCGATGCCGATCGTGTGGGTATTGCCGTCAAGGACAATCACGACAAGTGGGTGCTGCTCAACGGTAACCAAACCGGCACGCTCATCATTAACTACATGCTCAACGCCTGGGATAAAGCCGATAAGCTGTCCGGCAAGGAGTATATCGTCAAAACGATTGTCACCTCGTATCTGATCGACCGTATTGCTGATCATTACGATGTGGATTGCTACAATATGCTTACGGGCTTCAAGTACATTGGCGAACTGATGACTGAGCTTGAAGGCCAACAACAATTTATTGCCGGAGGTGAGGAAAGCTACGGCTACCTCATTGGGGATCACGTGCGCGATAAAGACGCGATTGTGTCATCGGTCATTATTGCTGAGATGGCTGCCTATTACAAAGATAAAGGTAGCAGCCTGTACGAAGCGCTGCAAAACATTTATCTGCAGCATGGCTATTTTCGGGAACGGCTGGTATCGGTTTACAAACGGGGCCGCGAAGGGGCTGAGCAAATCAAACAGATGCTAAAGAACTACCGCGAAAATCCACCCGAAAAACTTGGTGGATCTAAGGTTATCACCATCAAGGATTACAAGACCCAGCAGGCAAAAAATATTAAAAGCGGTGATACTACGGCCATTGATCTACCAGAATCAAACGTCTTGCAATTTATCACAGAAGATGGATCTATCATCTCCGTGCGTCCATCGGGTACCGAGCCCAAGATCAAGTTTTACTGCAGTGTGAATACCGACCTGGGCAATCGCGCTAATTATGATAAAAAGACAAAGCAGCTGGAATCCAAGATGGACCAAATCATCGAAGAGCTTACAAGCTAATTTAGCATTTTGGACCAGAACTTAAATCATTGGTCTAAAATTGTTGACTAAGCTACTCGAAGTGAGCTTCCAGATCATGAATTTAGCCTGGGGATTTATCCTCAGGCTTTTTTTATGTCATCTTACAAGTGACAACGTTAAAGCTCAGGAAACAATACTCTAATTTTTAGTGCAACGACAACTTACACACTAAAGCTCTCCTGAAGCTATGGAATGGGTTAAGACAAACCACTATTTAATTCATTTCTAAATTTCATTTTTGCCTAGTGATTAAAACGTGCCGCTCTTATCTTCTGTTCGGAGCTTCTTCTGCTTCCTGGCCTGCTAAACTAGCAACTTCCTTAAAAAACTATTCTAACTCATTGTTAATGTTTCATCAGATAATTTTAATTGATGTTTGATTTCCTTTTTTCGCCTGAGGCAGATGTTTTCTACTACGCGATGATTACTGCATTAGCCACCGGACTCGGTGCTCTGCCCTTCTTTTTGATCAAAGACCTGACACGTAGCTGGCTGGGCATTTCCAACGCCATCGCCTCCGGATTGATGCTCGCTGCCAGCTTTGGACTCATCTACGAGGGCCTCAACTACGATCTTTTGTTTACCTTTTACGGCATCCTGATAGGCTTGGCATTCATCATTTTCAGCCAAAAAATTATCGACCGGTATGATGATAATTTTGCCATTAAGAAGATTAACAAGGTAGATAGCTCCAAGATGCTACTGATCGTTGGTATCATGACGCTGCACTCATTTACCGAAGGCGTCAGCGTGGGAGTCTCATTCAGTGGTAGCCTTGACCTCGGGATCTTTATTACCACTGCTATTGCAGTACACAATATCCCCGAAGGTCTTGCTATTAGCCTGGTGCTTATTCCCCGTGGTACTTCTCCAGCCAAAGCCGCCTGGTGGAGCGTCTTTTCGAGTCTGCCTCAACCACTAATGGCCGTGCCGGCTTTCCTGTTTGTGGAAATATTCCGCCAGTACCTGCCCATGGGACTCGGTTTTGCCGGCGGGGCCATGATCTGGATGGTTTTTGCCGAACTGATTCCCGATGCCATGGAAGATACTGAAACTTCAACCGTGGCTACTACTGTTACGATTTCGATAGCGCTGATGATCATTTTTCAGCAGCTTATCCAGTAGAAAAGAATTGTGCTCTTATCCCATGATCGTGCTATACAATAGCCACACGTTCAACACGCTGATCACGGATACAATAACGCCCAGCACACCGGTTGTAAATCGATGATTGACAAATGAACCCATTACCTGTTCGTCACGGGTAAATATTAATAATGGGATAAGTACAAACGGTAACTCAAAACTCAGGGCCACCTGCGAAGAAACCAGCACATTCGTAGCTTCAAATCCAGCAATTACAATAGCCAGGCTAGGCATCAAAGTAACTGACCGACGCCACCACACGTTAATTTTCAGATTTAGAAAACCATCCATCACCGTTTGTCCGGCCATGGTGGCTACCAGCGAGGAAGAAAGTCCTGCCGCAATAAGTGCAATGCCAAAGGCTAGACTCGAATACTCTCCAAACACGCGATCCAACGTTATATACGCTTCATTAAGCGTGCTGATGCCAGTGCCCTGAAGCGCAGCAGCGGCTACAATCAGCATGGCGGCATTCACGAACATGGCAGCAAACAGTGCCGTAGTGGTATCAAAGGACTCCAGATGAAAATGTCGGCGATGCGACTCTTCGTTATCTCCTTCTGAGTTAATGCTTAGCTTACGACGATCTTGCACCAATATAGAGTGCAAATACACGCTGTGAGGCATCACCGTGGCTCCCAAAATACCAATCCGGGGCCCGGCAACGAGGGAATCATGCCAGTGACAATGATATCAGCTGTAGGCTCAGCCAGCACCATTTCGAACACAAAAGCCAGCGCTACGACGGCGACCAAGCTCATAATGATAAATTCCACCACACGAAATCCCCTCTGGTAAACTGACTTGATGCCCAACAAGGCGAACGAGCTAACGCCCGCCAGCACAGCCCCAGCCCAAAGCGGCAAATGAAAGATCAGGCTAAAACCAATCGCTGCACCAATAATCTCGGCCATGTCCGTGGCAATCATGGCAAGCTCAGCAGCAATCCACAACACAATAACGGAGGGTTTTGACAAGCGTTCTCGGCACAGCGCTGCCACACCTTTTCCGGTAGCAATACCCAGCTTGGCGGCAATTAGCTGAATCACAATAGCCAACAGGCTGGCCAAAACGATAACCCACAGCAGCGCCGGACCAAACCGAGCACCGCCCGAGATGTTTGTTGCCCAATTGCCCGGATCCATGTAAGCAACGCTGATCAAAAAACCCGGCCCCAGATAAAATAAGAGCTTACGAAGTGAGGTATCTTTTATCGTCTTTTTTACAGATTCGACCATCTAAAGCATATCTATGTTGGCATACGACAGTAAATTTAGACAATTATTTGATTGAAATAAATTAATTATTAGTCCAAGCTAAAATATAGATTAAAAGTGGACTTCAGCATAAATTGTACTTGCTCTCCCCTGCAATATTTGATTACTTCCACATTTGTGTAACACATTTCAACAGATTATTTACCCATCATGAAAAAATATGTGCGCTTTTCGATTAAATTTTTAGCTCTGAGTCTCCTCCTCTGTGGCTTTATATTGCAACAGCAGAGCCTGGCTCAGGAAAAAAGTCGCTACTCAAGTGTTAAAGAAGCCCTTTCCAAAAGTGGACAATTAAGCGGATCAAATGGTCCACGCAATGTCACCTGGATTGACAATGGCAACCGCTACTCGTACATGCAGTACAACTCCGATACAGAGAGTATGGAGATTCGGGCCTATGACCCTGCAACTGCAGAAGATGAACTCATTTTCAATAATAAGAATCATAACTTCCCGAACACCGATTCCACCTTTGAGTACTCTTCGTTTCAGTGGTCAAAAGATTCAAAATATCTGGTATTCCGATCGAACTTTCGGCCGGTTTATCGCCAGTCGGGTATCTCAGACTATTATCTTTATTCCATTGAAAATGAAACCATGAAACTACTTGCCGAGGATGCCCGAACCGCGGAACTCTCTCCGGATGGAAGTAAAATCGGCTATGAGCGCGATGGCGATCTTTTTGTCTATGACCTCGAAACGGGCAAAGAAAAACAGCTTACCGACAGCGCAGAAAAATATTTTTATAACGGTCGCTTTGGCTGGGTTTACGAAGAAGAGTTTGGGCTGGGCCAAGCATGGTCATGGTCGCCCGATGGGAAGCATATAGCCTTCTGGCAAACCGATGAGCGCCACGTCAATATTTTTCAGATGACCGACTATGCCGGTCAACATCCCAAATACGAAAAGATTCCCTACCCCAAGGTGGGCGACGAAAATCCGACGGTACGTATTGGTGTTGTCAATGTGGAAAACGGAGAACAGCAGTGGATGGATTCTCCCGAGGACGGCTACATCCCACGGATTTACTGGACATCCAGCAATGATAAGCTGGCGATAGTACATCTGAACCGTGCCCAAAATCACCTGCGGTTGTTTTTTAATGATATCAACAGCGGTGATAATCGTTTGGTGATGGAAGAAAAGTCCGATGCCTGGATTGATGTGTTTGATTTTTTCGCCGGCATCAACCATTACTTTTTCTTTCCCAAAGACAGCGAAGAATTTTTCTGGATTTCTGACCGTGACGGCTATAATCATATCTACCGGTATGGCTATGACGGTGAACTCAAAAACCAAGTGACCGACGGCAACTGGGAAGTCACCTACGTACACACCGTGGACTACCGCAATAACCGTATTTACTATACATCCACTGACCAATCACCGCTCGAGCGTCACCTGTACTCCATCAATTTCAACGGCCGCAACAAGAAAAAGCTTACCCAGGCTGAAGGTACTCACAACATCAGCATGGGACCCAATGGTAAATATTACCTCAACCGGTATTCCAACACCACAACGCCTACACAGGTCGAATTGTGGAGCGTCATGGACGGACAGATAAAAGTGCTCGAGGATAACGTTTCCGTCAAGGAATTCACCGAATCGCATGTCTACTCTCCAAAAGAACTGTTTTCCTTCACAACTTCCGACGGACAACAACTGGATGGATCGGTGATCAAGCCCGTTGATTTTGATCCCTCAAAAAAATATCCGCTGGTACTTAATATTTATGGTGGTCCCGGTGCGCAGGGCGTGTACAACTCCTGGGCTTCCGGCGGATGGGTGCAATACCTTGCTCAGGAAGGCTACGTTGTTGTGAATGTGAATAATCGCGGCAGCGGCGGTTACGGAGCTAAATTTGAAGATATCGTCTACAAACAGCTAGGCAAGTGGGAGGCCAACGACTTCGCGGAAACGGCCAAGCATATGGCACAAAAAAGCTGGGTTGACAGCACACGCATGGCCATCCGCGGTCACAGCTACGGGGGATACATGACTACCTACACCCTATTCACGCATCCCAATGTGTTTGATGTGGGCATAGCAACGGCCCCGGTTACCGATTGGCGATACTACGATAGTATCTATGCCGAACGTTACATGGGACTGCTCGAAAACAATAAAGAAGGTTACAAACAAAGCGCTTCCCTAACCCACGCCAAGAATCTGAAAGGACACCTGTTGGTATCGCATGCTACGATGGATGAAAACGTGCACGTCCAAAATACGATGCAACTCATGACTGAACTTACCGGCAACGGCATCGAGGCTGACTTGCAAATTTACCCTCCCGGTGCTCACGGCGTGGCGTTCAACACGGCCAGCTATTACCTACTTTACAAATCGTATGTCGATTACCTGAATCGATATTTTAAGTAAGTCTCAAAATATATCTTCGTTTTATCGGCCGGATCAGATAATATGATCCGGCCTTTTTATTTGGCAAAATCGTAATTTCTATTCCAAAAAATTTACATCAGATTACAACTTCTCACTTGAACTTAATCAGTACTTAAACTGATATAAATTATTGGCTCTGCAGCTTGCAAGGTTTACCCTGACCTGTCAGTATTTTAAATCTTTTTGCAGCAATTCACTAGAAGTTACTTACTGAAAATCTTATGCTAATGTGATACAAACCATGTTTTTTATAATAACTCATACCCATTTAGAATGAAGTTGGCTCGCTTCTTTTTTTTCTGCTTTTTTGCGCTATTCCTTCCCCTTTCAGTACTAAGCCAAAACCAGGCCGCCAAAAGTGAGGCCGTTTCCGTATTTCTGGACTGCAATCGTTGTGATGAACGATTTATCAAGCAACAAATAACCTATATTAACTATGTCAGGGATAAAGAGGATTCTGATGTTCACATATTGATCACACGCCAGCGGACTGGCAGCGGAGGCACTGAGTTCACCATCAAAATGTTAGGCAAAGCACGATTCGAGGGAATCAACAATACGCTCAAGTATTTTTCAGCGGCCTCAAATACCGACGATGAAGAACGACGGGGTTTAGTAAAAAAGCTTAAAGTGGGCCTTTTCCCTTATGTATCAAAAACGGAAATTGTTCAGGATATTGAAATCAGCTACAATGGAGAAAAAAAGGACCAATCTGAGTCACAGGAAGACCAATGGGATAGCTGGATCTTTGAAGTAAGTGGCGATACCTACTTTAACGGTGAAGAGTCCAGGAGTAATTTATTTGTTTCATTTGGAGCTTCAGCCGATCGTGTAACACCAGATTGGAAAATAAACATAGACTATGACTACGACTTTAACCGTCGTACCTTTACTGAACTTGATTCAGTAGGAAATGAGAGTACAACTGAATTTATCACACGTGGACAGCGATTTGACGGGAAAATAGTAAAAAGTCTCAGTGATCACTGGTCAGTTGGTATCTTTGGAGAAGCGTTTACCTCTAGCCGTAACAACATCGATTTTTCAGCGTCCGGAAGCCCCGCTGTTGAATACAATATTTTTCCATATGAAGAATATTCAACCCACGAAATAAGCTTCATGTATATCGTTAAAACGGGCTATTTCGATTATGATGAGATAACGATTTTCAATGAACGATCGGAGATCTTGGTAAGACAGCAACTTCGCTCGAGACTGGAATTTACCCAACCCTGGGGCGAAATTGAGGGACGTATAAATGCTTCTACATATATGCATGACTTCAGCAAAAACCGGGTTGACGTTAACCTGGAATTTGATTTCCGGATATTTCGGGGACTATCGCTGAACTTATCAGGTCGCTATTCCCTCATCAATGACCAACTTTCCATTCCCAAAGGAAACATCAGTGATGCAGAACAGCTCCTTGATCTACGTCAACAATCCACTTCATATTCCTACCGCGGTTCGGTGGGCATTGAATACTCATTTGGCTCAATTTATAATAATGTAGTCAATCCTCGGTTCTAAAAGTTTAACATTTCTCTTAGTTATAATAGAGAAGGCCGAGTCATGTGACTCGGCCTTTGTTATTTTTGAATTGAAGTACCTACAAATACTAGGCTTCTTGGGATTGATGCCCATCACCGAGCATTGTGTTTAATTTTTCTCCTCCGCGTATGCCAAAGTCGAGTGTTCGAATGGGGAACGGAATCATAATATCCTTCTCATCAAAGGCTTGGGTAATCGCAATGATGGCATCGCTGCGCGCCGACCAAAAATCAGGATTACTGCGAAAACTCACCCAGAAACGGATCTTGAAGTTGATCGAACTCCCGCCAAATTCATCATAATAAAATTCAATACCCTTACTGTCATCGTAGTTATCCAGGCTTTTGATAGCTTCAATCGCCACCTCTTTGGCCTTCTCCAGATCATCACCATAGGAGACACCACACGAGAGATCAATACGACGCTCACCACTACTGGTAAAATTCTGTAACGGATTTTCAAAAACTCTCTTGTTGGGGATGTAAACAATTTGTCCCTGTGGAGTGCGCAAAATTGTGTTTCGCAGGTTCATCTTTTCGACCGTGCCATAGAAGTCGTTGGTCTCAATAATATCCCCAATACCAAACGGGTGACGAATAGATAAAATAATACCAGAAATAAAATTCGAGGCGATATCCTGAAATGCAAAACCTAATGCCAAACCAATGATACCGGCACCGGCAAGCAGCGAAGTTACAGCGCCATCGAGTTTGAGAATGCTGAGGGAAATGAAGACCCCGATACCGATGACTAACACGCTAACGATCGTCTCCAGCAGATGAATGATCGTTTTATTCTTGGTAACCTTGTGCAGCAGCTTGTTTACTGCCTTTCGCACCAGTTTTCCAATCACGTAGAAAACGATTAACACTAACAGGGCCACCGCAAGGTTGGGCAGCATCTGGATAAACGTGTCAATCCAGGTCTCTAGCTTACCAGTAATTAAATTGTACGCATCTTGTACTTCCATCATACCTTTTGATTTAATTACTACTTTTACAATTAAGTACTATTAATACAATAATTTACTCTGGCGTTCAATCTCTATTAGTAACATAAGGCCTTGCCGCTACAAATCTCCGTGACTTTTGGGAATGACTATAAATTGCTGCATGTTCATAATTCCTAACCGAATTTGAAATAAAAGTATTTATCAATTATGCCTAAAAGAAAAGCTAAAGCAACCTGGGAAGGAGATCTAAAAAATGGAAAAGGCAACATGTCGTTTGGCAGCGGGGCCTTTGAAGGAGCCTATTCGTTTAAATCCCGATTTGAGGAAGGAACCGGTACAAATCCCGAAGAGCTGATTGGGGCTGCCCATGCCGGATGCTTTTCCATGGCTCTGTCTGCAGATCTGGCCGAAGGTGGATACGACCCTGAATCGGTGACCACGAATGCTGATGTCAGCCTCGAGATAGTCGACGGCGACCCCGCCATCACCACTATTGTACTCAATGTAAAGGCTACTATTCCTGATATAGATGAAGATACCTTTATGGAATTCGCCCAAGGCGCAAAGAAAAACTGCCCGGTTTCCAAGGCACTTAGTGGTGTCAATATTGAACTCAACGCTGAGCTGAACAGCTAACTCTTAGTTTTGACAATTATTTCAAGGGATGTCCTTATGGGCATCCCTTTTTTGGGTAAAAGATGTTCTGTTAGATGCATCTCAGCACAAGACATTTCTAAGATCCAAACGTCAACATCAATTATCCCGTTAATATTTCCAATAGCTCTCATTTAACTATTGGCCCGGGAAACACCGCATAGCCATTTGCCTAGGATGAAAAGTAGATCGATAAAAGCGCTGGTCAAGTGTAAAATTTTTACCTGAGTAACTACTGGCTGCAGCCAAATTATGTAACACTGCACAGTGAAAAATCCCGAGTGGTAGCTGATCGAAGCGCATTTATCCAGATGAAATTCCCTACAAAATTGTAATCTTTTCCCCCGCTTGAGATCCGCGGTATTTTTTTTAGTCTTTAAAACAATTTAAGAGAGAACAATGGGAAAAAGGCTATGATTTCTAAAACACGACCCTCAAAGAAGGGCAACAAATTACATTTCTCAGTTTGGGATGACGCCCAAAAAAACGGCCACGCACTTTTCGTAGGTAATCTTTTTGATACTCTTCAATACCTCAATGGCTGCGATATCCAGACCCTAAAAGTATCGGTATTCGACCTTAGACGCATGAAATCAATTGTTCAGGTTTCGGCCGAAGAGTGGATGGAGTGGTACGAGCGTACAGCCGGTAAGCTGAAACGTTTGTGAGATTTCTTAAGATATCAGCTACCTGTCGTAATATTTCCTAACAATTTAGGGCATAACACGGGTGCATTATGGACCGCCAATTTTTATGCTTTGCAGGCTAACAACCCTGCCACAGGATTTGTATCTTTGGGGTTATGACTACACAAACCGATGTTGACGAAAAAGTAAATCTTAAAAGCCTGACCAAAGGCGAGCTGGAGAATTTTACCGAGGAGCTGGAACTACAATCCTTCCGCAGCGACCAACTGTTTCAATGGCTCTATCAAAAAGGCGTGCACAGTTTTGATGAGATGACTAATCTCTCGAAGGATCTGCGGGCCCGTCTAAAAGAAATTGCCACCGTACCAACTATCGAACACGTCCGCCAGCAGGAATCGGAGGATGGCACTATCAAGTTCCTGTTTAAGCTTCAGGGCGAAGAAGACCACAAAGTGGAATCGGTGCTCATTCCTGAATTTTATCCAGATGGAGCCGCCGACCGACTCACAGTTTGCGTGTCTTCCCAAGTTGGCTGCGTATTTGGATGCTCGTTTTGTGCTACTGGTGCAATGGGTTTTTTCCGCAGTCTTACGCACGGCGAAATCGTTGACCAGGTGCAATATATCGATGCGCTTTGCGAGGAAAAATTTGGCAAAGGCATCACCAACGTTGTATACATGGGCATGGGCGAACCGCTGCATAATTATGATGCCGTCGTTAATTCGGCAAATATCATTACAGATGAACTGAGTATTGGACTTTCGCCCAAGCGGATTACCGTTTCAACGGTTGGGCTCACCAAGCAGATCAAGAAGCTGGCTGATGAGCGTCAGCCGTTTAACCTGGCGATTTCATTGCACGCGGCCAACGACGAAAAACGCGATGAGATCATGCCGATCAACAACGCGATGAACCTCGAGCAGCTCGAAGAGGCTGTCAAGTATTATTACCAAAAGCTGCATCGGCCTATCACCTACGAATACCTCTTGTTTGATGAGTTTAACGACACTCCTGAGGATGCTCGTCAGCTTGCCGATATTGTGCAGTGGGTACCCAGCAAGGTAAATATCATCATGTACAACAACGTGGCGGGCGTAGCACTCAAAAAAGCTCGTGAACAACGACTGGATGCTTTCATGCAAGAGCTGGTGAAACGTGACATTACCGCTACCGTCCGACGAAGTCGCGGCGAGGATATTGACGCCGGATGTGGTCAGCTGGCCATCAAAGACGGACAAGAGAAAGGAAAAACTATTCGCAAGAATTAGTACATCCGCTTTTGAAAGCTGATCAAATTCATCAGATGACAAGTTCAGTCATCTGATGAAGGTTTTTTATCAATCCCCAATGATATTAAAGAGACGGCTAAACCGCGGCAACCAGCGCTCCTTATCCCAGGAAAAGTAGATAATGCCTGCTTCACCCACAATGTGCGATTGTGGAACAAAGCCCCAAAAACGGCTGTCTTCACTGTTATCGCGGTTATCCCCCATCATAAAATAGTAATCCTGATTGATAGTATATTTGTTAGTCTCTTCCCCATTGATAATAAATTGACTGCCATTCCGCTTAACATTATTCCCTTCATAGCGGGTAATAATATTTTCATAGATATGATAGTTTTCGGGCGTCAATCTTACTGTCTGCCCCTCAAACGGCACGACAATCGGCGGCATATGGTGGTGATTCATAAAACCGGAAGAGAAGCTGAAATCACGACGACGGTACTCATTGAAATCATTGGGCAGCACAAAGGTCTCTACGCTGTTAACCTCGGGCCAGTTACGCATCGTCGCAGCCTCTTCTTTAGTCATATTTACCTGGTAACTGCTATTACCCTGTGACCCCAGCAGCGTTGCCCCAATAGAATTTACCTTGGCCGAACTAAGCCGTACACGTTCGCGTACTGTAACAGAATAGGTTTGCTGGATGCCGGCAAAATGCTGGGCTTTATCACCATTTACAAACAGCTGCGTATCATCAATTGAAAGCGTATCACTCGGCATACCCACCGCCCGTTTGATATAGTTGGTTTTAGCCGCAATGGGAGTAAGGTCAATGGGATAGTTGAATACTACAATATCGTTGCGCTCAATTTCATCAAAGCCCGGCAAGCGAGTCCACGGCATTACCACACCCGGCAGATAAATATTGGTAAACGGCACCGCCAAAATCATCGGCGTGCGGGGACCATAATTGATCTTCGAGACAATCAGAAAATCACCGGTAAGAAGGCTTTCTTCCATCGATGGAGTGGGAATGCGGTAGGCTTCAAACAAAAAGGTGCGTATAATCAGGGCCGCAATAGCTGCAAACAGCAGGGCATCCATCCATTCGCGCAGCCAGCTTTTGGCCTGCTCGTTTTGTTTCCCCTTGTCCCGTTTACGCCGTTTGCGTCGTTCTTCGCGCTCTTCTTTCGAAAGTTGATCTGCCAATGTTCGTACTCCTGTAAATTATTAATTTGAAAAATCGATACTCATACCCGCCGGCGATGAAATTTCCTTGGTTGTGTAGCTCCCATTATTGTAAGCCACGTTAAACCACTGCTCACGTTCGGGTGAATAAAAGTAATCCTGGTAATTGGCCAACTCCTCGATCGCCATCAATTTTCGGGCAAACGTCCGTTTAACCTGGGGCATTAAATCAATATACCGACTGGCGCCTACAAACGTTAAGCCGCTGCCAAAAGGACCATCCCAATCGAGCACCATCATCGGGATACTGTCATTAACGGTAAACCAGTATTCAAATTGAATGGCTTTGCCCGGACGAAAATCCTGTTTATTGATCAAGTCCTTGATAGTCTGTGTAGGATCCCCATATACAGCCTGCAGGCGTGCTCGGATTTCGTTGGTCTGTCGGTCATCCAGATCCGTTTCGTTATATAGACCGCGCCCTGTCCACTTGATATCGTTAAACCGTTCCATAAACCAAGCCCGGCGATCCTTCGTAATTTTTGTGATTTCGGGCTCCTCAAACTGGGCAAAAGCTGAGGATGAAATAAGCAGAAAAAGTACAAGGAACAGGGTTGAGATCCAGTACCTAACTCTAATTTGTTTCGACAAAGAAAAGCTGTTATTCATTAAATTAATCATTACAAACAATTAGCCGTTGAAAACCTTATTAATCGTCATCCATCGAGAGTATGGCAAGAAACGCTTCTTGGGGAACTTCTACCGTACCCACTTGTTTCATTCGTTTTTTTCCTTCCTTCTGACGCTCCAGCAACTTCCGCTTCCTGGAAACATCGCCACCGTAACATTTTGCAGTCACATCTTTGCGCATAGCCGGTATCGTTTCTCGTGCAATAACGTTGTTGCCGATCGCGGCCTGAATAGGAACCTCGAATTGGTGACGTGAAATCAAATCTTTAAGCTTTTTGCAGAGTTTGCGCCCAAGCTCGTAGGCCTTGTCGCGATGGACGATACTTGATAACGCATCCACCGGCTCTTTATTAAGCAAAATATCCAGTCGAACCAGATCGCCTTCGCGATACTCCATAAATTCGTAATCCAGCGATGCGTAACCGCGCGTACCACTCTTTAGACGGTCATAAAAATCAAAGACCACTTCGGCCATCGGCAGCTCATATTTAATCTCCACCCGTTGGCCCTGCATGTGAATTTGGTTGATGTACTTGCCCCGCTTTTCTTGGCAGAGCTCCATCACCGGACCAATATATTCAGAGGGGGTCAAGATACTAGCCTTGATATACGGTTCATACACCGCGTCAATGGTATTTGGATCCGGCATATCGTTGGGATTGTCAACGATTTTCTTCTTCTGTTCCCCTTTTTCAGTCATAAGTACCTCATATTCCACGTTGGGAACGGTGGTCACGATATCGATATCAAACTCGCGATCCAGGCGCTCCTGCACAATTTCCATGTGGAGCATACCCAAAAATCCAGCCCGAAATCCAAAGCCGAGTGCCTCGGAGGTCTCCGGCTGATACGTCAGCGAAGCGTCGTTAAGCTGTAGTTTCTCCAAAGCTGATCGCAAGTTCTCAAAATCATCCGACTGCGTAGGGAACAGCCCACTGAAAACCATCGGCTTGGGTTCCTGATATCCCGGAATGGGTTGGTCGGCTGGATTATCGATACGCGTCACCGTATCACCCACGCGGGCATCCTGCAAGGATTTTACGCTACCCACAATGTAGCCTACATCCCCGGCCTCCAGCTTCTCTGTTTTCTCTTTTTCAAGCTTCAGATATCCGATTTCTTCGGCCTCGTACTCCTTGTCAGTAGCCATAAACCGGATGCCATCGCCCTTGTTCAAGGTTCCCTGCATTACGCGAACATACACAATCGAACCGCGATAACTATTGAAAACCGAATCAAATATAAGTGCTTTTAGCGGTTTCTCGGTTTCACGTCCAGGAGCAGGGATCTCCTCTACAATAGCCTCGAGCAGATCATCCACCCCTTCGCCGGTCTTACCGGATACTTTTAAAATTTCGTCGTGATCGCAGCCGATCAGATCCACAATTTGCTGGCCTACGCCCTCGATATCGGCGCCCGGCAGATCGATCTTATTGAGCACCGGAATAATTTCCAAGTCCTGCTCAATAGCCTGGTAAAGCGTTGATATCGTCTGTGCCTCAATACCTTGAGCAGCATCTACAACCAGCAGCACCCCTTCGCAGGCTTTCAGTGCTCGTGACACCTCGTAGGAAAAGTCGACGTGACCCGGCGTATCGATCAGGTTAAAGATCACATTTTCGCCACTGGGGCGCTCATAATCCATGCGGATGGCGTGGCTTTTAATCGTGATACCGCGCTCCCGTTCCAAATCCATATCGTCAAGAATCTGTTCCTGCATTTCGCGCTCGGTGATTGCTCCGGTACGTTCCAGCAGGCGATCCGCGAGCGTGGATTTGCCGTGATCGATGTGGGCAATGATGCTAAAGTTGCGAATTTGGGTCATAAAGATGTGCTCACAGCACTATTTTTGCCAGCTAAAAAGAACGCTTAAGATACAAAATTGCCGATGGCATTGCATAATATAATAATGTCTTCAACAGCAAAAATTCTATAAAGAAACCCAACACCTGTTACAGTATCGGGTTAAATGATGAAGACTTGTAATTTTTACTCAGGCCTATCCACCGGATCTTCATCTTCAGCTACCGGACTCATCAACTCGACATGGAAACGAAATTCCTCTTTTTCAATCGTCATGGTCTCGTACATCTCATGGATCAGCTCAAACACCTCTTCAGTTTTGCCGCGCACGCTGGTAGACATATAGTTCACGTCCACTTCTACATCATGTTGGGCTACCAGCTCCAGCAGATAATCAATACTTTCGCGGGGATCAGATTTTTTGAGGGGGATATATGTAAACTGAGCGGTTGTAATCATAATTTTGACCTATCAATTAGCAATTATTTTGGGTTTGGGGCTAAGAATAATCGTTTAGGTGTAATAGTTCAATGAATAAGTCATTTTATTTCGATTAAACGTCAGTCGATATTCTCGGAACATTTAGGTTCAGCAGCTGTACATAACCCCCTGTAACACAACATCATCTACAGATCATTTACTATGCTACAAAAGAAACTTCTTCAAAACCCTGTTTTGCAGCTTACCCTGTTTACCCTCATGCTAATTGTTTTAGTAGCTGCCATTTCTGCCTGAATGCGAACAGTTCAACTTTTTTTAGAGATACAATTCGTAAAACTCCCAATAAAACACTGAAAGCAGAAATAAGTACTGAAACATTTTATTTGAGTTCCTGTTAGTACCAACAGAAATCAAATTTCAAATAAATTATATTTAATATGAAGCAATTATCGCTACTATTAACATTTTCGCTTATAACGTTGATTGGATTTACTAGCTGTGACAGTTCTGGATCTGACGCCGGTACAGGCACAATGTCGGTCACCATGACCGATGCTCCGGCGCCCTATGATTCAGTGCATGTCACCATTAACAAGGTCACGGTCAAAAAAGAAGACGCAAACAACGACTCCGATTCCGAAAGTGACGATGGAGATAACACTGAAGAAGATGGATGGGAGACCATCTCGGATGAGCAGATGAGAGTTAATCTGTTGGAGCTGACGAATGGTGATAAAATTGCCCTTGGCTCCAAAGAGCTGGAAGCAGGTAATTATGAGCAAATTCGCCTGATCCTCGGTGATAATAATACCGTTACTGTTGATGGCGAAACGCATAACCTGCAAACACCAAGCGCTCAGCAGTCCGGCTTAAAACTAAATCTGAACGCCGAAGTGGAAGAAAATACCGACTATTCACTATTAATCGACTTTGATGCTGCTCGCTCAATTGTTGAGCAAGGTAATGGTGGATATCTTCTGAAACCGGTTCTGCGAGCTGTCCACTTGGAAGAAACGGGATCTATTATTGGTACCGTGCAACCTTCTGATTTCAATACCAACGTACTTGCTGTTATGGATGGCGATACAGTTACCTCGACCATCACGGCTGACAATGGAGACTTCGAAATTGTCGGGCTCGAAGAAGACACCTACGAAGTGTATTTCGATCCCACTAGTGATAATTATGCCGATTCTTCCCAGACCGGCATTGACGTTACCGCCGGAGAAGAAACGGATCTCGGTACTATTGAACTTGAATCAAACAGTGCTCTCTAACCCTCAAGGGTGAATGAACAGTCAAAGGCTCTTGCCGAGAGGCAAGAGCCTTTTTTTATTGCCGTTGCCAGCTCGAACATATCTTGTAACCTCTTAATAAAACTTAATCTAAAATGCCTGTTAGCGCATATAAACTCTGAAACACTAACCCCTTGATAAGGCTTTGAATGTCCCAAAGTAAAATCGAATAAAAAAAGTAATACATGAAAAAAGCTACAATTTTACTGACAACACTCATCATTTCATTAACGCTAAGTTTCACAGCTTGCGATGTCACTAACAGTTCCGATGACGACAACAGCGGCACGCCCGACCCGGTATCTCCCAGCGAGGCTAAAGAAGGCGAATGGACACTGGTAAAATCTACTACGGATAACACTATCCACGATGTTGCTGTTACATCCGAAGGTGCCTACGCTGTGGCCGAAGGAGGTATTCTGCTTGAGCGTACGCAAACCGAATGGACCAAAGTGGTCGATGGTGGTGTCTCAGGCAACGGTAACGATCTTTTGGGACTAGCCGTTACCGACAATGGTAATCGCCTGTGGCTGGTAGGATCCAGCGGAGCTGTAGGTGAATACGACATCCAAACCGGCAATCTCAATGATTATTCGCAGCCGATGGATGCTTCTAATAATTTCAATGACGTATCCGCTACCAATGAAGCAGATTCGGCCAATATTTATATTGCCGGCGATTCTGGCAAGATCTACTATAACTTTGATGCCGGCGAAGAAGGAAAATGGCACAGCGTTACACCGGGCAACGGTTCGGCCATCAACGCCATTGGATTTGACGGCAAGAGACTTGGCCATATCGTTGATGCCAATCAATCGGTGCAAAACACGCAGGACGGCAGCACCTGGAACAAAATGGGTATTGCCGACGCTGATGTTGACTTTCAAGGTATCGACAGCGACGGAACCGAAAATGTTTGGGTATCCGGCGGAAACGGTATGATCTTCCACTGGAACGGGTCAGAATGGAGCTCCAAAAGCATCAGCGAATCAACGTTGGTGAGCATTGAAGTAGCATCTGATGAAAGTGGATATACTGCCGGGGCAAATGCCGATATCGTCCGTTTTGATGGTTCCTCATGGACATCAGAAGAAACCCCAATCAGCGAAAACCTAAACGCCATAGTGCTTGAAACATCTTCCACTCCTGCCATTGCCGTTGGCGCTGGTGGAACCATCCTTGAGAAATAGTTCTCATTCAACAGACGAAAGGCTCCTGCCAATCCGGTGGGGGCCTTTTGTTTTGGGAATGGTAATTCATCAGCTAGAGTTAGACAATATGAACGAGTTAAATTTTTGTAAGGGTAAAAATCGCTATGGATGATTCCATGAAATCCTGTATCTTTGGTCTGATGCAAAAAGGCAATCTACATATCCATTCCCACCTCCATCACGGCGGTTCCCACCGTCGATAGCATCACTACATGCAGCTAAGGCTGCCACGTCACTTCCTCATCCATCATTTTATTCCTAAATAATTTATAACTATTTGCTATGCAACGCACTGCTGATTCTGAAACCTCACTACGTATTGCCATTCAAAAGTCTGGTCGCCTGACCGACAAAACCATTGACCTACTAAAAGGCATTGGGCTCCGATTTGATGACTACAAACGAAATCTGCTAGTTAAATGCCGTAACTTTGATGTAGAACTCCTGCTAATCCGCGATGATGATATCCCTGAATATGTGCAAGATGGCGTCTGCGATTTGGGATTTGTAGGCGCTAATGAAACACAAGAAAAAGGAGCGGACGTTACCGTACTTCGCGGGTTGGACTACGGGATTTGCCGCCTTTCACTTGCAGCTCGTAAAAACGGGGATATCCAATCAGTCGAAGATTTTGAGGGCAAGTCAATAGCAACCAGTTACCCCAATATAACGCGGAACTATTTTAACGACCGGAACATAAACGCAGATATTGTAACTATTTCCGGCGCTGTTGAAATTGCACCACGACTGGAAGTGGCCGATGCGATTTGTGATCTTGTCTCTACTGGTAACACGCTCAAGGCCAATGGACTCGAAGAGCTGGAAACGATCCTGGAATCCGAAACGCAACTTATCCGCACCAATAAAAAACTATCTACGGGCAAGAAAAAGCTAATTGATAAATTTTTGCAGCGTATGGACGGCCATCAGCAAGCCGAACGCAGTCGTTACATTATGATGAATGCACCCGAAGAGGCCGTACCTGAGATCAAAGAAATTATCCCTTCACTTAAAAGTCCCACCGTAATGCCCCTGGCTGACAATGGAATGGTGGCTGTGCATACGGTAATCCCTATTGATGAGTTTTGGATTGTCATGGAGCGACTTAAAGAAGCCGGCGCAACCGGTATCGTCATTCTTCCCATCGAAAGCATGATACTGTAATGGAATCATACAATTATAACGCTCTTTCTGAGGAAGATCTCGACCAGCTTTGCCAGCGCCCGAAGATGGACTTTAAATCTATCTTTGGCGAAGTACAACCAATTATTGATCGGATTGAAAAAGAGGGAGACTCTGGCATACTGAAGTTTACTGAAAAATTTGACGGCGTCCGTCCGGATCCGCAAGTGATACATCCGGCAGAGCTTGACGTTGAACTGGATGAAGAAACAATGCAGCCCATCGACACCGCCTTCAAGAACATCTACCGCTTCCACAAGGCGCAGCTCCCGATGCCGCTGGAAGTTGAAACCATGCCCGGCGTGCAGTGCAAACGGGTAGCTCGTCCTATCGAACGGGTGGGACTCTATATACCGGGCGGTACAGCCATTCTACCCTCTACCCTGATGATGCTTGGCATTCCTGCCGCCCTGGCAGGGTGCAAAACCATTGTGGTTGCTACTCCGCCTCAGCAAGACGGCTCAATCGCTGATGAAATCCTATATATCGCTAAGAAAATTGGAGCCACCCATCTCCTTAAAGCGGGGGGCGCACAGGCGGTAGCTGGCATGGCACTTGGCACCGGATCAGTACCGAAAGTGGACAAAATTTTTGGGCCCGGCAACCAGTACGTAACCGCTGCTAAGATGGTATTACAAAACAGTGAGGCCCAAATTGCGATCGATATGCCGGCCGGTCCATCGGAGGTATTGGTGATTGCGGATGACTCTGCCAATCCCGAGTATGTAGCGGCCGATCTGTTATCCCAGGCCGAGCACGGTACCGACAGCCAGGTTGTATTGGTGGCCACCGAAGAGTTTAACTTCTCAGCATGCCAGAACGCCATCACCCAACAACTGGATGATTTGCCAAGAAAAGAAATGGCTGAAAAGGCTATCGACCAGAGTTTTTCGCTGATCGTCGATAATTTAGAAGATGCATTCAAATTTTCGAATCGCTATGCGCCGGAGCACCTAATTGTACAATGTGATGATGCCGAACAGTGGCAAGAACACATTATGAATGCGGGATCAGTTTTCTTTGGTCACTGGACCCCTGAAAGTGCCGGCGATTATGCCTCAGGAACGAATCATACGTTGCCAACCTATGGCTATGCGCGCATGTTTAGCGGCGTGTCGGTGGACTCTTTTATCAAACAGATTACCATGCAGACGCTGTCAGAAAACGGGCTGCGAAATCTGGGTCCAACAATCGAGAAACTGGCCGAACTTGAAGGACTCGACGGCCACAAAAACGCCGTATCTATTCGAATCAAAGATCTAACCAACCAAACAGAGTCATGAGTACCACTTTCGATCTTGATCAACTTGTTCGTCCCAATATCAGAGCATTGAAACCCTACCACAGTGCCCGCGCCGACTTTTCGGAGGGCCTGCTGCTCGACGCTAATGAGAACAGCCTGGGTTCTCCCTTCACCGAAGATGACGAACTGCATCGCTACCCAGATCCGTCCCAGCAGAAATTGCGCAATCTCATCGCTCAATGGCGTGGTGTTCGGCAGGAAAATGTGTTTGTGGGCGTAGGCAGTGATGAAGGTATTGATCTGCTATACCGCATCTTTTGTCAGCCGGGCCAAGACCGTATTTTAACCACACCGCCCACATACGGGATGTACAGCGTTTCGGCCAATATCCACGATATCAATATTGACGAAGTGTTGCTCGAGGAAGAGACGTTTCAACCCCGCGTGGATGCTACCCTTGATGCTGTAGCTCCAAACACCAAGATTCTGCTGCTTTGCTCCCCGAATAATCCCACCGGAAATTTGTTTGATGCCGAACGCATGACGGAACTGATCGAACAATTCCCAGGCATTGTAGTTGTGGATGAAGCCTATGTAGATTTCAGTAGTGAGGAAAGCTGGGCACAAAAAGTGGCTAAATATCCCAATTTGGTAGTCCTGCAAACCATGTCGAAATCGTTTGGCTTGGCGGGCATCCGGCTGGGCATTACCTTTGCCAACGAAGAGATTATCAACTACATGATGAAGGTTAAAGCGCCATATAACATCAACAAACTAACGGCCCAGAGAGCAGTTGAGGCATTCAAAAAACTGGATACCATCCAGTTTAATACTGAAGCCATCCGTAAGGAACGAAAGCAGTTGCGGGATAAGTTGAATGATCTGAAAGCAGTAGAGAAAGTGTATCCCAGCAACGCAAACTTCTTGCTGACCAAAATATCAGAAGCAAAAAAAGTATATCAGAAGTTGGCTGACAGAGGTATCATCGTGCGCTATCGCGGGGACGAACCGCTTTGCGACGGCTGCCTGCGTATCACGGTAGGTACGCCCGACGAAAACGAACGTTTAATCTCAGCACTAAAAGAGGTAACAGCATGAAAATTTGGATCTCGACAGACGCGCTTAAAGGTCATGATGAGACACTCCTGTGGAGCGGGGCTCTGTATGGACTCAAACGATTGCAAAGTTTGGGACACGAGATCACTTTTGATGCGGAAAAATTGTCAGAGCGCCAGCAACACTTGTTGGAAAATGATGAGATCGAATCGGCAGAATTTTCCAAAGAGGATGCCCATCTCCTGGTTACGGTAGAAGAATCATTTTTAAAGGCATATGATGCTGGCAACATCGAAATTGAACAAGCCTCGAACTGGAGCGAACTCAGCGATAGAATTTGCTTCCCCACGCGTGAAGCCCAACTAAGTCGTGAAACGGCTGAAACTGATATTTCAGTAAAGCTAAACCTCGACGGTTCGGGCGAAGCCGACATTTCAACCGGACTTGGGTTCTTCGACCATATGCTGGAGCAGATTGCCCGGCACGGACTTATCGATCTGGAAATAACCTGTGAGGGCGACCTGGAGGTAGATGAACATCACACCATCGAGGACGTAGCCATTACGCTTGGTGAAACGCTCAAAAAAGCAGTGGGTAAAAAGCTTGGAATTGAACGCTACAGCTTTACGTTGCCCATGGATGAAACACTGGCTAAGGTGGCCATCGATTTATCCGGACGGCCGTACCTCTCATTCGAAGGAACTTTCAAACGCGATATGGTTGGCGATTTTCCGACTGAGATGGTTGAACACTTTTTCTACTCGCTAGCCATACATTCAAGTTCTACCATTCATATATCATTTGAAGGCGATAACGACCATCACAAAATTGAAGCCTGTTTTAAAGGGTTTGCGCGATGCCTGCGCGCCGCCGTCAGCCGAAGTGAACGAAACTACAATATATTACCCAGCACCAAGGAGTCACTTTAAATGATTGCAATTATCAATTACGATGCCGGCAACTTAGCGTCTGTTTCCAACGCGCTGAAACGGCTTGATGAACCCCATATCATCACAAATGAAATAGAGGAGCTAGATCAGGCTGAAGGTATTATTTTTCCCGGCGTTGGACATGCTGAGCCAGCTATGAAATCGCTTCAAGCAAACAAGTTGGATACGTGGCTGCAAAAAACAACTAAGCCTGTTCTTGGCATCTGCCTGGGAATGCAGCTTTTATTTGAATCTTCTGAAGAAGGCGATTCCAAAGGACTGGGTATCATCCCGGGGCGACTCAAAAAGTTCAATTCCACCAAAGCTAAAGTTCCACACATGGGCTGGAATACCTTTAAGGATGTCCATCCCCACCCACTTGTAGATTGCTTTAATACAGAGCAGTATTTCTATTTTGTACACAGTTACTACGCGCCGAAATGCGAACATACGATTGCCAGCTGCGATTACATTGAAGAGTTCTCGGCCGCGGTCTGCAAGGATAACTTCATGGGCGTTCAGTTCCATCCCGAAAAATCCGGGCAAGCTGGATCCCTGCTTCTGCAGAATTACCTGCAGTACGTTCAAGGTTCTAATCTGCATTAATATCTGTTGACAAGTTATTTCCCTTCGGACTTTAGTAGTATTCCCCGCTAACTAAACAGATGTCGCAAATTCAATTTATACCTTATAAAACTTGAGTTTATAAATTTTGATATGTAATTTTTGACTGAACGTTCAGTCAAAAGAAACCATGACTCCTCGGACGCCCAATCAAAACAAAGAAATACGGCAGGAAACACGCCAACAGATTAAGGATGCTGCCTTTGAGCTCTTTGCTGAAAAGGGCTTTTCCAGCACCAGTGTCCGTGCTATTGCCCAACAAGCCAACAAATCGAAGGGACTCATCTACCACTACTTTGATGGTAAGAATGATATTCTCCAAGCTATTTTTGATGACTTGGCAACCCTGAGTAATCAGGCGATGGATTTTCCGGACGAGTTGTCTTCAGCAGAACGTCTGGAGTATCTGTTGGATATGATTTTTGGGTACATCCAAGAATCGACCGAAGTCGTCCGGCTGATGATGGCCCTGGCGCTACAGCCCAAAGCAATTGCCACCCTCAAATCATCTATTGAACAATACAATGCTCATCACATTGAGATGATGCGTCCCCTTTTCGAAGATTTAGGCTGCGAAAATCCCGAAGCCGAAGCCTACTATCTGGTGGCCAAACTCGATGGTATCACCCTGGGCCTCATAACCCTTGGAGACGATTATCCTTTTGAATCCATGAAACAAAAAGTGCTTGAAGATTATGTTCTCGACCAAAAATAAGATTATAATATCGCTTCTTTTTCTTCTCGGTATTTCGTTTCCATTGCAGGCGCAAGACGCCACTGACATCGTCCGCAAAGCTAATGAAAAGATGCAGGGCGAAAGCTCGAAAGTGGAGATGACGATGCAGATTATTCGTCCCAGTTGGGAGCGGAGTGTCTCGATGAAGGCCTGGAGTAAGGGCCAGGACCACAGTCTGATTCTTATCACCGCTCCCGCTCGAGATAAAGGTTCTGCCTACCTAAAACGCGACAATGAGATATGGAACTGGCAGCCAAACATAAACCGAACGATCAAGATGCCACCATCGATGATGAGTCAGTCCTGGATGGGGTCGGATTTTTCCAATAATGACTTGGTTCGGGAAGCGTCAATAGTAGTCGATTACAACCATACGCTGCTGGGTGATAGTACCCTCAGCGGACGTGAGAGCTACAAAATTGAGATGATCCCAAAACCGGAAGCTCCAGTCGTCTGGGACAAGGTTATTACCTTTATTTCGAAAGATGAGTATCTACAGCTACGCGCCGAGTTCTATGATGAAGACGGAGAGCTCGTGCGACTCATGCAGGGATCAGAAATCAAGGAAATGGATGGACGCATCGTGCCAACCCGCATGGATATGATACCTATGAATAAAGAAGGGCACAAAACAGTAATTACGTACGAGAAAATGGAATTTAATATCGATATCTCTCAGCGATTCTTTAGCATCCAAAACATGAAAAACGTAGACTAACTAATTAGAAATGAAGAATTAGGAATTTTCCCGATTGGAGACTGTCCGCAGTAAATTTTCTTCATTCTAAATTCCCAATTTTTAATTGGAAGCAATGCTGACACTAAAACTGGCTTGGCGAAATATCTGGCGTAACAAGCGCCGAACGCTCATCACAATGACATCTATCGTTGTGGCAGTGCTACTCTCGGCTGTAATGCGATCGATGCAAGAGGGACAGTACGACGACATGATTAAGTCAACCGTCGGTACCTTCTCGGGGTATATTCAGGTGCACGCTGACGGGTACTGGGATAACCAAACGCTGGAAAACAGTTTTGCGGCTACCGACTCACTGCTCCAAACGATGAGAAACCCTAACAATGTTACCGCTGTGATTCCGCGAATCGAATCGTTCGCGCTCGGTGCCGGTAAGCAACAAAGCCGTCCCGTAATGATTATGGGCATTGATGTTGAAGCTGAGCGAAATCTCAGCAATCCTCAACAGCGACTTCAAAAAGGAACCTATTTCCAAAGTAATGATGAGAATGCCGTACTCGTGGGCCGCGATGTATTGCAACGCCTTAATATGCAAGTTGGCGACAGCCTGGTGTTATTGGGACAGGGCTTTCGTGGGATGAGCGCTACTGGCCTTTATCCCGTAAAAGGAACTGTTTCGTTTCCCAATCCTGAAATGAACAAAAGTCTTGTGATGCTGCCATTGCGGACTGCTCAAAATTTTTTAGCGGCCGATGGCCGACTTACATCCGTGGCCTTCAAAGTGGATGACCCCGGAGCAATCAATCCGATCATACAGCACTTAAGGACCAAACTCCCTGATAACTACGAAGTGATGGGCTGGCGCGAAATGATGCCCTCGCTGGTACAAAGCATCGAGGCAGATCGCGGCAGTGGCTATATCATCCTGGGGGTACTTTACATGGTGGTGGGCTTTGGTATTTTAGGAACCGTACTGATGATGATTACCGAGCGTACCTACGAATTTGGCATCATGCTGTCGGTCGGTACACCGCGCGGAAAAATAGCACGTATCCTCAGTATAGAGATCCTGTTTATTGCCCTGCTGGGCAGTGCAATTGGTATACTGATTAGTCTGCCCGTTGCCTGGTATTTCCACCTCAATCCCATTCACCTTACCGGGGATATGGCCGCCGTAACCGAAAGTTATGGCCTACAACCGATCATTCCCTTTTCAGTGGATCCTTCTATTTTTCTCTCGCAGGCGGTCATCATTTTGGGAATCACCTTACTGTTCAGCCTGATTCCCGTTTTTAATGCCAGCAAACTTAATCCTGTAGAAGCAATGAGGTCCTGATTATGTTTCTCAAGGTAATTCAACTCGGCTGGAAAAACGTTTGGCGCAATCCCATGCGCAGCGCAGTCGTGATCATCGCTGTGTTGCTGGGTACCTGGGCTGGTATTTTCTTGTCTGGCTTCTTTGCCGGTATGGCACAGGGCTACCTCAATAATCAATTTAAACTTACCGTGGGACATATCGAGATCGTCCATCCTCAATTTAAGGATCTCTATAGTCCCGAATATTACATCCCCAATTCTGATGACGTGATCCGTGAGCTTAGTCAACTTTCCTATGTCCAAAATATCTCAACGGAAAGTGTTACCACTGGACTTGCGCAAAGTGCCCACAGCAATTACGGGGTTACGATGCACGGCATCCATGCCGACAGCAACAATGCAATAGCTGATTACATCAAAGAAGGCACCATGCCAGGGCAATCTGATAAACGGAACCCGGTACTGATCGGACAAAAACTGGCCGAACGCCTGGATATTGAGATAGGCTCTCGGATGGTACTCAGCTTTCAGGACAAGAATGGTGAAATAACGGGCGGAGCATTCCGTGTGGCCGGTATCTTTGATTCATTCAGCGATCCCTATGATGAGGGGAATGTGTTTATTGGTCTGGAGAATATGAACGAACTACTGGGACTCACCAATCAGGTTCACAACATCCAATTGGAACTGGCCGATTTTAGCCAAGCTTCACAGTACGCCAGTCAGCTACAAAACGAATATCCCAACCTACAGATCCAGACCTGGGGCAAAATTGCGCCCGAGCTACAGTACATGTACGATATGACCGACCTGATGATGTATATCGTAATGGTCATTATCATCATCGCGCTCATATTCAGCATCATCAACACAATGCTTATGGCCGTGCTGGAGCGAACACGGGAGTTAGGCATGCTCCGGGCGGTGGGGATGAACAAGCCCCGCGTATTTTCCATGATCGTCTCAGAAACACTGTTTCTCACGATGGTGGGCGCACCCGTCGGGATGCTGCTCAGCTGGATCACCATTTCATACTTTGGTAATGTAGGGATCGACCTGAGTGCATTTTCCGCAGGCTTAAGTGCTTATGGATTTGGCACGGTGATCTATCCTTCGCTGCCCAATATTTACTATCTAAACATCACCCTGATGATTGCTGCGGCAGCACTCTTATCAGCACTATATCCGGCCTGGAAAAGCCTGCAACTAAATCCCGTTGAAGCAATCAGAAAGTTTAACTGATATAGAATAAAAGTAAGTAAAAATAACAACGAATTTACTTTTTAGAATAATGATCTCACTAGCAGTCAGCCTTTAGTTTTCAGCAGTTAGAATCACTGAAAGCTGATGACTGATAGCTGAATGCTTAAATCACAATAATTATGGCTGTAATAGAAACCACCGGACTCACAAAAGTTTATAATGCTGATCAGGTGCCCGTACATGCCTTACGCGGCGTAGATCTGACGATCGAAAAAGGAGAATTTACCGCTGTGGTGGGGCCATCCGGGTCGGGAAAAACCACGTTGCTCAATATTATCAGCGGGCTTGATGAGCCAACCGAAGGGCGAACTATTGTGCAGGGAACTGATCTTAGCACGCTATCCGACCGCCAGCTTATCGATTTTCGCCTCCACCATATTGGCTTTGTCTTTCAAGCTTATAATCTAATTCCCGTGCTAACGGCCATCGAAAACGTTGCCTTTGTGATGCAGATGCAGGGACGTCCCCAGAAAGAATGTAATGAGACAAGCCGAGCACTGCTGGAAGAGGTTGGACTGGCAGACAAAATTAACAAACGTCCCTCTGAACTTTCCGGTGGGCAGCAGCAGCGCGTAGCTGTGGCACGAGCCCTGTCATCCAAACCGGATTTTGTACTTGCTGACGAACCCACGGCTAACCTCGACTCGGTCTCCTCAGGTGAACTACTGGATATGATGTTAGAACTCAATGAAAAAGAAGATATGACCTTTGTGTTTTCGACCCATGATCAGCGGGTCATTGATAGAGCACGACGAGTTGTTACACTTGTTGATGGTAAAATTGACAAAGACGAACTCCGAGAATAAATATGCTAAGTTACTATTCAGAGCTACACCAAGAAGAGAACACATTGTTCAGAGAAATTCTTCATAATTCTTTTTGTAATAGTTTAACGTACATTGGACTGATAACTGCCCTGATAATTATCGTTAGCCACCCCCTTAGGGCTCAGGATAGCGAATTCGATGTTGAGCTGAGCGGCTATGTAAAAGAGCTCGGGCAGCTATCGATAAATAACGATTTCACCACACTGCGGTACGACAACATCCTGCACCACCGCATCGAAAGTGACTGGACGCTATCCGATCACTTCAACTTTCGCGCCGATCTACGAACGCGCCTCCTCAATGGATACACTGTAAATAACACTCCGGGACTTGAGCGACAATACGAACAGGATGCCAATTACTTTGATCTTTCGTGGGTCTGGTTCAACACCGACCACTCGCTGATGCACTCCAATATCGACCGGCTGCACCTGAGCTACATAAATGGTCCGTGGGAAGTACATGCCGGCCGGCAACGTGTCAACTGGGGACGCACCTTCGTCTGGAATCCCAATGATCTGTTTAACAATTATGCTTTTCTCAACTTCGACTACGAAGAACGTCCCGGCGTGGATGCCCTGACGGCACAGTACAACTGGAGCTACGCTTCCAATGCAGAGGCCGGAATCAGGATAGCCGACAGCTGGGAAGAGTCGGTTTTGGCGGGAATGGTCCGCACCACCTGGGGCAGCTATGATATTCAGTTTACCGGCGGGCACTATCAGGATAATCTCACGCTCGGGGCCGGCTGGGCCGGGTATCTCGGCGATGCTGGCTTCAAGGGCGAACTTTCATACTTTCACCCTGAGGACGATTTCTTTGAACAAACCGGTCATTTTACAGCAACCGCCGGATTCGATTACATGCTGTCCAGCGGCCTATACCTGCAGAGCGAGTTGCTGTACAATGGAGGTTATAATACGCGTGGAAACCCGCTCAATACACTCGTACAACCTCCCAGTGCCGACAATCTCTTCATTGCCAAATCGGCCTTCTACCTGAACGGCTCGTATCAGTTTCATCCGCTGGTAAGCGGTAACCTCGGATTCATGGGCAGCTTCGACCGATCTATTTTCATCGCCATCCCGCAAGTAACCATTTCGGTCACCGAGGACATAGATTTGTTAGTTCTGTCGCAGCTTCTGAAAGGCTCGGCATTCAATGATGCTATCGAAACGCCCAATCTGTTCTACTTTCGACTGAAATTTTCGTATTAGCGACACCAATATGCAGCTAGTCACATGATTGTTTATTTCAAATCTTCAAATGCTTAAATAGATTAATAATTATCCTTGAAAAAACTATAGTTTTCAATGACCCGCTTCTTATCGGCAGTACTTCTGTGTCTGTGTTTTACATTCCATGCACATTCCCAATCCAATTGGCAAAAACATAAAAGCCCCATTTCAGCCGACTTGCACAATATATTCTTTGTCAGTGATTCAGTGGGATGGGTGACAAGCCATAAAACCGGAACTATTTTGCACACCCGTGATGGTGGCCAACACTGGCTTGTACAAGCGAAGATGGATTCAATTTATTTCGAAGATATTTTCTTCTTAGATCGTCAAACGGGATGGGTAACAGCAGAACATGGACTTATTTTCAAAACCCGTAATGGCGGAAAAACCTGGACAAAAGAACAAATTGCCGATACAACAAGCTGGATCTACTCCATCCATTTCACCGACAATCGCAATGGCATAGCCGTTGGACTGCGCGAACAAAGACCTGCTACACTATTTCTAAAAACTAAAGATGGCGGCAAGAACTGGCAAAATATTCGAGAAAAAGTACCTGCTTCTTTCTATGAACCTATTTCTTTTCTTGATGATCAGAAAGGCTATGTAGCGGGATTAAATAAAATTGTATATACCGAGAATGCTGGAGCAAGTTGGGAAAAATTATACGATGATACTACTTCAAACTCCACGTGCCGCGAAGCCATTCGCGGACTAACGATGGTAACTTCAAATATAGGATGGGCTGTGGGACATTGTGGTTTGGTATTACATACCGATGACGGAAAAAATTGGAAAAAACAGAAAAAATTTACCGAGAATCGTCTACGTAGTGTCCGCTTCATCAATCAGTCAGAGGGTTATATCGTTGGCGATAGCAACAAACAACCCGGTGTTCTCTTCCGTACCCGTGACGGTGGGAAGACATGGCAAACTGCAATGAAAAAAGCTCCCGATTTGCACCGCATTACCCTCACCAACTATAGAATTTGGCTGGTCGGTGATGAAGGAACCATCCTATCAAAACCAAAGTGAGGTTATCGGTAGACGGTAAGCTGGTATGCTCTAGTCACAATTATTGCTGTGGCTTTACAAGCTCATAAGTAAACTCATCAGTAAAAGTTCGTCCAAACATATCAGTCACACGAATCTGAATAGTCTGTTTCCCGAGCGGCAAATGTGTGGGTAAAAACATCGTCCATAGATGTGTCGATTCCGATGGATTGATCGGACGTTTACCCTCAAGGACTTTCTCTGCCATATCCCACTTGGCCATCACTGTTGTCAAATGTGGATCTGCTTGCTCAACACGCCTCATAGATCGCCAATCGTCAAGTCCATTATAACGATATTCAACTTCGGTTAACTTGCTGCCTAGGAAATAGTTTACGTACAGCTGAGCACTGATACCTGAGGCTTTCGCCACCACCTCAGGTCCCCACATACTCATCTTATAATCAGCAGATTTATTCGCGGCTTTATAATCGATAGTAAAAGAATTGCCATCCACATTTAACGTTGCGTAACCATTGGGCGTACCATCGCGCATGGTGGCTGGCGGAATACCACGATTATCCGGAACGCCCGTCCACCATGACCCTGATGTAGTACCTGCATTATAGTGAATATGTGGTTTCAAACGATCCCAACCCTGGCTCTCATCAAAAAACCGAAACTGCTGCTCGTGCGTATGAGCTGATATCGAAAGCGTGTGGGGATACTTATCAAGTATATTAAACAGCCTTTTGCGATCCTCCTCGGGAAATGAACCAAAAATGGGAATATGAAATGCCACCACGATCAACTTATCTCTAGAAACGTACTTCAAATCATTTTTAAGGAACTTAATTTGCTTATCGGTAAAACCTCCTCGATACCCACTACCGCCATCTTTTCGGGGATAAATAATATCATCCAGGATAATAAAATGGGCGTTTCCTTTATTGAACGAGTAGGTTGCAGGCCCAAAGGTAGCTTCAAACGTCTCATCAGCCGTACTGTCACTCTCAGCTTCCATGTTCATATCGTTGTTGCCGTAAACATGGAACCAAGGTATTCCAATTTTTGCAACCGATTTACTGTAGTTACTAAACCAATCCAGCCGCTCATCCACCATATCACCAAGTGTAATACCAAATGCATACTCGGTGGCATTGTGTAACTCCGAGACAATATCACGATCAAAGTAACCAAGCTCTTTCTTTTGCTCCGGCTGTGGATCACCAAAAATTAAGGCTTTAAATCTCTTTCCAAATGTCGTCTTCAAAAGGGGGAAATTTATTGCTTCAGGTAGCTTGCCGGTAGGCTCAACGCCTTGATATTTGAGATCTGGCGACCCCTTAGGTTTGTGTAAATAATAAAACTTCGGATGATTTTGCTCGTCAGTAGGAACTTGATATCCCGCCGGTTTAATAACAAATACCTTGCCCTCGTTTTTATTGATCTTAATAGAGTATTTCCCCAACTCATCAGTAGTAACAACCTGTCGGCCATTAGAGACCGGCACATCGGGAATCCCCTCTTCCCCGGCATCTAGTACTCCATTATTATTCTGATCCAGAAATACCGTACCACTAGCTGTCTCCTGAGCCTGCAACGAAAAAAATCCCACACACAAAATACAAACCGTAATCCCCAGAAATCTTTGTAACCACATAGTTAACTATTAATTGTTAAAAAGTAACAGCTAAACATATATAAAGCCGTGAAACGACTTTAAATAGAAATTTATGAATCAGAAACGTACCTTCGATATGCATATTAACATGCTTAAAAGACAGGTACTACCAACTCTCGTTGGTACAGACCGTGAGATACAATTCCAGAATCTATTAATTTCATCTTATATGCGCGTTATCCCTGCTATTGATTTGCTGAACGGTCAAGTTGTACGCCTGCACAAAGGCGACTATGACCAAGCCACCATCTATAATGATGATCCCATAGAAGAAGCCCGTAAATTCAAAGAGGCTGGTTTTAGCCACATCCATGTAGTTGATTTGAATGGAGCCAAGGAGGGAAAGTTCGTGAACCTGAAGCATATCAAGCAGATTATTCAAGAACTCGATCTGTCGGTACAGACCGGGGGCGGCATCCGCAGTTATGAAGAGGCTTCCAAGCTGCTGGATCAGGATATTACAAACATCATCTGTAGCTCCATGGCCGTAAAAAACCAAGAGGAATGGTTGCAGGTACTCGACAACTATGGCGTTCGCGCTATACTCGGGATGGACCTTAAAGATGGCAAAGTGGCTTACGGCGGCTGGCTGGAAACTCTGGATCAAACGCTGGAGGATTTTCTTGAGCCTATGATCGAGCGCGGTCTCTCAACCGTCCTATGCACTGATATTTCCAAAGACGGCACGCTCGAAGGGCCCAATCTACAGTTATATCGAGATTTATCTGAGCAGTTTGCAAACCTCAATTTTATTGCCTCGGGCGGGGTCTCCAGTGCCAGCGATTTGGAAACACTATCCCATCAAAATATGTACGGCGTTGTGGTAGGACGTGCCTATTACGAAGACAGAATTTCACTTAAGGAGATGCTTCAGTACCACATCCCCTGACCTCTTATCGCCCAAAGTCGTCCTGCACGCGCACGATGTCGTCCTCATCGGATGGATTATCGGGATCGGTGTGCTGCCATATTTCCGCTAAAATGCCCCAGTCATCAAGTCCCACTAACCGGTGACGTTCGCCCTGCTTTAGCTTGACCGTTTCACCGGTATTAAACGTTTCTACTGGCCCTTGTTCATCAGTGTCGCTCGTCATTATGCCTACGGGTCCTTCGAGCACTTTCCAGATTTCGGCACGGCGATGGTGATACTGCCAGGAAAGGCGTTTTTCAGGCTGTACCAACAAGACTTTGGGACTCAATTTTCCCGAAATGCTCAGATCATCCACCGAGGAATCGAAGAATTTCTTGGCGAATTCCGGAGCTTGCTCCTCATCAATCACAAAATAACCGCCCCATGGACGTTCCTGATCTTCATCTGTAATTGTGAATCCCCATTGTTTGATTTGTTGCTCAGTCTGCTGGAAAAGCTGTTTCTTGGCTGTATCAATACTCATGTAACGATCCCTTTAAAATTTCCGATGTGTTTTAAAGGCATAAGTTACAAATTATCGTGGACTCACATAACTACCACAGAATATTATTTTGGACGTCGCCCTTGCAAATATAGCTGCCCGCCATCACTGATAAATCCTTCATCTCCTGTATCATAAAATCCTCGTTGGGTGGCCGTAGGGGACTTAAGCCAAATAGGTTGTGGATTATCCGGCGTGCCTTCACATCGTATCTCAAACTCTTTCGGTGGGTCCCCATAACAACGTGACGCTCCTTCTGGAATTGACGCCGCTGTTGAAAGCCGTTGGCAACTAATCAGTCCACCAGCCTCGGTCTGTCCGTACCCTTGATAAAGTGTATCCGCATGATTTGAAAGCGACTTGTAATCCTCATCCCGGATAGGAGTTCCACCATAGACAATATTGGGCACAAACCAATCCTCATACCCAAACAGTGATCGCAAAACGGCCGGCACAGTGAGCAAATAATCAGGCTGAATATTCTTTATTGCTTTGACCCATCGCTTGTCCTCTCCCTTTTTTGTTGGGATAAATATGTAGTCCACGTTCAAATTCTCAGCCATCAACGTCCAGCTGAGCCCCGCTACATGCCAAGGCTTCGCCATCATCAGCAAGCTATCGCCTTCTGAAATTTCGAATTCTCGGGCTGTAATTTGGGCATTTTTTATCAAGCGGTTATAACTATTCCAAATACATTTGGGAGGTCCGGTAGTAGCGCTGGTAAAAAGGCCGATCTGCCGAGAGGATTCTGCTTCTTTAGGTAATGGTGTAACTTGGCAGGCTGACGGTTCATGCTGTGATAAAAGCAAATGTTTGTCAGACCGAATAATTTCACTAACCCAGGGTCTGATATCACCATTAAAACGCAATATTCGATAGTTCATAGACCGCAACAAATAAAAAAGGCCGCGGATAGACCCGCAGCCTTTTGGACAATATTATTTGTTGTTAATCTTCTCGTATGCAGTCAATCTTAACTTCTTTCTGACATGGATCAACTGCTGTTGCACCACATTTCGGACATTCTGATTTTTTAGCCATGGTACTAGTGCTTTGGAAGTTAACCTTCATTCAACTATACAAATGCTGGAAGTAATATGATTCCGTATTCGAAAATTTAAAACCAATCTAAGTTAATGTATCGCCGAATGTATTAAATCAGTTGTGCCTACAGAAAAATTAATAGCAGGATTACTAATCCCTTACCTTTAGATTTTCTATATTTGCCTGTTTACTAAGATCAATGGGAAATTAAGTTATGCTATGATTGCAAAGCGCATCATCCCGTGTTTAGACATCAAAGACGGACGAACAGTAAAGGGCGTTAATTTCGAGGGACTCCGGGATGCCGGAGATCCCGTGGAACTGGCGCGCCGCTACAGCGAAGAAGGTGCCGATGAACTTGTTTTCCTGGACATTACCGCTACCAAAGAAAAACGAAAAACATTAATCGATCTGGTCGAAAAGATTGCCCTGAAAATCGATATCCCTTTCACTGTAGGCGGCGGAATCGGCAGCACCGATGAGATTGCAGATCTGCTGCATGCCGGGGCTGATAAAGTCTCGCTGAACAGCGCTATCGTTCGAAACCCCGATCTTATTAACAAGGCAGCCCAACAATTTGGATCGCAGTGTATCGTGGCCGCCGTGGATGCCAAACGAACCGGCGGCCAGTGGACGGTCTTTATTTCAGGGGGCTCCCAAAAAACTGGTAAAGATGCCCTACAGTGGATTAAAGAGGTGGAAAAACGGGGGGCAGGTGAAATTTTATTGACCAGTATGGATCAGGACGGTACGAAGGAAGGCTTCGATATTGAACTGCTGCAAAAAGTAAATGAATTTCTGACGATCCCCGTTATTGCCAGCGGCGGTGCCGGCACCAAGCAACATTGCATTGATGCTATCAAAAAAGGAGGAGCTGATGCGGTGTTGGCTGCCAGCATCTTTCACTTTGGTGAGATAGCAATCAGCGAGCTAAAAGAGGAATTGGAAAAAGCAGAAATAAACGTCCGAAAAACGATGTAATATTGCGTATTCCGCAGTGCCTAATCCTGATATCAACTGAGACTACGCAATCCGAAATACACAGTATAAATATGATATAAGCACACAATTATGATTGACATTGATACGCTCGATTTTGAAAAAGGCGACGGACTTATCCCCGCCATCATTCAGGATGCTGACAACTTTCAGATTCTGATGCTCGGCTATATGAACAGAGAAGCCCTGGAAACAACGCTGGAAGAAGAGCGCGTTACCTTTTACAGCCGCAGCAAGGAACGCCTTTGGACCAAGGGCGAAACATCCGGCAATTACCTGGATCTAGTGGATATGCAAGAAGATTGTGATAATGACACGTTGCTAATCTTAGCTAATCCAAATGGACCTACCTGTCATACGGGAGAAAAATCCTGTTTCCATAAGAAAACATTTAAGCCGAAAAATAAGCTCGATTTTCTGAATGAGCTTGAAGAACTGATCATTAGCCGCAAAAAAGAACGTCCCAAGGATTCCTACACTACCTATCTGTTTAATAAAGGATTGGATAAAATTACCCAAAAGGTGGGTGAAGAAGCGGTGGAAACCGTCATTGAATCTAAAAATAAAAACAAGAAAAAGTTCATCGGTGAAGTTGCCGATCTTATTTTTCACCTGATGGTACTTCTCGTCGAAAAAGGCGTGTCTCTGAAAAAAATTATCAAGCGACTGAGAAAGCGTCATCAAAAAGGGAATCACAAGCATTTGAAATAATTACAGTTGCCAGGAATTAGGCATTACCTTTCCAAATACAAAATAAATTACTCCTTCTGCACTCAAATCTATGTAAAAAGGCCTCACATCTGACTATTGGGAGGATACGTGGGCAGAGAAAACATTCTGCCCTTTTACTATTGCCTTCTCACTTTTCATTTCCGAACGGCCATCTTATACAGCCAGATGCAGAAAAATACGGCTGCAAGCGCGCCCAGCCAATCAGCATAAGGCGCAAACGACGCTGGTACCAAGCGCAGCGCATCCGTACTTTCTTGAATCGCAAACGGAATAGCCAGTACAATACCAATGAGTGCTTCTCCAGTAATCAATCCCGATGAAAAGAGCAGCCCTTTTTGTTCGGCTTTAGTCTTGGCTTCTTCGACATCGCCACCCTCCTCTCGAGCGCGTTTGGCCACCGCACGTCCGGCATACCAAGCAATCATCCCACCAATAAAAATGGGTACCGTCAGCTCCAGCGGCAAGTAAATACCTACGGCCACAGCCAGTACAGGCGTGCGAAATTCAAAATCTTTTGCTTCTAATACCTTATCCAATATGATGATAGCTACTGCAATAACAGCACCAATCCAGATCATATTCCATTCTAAATTACGGGCAAACACCCCCTCGGCCACCGACTGCATCAGCGTGGCCTGTGGTGCGCTCAGCATCTCTTCGGTACTCATGCCCTCGCGTGGCAATACTCCGCCCAACCCATAGGCATTAAAGAGCAGGCTCAGTATGGGTGCAATCACCAGTGCCGCTGATACAACACCTACAATTTGCATAATCTGCTGCTTATAGGGCGTAGCACCTACAAGCTGACCGGCCTTCAAATCCTGCATGTTATCACCCGCAATCGCTGCAGCACAGGCCACCATCGCCCCTACCACAATAGCGGCCGCCGCAGCGGCTTTAGCCTGTCCCGTATCCACGGCAAACTCCAGCTGCGTGCCCAGCATGGCTAACAAGATCAAAGAAGTGGCTAATATCGTTGCTATGGTTACTCCCGAAATGGGATTATTCGACGATCCGACAAGTCCTGCCATATAGCCGGCCACGGATGAAAACAGGAAACCAGCCACCAACGAGAATAGCACTCCAACGCCCATAGTGGACCAGTATAGCCCACTACTAACCGGTAGATGAGTGGTATCAATAACCTGTGTGAATACGACAAATATGGGGATAGCCAGTCCAATAACACCCCAAAGCACATAATTGATAGGCATATCCCGCTCAGTTCGGGGTACATCTATCGATTTCCCGGATCGGGCTTTCTTGACAGCTTCCCAGGATGACATGATACCATCTTTGAGTGGTTTGGCCAGCGAGATCAGCGCCCAGACGCCGCCTACAACCATAGCGCCGACACCCATATAGCGAATTTTCTGACTCCAGATTTCAAGCGCGGCATCGTAGCCACTCATATCTCCAATGACCTCGGATACATCTGCGGGATTGGCAAATGCCATGTAGAGGGGAATCCCAAACAGCCACGAAATAAGCCCACCGGCAAAAACAAGTATAGCAATGTTTAATCCCACAATATAGCCGACACCGAGCAGTGCCACCGATAGCTCCGTGCCCATACCAAAAATTGATCCTCCAACCGTAGCTGAACCACTGACCGACCCCGAAAAAAGTTTTAGTCCGGTTTGTCCGAGCTTATACAGGGCTCCTGCCAGCGCTGCCCAGGCAATTTGGATAATCCCTTTTCCGCCTTCGGTGCCCGCCTTGAGCACTTCGCCCGTGGCGACCCCTTCTGGAAACTTCAATCCCTTTTCAATAATCAACGCACGCCGTAGCGGGATGGTAAACAGCACTCCCAGCACGCCCCCGAACATGGCGATAGCCATGGTATCCAAGAAGGGGAAATCAGCCCAGTAGCGGAGTAAGATCAGTGCTGGCAGCGTAAAGATAACACCTGCGGCCAACGATTCTCCCGCCGAAGCGGCCGTCTGCACAATGTTATTTTCCAGGATATTAGACTCTTTGAAAAGCCGCAATATTGCCATCGAAATTACAGCGGCTGGGATGGAGGCAGAGACGGTCATCCCTACTTTTAAGCCCAAGTAGGCATTGGCACCGGCCAGGATGGCGGAAAGCAAAATTCCCAAAATGACCGCCTTGAACGTTATTTGTGGATAGTTGTCTTCAGCTCGAACATAAGGTACAAAGTCTTTTGTCTGATCACTCACCGTTGGTATCCCTTTGATTTAGATTGATGTGTCCAAATTAACAGAACTTATATAGAAAACAAGTCGTGAATTCTCCCTCCACAATTCTTTGTGAACCATTGGTGTTTTCGTACTTTTGAGCCCGAAATAAGTACAATGCAAAATACTGGTTTATGAAAATTACGATCGACCATCTCAATGACATGCACATGGAAGCCCAAAACGAGGAAGGGGGATTGATCCGCATGGACGGCTCCACAGAAATTGGTGGACTTGAAGGCGGCTTTAGCCCTATGCAACTTCTGCTGGCCGGCGTTGGTGGATGCAGCGCCATCGACATCATCGGCATACTCAAAAAGCAGCGCCAAGATCTCCAGGATCTCAAAGTGGAAGTTGACGGCGATCGCCAATCCAAAGAGGAGTATTCCGAATTCACGAATATCCATATCAAATACACCTTTACGGGCGATCTTGATCCCTCAAAGGTAGAACGCGCTATCAACCTTTCGCTGGACAAGTATTGCTCTGTATCCAAGACACTGGAAAAAACATCCGACATCACCCATAGTTACGAAATCCATAACAATTAACACCGTGAGCAACCAAAAGCCCGAGACCCAAGCTATACGTAATCAGACCAACCGCACCGAGCAACGCGAGCACTCGACGCCGCTGTTTATGACGTCGAGCTTTGTCTTCGACTCGGCCGAACATGCCCGTGCCCTGTTCGCCGACGAGCAGGAAGGCAATGTGTACAGCCGGTACTCCAATCCCAATACCGATGAGTTTGCGTCCAAAATGTGTGAGCTCGAAGGAGCTGAGGCAGGTATTGCTACCGCATCCGGAATGTCGGCCATTTTTTCAAGCCTGGCAGGTCTGTTGGAGCAAGGTGACCATGTACTGGCATGTCGTTCCCTGTTTGGTTCATCCCACCAAATCCTGAACTGCATTCTGCCCAAGTGGGGCATCGACTTTTCCTATGGGGATATCGACCAGCCCGAGAAGTGGGAGTCGCTTATCAACGACAATACGCGCGTGCTGTTTGTGGAGACGCCCTCCAACCCCGGTCTCGACTTGATCGATTTAGAATGGGCCGGCAAGCTGGCAGAGGCACATGATCTTATCCTGATTGTCGATAACTGCTTTGCCACGCCCTACCTGCAAAATCCCATGGAATACGGGGCCGACCTGGTGCTACATTCAGCCACCAAGTTTATCGACGGGCAGGGACGCGGTATTGGCGGCGTAATCGTTGGCAAGCAGCGCTATATCGAAGAAATTAGCTTTTTTACACGTCATTCCGGTCCGGCGATGTCGCCCTTTAACGCCTGGATGTTCTCCAAGAGCCTTGAAACACTGCCGGCACGTATGGATCGCCACTGTAACAATGCCCTTGAACTGGCTGAATTCCTCGAGGATCACCCTGCTGTCGACTGGGTTAAGTATCCGCACCTGGAAAGTCACCCGCAGTATGAATTGGCTAAAAAGCAGATGAAACAGGGCGGCGGTGTGGTATCTTTTCAGATCAACGGCGGGAATAAGGCCGCAATGCAATTCCTGGACAACCTGAATACCCTTTCGTTGTCGGCCAATCTGGGTGATTCGCGCACCATCGCCACGCATCCCGCTTCGACTACGCATTCGAGCCTGACCGAGGAAGAGCGCAACGCCGTAAATATCACCCAGGGCATGATGCGCATTGCTGTAGGACTGGAAGCCGCTGAAGATATCATCGCAGATGTCGACCAAGCGCTGGGATAATCGAACAAACTTGCTGTGAGAAGTATCCACGCTTCTCACAGCAATTAGGAGTCAATCATCTTTACTGATCTGTCACGCAGCCCTCGGATGCTGACGAAACCAGCTGTGCGTACTTATAGAGAGATCCACTAGTCACGGATAGCGGCGGTGCCTCCCAGTTTTTTCGACGCTTTTCCAGCTCTTCGTCTGACAGGTGTACATCAATTTCATGCGTATCGGCATCGATGGTGATGGTATCGCCGTCCTCAATCAGGGCGATCGTACCGCCCACCTGGGCCTCGGGCGTCACATGACCAATAACAAAGCCGTGACTGCCGCCTGAAAAACGGCCGTCGGTGATCAGAGCTACATCTTTGCCAAGTCCAGCACCCATGATGGCCGCTGTGATGGAAAGCATCTCCCGCATTCCGGGTCCGCCTTTAGGTCCTTCGTATCGAATAACAACTACATCACCTTTCTGCACTTCGCCACTTTCGATGCCTTTCAGGCTTTCCTCCTCGGAATCATACACGCGTGCCGTACCCGTAAAGCGTGTCCCCTCTTTACCGGTGATTTTGGCCACCGCCCCTTCCGAGGCCAAGTTTCCATATAAAATTTGCAGGTGCCCGGTTTCTTTAATGGGATTATCGACCGGTGCAATAATGTTTTGCTCTTCAAACAGCCCGGGTACGTCGGCCACATTTTCCTCAAGCGTGTTCCCGGTAACGGTCAGGCAATCGCCGTGCAAGAAGCCTTCTTTAAGCAACATCTTCTGCACCGCCGGCACGCCACCCACGTTATATAAATCCTCCATTACATATTTTCCACTGGGTTTCAGATCTGCCAGGTAGGGCGTTCGATTGCTTATCTCCTGGAACTCATCAATGGTAAACGGCACTTCGGCCGCCCGGGCAATTGCCAGCAGGTGCATTACAGCATTCGTAGAACCGCCCAGTGCTACAGTAATTGTCACCGCATTTTCGAGGGCTTTTCGCGTGATGATGTCTCTGGGTTTGATATCTTCTTCCAGCAGACGCAAAATCGCTTTTCCCGCACGTTGACACTCTTCAACTTTCTTGTCATGCGTCGCCGGGATCGATGAACTGAACGGCAAACTCATCCCCATGGTCTCGATGGCCGAAGCCATGGTATTGGCCGTGTACATCCCGCCACAGGCGCCCGCACCGGGACACGCATGACGAAGCACTTCATTCATTTCGCCTTTGCTAATCTCATCCGACAAATATTGGCCATAAGATTCAAACGCCGAAACCACATCCAGGTCCTGCCCATTGAGCTTCCCCGGACGTATCGTACCACCGTAAACCATAATCGAGGGGCGATTGAACCGGGCCATGGCCATTACGGAGCCGGGCATATTTTTGTCACATCCCACGATCGAGATATTAGCGTCGTACCACTGGGCGCGGGTGACCGTTTCTATGGAATCGGCAATGACCTCCCGCGACTGTAACGAATACTTCATGCCCTGCGTACCCATCGAAATCCCATCACTGACACCAATGCTGTGAAACACAAAGCCAACCAGCCCTGAATTCCACACGCTCTCACGAACGTGCACAGCCAGATCATTGAGATGCATATTGCAGGGGTTGCCTTCCCAGCCAGTACTTGCTACACCTACCTGGGCTTTCTCCATATCTTCGTCTGTTAGTCCCGCCCCGTAGAGCATTGCTCTTGACCCTACCTGCGATTCCTGTTGTGTTAACCTGGAACTGTATTTATTGAGTTTGCCGGACATAAAAGGTGTTTTCTAAAATTATCGAGTATAAATTCTTTTCGTCCCGTCTCTTTTAAAAACGAAATCTACTGGCCTTAAAACCTAACAGAATCCTCAAAATATACAAGGAAAATTTACCGTCATTTGTGACTCGTAATTTATATTTGACATAGGAACGCCCTTTATCTATAATGAGAATTCTAATTGAAAGAAATAGCTGGATTTGATCACGCAAGCATCACAACATATCAATTCTTCTTTGGTGGCGGAGCTTTTCTCCGACCTCTCAGAGATCGATGGTATGTCTATATTGCTTGCAATTTCTCTTATCTCTCTTTTCATCACCTCCGCTATTTCTATCTCTCCTGTGGTAGATATAATTAGCCTTAACATTATTGCGGCTGTACTAAGCCTCCTAATTATTCTACCTATTCTAATTTCTGGCATTATTAACCTAATCCTAATTATTAGCTAACCATAACAGCCAGAGGTTAGAGCCCAAGTTTAGATTCACATTTCGACTTCCTCCTGACCTCTGGCGGGAAAACTATATCTGCTACGTCATGAAAAACGCAAAAGCCCACAAATTCGACGACGAGAAAAACCAACAACCAGCGCCGACAACTAAAAAACTCACTGGCGCCGGAATTCTCATCAATACGCTGCAAGATCTCGACGTGGATACTATCTTCGGCTATCCGGGAGGAGCGGTATTGCCACTGTATGATGAGCTTTACGACAAGCACGATATTAACCACGTGCTGATTAAACATGAGCAGGCAGGCACGCATGCTGCGGATGGATATGCCCGCGCAACCGGCAAGCCTGGTGTGGTTGTGGTGACCTCAGGTCCCGGTGGAACGAACACGGTGACTGGCATTGCTACTGCCGCAATGGACTCTATTCCACTGGTTGTTTTTACGGGACAGGTTCCAACTGATATGATTGGCAATGATGCATTCCAGGAAGCGGACATTGTGGGTATTACGCGTCCCATTACCAAGCACAACTACCTTGTCAAGGATGTAGAAGAGTTGGAGCAGGTCACGCGCGAAGCTTTTCACGTAGCCACCAGTGGACGCCCAGGCCCCGTGCTGGTCGACCTTCCCAAGGATATGTTGAAAAGTGAGGGACATTACAGCGGGCTCCACAAGGTTTCGATTCCCAGCTACAACCCTACGAAAGAAGGCCATTCCACCCAGATCAAAAAGGCGTCGAAGATGCTTAGTGAGGCCGAAAAACCATTGATTTATGCCGGTGGCGGCGTTGTATTGGGAGAGGCTTGGGACGAGCTTACCGCCATGGCCGAGCGACATAACATTCCTGTTACCACTACCCTGATGGGACTCGGAGGTTTCCCCGAAAGCAAACCACAATCGCTGGGAATGTTGGGAATGCACGGCACTTATTATGCCAACATGGCTACCACCGAATGCGACGTGCTGCTGGCTGTAGGTGCCCGTTTTGATGACCGGGTAACCGGCAATCTTGAAGGATTTTCGCCACACTCAAAGAAAATTCACATCGATATTGATCCGACGAATATCGGCAAAAATGTAGAAGTGGAGATCCCAATCGTTGGGGATGTAAAACAGGTGCTGCCGGAAATCGACAAGCAGGTTGAAACGCCTGAGACAAATGACTGGTGGCAGACTATTGAGAACTGGAAAGAAGAACATCCGCTGAAAGTGCCGAAATCTGAAGACACCATTAAACCGCAACATATGGTGGAAGCGATATCTGAGGTCACGAATGGAGAAGCTATTGTAGTCACTGATGTCGGCCAGCACCAAATGTGGGCCGCCCAGCACTACACCTTTAATCATCCGCGATCGTTTCTGTCATCCGGCGGACTTGGCACCATGGGATACGGATTTCCTGCGGCCATGGGTGCCGCTTTCGGCTGCCCCGATCGACCAGTAGTGTGCATTACCGGCGACGGTGGTTTTCAGATGACAGCTTATGAACTGGCTACAGCAGTCGAGTACGAAGTACCGCTGAAGATCGCCATTATGAACAACGAGTGCCTGGGCATGGTTAGACAGTGGCAGGAGCTGTTTTATGATGAACGATACAGCCATTCTATCCTCAAAAAAAGTAATCCGGATTTTGTGAAGCTGGCCGAAAGCTATGGTGCAGCCGCTTTCCGTGCGACCAATGGTAAAGAGATGAATGAGGTCCTCAACAGGGCCATGGCAATCAACGACCGGCCAGTCGTTATGGATTTCCGTGTTGAAGCCATGGAAAACTGCTATCCGATGGTTCCCGCTGGAGCTGCACTGAATGAAATGGTATTGGAGGACGAATAATGAGTACACAGAATGGCACGCAGACAAAATCAGACAAGCATACCCTTTCAGTTGTCGTAAAGTACAACCTTAATGCACTGTCCCGTATCATCGGGATTTTCAGCAGCAAAGGGTTCGAGATCGATAGCATTAGCTTCGGCTCCGGCAAAGAATCTGGACAGGCGCGCATCACCATTACCACACATGGCGATGAGCAGATCATCGAGCAAATCACCAAACAGCTACACAAAATTATCGATGTGGTGACGGTTACCGATCTCACCTACGATAGTTTTGTAGAGCGCGAGCTGGCGCTGGTTAAGGTAAAAGCCGACAGCGCCGCCCGGTCGGAGATCATGCAGATCACCCAGGTGTTTCGGGCTAAAGTAATCGATATCAGTCCCGACCGGCTGGCTATCGAGATTACCGGTAATGCGGACAAGATCAATGCTTTTATCGGCATGGTTCGTCCCTTTGGCATCATCGAATTGGCCCGGACCGGAAGCGTAGCCCTCAAACGAGAATTCGAAGGTGATGTATAATGAAATCTTTTACTACAGAGGAACGCAGATAAATCGCAGAGTTACCCAGAGTTTGTTGTGTTCTTCGATAAAACCAAATTAAACACCTAAAAACGCTATTAAATCAATCCAACATGGAAGCTAAAACCTATTACAACAACGACGCAGATCTGAAATTTCTAAACGATAAAACAGTAGCCATTCTCGGTTACGGCAGCCAGGGCCATGCTCACGCACTGAATCTGAAAGACAGTGGCGTGAATGTAGTCGTGGGGTTACGGGACGGCAGTTCTTCACGAGCCGAGGCCGAAAATGAGGGACTTGAAGTACTCTCTCCGGCCACTGCTGCTAAACGGGGTGATATTGTAATGGTGTTGATCCCAGACCAGTACCAGGCCGATGTCTACGAAAATGCGATCGAGCCAAACCTGGAGGAAGGAAACATGTTGGCCTTTGCCCACGGATTCAATATCCATTTTGATCAAATTCAGCCACCAAGCAATGTGGACGTGTTCATGATTGCCCCCAAAAGTCCGGGTCACCTTGTTCGACGTGTGTATAAAAAGGGATCCGGGGTGCCATGCCTGGTCGCAGTAGATCAGGAATACACCGGCACTGCCAAAAACACCGCCCTGGCCTACGCTAAAGCAATTGGTGGCACGCGTGCGGGAGTGATCGAAACCACGTTTAAAGAGGAAACTGAAACCGACCTTTTTGGAGAACAAGCCATCCTGTGCGGCGGGGTTTCTGAGATGGTCAAACAGGGATTTGAAGTACTTACCGAGGCTGGATATCAACCTGAAATTGCTTACTTCGAATGCCTCCACGAACTCAAGCTAATTGTGGACCTTATGTACGAAGGCGGCATTGAGCGGATGTACTACTCCGTCAGCGATACAGCCGAATACGGTGGGCTGACACGCGGTGCTGAAGTCATCGACGAAGTTAACAAGGAACGTATGAAAGACGTGCTTAAACGCGTGCAAAACGGTTCTTTTGCCGATGAATGGATCAAAGAGAACAATGAGGGCATTCCAAACCTCAAGAAGTTGCGTAGTGAACTGGGCGACCACCAGATCGAAAAAGTAGGCAAACAGCTGCGCTCCATGATGGAAGGAATCTTGGAAGAAGAGGAAGAAGTAGAAGAGGCTGCAGAATAATGGATCAGAATATCCACATATTTGATACTACCCTTCGCGACGGGACGCAGGGCGAAAAGGTCGCCTTTTCCGCCCAGGATAAACTGCGGATTGCTCAGCGACTCGACCGCTTTGGTATCGACTATATCGAAGGCGGCTGGCCGGGCTCAAACCCCAAAGATATGCAGTTTTTTGAGCTGGCCCGTGACCACAACTTCAACCATGCGAAGGTCGTGGCATTCGGAAGTACCTGTCGCGCCGAAACCGATCCCTTTGATGACAGCAACATCCAAATGCTGATCGAAGCGGGTACCCCCGCGGTATCACTCTTTGGGAAAAGCTGGCTTCTTCACGTAGAAGAAGCGCTGCAAACGACGGCCGAAGAAAATCTTCAAATGATTTATAAGTCAGTTACTCATCTTAAGGAGCATGACAAGGAAGTCATTTATGATGCCGAACATTTTTTCGATGGTTATAAAGACAATACCAATTACGCGATAGAGACCATCAAGGCTGCTGAAACGGCCGGTGCCAACACAATTGTGCTCTGCGATACCAATGGCGGCACCCTGCCCTCGGAAATCTCGAAAATCGTGCGCGAAGTTAACAAGCATATCGATATCACGCTTGGCATTCATGCTCATAACGACTGTGAGCTTGGCGTAGCCAATTCGCTTGCGGCCATCAACGCCGGATGCAGTCACGTACAGGGCACCGTCAACGGCTACGGCGAACGCTGTGGCAATGCAAATCTCTGTTCAGTGATACCTAACTTGCAGTTAAAGCAACAGTATGATTGCATACCGCAAGAAAAGTTGAAGTCCCTCTCCTCTCTTTCGCACTTCGTAAGCGAAGTTGCGAACCTCAAGCCGGATGATCGCCAGGCTTTTGTAGGGCAGAGCGCTTTTGCCCACAAAGGTGGCATCCATGTAAGCGCCGTGATGAAGAATGCCGATACCTACGAACACATTGATCCCGAAGAGGTCGGCAATCGTCGTCGCGTGCTGGTTTCCGATCTCTCAGGAAAGAGTAACATACGGTATAAATCTAAACAATTGGGTATTGAGCTGGATGAAGAAAGTGAGGAAATACCAGCAATTGTTGACAAGCTCAAACACCTTGAAAATGACGGCTACCAGTTTGAGACCGCAGAAGCGTCGTTTGAGCTCTTGGTCCAAAAGATGAAAAATCAGTGGCAGGATTTCTTCACGCTGGAAGGATTCCGCATCATCGTAGAAAAAAATGTCTCCGGGGATTCACGAACGGAGGCAACCATCCGTCTGACTGTTAATGGACAGATGGAACACTGTGCAGCGGAAGGAAGCGGCCCGGTTCATGCGCTTGATAAAGCCCTTCGCAAGGCCGTTCACCGCTTTTATCCCGATATCGCCAAGATGCACCTTCAGGATTACAAAGTGCGTGTTTTGAATCAGAAAGAAGGGACCGACGCACAGGTCCGAGTGCTTATCGATTCAGCAAAAGAAGAAGAATCCTGGACCACAGTGGGCGTCTCCCGCAACATCATCGACGCCAGCTGGGAAGCACTTTCAGACAGTTTCAACTACTATTTAGCCAATCAACATCAAAATATTCACAACAAAAAAGCTATCTAATACCATGCTATACCTACTCATATCTCTGCTTCTAGGCAGTCTTTTGACTGCAATCAAACTCAACAATGAACTGTACGACCACCGAAAAATCATTGTACAAACATTGACAAAAAATCCACCAGGTCATAATCATGGATAACCACATTCAAATTTTTGACACCACGCTCCGCGATGGCGAACAATCTCCCGGATTCAGCATGAATCAGGATGAAAAGCTGCGACTGGCACTCCAGCTTGAACGCTTGCAGGTTGATGTCATCGAAGCCGGCTTCCCGATTGCCTCGGACGGCGACTTTAACACGGTACGTGCCATCAGCAAGAACATCCAAAACAGTACGGTGGCGGCCTTGTGCCGTACCAGACAAAAAGATATCGACCGGGCCGCAGCCTCCCTGAGACCAGCTGCGAACCCACGCATTCACACCTTTATTGCCACCTCTGACATTCATATGGAGCACAAGCTGAAAAAGAATCGCGACGAAGTACTGGAAGACGCGGTGCAGGCAGTGGAGCATGCCACACAATTTTGCGACGAAGTGGAGTTTTCAGCTGAAGATGCTTCCCGAAGCGATCCCCGATTTTTATATCAGATATTTGAAGCCGTCATTAACGCGGGGGCTCAAATTATTAACGTCCCCGATACGGTAGGCTACGCCATGCCCTGGGAGTTTGGCCAACTTATCAAGAATATCCGCGAAAATGTCCCCAATATAGATCGTGCAACGCTGAGCGTCCATTGCCATGACGACTTAGGCGTTGGGGTAGCCAACTCATTAATGGCCATTCGCAACGGAGCCGAACAAGTAGAATGCACCATCAACGGTATTGGCGAACGGGCCGGTAATGCCTCTCTTGAAGAAATCGTGATGTCTATTGCAACACGAGACAACAATCGAGAAACCGGCATTGTAACTGAACAGCTAGTGCCTTCGAGTAAATTATTGTCTGAAATTACGGGCCACGATGTGCAACCCAATAAAGCAATTGTGGGCGATAATGCCTTTGCTCATGAAGCGGGCATCCATCAGCACGGTGTGCTAAACAACCCGATGACCTACGAAATAATGACGCCCAAATCGGTTGGGCTGGAAGGCAATAAAATCGTCCTGGGTAAACACTCCGGACGCTTTGCCCTGAACCGAAAACTCGAAAAGATGGGCTACAACCTTGGCAAAGACGAATTGAATCAGATTTATATGAAATTTACCAAGGTGGCCGATGAGCAAAAACGGGTAAAAGAAAATGAGCTACTCAACCTCATCAGCCAAACATTACCACAGAAAAATTTGTCAGGAGACAGTGCCATGACGGGCTGATTTCTCCTTCGAACTCACATTATTAAATCATAAATCAATTAAACATACAGAACTATGGGAATGACTCTCACGGAAAAAATTATTGCAAACCACAGCGACAAATCCACCGTCGAGCCGGGCGAAAGCGTCTGGATTGATGTGGATGTGCTGATGACTCACGACGTCTGTGGGCCGCCCTCGATCTCTATTTTCAGGGATCAGTTTGGCGAAGATGCTCGTGTCTGGGATAAAGAAAAAGTCGTTATCATCCCTGATCACTACATTTTCACTGAGGATAAATACGCCAATCGCAATGTGGATATCCTGCGCGCTTTTGCCGCTGACCAGGATCTGCCCTATTTCTACGACGTTGGCTCAGAAGACTACAAAGGGGTCTGTCATATCGCCCTGCCCGAAGAGGGGTTCACGCGTCCCGGCGAAGTACTATTCGGCACCGACTCCCATACCTGCACCGCTGGCGCCTTTGGACAATTTGCTACGGGTATCGGCAACACCGACGCCGCCTTCATTATGGGTACCGGCCAGCTCTGGGTAAAAGTGCCCGAAACCATGCGCTTTCATTTTAACGGTACTTCCATGCCCCCCTACCTGATGGCGAAGGATATCATCCTGCAAATTATTGGTGACATCGGCGTCGACGGCGCTACCTATCGCACGATGGAGTTCGGCGGTCCGGGCATCAACTGCATGTCAATGGAAGACCGGATGACACTCACTAATATGGTGATCGAAGCCGGAGGCAAAAACGGCGTGGTAGAACCCGATGAAAAAACCGAAGCATACGTTAGAGAGCGCACCGACAAAGATTTTGAACCGGTCTATAGCGATCCCGATGCTAACTACCACAGCGAGTACCATTACAATCTTGAGGACATGGTACCCATGGTGGCTAAACCACACAGCCCGGATAACAAGGCAACGGTTATAGAACTCGAAGGTACCCAACTGGATCGCGCCTACATCGGCTCTTGTACCGGAGGCAAGCTCTCTGATTTTAAAGCAGCAGCCGAAATTATTGCGGGACACGACCTGAAAGTTGACACCTATATAGTACCGGCCACAACCGAAATTGCTGATGGGCTGGAGACCGAAACTTTCAACGGTGAGCCGCTGATCGATATTTTCAGAAAGGCCGGCTGTAAGATCGGTCAGGCATCCTGCGCGGCTTGCCTTGGCGGTCCGTCGGATACCTTTGGCCGGCTGAATAATGATGAAACATGCATCTCCACGACCAACCGGAATTATCCCGGTCGAATGGGTTCTAAAGAGTCTGAGGTCTATTTAGCTTCGCCCTACACCGTGGCCGCCTCAGCCATCACCGGCAAGATTACCGACCCACGAGTCTTCATTCACGAAACTATCATTTAACTCGATTAGAAGATAAAAACTATTACAATCATCCCCATTGCACCCTTCAAAGGGGGACACTTCTCTGGAAATATAATGAGTATCAGCTAAGGGGATTCAAATACACTCTAGCTTCAACTAAATAAATTCTAGCAATTACCAATTATGTCAGAACAGAACCAAACAATTAAAGGAAAGGCATTTGTGCTCGGTAAAAATATCGACACCGACCAGATTATTCCGGCTGAGCATCTAGTCTACAGTCTCGATGATCCCGAAGAGCGCAAATTTTATGGACGGCATGCGCTTTCGGGCGTACCGGATGAACAGTCAGGTCTGCCACAAGGGGGAATCCCGCTGGTCGAAGCGGACGAATTTGAAAGTGAGTTCAATATTATTGTGGGCGGTCCCAATTTCGGCTGCGGATCGTCGCGCGAACACGCCCCGGCCTCACTGGATATTGCCGGCGTGGAAGCGATTATCGCACCTACTTTTGCCCGTATTTTTTATCGCAACTCCGTGGACGGCGGTTTTGTTATTCCCTACGAAAGTCTGGAAAATTTGAGTAAAAAAGTCGAAACGGGTGATAAGCTTGAAATAGATCCGGCGAAGCAAACCGTTCGAAACATCAGCCAGGACGAAAGTTATGAAATTCGTCCACTGGGCAGTGTCTCGGATATCGTTAACGCCGGTGGAATCTTTGAATTTGCACGAAAAGAGGGGATGATCGATGTCGCAAGCTAAAGAAATTGTTGTGTTACCCGGAGATGGAATTGGTCCTGAAGTCACCAAAGAAGCCGTTAACGTTTTAGAGATCGTTTGCAAACGGCATGGGCACAAGCTGCGGATACGCTCCTTCCCTGTTGGCGGAGCCAGCATCGACCGTTATGGACGACCACTTACGGATGAAACGCTGGAGGCCTGCAAGGACAGCGAAGCTGTATTGTTGGGAGCAGTCGGCGGCAATAAGTGGAATGACCAGCCCAAGGACAAACGTCCCGAATCGGCGTTGTTGAACCTCCGCAAGGAACTAGATCTATACGCCAATCTGCGTCCCATTAAGACGTATAAATCTCTAATCCATGCCTCTCCCCTTAAACCAGAAATTATCGAAGGTGTGGATATCATGATCGTCCGCGAGCTTACCGGAGGGATCTACTTTGGACGTCCACGGCTGATCGAGCAGACCGAATCCGGCGAACGCGCCGTAGATACAAAGGAATACACGACCCCGGAAATAAAACGTGTTGCTCATACAGCTTTTGAAACGGCCACCGTACGCAACCGAAAAGTGACGTCGGTAGATAAAGCCAACGTGCTGGATTCATCCCGACTGTGGCGGCGCACTGTCGAGGAATCAGCCAAGCAGTGGCCGGAAATCAAACTGGAACATATGCTGGTTGATAACTGCGCGATGCAACTCGTTCGCAATCCCGGACAGTTCGACGTTATTCTTACCGGCAATATGTTTGGGGATATCCTGAGTGATGAGTCTTCGATGATTACCGGCTCGCTCGGCATGCTGCCATCGGCCAGTATCGGTGAGGAATACGCCATGTACGAACCTGTACACGGCTCAGCGCCCGACATTGCCGGTCAAGACAAAGCCAATCCATTGGCGGCCATTGCCTCAGTAGCACTCATGTGTCGCTACTCGCTGGATATGCCTGAAGCAGCGCAAGAGATCGAAGAAGCAATCGTAGCCACGCTGCATGATGGCTTCCGTACGGCGGATATTGCTTCTCATTTCACCAAAGAACATGAAGTAAGCACATCTGAGATGGGCAGCGCCATCCTAAAGCACCTCGATTCCGATCTGAAACCCGGAATTTTCTTGTAGAAAATTGTAGACTTCCCAAGTGTGCAAAACTTGGGAAGTCAAATAAAGCTTACCGCTCGATTGGTGCATCAATCAGGTTACCCCATTCAGTCCAGGAACCATCGTAGTTCTGAACATTAGGATACTCGAGCAGCTCATTCAGCACAAACCATGAGTGTGCCGACCGTTCGCCGATGCGGCAATAGGCAACGATATCCTTGTCGGGCGTAATGCCTTCTTCCTCATAAATCTTCTTGAGCTGATCTTTGCTCTTGAATGTACCATCCTCGTTGACCGCTTTTGACCATGGGATGTTCGAGGCTCCAGGAATATGTCCCGGGCGCTGCGACAACTCATTTACTCCCGGAGGTGCAAGTATCTCACCTCGGAACTCTTCAGGTGAGCGCACATCAACCAAGCCAAACTCCTTGTCTTCCAGACGTTTTTTGACATCCTCCCGAAAAGCACGGTACTCTTTATTCCCACTGGAAATTTTATAGTTGGTCTTATCATAATTTGGACGATCTTTAGTCAACTTGCGATTTTCGGCCGTCCACTTTTTACGTCCGCCATCCAGAATTTTGACTTTCTCATGACCGTAATATTTCAACAACCAGTAAGCCCAGGCGGCAAACCAGTTGTTGTTATCCCCATACAGAATGATGATGGTGTCATTACTAATCCCGGATTGACGAAGCAGTTGTTGGAAGTCATCTTTGGAGGCAATCGTCCGCCGAAGCTGATCCTGCAACTGTGTCTTCCAGTTCCATCCTACCGCACCGGGAATGTGCCCCGAGTCGTAAGATTCGGTATCAACGTCCACTTCCACAAAGCGGACTTCTTTGTCATTGAGATGATTGGCAGCCCAATCAGTTGTTACCAGTGTTTTAGTGCTAGTTAATACATCAGGCATAATGTTAACCTTTTGATTTTGGATTTGGATTAGAGTAAGAACAAGCCCCAAAACCAGTCGCAGGAGAGTAGGATCACAAATAGCAAAGCCCACCACCTGCAAAAGGCAGCGGGCTCAGAATCTTTAACAAGATAAAATCATGTTATAGAATCACACCCACTACCTTCTGCGGTTTTCATACAGCAACAGTACATACACTGCATAGCCATACACATTGAACAGAAGTTGTAGATGTAATTAAATCCTCTCATAAAAATGTTATTACTTTCGCCTGATTAACAATAAAACTTGTAGCGGGGTAAGTCAACAACTACAGAAAATTTTACAATCTAGGAACTTCTGCTTAGTATCAGACGTTTGACTATATTCAACAATTAGTAAAAACGCCATCACTTTGAACATCAGACAAGACATATTTCCCTTTTCTCTTTCGCACCATTGCTGTGCTATGTCTTGTTGTTGCTGTTGTTGTAGCTAGTTACCGGATCTAATTCCACTCACTTCTTACCGGTACCAGCTAGATGTTGAGCACTCAGCTCGCTCTGCTGTATTCCCTTTTCCCAACCAACAACTATTTTTTAGTACATGGACATCACCAACACTCTACAAACCAAAAATTTAACACTTAGCGAAAAAAGCCACCGATTAGATTCCTATATCGGGCAAACTCCACTATATCCGATTAATAATCTGCACCAAAATGAAGAGGTAAAGATATTTGCCAAGCTCGAGTGGCAGCAATTTGGCGAAAGCGTAAAAGCACGACCGGCCTACCGTATCATTCAGGATGCTATTGCCGCTGGCGATCTTACCATGGATAAGCACTTGCTGGATGCCAGTAGCGGCAATACCGGCATCGCCTATGCTCAAATTGGCGCTGCGCTAAGCATCCCGGTCACCCTCTGCCTGCCAGAAAATGCCTCGGAAGAACGCAAGCAGATACTGCGGGCGCTGCATGTTGACCTTCGACTGACCTCACGCAGTGGCGGTACAGATGAGGCCCAGAAAGTAGCTAAGCAGATATACGAAAACCAGCCCGAGAAATATTTTTATGCAGACCAATATGGCAATCCCAGCAACTGGAAAGCACACTTTGATACCACAGGTCCCGAAATTCTGGACCAGACGGATTACCAAATTACCCACTTTATTACCGGTTTGGGCACCACTGGCACTTTTACGGGCACCGGCAAAATTTTGAAAGAATACAACCAGGACATCAGACTTATTGGTCTACAACCGAATATTGCCATGCATGGTTTAGAGGGCTGGAAGCATTTAGAAACGGCCCATCAACCTGCTATTTATGATGATTCAGTTGCGGATGAAATCCGAGCAGTGAGCACCGAACGGGCGTATGAGTTGGTCAAACTAACAGCTCGAGAAGAAGGCTTGCTGATCAGTCCTTCCTCGGCAGCCAACTTAGCAGGAGCTCTGCAGCTGGCCAATGAAATTGATGAGGGTACTATTGTGACCATCTTTCCAGATGATGGGAGTAAGTACAGCGAAATCTACAATCAACTTTTTTAGGATCTGTTATGAAGATTGAAGTTAGTACCGATGCGCTACAAAAAATGCACTGGCATGCAGAGACCGATTATCCCAACGAGTGTTGTGGCTTCTTTTTGGGACTGGAAGGTGATGTGCGCCAAGTCAGGGTAATACGCGAAGTGGAAAATGCTAAAGAGGGCGATCAGCGTCGACGTTTCCAGATCGATCCCAAAGATTACCAGCAGGCCGAAAAGTACGCAATTGAGCACGACCTGGACCTGCTGGGCGTCTATCATTCGCATCCGGATCATCCTGCCGAGCCCTCTGAGCATGATCGCAGCGTGGCCATGCCTTGGTTTTCATACATCATTATATCGGTACAAGACGGCAAAGCCAGTAACATGCGATCTTGGCGACTTAATGATGAACGACAATTTGAAGAAGAACCGTTTGAGACCAAAGAATTTTCATCACAACCAAAAAACTTAGATATCTAGCACTATGGCTAAAATTGTAATACCTACTCCCTTACGGAAGTTTACGAATCAGAATCGCAGTTTTGAGACTGATGAGACCAAACTCTCTGGTGCTATTGAACAGTTTGTAGAGACCTATCCCGAAGTAAAAGAAAACCTGCTGGATGAGGAAGGCAACGTTCGCTCATATATTAAAATCTATATCGGCGATGAAGAGGTATCCCCTACCGAAGATGGGTCCCTTGAACTCAACCAAGATACCGAGGTCAGTATCGTGCCTGCCATTGCAGGAGGTGTTTGAGCACGCTGAGGCGCTAAGACGTAGCGTCATTATGCTTAGCGGCTTCACGTGAAAAACAGTAAATTTTCTAAAAGTTTATAATTATGACTAATTGGAAAGACATTGAATTTTCTGGCGATGAACTTGGACACTACAGCCGACACCTGTCCATCCCCGAGTTTGGTATGGAGGGACAAAAAAAGCTGAAAGCTGCCAAAGTTGTGGCTGTAGGAACCGGCGGACTCGGTGCTCCTATGCTGCAGTACCTGGCTGCGGCCGGCGTAGGAACTATTGGTATTGTTGATTTTGACAAGGTGGAAGCCAGCAACCTGCACCGGCAGATTTTATTTGGCGCCTCCGATGTTGGACGTCCCAAGGTTGAAGTGGCTAAAGAAAGGCTACAAGAAATCAATCCGCATATCGATATTCGAGTACATGAGACGCGGCTGACCAGCGACAACGCAATGGAGATTCTGAAAGACTACGATGTCGTAGCTGACGGGACCGATAATTTTCCTACACGTTATCTCATAAATGATGCCTGCGTGATGCTGGACAAGCCTAACGTGCATGGCTCCATTTTTCAATTCGAGGGGCAGCTTTCAGTGTTTAACCATGTTAATCAGGATGGCAATCGAGGGCCCAATTATCGCGACCTGTTTCCTGAGCCGCCACCTCCCGGTCTGGTACCTGACTGCGCCGAAGCTGGAGTGCTGGGTGTACTACCAGGCATCATTGGTTGCCTGCAGGCTAGCGAGGTAATCAAGATTATTACCGGTATCGGCCAGCCGCTTTCGGGCCAGCTGTTTTTGTTTGATGCCCAAGATTTCAGCACGCGCAAGGTGAACGTCAATAAAAATAAGGATAACCCGCTGACGGGAGATAATCCCGAAATTACCGAACTGATCGACTACGAAGCATTTTGTGGAGTTCCATCTGCAACGAATGGTGAAGAAGAAACAGAATCGGATGTGCCAGAAGTAAGCGTGCAGCAATACAAAGGCTGGCTGGAGGATGATGAGGACGTTCAGCTGATCGACGTGCGTGAACCTCACGAAGTAGAAATTGCCGAAATGGGCGGCGAACTTATTCCGCTTGATACTGTGCTTGATAATGCCGACAAAATCAGCCGCGATAAGAAAGTGGTAGTACACTGCCGCAGTGGAGCTCGAAGCGCAAAAGCGATTAGGCAGCTACAAGAAAAATATGGCTTTGAAAACCTCTACAACCTGGAAGGAGGCATTTTGGCCTGGTCGGAAAAAATTGACGAGACCATTCCACAATATTAATTCAAATTATTTGCCGGGCGACTTGAGCTCGTCCGGCAAATCAAATATAAACAGTACCCTACTATTCTTCGATCAGTTGTAACGAAGTAGAGTTAACGCAGTACCGTAATCCTGTGGGTTTAGGCCCATCTGGAAATACATGGCCTAGGTGGGCTTCACAAACATTACACAGTACTTCAATGCGGTGCATCCCGTGACTGAGGTCTTCCTCGTACTTAATCACATTATCTTGTACTGGTTCGGTAAAGCTGGGCCATCCAGAACTAGACTCATACTTTTCGGTGGAATCAAAAAGCTCAGTACCGCAGCAAACACAGGCATACAAACCGGGTTGATGTGATTCACAATATTCACCTGTGCCCGGCCGCTCAGTACCGTGTTTGCGGGTAACGTAAAACTGCTCTTCAGTTAACTCTTCTTTCCATTCTTCTTCTGACTTCTCTACTCTGCGCGGAGGGGTTGGATTTTCTTCACCTGCGTATTCCTGTACCTGTTTCCAATCGATCATGATCTTCTCGTTTATTCGTAATATTAAAAAAAGGTCAGACCAAAAGCCTGACCCTATTTGGAGTCGGGACGACTGGATTTGAACCAGCGACCCCTTCGTCCCGAACGAAGTGCGCTACCGGACTGCGCTACGTCCCGAAAAATAATTTAAAAAAGATGTAGTCCACTTTGAGAGTGGACTACATCTGAATATCAACTTAAGCAATCTTTTTGATCAAGTCAGCGGTACGAGCAGAGTAGCCTGCTTCGTTGTCGTACCAAGCCAAGATTTTAACCAACTTACCATCGGCTTTGGTAAAACCGCTGTCATAGATACAAGAGTGTGGGTTACTGAGAATATCTGTGGAGACGAGCTCCTCTTCAGAATATTCAAGTACACCTTTCATCGCACCATTAGCCGCATTGCGGAATGCTTCGTGAACTTTCTCAACGGTAGCATCTTTCTCAACAACAGCAGTCAGATCTGTCAGTGATCCGTCGGGAACGGGTACACGCACAGCACTGCCGTCAAGCTTGCCATCGAGGTGTGGAAGTACAAGTCCTACAGCTTGTGCTGCACCAGTAGTTGTTGGTACCAAATTCGCTGCTGCCGTACGTCCACGTCGGGGGTCCTTATGCGGACCATCCAGGATATTTTGGCTACCTGTATATGCGTGCGTGGTTGTCATAAATCCTTTTTCGACGCCAAATGCATCGTCCAGTACCTTTACCATCGGTGCCAGACAGTTGGTAGTACAGCTGGCGTTCGAATAGATATTTGCGCTACCATCAATTTCATCATCATTGACGCCCAGAACAATCGTTTTCACATCCTTGTCGCCTTTGGCAGGCGCAGAAATAATAACTTGTTCTGCACCAGCTTCGAGGTGCTTGGAAGCCCCTTCCTTAGTTCGGAACAAGCCGGTAGATTCAACAATAATATCTGCTCCGCGTTCTCCCCACTTCAGGTTTGCAGGATCACGTTCGGAAGATATCCCAATCTCCATACCATCAATGGTAATGCTATCTTCGCTGGCGCTTACTTCGCCCTGATAAGTGCCGTGCACTGAATCGCGTTTAAACAGATAAGCAAGCGTCTCCGCATCCATCAGGTCGTTAATGCCAACAATATTTATGTCGTCTTTGTGATACGCTAATATGGAACGGGTGACCAACCTTCCGATACGCCCGAAACCATTTATTCCAATGTTAATTTTAGCCATAGGTGTCGTCTTTATTTGCCTCTATTTTGAGTTCAATTAGAATATCGTTGTAAGTTTTGGCGACTCAAGTATCGAATCGCTCAAAAATAAGAGATCACAGTACCATTTGTAAAAAAAATCCCGGACGCTCTAGAACTTAATCGTCCTCATCTATTGCTTCTTCATCATCCATCAAATCATCAAAATCCGGCGCGTCCATAACTTCACTGTCCTCCTCATCTTCATCAAGATCGGCATCAGATTCTTTGCTTGCGGGTGCCTTGGCGCCAGCCCTGCGCAACTGATTTGCAATTTCCTTATTGTCGTTGTCGAGTGCCATGGAAAGCGCAGACTCATCATTTTTGTCGCGCAGCTTCACTTTTGCGCCATTGGCCAGTAGATACTTCACAATCATGGAGTGACCTTCACGGGCAGCTAGCATCAGTGCCGTTTGTCCCCAACGTTGTTGAACATTGACATTAGCTCCCTTTTCGACCAGCAGTTTTACGGCCTTCAAGTTTCCCTCCCGGGCTGCAGCAATGAGCGACACATCACCTATTTCAGCATTGTGTTCCAACAGCTGTTTCATCACTTCAATATTACCTCGTTCCGCGGCACGGCTAAGTGCTGTTCCTCCCAACGAGGTGGTAATATTGGGATCAGCTCCCTGCTTCAGCAGAAAGTCAACGACTTCAACATTGTTATGCTCGGCAGCAATAATAAGTGCGGAGACTCCATTCTTGGCCGTCCTATTTAAATCCGCATCATCGTTCGCAAGTTTTTTTATCTGCTTCAAATTCCCGCTCTTGGCAGCATCCAGCATTGTTGATAGTTCCATTTCAGTAAGTCCTTAATTCAGGGTAAATATATTGCTACTTATATCACAATAATCTGCTTATTTGTCAATACGAATCTGTTACTTGTTATTTTTCTAATGTAGCATACCAATACCGCTGTAGCCATTCATAAAATCCTTTCCACTCATCCGGCGCTTCCCCTGTAGTTGAACTTCTTTAAGGATTAAAGTTCCCGTTTTACAACCTACAATCAAATCATCGCCAGACATCTCCAATTGTCCCGGCGCCACCTTTTTAGACGGACCAATTTCCGAGCGATAGATATTAAATTTCAGATCATCCAGCTCAGCCCAGGCAGTGGGGAAAGGACTCAAACCACGGATTTTGTTATGAACTTGTTCGACCGGTTGATCAAAATCAATCTTACAGTCATCGGTAAACAACTTCGGTGCGGGCGTTGCTTTTGTGTCATCCTGTGGTTGAAGCTCGTACGTTCCCTGACTTATTTCATCTATTGATTCGACAAGCAACTCGCTTCCCAATTTCTTGAGGCGCTTATAGACATCGCCAGTTGTTTCGTTGGGACCTATCGAAGTTTCGCTCTGCTGGATGATATTCCCGGTATCGACCTGTTCATCCAGAAAAAACACCGTACAACCTGTTTTCTCTTCCCCGTTGATAATAGCCCAGTGGATAGGAGCTGCTCCTCGGTATTTAGGCAACAACGAAGCGTGTAAATTGATCGCTCCCTCGGCGGGCAATTCTAAAATATTGGGAGGTAAAATCCGGAACGCAACGACCACAAACAGATCGGCGTCCAGCGACTTCAGCTTTTGATAAAAGTCGGGATCATCGAGTTCTTCAACCTCAATTACTGGCAAGCCCAGCTCAAGGGCTTTCTTTTTTACCGCCGTGGGAGAAGTATCCCCCCCTCGTCCACGCCGCTTGTCCACATTACTGACTACCGATACAATATCGTGATCGGATTGATACAATTTCTCCAGGCTCGGGATGGCGAAATCCGGAGACCCCATAAAAACAATGCGCATAACCTTTTATTTTTGCTCAGCTTTCTTAGGTACGACCGGATAGGCGATATCTGCCCGGCCCTCAGCAATCTCATTTAATTTAGAGCCCAGCAGCTTGCGCTTAAACATGGACAAATGATCCAAAAACAAAATGCCATCAAGGTGGTCGGTCTCATGCTGAATGACACGCGCCCACCAGCCGTCAATTTCAAGTTCCTGCTCGTTAAAGTCACGATCCAGATAGGAGACCACAATCTTTTCAGGACGCTTAACCGAAGCATTCACTCCGGGAATGCTCAGGCATCCCTCATCCATGGCAACCTCATCGCCGCCCTGAAAGGTGATTTCGGGATTTATCATCGCAATGGGACCCATTTGCGGTCCTTCTCCTTCTTCCGACATCGCATCAGCATCAGCCACAAAAATTCGTCTTAGCTCTCCAATTTGCGGTGCAGCCAACCCAACCCCATCCGAGTTATACATAGTATCGAACATGTCATCGATGAGCTTCTGAACCTCCTCTGAGTTTTTATTGACGGGCTCCGCTTCCTTGCGAAGCACTTCGTCATCATACGTAACGATCGGTAATACGGACATTGTTGGCTTCTGCGAGTTCAATATATTTCTGTAAAATGATAGCAGCCGCTGCTTGGTTGATACGGTCAGATTCGCGCCGCTTCATCTTGGGAACGCCAGCCTCTACCATAGCACGTACAGCTTCTTTGGTAGTATAGCGTTCGTCGATTTTCTGAATTTCAATATCAGGAAATTTAGAGCTGAGCTCGGTAAGAAATTTTTCTACCATTTTTATGGCTCGTCCCTCTTGGCCACTCGGGGTAAGCGGCCATCCTACGACAAACATCTCAACATTTTCCTCTTCAACGAGTTCTTCCAGTTTGTCAAAAACGACTTCGTAATGGTAGGTACCAATGGGATTGGCTACGGTTTTAAGTAAGTCGGTACGAGCTAAGCCAATCCATTTTGTTCCGACATCGATACCGACCAGTCTTCCGTATTCTGCCACTGCTAATCTTCCATTTCTTCTAATTCCTCTTCTTCAAGAGGTTGTTTCAAAAATTGTTTTAAAAGCTTACTTGGTTTAAAATGAGTCTTGCGATGCGGAGGCACATAAATCTCTTCGTTCGTCTTGGGATTTCGAGCCTTCGGCTTCGCTTTGGTTTTCTTGACTTCAAAAACACCAAAGTCGCGCAATTCGATCCGACAAGTCGGATCCGCGTCCATCATTGTCTCGCGAAGGGCAACAAGTACTGCATCAACCCATGGCTCGGTTTGAACCATTGGCTCATCCAGCTCTTCCGCGACGCGACGTACAATGTCTCTTTTTGTGTATGTAATCATAGTCTGATCGTGATATTTATTAAACCTTTACTTTTTCTCTGACCCTGGTTGAGAGAGTGATATAAATAGTACCAATTTTTCTGTGATTGATGATATTACTTTTCTGCCAGATTTAAAAATATTTAAGGGCGTAAATTTTAGAGAAACAACAACTTACTCGTAACGATATACGCTCTTCACGCCGTCTACTTTCTGAAGTTTTGCAATAATGCGATCCAGGTGATCAATGTCTTCCACATAAACGGTGAGGATACCTTCGAACATTCCACTGTCGCTGTTCACATTGATACTTTTCATGTTGGTTTCCAGGGATTTCGACAAGACATCAGTAATATCATTAATCATGCCCACACGATCTTCGCCAATCACTTTAACAGCTCCCAGAAACTGGGAATCAATATTTTTGGCCCACGACACATCCACGATCCGCTCGCCGTCGGTCTGGATAAGATGATGGATGTTTTTACAATTTGAGCGATGAATCTTCACATCACCTGTGCGACTTATAAAGCCCATCACGTCATCACCCGGAATGGGATTACAGCAGTTTGCATAATTATACTTCACATTCGTAAGCTCACCGTTGATGATCAGCGCCTTTTCATCACTAACCGAACGCGCCGCATTGATATATGTTTCCTGAATTTCTTCTTCGGTGGCCGGAGCTGTCTTCTCTTCCTCTTCTTGATCCTCTTCGATACGACCTTTGCTGGTATATTGCTTAACAGCCTTAAACAACTTATTTACATCAAATGTACCTTTACCAATATCGTAAAACAGGTCTTGGGTAGAATCAAAATTTAGCTTTTGGGCAACTTTGGTGAGATCCTGATCAGAAATCTCAACATTACCCCGCTTGGCGCGTTTTTCCCAGATTTCACGTCCCTCGTCGGCCGTCTGCCGCTCTTTCTGTTTGATAAACTGACGGATCCGTGACTTCGCCTTGTGGGTCACCACATCGTTGATCCAATCCGGATTGAGGTTAATTTTATTTCCCGTGATGATCTCAACCTGGTCACCAATATCCAGTTTTTGACGTAGCGGCGCCATTTTGCCATTAATTTTGGCAGCAATGGCTCGTTCGCCAATTTCGCTGTGAATATCAAACGCAAAGTCGATGGGAGTAGCTCCCTGCGGCAAAGTACGCAGCTCACCATCCGGGGTAAACACATAAATCTCATCCTGGTAAAGATTAAGCTGAAAATCCTTTACAAATTCCGTAGCCGCATCAGGACGAGGGTTGTCGAGTATATCACGCACCCAGTGGACAAACTTATCCAGTGTCTCCGAACCACTGCCTTTGCCCTCTTTGTACTTCCAGTGCGCAGCTACTCCTTTTTCGGCGATATCATCCATATGTCGCGTGCGGATCTGCACCTCTACCTTGCGTCCCTTTTTGGTAATCACCGTGGTATGCAAGGATTGATAACCGTTGGCCTTGGGCACCGAGATAAAATCACGGAATCGCTTCGGAATGGGCGTATACCAGTCAGTAATAATAGAATAGACACGCCAGCAATCTTCTTTGGTATGCGGCTCTTCCAGGATGATGCGGATGGCAAACAGATCGTAAATCTCCTCAAAGGGCTTTTGTTGCCGCTGCATCTTGCGGAAAATTGAGTAGATATGTTTGGGACGCCCTTTCATCTCAAACGTAAAGCCCTGTTCATCCAGCTCGTCCTGAATGGGATCCATAAACTCCTCAATAAAAGCTTCACGGGCCTCTTTCTTCTCGCGCAACTTCCGCGCAATAAACTTGTACGAGTTGGGATCAATAACCTTAAAACAGAGGTCTTCCAACTCACTTTTGATATTAAACAAGCCAAACCGGTGTGCCAAAGGGGCGTACAACTCCATGGTTTCGGTGGCCTTTTCCATCTGCTTTTCGCGCGGCAAGTGCTGTATAGTACGCATATTATGCAAGCGGTCGGCAAATTTGATCAGTACCACGCGGATGTCCTCAGCCATGGAGAGGAGCATCTTCATAAAGGTTTCGGCCTGTTTGGTGTTGCGGCTCTTGAAAACCCCAGTAATCTTGGTTACACCGTCAATTAAATGAGAAACCGTATCCCCAAACTTTTCTTCGATATCTTCAAGAGTGACTCCGGTATCCTCTACGGTATCGTGCAGCAGCGATGCTACTACCGACACATCATCGATATTGATCTCAGAAGCCACAATCTTAGCTACAGACACCGGATGATAATAAAAAGGTTCCCCGGAAGCGCGATCGACATCTTTGTGAGAAAGATAGCAGAGCTTGAAAGCTCGTGCTATCATCTGCTCATCCACCTCTTCAAGGCTGTCTCGGCATACCTTTAGCAGCTGATCCAGATCCTCTTGCTGAGGTGGATCCAGGGTATAATCATCTAAATCGATATTATATTTCGTCTTGGTGTCTGCCATGATTAAAAAATTGCGATCAAGAACCGTAACGGTCGGTATTCATCTAGATAAAACAATGCCAAAGCCGTCTACATTCAAATAAAGGAACTGTTTGGTGATTAACAATCACCAAAATGCTTACACATACAATTCAAAAATAAAAAAGCGGACGCTTGATAACGTCCGCTTAAGGTCAAAAGGTATTTAATCAGAAAGAAATAGAAACCCCGAATATCATACGTCCATTACTGTTTTTTATATCCTTCAACTCATCCTCATAGTTTGATACATCCTCCAAGCGATATTCTACAAATGGTTGGATGGGCAGAGCACTAAGTCTGGCTCCTACAAAGCCATTCCAATAAATGGCACTGTCGTTGGACTCAGAATTAAATGCCGAATTCTGTGGCAAATCATCTCGGTTTACATCCAGCGTGGATGCCCCCAAGCCAAGTCCAACATATGGACTAATGGGACCTACCGTTACACCACCAACGGCTGCCAGTCCATAATCGTAGTTGGTAATATCCTGCGAATAGGAATAGGTGGTATTGCCGTCCTGATAATCGATGCTATTTTCATCGTTGAAGTAACTGAAATGGGCTCGGATTCCCAGATTTACCAGAGGTAACCCTTGTAGAATACTACGCTCAATGCGCGCGCCAAAACCGTTTTTGGGTTGCTCTTGCCGAATTTCATAAGATGCACCCAAGCTCCACTGAGCTGACGCAACTTGAGGTGTTGCACTAAGTAACAATGCAAATGTAGCAAAAGCGAATACTATTTTTTTTACCTTCATAATGTCTCCACGATTATTTTTTAGAATATATTTAAAACTATTTGGATACCAAGGAAAATAAGATCGTAATAACTTATCTGTCTGAAGTAACAATATCCATTCCATCTATGGAAATGCCAAATCCTAATCTAATGTTCCATCATGGTATTCAGATATGGGAATAGCTTTATTGATGGTAAAGACGTAATGTGACGCGGCAAATTTTAAAAATTTATTTCCTCATCTTAACTAAAATTGAGATTTGGTGTTTTCATCGAGAAGCTCGAGTATATTTTCAGACCAAGCTCGGTCGATCTGTGCCACTGTAATGGTAATCACTTCATTCAGTTCAGTCTTAAACTAATACAGAAGCTGACTATCACTAAGCTGATTGATGACATTGAACATGTCATGGTCAGCACCACTTTTTTCTCCTATGGTAGGTATCCACAAATCTTCCCTATAGTTGCCAGTCTAACCCTATTTCAACAGGGTCATCTTTTGCTCCTTTGATACCCCACCTGCTTTCAAGTGAATAAAATACATGCCGCTGGATAAATTACTACCATCAAAAGACACGGTATAGGCACCGGGCGTCTGGCGTTTGTTGACAAGCGTCCGCACTTTTTGCCCAAGCACATTATATACTTCCAGCGTAACCACTGTTTGAGCGGCTACCTTGTAACGAATCTTCGTAGATGGATTAAAGGGATTGGGATAATTGGGCAATAACTCATGTTCAGTAATTGCGGATGCGCCGCCTCTTTGCAGTAGCAGCTTCTGGTGTGGTCGCTGAATTGTTGCTTTGCGACCAGCAGGCAACTGATAATGAACAGTATCTTGCCCGGTAACACCCGACAATACATATCCAGACTGGGCATTTTGCGATACCGACACCTGAACCGGATATGTACTGGAAGTTAATTTTAACTCAGTACGTTTTTGCTCTGCCAATCGGAGGTCATTTGTGGTTCGCACATCAAGAGCCGGAGTTGGTGCCTGGGGCGGCATCCGGTACTGATCACGCATTGCGTTGTCGATCGGTTTTGACGTAGCAAAAAACTTCTGGACAGTCGGTCCATGACGAAACTGCAGCTCGTCCACCGAAGGGTCCTCACTGGCTAGCAGCTCTCGGCCGGAAGAACTAGATGCACCTATTGTAAGCTGAATATCTCCCGCCTGGTCAGCATGAATCCAATAGCCCCGGGTTGGAGTAATCTCTGTTGCCGATTGGTAGGAGCCATTTTGATACTTAAAAATATCGGTAGCACTTCGCACCCCGTTGGGATCACTGATATCAGAGGTACTAACGGTATCACCGATCCCGCCTATCAGATTCCACCCCTCTTCCAGAGAAATTGTAGCATCGGTTTGGGCCCCTCCACTAAATGTGATATTGGAACCTGCATCACTTTTGACCCAATAGCCTTCTTGGGGATTAAAACTGTTAGATGATTCATAGACCGATGAATAGCCATAAATTGTGATGTTACCTCCGCTCTGCATACCACTGGTTGCTGCCATTGGCGACCCTACCAATTGCCACTGGTTATCGATAGTTGAACTTGCCAGGTGACCAACTACCAGTGTAGAAGTATCGCTCTCGTTACCTTCGGTATCAAAGGCCGAAACCCGATAATAACTAAAGTCATTATTTACCTGCTGATCAGTATAAGAGTGATCCGAGGAGGCACTAACCGAGTCATACTTCACCAGGTTATTGCTGTCCGATCCCCGATAAATGTAATACTTCGAAATATCCGATTCAGAATTGGCCGCCCAGCTCAAATCAACGTCTGAGCTACTTACATCCAGTGCAAGTCCGGTAGGCGCAGCGGGGACCTGCCCATCTCCTATTTGAAGTACATCAGCTTGCCCAACAAATATGCCACGTCCATGGGTAGCTACGGCAATCCTGCCATCCGAGGGACGAGAGACAATATATTCGGCCACCGAGTAACCGATACTTCCTGCCGAACCTCCATCTGATTCACGTGTCCACGTTGTGGAACTCCCGGACAGCGAAGTCGTTGAATACACACCGGTACTGGTACCTACCAAATACGTGGTGCCAGACGAGGTAGGCAAAATCGTGGCATTGCGAATTGAGGGACCCGGATTCTGTGAAGTGCCCTCCAAATTACCTTCAATAGCCGTCCAGTTACTGCCACCATCAGTAGAGCGATACAACCCCACAACTCCATAATTCGAGATAACAGCAATAACCTCATCCCCATCCTGCGGATTTACGGCCAAATCATGTACATAACCACCGGAAGGAGCACCGGAAATCGAAATATCAACCACATCCTGAGTATTAGTGGCATCATCGAGGTAAAAAATCTGTGGAGACTGATTGCTATTGTAAGCAGCATAATACAACCGATCAGACGGTTGGCTTTGGGTAATCTCTAATGTGCTAATGACATAGTTTGTAGATGAGACCGCCGTGAAGGAATCCCAGTTCTGGGAAGTGCCGCCACTACTGCCGGTAATCTCATTAATAGATGTATTACGCCACATAGTCCGCCCGCCGGGATAAAACATCACACTGTCGCTGGGCGCCAACACATAGGGATGTATAAACAGCTGATTAGAAGCACCGGATGGATACACGACACTATAATCAGTAGAAGTGGCCCCATCATATGGTGAGGTAAGGCTACCATCCGATTTAATTCCTATTCGGAGGACTTTACCATTTTGGGATGAGACATATGCATAATCACTGCCCCATGCAGCATAACTTCCATCCCCACTGGAAATATCGGTCAGTGTCGTTTGTTGTCCTCCCTGTGCATCAGCCTCGAAAAACGGAGTCCCGTTATCTTGTGTTCCACCCATAATACGATCATCATCTTGCTGGGTGGGAATGGCTACCGTATAAAATTGACCAGTCACATATCCGTCATCTTGATCCTGCCAGCTTACCGACGAAGCCGTAATATCGGAGGTGATACTTAATCCCCCGTCGTGACTGCTCCAGACCTTATTTGGATCATTTGGATCAAAGGCAATAGCATGCTGGTCAGGGTGGTGCGACGAATATTGCGATACATTATTGGCTTTAGCATAGCCTCCAATCCAGTATTCATCTTTCTGAGAATTATCAGCGTTATCATACCCCCCTGTTGGCTTGGTAGCAAATCCATCACGCGACCGGAACAAATTTGTTGCGCCAACCATCACAAAGTTGGGATCATCGGGCTTGACAGCCACTTCCATATTATATCCCCCTTGCAGGTTGACCCCACCCACAGGATCGCCGAAATCGGGCAGATTGGCAGAACGGTCTTCCGCTACCGGATTTTGGGGATCGCTGACATCGATCTTGAAAAAACTAATGCCTTGGTTGGTATCACTATTTTCTTTCTGAGAAAACACATACACGATGGAAGGATCGGAAGGAGCAAAGGTGATAACGCTTCGGCCATGAGCAGATGGAAAATCAGAAGGCGTAATTTCGGTCCACGTTGAACCATCATCCGTCGAATAAAACACTCCCGGATTCCCACCGGACTGAAAGTTTTTGGTAGAAAAAACGGCCACAATATTGCCCTGCTGATCAATATCAAAATCAGTCCAAACATGCAGGTTGGGACCACCTTTTACTGTTGTAAAACTACTACCATCATCACTAGACCGAAGCAATCCAAAAGCATTGCTGGCCGCAAAAACAGACCCCGTTGTTGGACTCACTTGAATAGCACTCAGATAATCGAACCGCGATGAAAAACTTTTATCCTTATCCTCTGTGGCCGGCAGTAGCGACCATGTTTCTCCATTATCAGTCGACTTATAAATGCCTGTTCCATAATAAAAAGCCGTATTCCCCCGATCCGAGGCTGAATTGCCAATATATTCACCCGATGTATAGTACCAAGTATCCGGATTGGTAGGATCCTGGGCCAGGTCGGTCACACTCATATTCTGGTTGGGATCCGTCTTCATCTGCCAGCTATCGCCCCCATCAGTACTCTTCCAGACGCCACCCGAAACACCACCAGCAAGCACTACATTTGAATTACGCTGATCGATTGCTAGTGCACGGGTGCGTCCACCCAGCTCCTGAGGTCCCGCCGATTGCCAGGTTATATCAGTATTCATTTGATTGACACTGCTTGATTTTCGCAGGAAGTCTCCTCCACGCGAAGGCAGATCCTTCGAATACTCCAGTTCGCGAGATCGAATATTCGGAGGAATGCGGTTGGTGGCCGGGTCGCGCAACATCCGGAAAAAATACTCCGCGCGCGCCCTTTTCATTTCCATTTCGTTCTCCTCAGCTTCTTCCAGCTTTTTTACTTCCTGCTGTTCAGATGAAATAAGCTGCCATATTCCGGCGACCACAACCAGCATTATGATTCCAGTTGTTATCCAGATATATGCTTTTTTACCCATCTCGATGTTTATTTATTGTGTAAGTTCAACCAGTGACCAGCGCTGCTGGTTCGTCGATCCTTCTACGGCCAACCCCTGTTGCGAAGCAAGAAGCAACTGAACTTCTGCATCCTGCTGAATCTGCTCTCGCAATTCAGGATTGGATTCCAAATAGCCCTTTACATTAAGTTCCAGCTCGGTGCCGGCTGGCAGTGGTGGAGTGGCCGAACCGTAGCCCAATACCTCATCCACACGGATTGTGACTGCCGCCGGTTCTCCACTAGCGTGATCAACAGAAAGGATGGTAGACTTTATCATGGCAGTACCGGGCGATAAAGCTTCGCCTCTAGGATCCGGTACCGTATCTGTGGTATCTTTTTGATTCGTAATAGATGGTCGATCAGCCGCAGGAATACTATCCATATCAGCAGCAGATAACTTTTGGGGCTGATCCGGTGACGGCTGAGAAAAATACCAATACCCTCCTACGGCGGCAAATATTAGAACAAACAAGACTATTCTTTTTGGCTCCACACTACTCCCCGATTACTTAATATTGTTGATTGGCGTTTAGCTTATTAACCCAATGAAATATCAATAAACAAATAATTCTTTAATCCTGAAATTATTCTGGCAAACTCACATTTTCAGCTTGGCTCCCAGCAGATGCAAAAAACGGTAATTCAGATAATATGATCCTTAATTGTATCGGCATAAGTGCGGCTTACCTTCAATTCGGTATTATCCTGTAAAGTAGCCGTAAAGCCCCCATATCCATCTGGACTCAAATCCCGGAGTGCCGATAAAGATATCGCATGCGACCGGTGAACCCGTACAAACTTTTCGGGATCCAGCCGTTCGAGCAGCTTGCCAATTCCCAGCCCACAAAACAACTTCTTATCCTCCAAATAGATTTGGGAGTAATCACCTTCGGCCTCAATCCATAATATATTCTCCACCTCTACAGGCACAATTCGATTGCGACTGCGAACAAAAAGCTGGCTGGGATAATCTTTCTTCTGTTGCACCTGGCGAAGCAACGCCTGTATACGTTCCTGCTGACTGCCATCCGCTGTTGTCATATTTTGGACGCGCCGAAGGGCCTCCAAAAATCGCTCCTTGGTATAGGGTTTAAGCAGGTAATCCACCGCATTGATATCGAAAGCCCGAATCGCATATTCGTCATAAGCAGTAGAAAAAATAATCCGGGGAATATTCTCCAGCTGACTTACCAGCTCAAAGCCATTCATCTGTGGCATCTGGATATCCAGGAAAAGCAGATCCACGGAATGGTTCTTCAGGTAGCTCAGCGCCTCACGCGGATTGCTAAATGACTGCTGGACCTCAACCCAGTCAACGTCCTCGAGATATTCCAGGATTACATCACGTGCTGGCGGTTCGTCATCAATAACAATTGCTGAGAAGTTCTTCATGTTGATACCTCATTTAGTGGAATAGTAAACCAAACCTTGGTTCCTCCCTCTTCTTCGGATTCAAACTGCAAGGTAGCTTCCTCACCATAGCGTTTCTTCAGGTGTTTATTTGTGTTACGGATACCAATGCCATCAGACTTAGCCAACTTCTCGGGATTTGAAATACCTTGACCAGTATCAGTTACCTGTATTTTCATACCCTTTTGATTTCTAGATATATCAATAGTAACCGCTCCGCCATCCTCAGCAGGCGCAACTCCATGCTTAACCGCATTTTCAACAATCGGCTGGATGGTCATCGGCGGAATTTCGACATTTGATAACCCCTCATCTACCTCGATCGCGTAACTCAGGCGATCACCATAACGATGCTTTTCAAGCTCCAGGTACTTCTCCACAAATCCAATTTCCTCCTCCAGCGGTGCCCGCTCTATCTCGAAACTATCGAGCGAATAGCGCAGCATCTCCGAGAGCATCGCAATCATGTTGCGGGTCTGTTCAACATCCCGCGAAACCATAGCATTAATGCTGTTCAGCGTGTTAAATAAGAAATGTGGATTCAGTTGTGCCTTTAGATTCGCAATCTGCTGCTGGTTTGAGAGCTCCCTCAGCTGGGCCGCCTGTTGTTCGCGCTGCTTGAGCTTTTTTAAAGAATCAATAACATGAATTATCGAAAAAGCTATGGCGTATTCAAGGTAGCCTGAAAACATCACCCAAACGCTATTTTTGAGAAAGCCGCCACCCTGTAGATACTGTAACCCAAAAAGCCAATCAAACAGTAACAGGTAACCGTAATACCAGGCCACTACAAAGACAACCCCAGTTACCACATGCACACCAAGCTTGATCCAGCCGCTGAAGGCATGCATTTCACGAACAATAAAGTACCAACTGCCCAATAGTAAAAGTCCCTTTATCGATGTGCTTAGTGCAGTACCTATCAATGCCGGCAAAAACGGCACTCCTTCAACATTGGATAGCACCGCTGTATAAAACAGGGTGTATAAGAAAGCAATCAGCAGTGCCAACCCCACCCCCTTTCGGGATAGCGTTGGTTTGCCGAATTGATATTCAATCGTATCTAATGTCGCGTTCATAGCCCTTTAACTTAGGAAAATACAACCGGAATTATCATGGTGACCCCGTGTACTACGGCCGGGGCCAGAAAGCTGCCGCCCTTTTCCCGGATTACCCCAAAACCAAGGCCAGCACAAAATGTCCAGAAACCCCATGACCACTGCATGGGATTTTCGCCCGGGCTTATCACGTGGGCCAATCCAAAAAGTGCCGATGCTATAATAATGCCCCACCCAAATTTCAGATTCAGAAATTCAAACGGTTTGCCGAAAGCCATATTTAACCGCGACTGCATATATCCCCGGAAGAGAAACTCTTCAGCAAATCCGACAAACACAAGAGCAATAAGTATATCGCGGGCAATAGCATTCACTTGGTGCAATACTGCAATCAGAGCTATCCCGCCCAGAAATATCCAGCCGGCAGTTCTGGCGTCCGATTTTGAGAAGGGGCTTTCCTCAACCGTTTGCTCGCCTTTCAACATCCACAACACAATAAGGGTCGCTGCCAGGTAAAAAGGACCGATAATCACAGCACCGCCCCAATCCGTAACCCCGAACCCCAAACTCTGGGCAATGGGAAAGCCAAAAGTGGCCAAAAACATGATTAGTAAAGACTTTCCACCTCGTGTGAGCGCTTTTTTGATCGCATTGCCGCTGAAAATGTTCGGGGTATTACGAAGGCCGTGCAGATAAAACATCAATACCCCCGTCAATCCCAAATAACAGGATATGCTCAGGATTGCGCGGCCAAAATTTGCCTTCTGCCAAGATTCAAAACCGGGGATCAGTTCAGAAATCCACATGAGGCCCACCACCGAGGTATATACTAGGACCACCTCGCTGACGGCCAGTAACTTGTTTTGACATTTAGCTCGTACTTCGCTCCTGACGGTTGTCATATCTACAGATTCCATGTCCATAACTTTACTCGGCCTTTTTGTCTAACTCAGGAAGCAATTTCTTCTGCACCCACGGATATCCGGGTTTTACCTCCAGCGCTTTTTGGAAAGCCTCCCGCGCCTGATCATACTTTTCGGCCTGCATATATCCTTGACCAAGCCACGCATAGACCTCCGCATTGCCCCATCGGGGAGCGAACGCATTGGGCGGCTGCCAATTTTTGAAAAAATCCGCAGCTTTTTTAAATCCTTCGATAGCGCCCTCAGTACTACCTCCAAACATGGAAGGTTTAAATAGTTTACCAATAGCATTAAGCATCACAACACGGGGATTTTGGGGGGCTATGTCCAGGGCTTTTTCCATCGAAGCATCAGACTTGGGACCATACTTCATGCCCGACAAAAAACCAGAGGCTTTAACTCCGTAACAGCTACCCAGCATCGCATGAGCCTCGGCAAACTGAGGATCCAGATTAACTGCACTCTCAAACATCTCCACCGCTTGATCGATATACTTTTCTTTTTGGTCCTCACTAACACTGGGAAAAGAAGATTGCAGCCGGTAGTAGCTATACCCGCGATAGTAATAGGCGTACTTTTGAACCTTTGAGTCCCCGCTCTCTGTCAAAGAAACCAACCGGTTATTCAGGGTGATCAACTTACCGGGTTGCAGTGAATCCACCGCCGTTTCAATCGTCTGACGGATATCTGCGAACTGTTTAGCCTGGGCCGATAACTGATAAGGCAAATTTAGCATGCACAAACAAAGAAATATGCTTACAAGATATTTCATAACTATTGGATTTTAGAGTTTTACATTAATGGTGACGCCGGCATACACAAACCGGCTGTAATCGCTGTATACAGGTTTCCGTTGGGAATAATCGTTGTTGTAGGTATAATCCATTACGTTTTTCCGGTTCAACACATTGGATACCGAAGCGTAAAAGGTGACTGACCAATCTTCTCTGGGTATCCAATAATAGCTGAGATTCAGATCCAGCCGGTGAAAGTTCGGCAGCCGCTGCGAGTGGACATGCCCTTCAATAGGGAGATGATAGCCGCGCGATGTGGGCTCCGAATTCACGACCGGTGTAAACGGTTGTCCGGTAGAGAATCGGTAGGTCGCCCCACCGCTTAACATCCCGATGATTCGGGCCTTTGCCACCACGTTCAGATTATGTGTAATATCAAAAGCCGAAGAAGCATACTCGTATTGGTATCCATGGGCTAGCTGGCGTGGATGTAGTCGCTTGGATCGCAGGAAGCTGTAAGAAATCCAGCCGTTAAATGGCGTTTTCAAAAAATCGGAATACTTGAAGAAGAAATCTGCGCCGTAAGCTTCCCCATATCCCTTGTTGGATAAGTTCTGTTGCTCACTTTTGATGATCAAATCGTCATAAGACTTGTAATAGCCTTCCACCCGCAGGTGATATAGTTCTTTCTTAAGTTCATAGCCCGCGATATAGTGCCACGCCTGTTGAACATCCAAGCCGGAATTTCCGGTGGAGTTATTGTACTGAAACGGCTCGGCGTACTGATGGTAGCGACCCACGGCTAGCCGAATTCTATGATAGCTATCTACTTGGTATCGCAACGACATTCGTGGATCCAGTGTCCAGTCTTCCGAATTATTTTCATAATCCGTGCGGAGTCCTGTCTGTAACTTTAAGCCGGGTAAAAGCTGATATTCTGCTTCCACGTAGCCGCCCAGCCGTTGTGTAGTAAAATTTTCATCCAGCGGTTGTAAGTCAGCCGAGGGATCCAAAATTTCGTCGTTAGTGGGCACCAAGCCTGTAAAACGATTACCGTAGCGCATCCACTCCATACCGGCATACCAGGTAACTCCGTTCATGCCTGAAAACTCCAGATCCGAGCGAACTTTGTAGGTACGATCTTCCTCATCCATATCCAGGCCACCAAACTGCTGGCTTTTCTGATATCGGTTGACCGATAAACTTGTTTTGAGCAACCAGTTCCCCCACAACTGCTTCCACTGTAAGTTGTGCAGTCTATTTTGCTCCTCACTATGAAAGGTACCCTCAAACGAAGGACGCGGTACCCGCACTCCCACGCGACTTGTATTCACATAATTAAATAGCTTAATAGTTGTCCCTTTGTAGGGTTTGGCGATCAGGCTCAAATTCCCATCTCTGCCCATGGGCGCCTGCTGAAACACCTCAGCCTTCCCGTTCACCTCAAACATAAAATGCGTTAGACTGCGATTGCCCGAAAACCGCACGCCCAGCTTACCGGGGATCACCGGCACCGATCCGCCGGCCGAAAGCGCCGCCAGTCCCACATTGGCATCCAACTGGATAGTTTCGGGCATCCCTTTGGATTCCATGGCCAGCACCGCCGACAGCGCATTGCCATACTTGGCTGAAAACCCGCCGGTAGAAAAGTAGGTGCCCGATACCAGAAATGGTGGTATAGTACCAAACACCCCACCCGTCGGACTCTCGTATTTATACGGATGTACCACCGAAGCTTGGTCCAGAATGAACGACACCTCACTAACATCCCCGCCGCGAACAAATAATCCAGACCCATTATCGATATTGGAAACACCCGGGAAAGTTTTAAGGGCACGAAAAATATCAGCTGCCGCTCCCGGTGTCGTCACAACCTCGGTAGGCGATAAAGTTACTCCCTCCACCTCCCCGGTCGTAAAAGCGCTGGCCGTAACGGTGGCCTCTCCGATAGACACTTTTTCGATTGGAAGATCAAAATTCAGCTCAACGGTTTTCCCTTTTTGAAACGTAACTTCTTTTTCAACGGTTTGATACCCAACCATTGAGGCCGTAATTACGACTGCACCAGTTGTATCGGCCCTGAACTGGAACCGACCCTGCTGATCCGTTGCAGCCCCCATAGTACTTCCCTTGACCATTACATGGGCAAGATGGAGTGGGGTATCTTTTGTGGTCGTTACCTTTCCTTTAATTGCTGAAAATCCCTGAGCAGTAGCAAACTCGATATCAACCCCTAGAACTAAGACTAATAAAACTATGAACGATGTTATAATATGTCGTTGAGCACGAAACATGTTGTTGCTTTCGATCATAATTCGTCCATAGACTAAGCAACAGTATTATATTTTACCTACTAAAATCGATGAGCTGCAGAATTAGTCGATAAGGTTCAAAAATAGGAATGGAGCGTATGAGGGCAGGAATATAATTTTTGTTTAGAAATTGAGATGGACATTCCAATAACTTCATCGTATCTTATAACATAATTTTAATTCCCACCTTTAAAGGATATCCTGAGAATTGGTTCTCAATTCATTAGACGGATAAACTCTAAGGTGAACAAAACAATACTAGTATACATGTCACAACAAGGTAAAGTTAAATGGTTCGACGTTGAAAAAGGATACGGATTTATCGAACCTGAGGACGGAAGCAAGGATGTATTCGTCCACCGCAACAACGTAGAAAATTTAGACTATAATCAAGGCCTCGAAGACGGAGAGAATGTTGAATTCGACGTCGAAGAAACCGACAAAGGTTTGAGTGCTGTTGAAGTACGTAGCCTTGATTACAAGTAGTTTGTAGCCAACATTTTGGTTTAGCAAAAGCCCGCTTGGAAAAGCGGGCTTTTTTGTTGTACATCGAGAATATCGAGAGAACTCAATCCCCCGGAAGGAACATTTTAATCGCTTTTTAGTGCAACCAATATTATTGTGATTTCGTAACATCACGATTATTGTTAGATCACATAGAAATGAGAAGTTCTGTATCCGAACAATGCTCAAATAAATAGACGAATGCATCAATCACCATCCGAAATTCTACAAGACTATTTACAGTTATACCACATAACCCCGCAACAATTTGCCCGTCTATCCGGCATGCCCATAGGCGAAGTACGAGGGCTTGTTGAGGGAAGCCTGGCATTTACAGAACTCCGTGCCAATCACCTTGCCGCTGTTTTTAATACCCCCACTGACATCTGGCTCAGCGGCCGAACCAAGAAGTCGAAACCCACAACGTCGCTGGTATAATTAGACACCCCCTACTTTTTTCGCCGGATCCTTATGTCGCGGTGAACATCTCCTTCGATATCCTCAATGTGATGCAGGTGAAAGACATTAGCTATAAAAAGCGTTGCCAGAGTTCCCATCATAGCAAATAAGAGCACTCCGGTAAGCTGCAAATACACCCCAAGCATTCCTATCACAACCGCTCCAAAAGTCCCCCATATAATATTACTTACCATTGTTATGCCTTCGTGGCCTACCCAATAAGCAACAATCCACCCGGTGGTAGCTCCAAGTACAAGTAGCCAAAAAATTGTAGTAGCACTAATCGTTTCCATAGCATTTGGGATATGATGTTATCAGTACTTTCAATCTATTAACCTTATGCTGATAAACATGTAAGGAAATCCCGCTATTCTGCCTCGTTGGTTATCGTACATCATAAGTCGTTGATATTATCTCACTTAGCGTAGCCTCCTGCAATTACCGCTAGATCCTGAATTATTAATATTTCTGGCAACCGCATATTTTGCTTCCGCAGGATTCTAAATCTCAGTAACTTTATTGTTGCAGTCTACCTATGACCTGCAAACTAATAATCCTAGGAGTATAGAAATGAAAAAGACAATTCTGTTACTAATTATGGCGGTATGGTGGGCAGGAAACACCTATGCCCAGTCACCGTGGTTGAGTGATACTCGTCTTTCTTCGATATCACTCGAATGGGACAAACCCCTGTTCGATGATCGGACAATTGATCGCGATCTCGTTACAGGAGCTACATCTGTTCTGTTTATTACAGGTCGAATTCGAGTAAACGACAATATTCGCTTTGTAGCCGAGTTGCCGATCTCGCATTTCGGTTTTGAAGATACCAACCCCTTAGGCGATGACAATAGTACCAACATCGGTAATATCTATGCCGGCGGTATTTTTGATATAAATATGAACAATCCCAATAGCCATATGTTTATTGAGCTGGGAGCACGGATACCTACCGCTCCCGAATCTATCAGCAAACGTTTTGGTGGCTTTACTGGAATGCTATCTGAAAACGAACGACTGGAAGCGTTTTCCACCGACAGTTGGACCATCCCGCTGATTGGCAACTATGTAACTTCGGTAAGCGGTCCGTTTGCAACCAAATTCCGACTCGGTACAGTCTATGATATATTCGTAGATAATCTCAAAGACTTTGACAACGAGTGGCACCTGATGTACGGATTGACCGGGATGTATCGCCAATCGAACGTAGAAGCCTACCTGGGCTTTGCCGGACGCAATCGGTATGCCGGTAACAATGCTGACTTCTTCGACGATGGGCTTACCCAAGTGCGAGCCGGTATTGCACGACCGTTTCGCAATTTCACACCCGGCATATATATGCGTAAGCCATTGGGTGAAAACTACAATCAACTGGTTGATTTTGCCTACGGTTTCAGTATTGAAATCCGTGGCTAATTAACCAACTTTATCCCTGGTATTTTGGGGCCGGTGACGACGAGTTGCCGGTCCTTACTTTTGCTACAAACTCTTGCGGTAGGTCCGCCGTCGTTTGTGAAGCCTGTTTTCGTACCTATTCCAGAGAGCCTGGATATCATCGTTGTCTTCAAGCTCGGGATTGGTCTCCACTTTTGTAATACCGCGCCGGTTAAACATCTCATTCATCTCCTTAAAGATGATGGAGGTTAGCCCCTTGCCCTGGTACTTCGGCTCAATGCCGATCAGGTAAAAAGCCGCCCGATTATGAAAATAACGCGCCTTTAGCAGATGTAACCATCCAAACGGAAACAACTGACCATTGGCTTTTTGCAGCGCTTTTGAGAACGAAGGCATGGTAATGGCAAATGCTACCAGATTTCCGTCATCATCAGCCACACAATTAATAAAGTCAGGATGGAGATAGCGAAAAAACTTGTCTTTATAATACGAAACATGTGCTTCCTGAATGGGTACGAAGGTGCTGAGATCGCTGTAGGTTTTGTTAATCAGATCGAACATCTCATCGGCATGATCAATAATTTCCCGGGTATTTGAAAACCGAACCACCTGAAGGTCGTACTTCTCGAGTATCAGATTCGAAAATCGTTGTACTTTTTCCGAAGGTCCATCCTCCGGAATCTTGATTTCAAACTCAACCCACTCCTTTTCTTTAACCATTCCCAGCTCCTCAAAATGCTTACTATAATATGGCAAACTGTACCAGGTAATCATGGTATTCAACTCATCAAAACCCTCGACAAGCACCCCCGCCTTATCCATATTGGAAAATCCGAGCGGCCCTTCCATAAACTCCAAATTATTTTCTCGTCCTACTTCAGCCACGCGCTGCAAAAGCGCTTCCGTAACCGCTAGATCGTCAACCGCATCGAACCAGCCAAACCGTATTTTGGGCTTCCCCTGCTCGTTCACCTCCAGCCAGTTTACAATAGCAGCCACCCGGCCCACTGGTTTGTCATCTTTATAAGCCATAAAAAAACGGGCCTCGGCATTCCTTCGAACAGGGTTTTTTTCGGGATCAAAACTTTCTAACTCCTCTGAAATAATAGGAGGAGCCCAGTATGGGTTATCCTTAAAATTTGAAAACTGGAATTTTACAAACTCCCTGAGCTGAGCGGTTGTTTTCAATTCCTCTATTTCGATCATGGATCACTTTTTATTACTGGGATGTGGCCAAAAGGCCAGTCTGATGATAATCATTTTTTCTGTTCCTATGATAATCAATAGCAATAGAAATGAACAATGATTTTTTGCTGTGCGTTGCTTCAGAAATTACGGGGCTATCAGATAAACATCACAATAAACACCATCGGCATCCCAGAGAAATTAGTTCATCGATGTACTGCATACGTGGCGCATTATTTTAAGATACAGCAGCACTGTCCTGTCAAGGATTTAATCAATCCTGCAGAAATAGGCCCCGCCTGCATGTAAGGTATTTCCCTATTTTTTCTAGCTCAAAAACTATATAGACTATGCATAACCTTCTAATTTTTAAAGGGATAGCAATATGAAAATATTAAAAATCATCGGGATTGTTGTTTTAGTACTGGTAGTGCTTTTCTTTGGGATCGCGATGTTTCTGCCTTCGAAGGTGCATGTTGAGCGCTCGCTGATAATACCGGCCTCCAGTGAGGTGGTTTTTGACCAGGTTAACGATTTACGTAACTGGAAAAACTGGTCGCCCTGGCACCAGATGGATCCGGATATGAAAATCACTTATAAGGGATTTCTACAAGGAGAGGGCGCTTCCTATCAATGGGAAAGCAATAAAGTTGGAAATGGCAAACTCACCATTACTGAAAGCCATCCACATCAATATATTGCCACAGAAATGGATTTCATGGAAGAAGGTAATGCTATGGGATATTACCGGTTTGAACCAACCAAAGAAGGCACCCAGGTCACTTGGGTCTTTGAAACCGATATGGGGAGCGATCCCGTTGACAAATATATCGGGCTTATGATGGACAGCATGATTGGTGCGGATTTTGAAAAGGGGTTAAACAATCTAAAAAAACACGTTAAAAAAATGCCGTCGACTATGATGACCGGAGACACACCGGTTGAAACGACCAATTAGTTCCACTGATTGTAGAAATAATATACAATACGTCATACGTTCTATTGAGAGGTATGGCATTTTAGTATCGTTCTTTTCCCCTTACAAATAGGCACAAGCTTACACTACAGTCTACAGCTTTTAACCCTTTCGATCCCTTCTCTTAAAAGATCTTATTGTATGGCTGTAATATATCACCAATGATCTATAGCATGGAACCTATTACTTCGGTTAAGGAATTATATCTCGAATTCATCAGTGATATCTATCACGGTGAAGTACTGTTGGCCCCTGAACTGCGTTTCTTCATTGAACAGTCCAAATCTGTAGAGCTTCAAAAAATGATCAAGAAACATCTGTACAATACCCGTTCCCATACCGATCAGCTCGAGGAGTTCCAGGAAAATATACTCACCAATATTCTTCGCGAACACTGCCGAACGATGAAATCCATGATTCTTGAAAGCAAAGAGCTGGTTGATCGCTGTACCGAGCCCAACATACGGGAACGCGCCATTGTGGGATCACTACATCGCATTACAAATTGCCTGTCAACGGCATATCAAATGCTGATTGCCATGGCCGATGAACTTGACTTGCCACATCACCAAAAAATACTACAACACCACCTGGAAGAGGAACGCATATTGGAGTACCAGACTCTATTCCGGGAATTTAACCTCCAAAAGAAACTATGATGACTAAACAACAAAATAACGATATCTTCGATATTTATGATCTGTTGCTCGAGCAGCTACGGGATCTTTACGATGGGGAACGGCAGCAAATTGATTTTTTTAATGAGCTGTCGGATTCAACGAACTCTTTTGAACTCAACGAGTTTTTGCAGTACCACCTGCGAGAAACCAAGCGACAGACCGGCAGAATTGAGAGTGTATTAGAAGAACTGGCGGAAGTGGCCTCGGGAGAATCCTGCGACGGTATAAAAGGACTCATTAAAGAAACCCGAAAATTGGCAAAGCGCTGTCTGAACGACGAAGTTCGCGATGCAGCTATTGTAACGGCTATCCAACATATCAACCATTACGAGATGGCCGGGTATGGAACAGCTATTGCCTATGCAAAGGCACTGGAACGTCACGAAATCGCCGAACAACTTCTGGAAACACTCCGCGAAGAAAACGAGCTGATATGGGACTTAGTGACCTCGCGGAAAACCAGATTAATCCCCATGCCAAGTGGTCTGCTATAGTGGAAAAAATTGAGCCACGGATCGGAGCAAAGAAATAAACGACTGCAAACCATAAAATGTATTCGGGCTCAGACCTGGATAATTTCCATGATCTTTTCCTTCAGCATATAAGTATCGTATGTACGCTATTATCCTTGGATCACAAAGTGTATTATAGCTCATCAGTATGCAATACGCTCAAATCTGTGCCTCATATCACCTATTCTTGACCAGAAAAGTAACTTTGGCATTTACTCGATAGCGAACAATCTTGTTCTTTTCTACAACGCCCTGCATATTCTCGACATATACGCTCTTGATATCCTGTACTGTTTTAGCAGCCAGCATAACCGCATTTTCAAGCGCCTTTTCCATGGTTTCTCCTTCGGCCATCACTTCTATCACTTTTGCTAATGTCATGATACTCTCTCCTTGGATTTATTAAGTGAAATTATTTTTCAATTTACGCACTCCAGCAGACAGCTAAACAACCAGTTGCCCTGATTATGATGTAGGGTATTCCCAACAGGTAAAAAAGAACTGTAGTGATTTGCTTACATCTCCATGCACCTTTTCCCTAAAAGTTTTGTAGCTTTGATTTTTGTACGATACAAGAAAGTAGTAAACAGTAATGAGCAAAATTATGAAAAAAAGCCAGTAACAAAACGGTCAAAATATTAATCAATTCGCAATCCCTGTCGCCTTCTGATATCAGTGATCTGGAACAATGGGAAAATGAAGGCGGACAAACAACCACGAAAAATGATTTCTTGCGTTCTTTTACTCCTGTCAAACGCGGTGATATCTTTGAAGTTAAGGTCGGCGATTTCTATTACGACAACGGCAAGCTCTATTTTGAAGTTGAAATTAAAATCCTGGCCCTGCCTAACGCTAGCCAGGAAAAACCGTACATCTCAAGTAACCATTTATCCACAGGATGAAACGGTAATACAAGCCACTATTTGCCGTTGACTATAAATATGTTATATGTGAGTAGAGAGAATAAAGTTTACTTTTTTTGTTCTTATGGCATCATATGATGTCGAAAAAATTAGGGGTTTTGGTTGAGGGTGTTCTGTTAAGCCGGGACTGAGATTATACCTTTTGAATCTGATCTGCTTCATTGTAGCGAAGGGAATACCAGAACTCCAGTTTTAAAGATCAAAAATGTAAGCAAGGAGCCCGATATTTAAATGGTGTTGGGCTATTTTTAATTGAACGTAATAGCCATGGTTCGTTGCTGCACAAACAAAAATGGGGTACCGGGCAAACACCAATATCAGCACCGAGCATCCTATTCTTAAAACTTTCATTAGCTCTTAGGATTATATTCTTGAACTTATGTTTCCCTTGTAGCTATGGCGCTATTTGAAACTCGTTTCAAAAAACCAAAATGTCAGCTTATTACTTTTCAATTCCATTTTGAAAATCAATTGAATCCCCGGATTATAAATACCAAAATTACGTTGTAGAAGTCATTTGTAATACCTTATATTTGGAGTCTCATTAAAAAGCAGTGAGTTAGTTGCCGGTAGCAAGCTGAACATTAACTACTAAAAGGCAACTGTTTACAGCACTTGCCCGAGTGGCGGAATTGGTAGACGCGTCGGACTTAAAATCCGATTGGTATTTAAATACCAGTGCCGGTTCGAGTCCGGCCTCGGGTACTTTGTAAAACCCTAAGTTGTTTATAATCAACGACTTAGGGTTTTTTGGTTTAACACTGGTTAAACAAAGTGGCTTTTCCCTCTCTTTTTTGACAAAAATATACCTTCATTTCTGTTTATTTGTCACATCTAATTTGTTTTAGACTAAAGACTTTAATCGATGTAAACACCGTATTTAGCTTTATATTTAGAGCCGAAAGGTGTGACAACTTCTATCAGCATGTAATGTAAACCATGATACTCAAGACCTTCCCAGTGACTTATCTCTGTTTTACTGTTACTTTTAACCTTGTATTCAGCTTCATGGTTTTCATAATCACTTTCCTCTTCATTTTTTGATTTGCCAGCCTTGTATGCCTCTAAACCATGATTTTCCACTTTAAATTTTACAGTGTATGGAGTAGCATAATCTTTAGTAAGATTAACAGTAAACTTTATCCAATTTTCGCTTTCTAAAGCCCTACTGGTTGATCTATAGTTTCTTTGATTAGTGCCTTTTTTTGTTCCAGCAACACTCGCAGATATTTTCAGACCATCATCTGTCCCCTCGAAAAATGATCTGTCATATAAAGCAATGGGACTGTAGGACAAATAACTTTTCCAAGAAAGTAAGAATTGTTTGTAATCTAACTTTTTTCCATTTGATTTAGTTAAGTTAGGTTTAAGATAATATTCCGTCACACTTTCTCCATTTCTAGTTACTTCTTTGTAAGCTAATAAGTCATTTGGAAAGTCGATTTTCTTTTTCAGATTTTCACCAATCATTATTTGGTTGCTTCCTGCCGAATGCTGTAGCTTCGATGCAACATCTACATAAAATGAAGTAGCAGTTACTTCATCAATTCCTGGAAACCCGTAAGAACTCCAGATAACTTCACTTTCTTCGCCATAGTCCAATCCAATTCTTATGCCAAATGTGTCATCGAAACCATCAATTTCTAGTCTGGGTATTACAACCTTTTCTACAAAATATCTTATTACCGCAGCACAATTTAAGGCATTTATAATATCATTGAAGTCATTGCTGCTCTTTCCACCAAAGTATGCCATTACAGCATCACCCATTATTCTATGCACATGACCATCAAATGCTTTTATCAGTTCAATAGATGCCCTAATAAAAGCATTTTTAATTTTATAAACCTCTTCTGGATCGTACAATAAGCCCAACCTGGTAGAACTTACGATATCCATAAATAGGGTAGTTATAGAATTATGCTCAATTTCTTTTGTTCCTTTCAAATGTTCAAAATCGGGATGATCTCCAATTGATGGCTTTACTATACCTTTTTTCCCATAAAGGGGACGAAACAATTTCTGTAATTGATAATGCTCTACTATTTGAGCTTGATTATTATTCTCAGTAATTGCTTTCTGTATCTTAAAATCGTCCGATGCCTGTTGATAGTAGTTATCGTATGCATTTTCCATACTTGATAGTAAGTCATTGTAATCCATAAGAAATAAATTTAATTTTAGTTACTATTCTTTTGAGAAAAACTAAACCAGTTGTGAAAAAATGAAAGCTGCAAAGCCTACTAGAAAGGCAACAACTCCCCACTTAATTGAAGTATGCTTGCCGCTTAATATTTGACTTACCTCCCAGTTTTGCTTTGCATATTGCTCTTGAATTTCAGAATGACTTAAACCTTTTACTTTTGAGAGGTATTTTTCTTTTGAATCCCACTCTTTGATATTTTCCCAGAAAATAAATCCTTTATGCCCACTATTTACACTGGGAATAAATATTGATGCACCGAATAATATTGAAATCGAAATACTCAGAGCACTTACTCCACCTAGAATAATTGAACTGAGGGTACAAAATGAACTTTTAACTAACGCTGTCCCTATTGTAATATCACCAGCAAGAAAAGCTGCTGCTTTTGCATCTGCTACTCTGATATAAAAATTGAGATAATCGTTAATATTTTTACTAAACATATAGTTACTTTCATTTTCGTTTGATTCTTCTTTCATGCTAATCTGTTCTTATTTTCGATTGTTATGATAAGGGGAGGGTATTCCCCTCCCCTTTAATCTATTTTTCCTTACGAACCCCTTTAAAGGGCTCATCATCTGCTTTTTGGTTCATAAACCGACCATCTGGACCTCTCTTTACCCACTTCTTAGTTTTGGGGTTGTAAGTCTGAGATCGGTTACGAACTGCACCATTGCGATGCCCATCACCGGAAGGCGGATTGGTAGCCATATTAAATCACCTCCTTAAGAAATTTTAGCATTAAGATCTCCCATATAAAATGGAATGATATCAGATTAGATTTTTAGTTTAGATCTTCGTTATCTACCCATATTGGAAAGGCTTTCCCATTTTTGGGATAAATACGCTCCCCAGTTTCAGGGTGTTTGATAGAAGCACGAAAGATGAGTGTTTTACCCTCTTTACTACGCTCTGAATCATCTTCACTCATAGTTCTTGTAAAAAACTAGAGTTAGTGTTGACACAAAGCTTGATACTAGTTAGGTTTGCCATATCTAAAAAAGGCCCGTAACAAAGTATACAAGCTTTGTGTAGGTGCTAATTAAAATGTCAGGGGCACCTAAGTTCCCTGAACATATTCTGTCGTTGTCACCCTACCTGTCAAAGTTTGCGGTGACAAAGAACTTTTAGGCTCTCCAGCTCCAACTGGAGAGCTTTTTTTATTCTGCTATAAAGATAAAAGTCATATTGCTCTTAGCAAGTTAAAAGGGCAAATACTTATCCACATTTAAAATGTTTTATCCACAGACCTTAACCATCGATAGACAAATAATTCATTCATTTTTGGGTTTAATGTATGTTGTTGTTAGCTGAATCCTAATCTTACAGTTTAGGATTCTTGAGCTAATATTGACTCCACTATTCGATAAACCCTAGATCCAGTCTGGTTTGGCCATCTTGCCTCTTTTTCTATATCATCTTTTTGGGCTCTTTTAATCGCTTCCCTTATACGCTCCTCATTATACAAAGCTTTATAATCATCATTATGATTAGGTAAATCTTCAATTGCTTCGTGTAATAACTTTTTTGCTTTTCCAGCGGAATCAACTTTACACTCAATTTCCTGGAAATGATATAAAAGCCATATTTCAAAACAAGGATTACTAACAGCTAAGCCTGAATTACAATCAACGCACTTTCCTGCGACCTCTTTAAGTTTCTTTTGGCCCCATCTATCAACATCAATAACCAACCAGAAATCATCATCTTCCCTAATCTCAAAATTTTCTATTTCTTCTTTTAGATTTCCAATGATATACTCAGGTGAGGATCGATTATTTTCATTACCGATTATCTTTAATTGATATCTCCTATCTCTTTTTTGAAAAATTTTAAAATATTTATGCTCTTTACTTACCTTCTCAGCTCCCTCAATTGCCACCCATATAATACTTGTATCATTTAAATGATCGATTTCTCGATTTAGAGGTCTTGACTTTCTGGATGTTAAACTCACGGTACTTCTATAACCCTTTATTCCTTAATAAATGGTAATCCTTGATATCGCCCCTGGAGATATCCTTTATCAATTTTCTTATCCTTTCTAACATCATATTCAGCTAATGATTTTAGTTTAGACTCTCCATTCTCTTGTTTAGTAAAAAACCAAATTTCATCTCTTCTAAGTGTATCCGTGTTTAATAGATTTGTATCATGAGTAGTAAAAACAAGTTGACCACGCTCAAATTCATTTGCAATATCATAGAAAGATTTTAAAAAGGTATTAGTTAACTTTGGGTGCATTCTTCTATCAAGTTCATCAATAAGCACGACTTTATCTTTTGAATGCAAGTCGACCAAAATGGGCAATAAATGCATCAATCTTTGAGTCCCCTCAGATTCTTGGTAAAAATCAAACTCAACAATATTTTCAGAATCATCTGAATGATGAATCATCTTCAAGGTTATCTTTTTATATTGCCCTTCATCTTTTAGTAGAATTTTTTGCGATGTTTCGGACCCAATAATTACACCACGGTCTTCCGCTTCTAATTTTTCTTTGATATCCTCAATCGCATCTACCGGAAAATCGGACAACTCGCTATCTATATCGATTTTAACTGAATCAGTTTTAACTTTTTTAATTCCTGTATCAACCTTATTAACAAAATCAGAAATGAAATTTATAAACTCATCCTCTTCGGTTGCTCTTGCAGTTAATTTCTTATAGGTCGACTGTGCTGATATAATTTCTAATGTTTCAGAAAACCAGTTCATCACTGGTTCAATGCTTTTAATGTTTTTTTCAAAGGCCTCATTTATAAATAACTGATTGGGCCGAGTAGTTTTGGAAACCAATCTTATTAATTCTTTAGACTCTTCATCACGAGTTAACTGGTCATGCTCTACAACAGCCTCCCCCTCTTCATTTGTAATCCTTTCATATACCCTGTATTCCTTTGTTCCTTTTATTTTAAACAGCCATTCTTCAAGAACCTGATTCTTATTTACAACAAATCCATAGTTGTAGATATCGCCATTTACAAGAAGATTAATATCAAACCTTGATGGTTCAGATCTCGACTGCTTAGAGAGTAAAAAAGGTTCAACCCAAATTTTTTGTTTCCCATAAGTACCTCGAACAACCAAATCTTGCATAAATTTGATTGCCTTTATTAAATTAGTCTTTCCTGAAGCATTTCCACCATAAATAGCGGCGCCTTTTAACAAATGTTTTGGCTGTTTTAAACCAGTCTTAAATCTGTGGTTCTTTAATTCGGTGTAACTAGTCGAGGCTAAATTAATAGTAACCTCTTCTTTAAAAGACAGAAAATTCTGTACTGAAAATTGGATTATCATGAGAATATTTCTCGCTTATATTATATAATAATACCTTATATCGCTTATCTATTATAAATATCGTGAAAAAATCTCATAAAATCAAATTTTCGCCTCCTATTATATTTAGAATATCCACACAAGCTATCCCTATCGCAAAACATTTCAATTAAAACCTATCTCACGATTCTTTAGTTTGGAAATCATTTTACTTACAGTTAAAGCCCAATAACTATTAAGAATAATTCATCTAATTTGTCAGATATGGAGGAAACATTAACAAGAGACCTAAGATGGGATGACAACCATCCTTATAAATATTTTAAATCTATTGCCAGTGATATTAGGTTTCTTGATGAGGTGCCAGAAGGAGTTGTTTCTAGGTTTAAGCTAGTAAAAGAACTAATTAAACAAAGTTACTTTGTCTATGAATTTTTAGATTCTGCCTATGAAAGATCATTACTAACCTTAGAACTTGCCATAAAAAAAAGGTACGAAGAAATCGAAGGGGATGAATGGAGCGGTAATTTTAAAAAATTAATCAAATGGGGTGCTAGAAAGAACTTATTTGAAGACAACGAAGAGGTAATTCAAAAATTCAGGGAGTTCCGAAACAGGGTTGCTCATCCAGAACGATATTCCCTTTTAGGAATAACTGGAATCAATATTGTATTTCGAGTGGTAGAAATAATAAATGGCCTTTACCATGATACTCAAAAACGAATTGAAAGGAAGAAGGAAATTGAAGATTTAAATCGGGAACTTAATTCCTTTTTAGAAAAGGGAGGCATACTTCTAATTAATTCAGAGAAACACATCATCTTCCGAAGCTCTGTTCTTTTTATAGATAATTTTAGCTCTGATAAAACTTATTACTTCGTTTTTTGGAGAATATTTGATCCGAAAATGAAGAATGAAAAAAATTCTACTCCGGCTCCATTATTGATTAGGGCTTATGATTTTATGAAAGTCCAAGGAAGCTATTATATAAGCTCTGATATTGATCATTCCGTCACTGTCTCAAAAATTAAAAAAGAGGAGAATGAGTCTAAGTACAATAAGTTTTTGAAAGAATACCAAGCAAACACCATTGCAAAACATACTATTGAAATTGATAGAGCTAGAATGCATAATTTAGTGCGAAGGCAAGTTAGAAACTCAAAGATTTAACTCCGACAGGACATTTTCAGCTAACCAATTAACAATTGTGCATTAAAGTTGAAGAGATTCTTGAAATAATTTTAGACTTGCCTCCTGAGAAACAACTTAAAATAAGTAATGCAATTCTGGATAATCCAAAAATGAAAGAGAAACTTAACCGAATCCTTTTAAGTCAAGAGATAGATCCAGTTAAAACTTTGGAAGAAGTCCGGAAAGGTCTTAAGAGATCTTTGGACTGAATTGAGTAATATTTTAGGGCTGTCTAAAAGAAAGAGCAAATTGAGTGATTAGCCTCCACATATAAGTGACTGTATTTAAATACTTATGGAAGATCTAATTTCCGCAATTCTAAATTTTCTCCAGATATTTTTGACGGCGATAAATCCAGAGCCGATTTTAGAGTTGAAATTTCAATCAAAAGTAACATTAACACGATTTCTGCTTGGTCTAGTTATCGCTGGTGTAGCATATGAAGTTCTTAATCCGTTAACAGCAAGACATCAAACATTCCCCCAGAAACCACTGAGACTTCTAAGAATTACTTTTTCAATCAGTTTTGGAGCTGGTGTAATGTTATGGCCGACATATCTCGTATTAGTCTGTTCAATCATTTTCTGCATAATTACAAGAGCTCTCGATGGATTTAGCATTGGTTTCTTTCTAGGGGCTTATTACAGAATTCCAAGTAATTCCTTGTATAGCTTTGGGATTATACCAACAGTAAATATTTACTGGATAAATGTGATATATACTTTTTTTTCAGTACTCTTTGGAATTTGGTGTATCTTTAAATTGATAAGGAATCTATTTCTATTTCGCGATAAGCTTGTCATCCCTTTAGCCATTTCTCTTTTGTCTATTATAGGCTTGTTGGTTATCCCAAATACAGGAAATGTGATAATATTATTTATTCTATCAATTTATCCTTTAAGTTTGATTCTCGGACTTGTATTCGGCTACAAAGGATTAAAATGGGTTAAGAAGAGGTTTAATTCTTTTCAGATGATTTAACTATTGACACCGATATTATAACTCTATCCAATTTATTGCTACATTTATTATTAAAAGGAAAAGTTACAGGATGAGCAGGAGAAATGTAGTGTTAAGAGAGTATAAATAAACAAATGAGACTAATAAGGGATCTTCAAAAAACCTATCGTACTTTAAACCTCACTCGCACTTGATACCCAGTCGTAGTCAACTCCAATTTCCTTAAAGTGCTTTTTACCGAACTGGATCTTAGCCCACTCAGAAGGTCGAAGCTGACTTTTGTCTGTAGAACCTTTGGTCTCTTTTACCAAGTACACTTTTTCCTTCTCTCCATACATTGCTTTCTTAACAATAGCCCAGTCCGGATTATACTTACCTATAGGAGTATCCACTTTGAACTTCCGGGGAAGCTTAACAAATAGCTTAATATCTTTGCGTTCATTTAGCTGCTCAGCAAATCGACGTTCTACCTGGGAATCAATTTCCACATAGTTATAAATTGATTTGTGGTCCTCCACCTTTACTAAATTATCAAGGTAGCTGACCAATTCTTCCTCTTTAAACAGGTGCATCTCATAAATTTGCCCATCGATTTGTTCATACTTGACGCCGTCCAACATCATGTCTTTAAGCGTAGCGTTAATAGTTGAAGCCACTTCGTCCATAAACTTCTGAGGATTATTCCTAAATTCAGCTAATCGATCTGATTTCTTTAGAATTTGGACAAGCGTTGATCGGGTTAATTCGGTCTGGCGTTGCAGGTAAGCGATGATATCGGGTAGGTAGCGGGCTGTCTCCACTTCATCCATACGCTGACCTACAATGGTAGATTCAATGCCGGAATGCGTAATATCTTGCTCGGTCTTGTATGTATGAATCTTAACTTTTTCAATCTTGGGTAGTTTCTTGATTTCTTCTACTGCCTCATCAATAAGCTTTTGGGAATCATAAGAAACCCGATATCTGGTTTTGGTATTTATTTTATCCCAAAGTTCACGGAAATCATCACTCACATAAACTTGCTTATCTAATTTAAGCTCCCGTCGATCTCTTTTCTTTTTAACCTGGTTATTAAAGTCATACTTACGGATAGCATCGATAATTTCAGCTTCAAATTCCTGATGTTCCTCCTCAAGATCGAGAGTGAAGTTTTCCTCTTCAGGACTGAATTCAGATAGAATCGCTCCTTCTTCAGACAAATATCCGTTTTCCTGAAGTTGTTTCCATATTTTTTCGGATTCATCGGCTCCAAGTTTAACTGTTTCCTCATTCTTGGTTCGAGATAAACCAATGAACTCCGATTTTGGAACCATCCCAAAGGTTATACCGGCATCTTCTTCATATTCATTTTGAAGCTGGGTAGCAAAATCATCGTAGCTTTCATTAGCTACAATGGTTACGCGGTTTATACGATCATCAAAAACGCGTTCTCCTTTTTGATTAACAGGTATCCGTAACCCTCGGCCAATTTCCTGACGCTTTTTCATATCAGATTTGGATTCATTGAGCGTACAAATCTGGAATACATTAGGATTATCCCAGCCTTCTCGAAGGGCTGAGTGGCTAAATATGAATCGTAGGGGTTCATCGAACGACAATAATCGCTCTTTATCTTTCATAATTAGATTGTAAGCGTCTTCATCGGCACTTACTGAACGGTTTTCCCAGGAATCTTTGATCTTTCCATCTTTATCCTGGGCAAAATATCCATCATGGATCTGGTCGACAGAGTAAGGAATGACATCTTCATAATAAGGCTGCTCGGTTAGTTTTTTATATTCTTCTTCAAACCAACGCTGAATTTTACCGGGATGTGGAATTCCATCTTCACCATAATCTCTATAGTTAGCAACGCTGTCAATAAAGAAAAGAGATAATACTTTAAGGCCCTTATCTTTGATCTTCTTTTCCTTTTCCAAATGCTCTTCGATAGTAGTCCGGATTTGGTAACGCATGACCTCATCAGTCAAGCCTCCCTGAGAATCACCTATACCAAAACGTTTTCCGTTGCTGAACTCAACAAATTCGGCGCCTTCTCGGACATTTATTTCAGCTACTTTATATCCATCCTGGTATGCGGTACGCTGGTTGGATTTATCAAAGAGATCATCCCCATGGGTTACTGTTGTGTTCCCTTCGGTTGGACCATCATCAGTATCTTTATGAATGGTAAGGTATGCTTTAAGCGTACCGTTTTGGTTCTTGATGTTCCGAACCTTTATATACGCTGCGTGATAACTATCTTCTGCAACCACTGAAGCAACCTCTATCTTTTTGACTAATCCCAACTCATAAGCTTTAATCGGATCAAGCTTATACATCAGGTTATACATATTGCGATGGGTTGCCGAATATCGAAATGTACAAAGAGGATCTAAGCTCCGGATTGCATTTTTCGATGCTTCCTGCTCCATATTTTGTGGTTCATCCATAATAACCATTGGATTAGTGTTCTGGATGAAGTCAATAGGCTGTCGGCCACTTAATCGATCCATTTCCTTGAACATCACATTGGTATCCTTGTTAAAGGAGTCAATGTTGATGACCATAATCTGAAGCTCATTGCTACTGGCAAACTGACGTAATTTGTTTATCCGAGATGAATCATACATAAAGTAGTTGTAAGCTGGATTATTATAGAGCTTATCAAAATGCTCACTCATAATATCCAGACTTTTTATAGTTCCTTCCCGAATAGCCACACTGGGTACTACAATGATAAATTTTTTGAATCCATACTTTTGATGGAGTTCAAAAATCGTCCTTAAATAGACATAGGTTTTACCTGTACCGGTTTCCATCTCAATGGTAAAATTCATCCCGTCTAAAAAGTCCTTATCCTGTAACTCAGGAACCGGATGAATTTTATTGCGTTCTTGAATCGTTTGTACATTCTCTAACAGTTTATCATCAGAGATGAGCAAGTTATTACCGATACCTAATTCATTTTGCTCAATAAAGCCAACCTGATTGTTTAAGCTTACCTCATATTCACTCTGGCCCAAAGGTTGTCCGTCAAAAATATCAACGATGGATTGAATTGCCTTTTGCTGATACTCAAGGTTGGGATCAAACTTAAACTTCATATAAAAAGAAAAGTTTTAGATAGATATCTATTCGGTTTTACTCGATTCAAGTAGCTTTTGGGGATCCACAAGGGGTACAATAACCTCAGAAAGGATATTTCCCTCTGATTTAACCGCCATAGCGCCACGAGTTGTTGAATAGGAGATACTTAAAAGAGTTGTAGCAAGATGGTCTGGAATTATTATTTCTCCTTTAGAATCTTTGAAATCTTGTATCCCTTGTAATTTAAATGTTGACCTAGTAACAATTTCACCTAGAATAAGGGGATCTTTTTTCCCATACTTTCCCGTAATTTTTATATCGAACGAGAATAACTCATTTTCAAGATCTCCATCCGTTACGAATTGCACCTGGTATTCTATTCTATCTTTTCGGATTTTTTCTTCTGGCTTTTGAAACGAATACGATAAAACTTCGAAATCACTAATGCGAAAGTTTATTGCCTTTTTATCTTCAGTGCTCATAGAAGTATTTAACTAGCTAATGGTAATTTTTCTCTTTGCTTGGATTCAGATTCGTAACTTTCTTCATATGTAATATTTCCTTGATCTAATCCAGAAACAATACGGGTAGAAATCTCCCCAAAAGGTTCACCAAGCATTTCCATTGTGAATCTTTCTAGTTGTTTAGCTGGGATATGCATAAACCCTTTCTTTCTTACTTTTTCTTCATGGAAGGATGGAGCTACAATAATATCCTGGCCAAGTGCTTCTTCAAGCTTTACCAATGTTTTTAAGGTTGGATTCCCTTCTCCTCGCATGATCTCAGAAAGCTGAGATTCGCCAATGTCCGCTTTTTGGGCTAATTCTTTCTGTGTTAGCCCCTGCTGTTGCAAATAACGGCTAATCTGGGACGAAATCTCCATCTGCTTATCAATTAGGCGCGCATTAGAAGATTCGAGTTGTTTAAATTCTTCCCGAATTTGTTTTGTCTTTTGCTTATCCATTATTTCCCTCATTTAAAATTCTTCTGCGTTGAACGTGGTTATACCGGTTATTCTTCCGTCATAGTCTACACCAAAACGACCTTCTTCCAAGGCTTTTTCGATGCATTGATTAACCCACCGCATGGCATATTCTGATTCTTTTAGATGTTCATCATCTTGGGTTTTTGCTACCTTCTTTACGCCACCATTGCCAAAGATGACCATTTCTCGACTCCAGTACACGCAGTACCACCGGAGATTGCCACGCCGTACATAATAGGCTCTCACCATATCATGTTGCCGGCCTTCATGCTTAAAGAACTGTTGTTGAGCTCCAAACTTTTCAAGCATGTTAAAAAAGTAGTGCTTGAGATCTGCAAAAGCCTGATTTTGTTTGACCTGTTCATTATTTAAAAATTTATCTCCTTCAGTTGTTTCTTCTCCGTCAAATAAGACGGTATAAAATGTTGCCTTTCGACCACTGAAAAACTCAACTAACTCAAATGAACGATTCACTTATAATATTATTTTTCGTCACGATTGTGACAGTTCTTAAATGTAGTTATTTCCTACAACGTTCCCAAAACCATTTTATACCGTTCTGAAGGCTATATCGTGGGATTTAAAGAGTTGCACGGCATTGGTTTTCAGAGCATCAGCCTGTTCGCCACTGAAACTTTTATCCAGGCATACCACTCTATTCGGTCCCATTTCTGCCATTTTATCCAATATTTCAAAGGTAAGACTATCATCCAGGTAAATAAGTAGTGCATCATCCTGAATACTATAAATAGTTTTTCCCTCTATCTCTTTTTCTTCAATAGATGTTGTCAATGGATAACCGGACTTAAGGATAAGCTCATATAATATACTTTCTTGTTCAGCTTCAGGGGTAATATGATCAGCAAAAACATCCAGTTGTTCTTCTAAGTCATCTGGATCAATATCAATTTCTGGCGAATCCCAAACTTTGAAGTTCGAACGATTGAGCTTGAAAACTTTAAATCCTGCATCTATATCAATCTTTTCGTCTGCTTCATCTTCGAGTCCTAGTTCAGTCTGGCTTTCTCCTGAACTTTTTGTTTCGTCACTATTAATTCTCTTGATAACCCTTCTAATTCTCTCTTTGCCTATATCCGAAACATTTTTATATCCCGCTTCATACGCATCTGAATCCTCATCCAATAACTCTGGTAACTGTACCATGATAAATCTGCGGTTGCCATTATCCTTTTTATTAAAATCTAGAACCGCATGGGCAGTTGAACAAGACCCTGCAAAAAAATCTAATACTATATCATTGTCATTTGGGTTAGTCGAGATCTGAAGCATCCTTTGAATTAATTGAATCGGTTTTGGGGTATCAAAATCAACTTCTCCATCATCAAATAAATCACGAATTTCTCTGCGTGCACTTTGATTATCATCAGCAAATTCACGATCCCACCAAGTGGATGGCACAATTCCATCTTGTACCTCAGATAAAAACCTTTTAAGTCGAGGAAAATTAGTACCATCTTCTCCCCACCAAATCCTATCATCATCTATCAAATCTTGCATTGTATCTTGTTCATATCTCCAAACTCTCTGTTTCGATGGCCAAACCTCTTCATTTGTTTCTGGGTTTTCTACTGGATAATATAGGTTAGGTCTCTGCTCAGAGCTTTTGTTACTAGTACAATCAACCGAAGCCCATGGCCCTCGCGGATCATCATCTCTATTCGTATAACGACTCTTCTGGTCGTCACTTCTGGGCAATAGATTTCTATCCCATCCATATTCATCATTTTTAGTCTCCTTTTTTCTCTTTGAAAAAACGAGTATATGATCATGCATATCGGAAAAGTTAGTGGCATCATTCTGTGGAGACTGCTTTTTTTGCCACACTATATTTGCGATAAAGTTTTCTTCACCAAATATTTCATCACACAGTTTGCGTAAATGAGGAAGCTCATTATCATCAATTGAAATAAAAATAGCACCATCTTCCCTTAACAAATTCTTTGCTAAAAAAAGACGGGCATACATCATATTTAGCCACCTAGAATGATATCTACCATCAGTATCCCGATTAGTCGTCTGCCAATTTCCTTCTCCATCCTTTTGTCCAGTATACTCTAAATAAGTTGCCAAGTTTTCTCCATAGTCATCCGGATAAATAAATTCATTACCGGTATTGTAAGGAGGATCGATATAAATCATCTTCACCTTCCCGAAGTAACTTTTCTGAAGAAGCTTCAGAACTTCCAAGTTATCACCTTCAATGAAGAGGTTTTCAGTATCATCAAAGTTTACTGACTCTTCCCTTTCAGGTGTCAAAGTAGCTATACTGGGTTCTTGAATAATTTTCATGCACTCAGCTTTCCCTGGCCACTGTAAGCCAAAGCGTTCTCTTCCTTTTTCCGGCACCCATTCGCCAAGTACTCTCTTTAAATGATCAAAATCGATTTCATCCTCTCGGAAGACTTCTGGAAACAGTTGCCTTAGTTTTTGCTTTTTATCCTCAGTTATATCCATCGATGTTAAATCGATCTTTTCGGGCTGTTCGGGCATATTTTAACTTTCTATTTCTTTTAAATCTTTAGCTAAATCAATAAATAAATCTAAGTCTCGTTTTATTTCATTCGGTCTGGGCGTTGAAAGCCTAGCAAATACTGAATCATGATGAACGAATCGAGAACATTTTGACCAAGAGTCTCTTAACTTTTGCAAGTTTGTTTCAGAAATATCCATCGCTTGAATTCGACCGATATGGATCATATGATCAAATCTATTTATAACACCTTTAAATAAAACTTCTTCAACTAACTTTTCCCAACCCTTTCTAAGCCGTTGATAAAATGAATCTACATGGTATCGATATTTATCAGTCTCAACTTTTTCAAACATACCATCCAATTTTTCAAAATCCTTTTTAAGAACTCTTAACCAAGGTTCACTAATTGGTTTAGCTTCCCAAGGTAGGTTGTCCTCTACAACTCCAGCATACTGACTTGTTCTTTTTACATAGTACGTCTTACTTGGTATTGATCTCTTTGACACCTGATACAATAACAGGTGAAGAAAAAACATGTCGTGAGTAAATACTATGATCTGCCTCTCTTCACTTAGATCCCCGATTAATTCAGCAACATATTCACATCGGAAACTATCTAATGAAGAAATAGGATCATCAAAAACTAATGCACCACTATGATCCGCATGGCTGATTTCAGATAAAAAATAAGCTAAAGATGCAGAGTTTTGTTCTCCTTCGCTTAAAATATCTTCTGGGGATAAATCATGCTCATTCATTAAGTTCATTTCACTTTTAGTTTCCCCAGATCTTGCTTTTCCTTTTACCTCAAAGGGTAAATGCCCCACTCGAAAAGTTCTCAAATAATCTTTTAATTCCTCTTCAATTTCATCAGCAATATCACTTCCTATTTTTCTAACCTTATTACTAATAGGCTTTGAATTAAGTTTACCACTCGCCTTTTGAAGGAACACTACCTTTTCTTTTTCCTCTTTGATAGCTTTGATAACATCAAACTTTTCCTCTAACTCTCTCTTAGCAGTTAAATTGATAATCTTTTGTTGAAGCTTCTTTCTCTCTTCTTGTTCTTTAAGATTATCATAATCCTTGATTTGTTTAAGATATTCTTTCACCAACTCACTTAACTTGTCCTTAACAATAAATGGGACAGGAACGATTTCTTCCTCCCATTCTTCATCCTTCAAAAAACTTATAATCTTATCTTTACGTGCATTTAGTATATTTTGAACCTCATCAAGTTTCTCAATTAGCTCTTCATCTTCTTCTGTCAATGTATTTTGAACTTGCTCAGATAAAACATCATTTATTTTTAGATTTTCAACTTCACTGATATAGGCATCTCGCTCTTCCCTTTTCTGGGTCAGTCTTTTTTCAATATTATGCTCGATAAATTTATCAAACTGCTCATATCGTTCTTCAATACCTGATTCTTTCAATGTTTGTTGGCAAAGAACGCATTTAGCTGGATTCCCATCTTTTTTTAAAACCGGAAATTCCTCCCCCTCATAAGCGTATTTTGCACTAAAATTCCTAGCTGCTTTCCATAGAGTTTTCCAAGCTTCATTTCCCGTACCTGGTAACGCTTTTTCAAACTCCTCTTTAAGCATTTCCTGGGAATCTTTAAGGGTTTGAATATCACTAACAAGTTCGGGAAAAACTTCTTCGAGTCGGCTGTTTAAGTTTTCATCAATTTTATTTAATCGATCAATAATGTTTTTTGTATCACTTTTTTTAGACTTAAGAGCCGATATTTTTTTCTGCCTTTTTTCTGGATTACTTGCCCTCAATTTCTTCTCCAACTTCTCCAAGCGTTCTGTCTCTTGGTCATTTAGCCCCTTTAATTCCGAGAGTTTTTCTAGGTCCGTACTGTTAGAAAGGGAATTAACAGTAGGATAAATCTTATCATCTTGGGGAAATCCCTCTAATTCAGCTTCTAATCTTTCTATTTTTTTCCTTATCTGGTTAACGTCATTCTGAATTGATTCTTTGATAAGATTCTGCTCATTAACCATCTGTTTCATTGATCTCAGATCAGATGGCAAATAAGGAATATCCATTACATTACCTTCAGTATAAGCTTCCGCACATTCCCGATCATAAATGCTAATCGAATTCAAATCAGGATGTGGCTTAGCATTTACATCCCTACTAATTCTTTTCGTATTACCATTTTTTTTAATTTTAATTTCAGCTGTCCCTTTTTTGTTGGACTCCTCAAATGCATTGGGATAGATTTCCAAGTCTTGGTCTATAGCTCGACAGGCCTTTTTTAATACTCTAGCATAACTTGACTTTCCAGCCCCGTTTTCTCCATAGATAACAGTCAGCCCATCAGGCAAAAAGTCAAGCCTTCCCTTCTCTGTTACTGTACCTACATTTTCCAAGTTTGATAATGAAAGTACTTTAACAGATGTATCATCACTTATTGCTGTTTGAATTTGATCCTTTTTAAGAAATGAAGGCTTGTATGGTAGCTCTTCTTCTTTTATTGTTGCGATCAAATTCTGTAGAACTTGTTCTCGATTTGACTCATCAAGTTCTCCATCTTCATATATCCTCCTTAACAAATCATTTTGCCAATCATCTAAAGTTTCCGCCCAAGTCCAGATTTTGTCTCTTAAATTCATAGCATTTACAATAACTTTACCAACTACTACTTTGGTCCAATCTTAAGTACTAGAATTTGGAAGAGCAAAACATTCACAAGACTTGTTGCTTCATGTTGAATAGAATAAAATCGAATAACCTATGAATAAAATACCATTAGAAGAGCCAATTAGTACCGGTCTTGATATTGATAATTATACAGGTGGCTTATGGCATGGAGACATAATAGTTATTGCTGGACGGCCAGGTATGGGTATGATACCATTGGCTTGCACCATCGCCCACAACGTTGCAGAAGATAATGGAAGGGTCAACTTCATTAGCCTAAGAACAAAACCAGAAAGATTGAAAGAACGTTTTGTAGGTTTGGCTTGCCGAGAAACTAGGAAAGCCTTACGAGATCAAGCGATTGATCAGGGTAATACACTAAGAGAAGAAGTTGATGCTGCTTTTGATAAAATTTATCAAGAACGTATTTCTTTAGATTCTCAGCCCGGAATAGATATTGATGAGTTATCGAACAAAGTTAAGAATGATCCTAATTTTGACCTTTTAATAATAGATAATTTGCAATTACTAACAGATAGTGCAAACAACTTTGATAGTCGTTGGGAAGAAATGGGATCTATATGCCGAAAACTCAAAAGTTTAAATTTAAAGCTCGATGTTCCAGTAATTATTTTATCTCATTTAAGTAGAGAAGTTGAGAAAAGAGGTGGTGCGAAAAGACCACAACTAACAGACTTAAGTGACTCCGGTGCTATTGAGCAAATAGCAGATATTGTAATGTTTATTTACCGGCCAGAATATTACGGTATCAAAACGACACCAGAAGGTCAATCTACAACGGGACTATCGGAAGTTATATTAAGTAGAAATAATCGAGGCCCAAACCAGTCTATTCCTTTATATTACATTAAAAACTATGGGAGATTTGAGAACCTGACTACATCAAAAGAGGAGACAGATTGAAAAGATTTTTTTGGATAATCACTAAACCTTCACTTTTCAACTATTACTCCTCAGATAAAGGATAAATTTTATGCTTAATTGCAAAGTAGCTGATCCAGAAGAATGCATCTAATCCATTACCTGCTGTTTCATAGTTTTTACTATCTACCAATTTCTGAAATTGTTCGTCTTTCCTAAGAAGTTCATCTACTTTATCTCTTTGTTCCCAATAAGCATCAATTTTCTTTTTTCTCTCCGGCGGTGCGATTTTTTCTTCGGCTTTAAATCCTCGAAGATTTCCTTCTTTATCATAAACAGGAGTTCGATAAGGCACTTTTCCACTCCTCGGATAATAATCGTCTATCCCTACAGACATCGCTAATTGTTGTTCATATTGAAACGGATTACCAGGATATAGCGGCTTTGTTAGCTTTTCTAGTTTTTCAAATTCATCGCGATATTTTTCATACGTTTTTTGCAGTTGTGTCATTTAATTTCCCCTTATCTATTTTTTAATTGTTGTCCCCATATTTTGTAAGAATATTATCCAGTTCTTCGGAATCGATATTATCTCCTAAATACTGTCTTAAGGCCTTTTCTATTAACTCTCGCTGACTAATTCTCTCCCACCATGCTACCGCTTTTATTATTTCCAAGTACTGTGGATTAAGTCGCACCGAAAACGGATAAAGATTACCCCTTTGCGATGTATTGGAACTATTGGATGTGTTTGATGTATTGGAATCGACAGTCTGGAACTGATACTCTTCGCCCTTCATATCAGTGAAAAATTCATCGTACTCTGTATCAGAATCAGCCATATTGAGCTACCTCCTCAGCTAGTTTGATATAGTCAGCAGCTCCGTGTGATCGACTATCATACTCAAACACTGTCTGTCCTTTTGAAGTACAATTACTTAGCGTAGCATTCGTGCGAATGATTGTGTTAAAGACCCGATCAGGAAACGCTTCGATGATGGATCGGCGAATCTGTTTGTGTTGCTTCTTCCTGGCATCAAAGTTGGCAAGCAGGTAGCCAAACATCTGTAACTCTGGATTCAGGCGACGTTGGACAACAGTTGCCATCTTCGAAATTCGTTTAAGGCCCTCAAGGGCAAAATACTCCGGCTTAATCAGGACCATTACATCAGTGGCCGCCGCGAAGGCATTCATCGTCAGAAAACCCAAATTTGGCGGGCAATCGATAATTATATAGTTGTATTGGTTCCGAATCGGAGCAATTCGTTCTCTAAGGAGTTTTTCCCCAGCCGGAATACCTGATAGTTTTTTGTCGGCATATGCTAATGGATATCCTGCCGGCAGAACATCAAGCTGGTCTCGACAGTGGATAGTATCTTCTACAGAAAGGGCTTCCTCGTAGTAAAGATTGTCGAGTGTTTTCTCGAGCTCGCTTCCTTCAAAACCCAGATGTACCGTAGCATTAGCCTGTGGGTCAGTATCAATCAGCAACACCTTGTGTCCAAGTTTCTGCAGCCCTGCTGACAAATTTACGGCTGTGGTTGTTTTGGCCACACCACCCTTCTGATTCGTAATAGCAATACATCTCATAAAACTACATTCTTTTTTATTCGGATTTGTATTGGATTCCATTACAGTGTTTTATGTGTTACGTACCATTGAACTAAAGTCGGGACTTGCGTCCCAAGTGTTTTCTTTCGCTGAGGAAGGATGCTTATAGCCCCTTTCCTTTGCTGCGGCTGGCTTCACCAGCTAAGCGGGTCGCCGACTTTAAGACACTTTTGGCAAGTTTTAAGGTCCCACCGGCTGGATTATTCAGCATCTCTGCTATAGCCTTTGTGTACTTAATCGCTTCAGAACTGAGCATACCTAACGACTTACCGGCCTGGCTGTTGGCTTTACCCTTGGCCTGCTGGAAGAGTTGCTTTCCAATCTCCCTGGGGGCGTTCTCCTTGCTGTCGGCAATCCTCTGAATTGCTCGGTGAATACTTAATGATTTATAAGCCATACTGTCGGCGGCACGGCCGCCTTTGCTCTCACGCAATTCTTGTTTTAGTTCCTGGCTAATGCGATTGCGAACGGTGGAAAGCCGCTGGCTCCTGTTCTTGGCTTGCTCTTCCAGTTTTGAAAGATGGCTACTCCGCTCGCTTTTGGACATTTCTTTGAGACTCTCCGAAAGCTGGCCGCGTAACTCACCAGCTTTCAGCAGATCCTTTCGTAGCTGCTTCACGGCTCCTTGATTTTCAATTTCTCCTAACCCTTCCGGATCGTTAACGATATCCTGAATAGCTTTATCAACATTTTCTGTCTCAGAAAGAGATTGGCCAAAATTCTTCAATGCCTGGTCACCGTTGGAATAGACCTGGAGGAAGTCTGATTTAATCGCCTCCATCGTTTGATTCATCTTTTGGTCAATGCGCTCAAATTGCCGCGCTCTGCCTTGGGCTTTCTCAGACCTGCGCTGCAAGGCTTGCTCGACGCGCTGGAGCTCTTTCTTCTCGAGCTGCTGCTTCCAGTCGGTTAGCTCATCCAAGGCTTTGTCCGGTTCAATTTTTTGTTCTCTCTGGGTTACATACTCTTGCAACGGCTGCCCAAATTTGTCTTCCAGCTTGGGGCCGGAAAGGTTACGGTTGATGTCGCTGGCTTTCATCTGATATCCACCATCGGTAACAACCATTCCTTGGCCTTTCTTCTCAAGCCAAAGACCATTCTTATCCAAGACCTGGTCGAATTCCTTAAAACTCGCCGCTCTGAAAAGCTCGTCTTTCAGCTCCATTGCTTTTTCCTTAACTGGTCGGCTATCAACATCACTAGGATCAATGCCTTGCCCATAGGCGGTTCGATCCATACGCTCCTGTTTGTGAAGCGCCCACCGTTCGTGGCTATCTTTTTCAAAGTCAACGCCTAGCTCAGGATGGTGTTTCCCGGGCACTACTTTCCAGTCGTAACGACGTTCGGTTTCTTTTAGAAAAATCTCGCTCTTTTCGATACACCGCCATCGATCCCATGCCTTATGTTCTCGGGGATGAACGCGGTTGATCACGAGGTGCAGATGAGGATTATCTTTGTCGGTATGGGAAACCACAAACGCCTGGTGATCGTCCAGTCCCATATGATCAAGCCAATCATCAGCAACCTCTTTCATTTGCTGTTCGGTGGGGTTGTCATATTCGGACCAACTAATTACATAATGAAACATAGGTTCATCAATAGTTCGCTCCGATTTACTGGCCGTATGTTCCATTTGTTTACTTGCTATACCTGGATCATCACTGGATAAATTCTTAGCCTCTTTCCAGCTTACACGCTCACCCTTCCCGGTGTAATGAATGCACTGTTTAAAGTAACCTCCCTGACCAGCTATACTTCCAATCATATTATCGTAATACGGTTAAAATTTCGTTGGCTATTCGACTGATTTCTTTACGAATATCTTTTAATAAGTTGATTTGTTTGATCCCTATTTCCGATTGCTCATTTACGTGCCTTGTAAGTTGGTTCAAGTTGTTACCTATCTTCGGCAAATCATGCTCTAATACTTTTTCCAAATCGGAAAAACGAACCTCGCTTCCGAGTTCTATTTTTTGATCCTTTTTGCGGAAGGGCTGCTCTGCTTGCCGTAATTCTCCTAGAGCCACTTTCCGTACATACCGGCCTTTTGAGACACCGGCCTTATCCGCCTGTTTGATAATCCATTGCTCGGCCTCTGGCGTAAAGCGTACCGTTATGCGCTCTGACTTTTCGACCATAAAACCAACGCGTTTTGAAATTATTCGAGCCAACTTTGGCTCGGCTTTTATACTTGAGCAGTCGGTGTCAACCGAACTGCGAATAGTTCAACTACTTATGTGAACATAGAATAGAGCGTAAGCGAAATTACTATGTCAGACATAAGTACCTGTTGACGATGACGAATCAATCAAACTTATAATGATAAATTTGTTGTCTTTGATTGATTTCAATACGTTTTAAATTCTAATTATCAGCAACTTTCTCACCACCGTATTAGCTACTACACACAAGAGGGCAAATGAGAAGTAAGAAATCCTTTCTCCATTATTGTACATCCATCTTCAATGACACCACTTCTTTCATAAGGCTCTAATAATAGTGGTAGATATGTTCCGAAGTTTTCCACATTACCTCCCCTACTAACTACATGTATAAATAACTACAAGTAAAAGCTATAGGAAGTGTGACAGTTAATTCGTAAATCGGCTTAAAGCTGTGACAGTTAATTCGTAAATTTTAAAATAGTTGTGACAGTTAATTCGTAGATAACTTTTCATATTAACACCTAATTGTTGATAACTTTTACCGGTGTTGGAGACTTTTTTAATACGAGCCTCCCAGGCTCAAAATCGAAATTCAGATCCGGATATATTTCAGTATTAATTTTTCTTAAATACTTTCTTGCCCTACGACCAAAATCGAAATGACTAGCATAGTTTGAGCCAAATTGTTTGTTCAAATCCTTCCATGAGATATAGGTCTCTTTTTTTAAGTTGAACACGCGATGGCACAAAAAGAGATAAAGATCTAATGCCAAAGTAGAAGGTCGCAGTTCATCTACATCTTCTCGGTTCACTGGGAAAGCATGATCAATAACTTCATGGTAAAAGTGCTCATGAAGCTTCACTCTAATATCTTTTAAACGATTACTTTTCTCATTGTAAGTTGCTTCCCAAAATTCCATTTCATCCACAGGACCCATATCCCGCTTTAACTGACCTTCTTTGGGCTTCTTTATATTTCTGTAGTGTTGATAAGAAATTCTACAACTCAACAATCTCTTGATCTGAACATGTAATTGTGATAAGGAACCTTGTTCACCTCCAGAGACCTCATACCCAATCAATTTTAGAAACTGGGATATATTTTTAGAAAGATTAATTTCTCTATTTCCAGTTAAAACGACTCTGGTTGTAATCATTAGAATGAGGAGCCTAGGGATCATGCCAAACGGCAAACCTATAGGTTCAGTCTTACTTTTAGCTGGACAATAGTCGTGACCTGATTCGATTATTAAAACCTTGTCCCCATTTACGGACCAATACGGATCTTTATCAATATCTGATTTTGGGAAGGGGTGTTGAGCAAACATCCTTGGTACATAGAGAATATCGAAAGGATTATTTCTCTTTGGCTTATCCATTAAATTCCTGAGGTAAGTTGTTTTGGCTTTTTGTTTATCACTTTTCCAACTCTATTCATTTGACTCTTGAGGTCGGATTTCATTTTCCCGCAGGAATTCTTCTATCCCTTCAGTTGGATAAACAATTTTACGACCGTGTTGTGAGAAAGGAATTTGATTGGTATCACGAAGATGTTTCTGTGATCTATAGGACCACCCTGTTAAGGCCTGTAACTCTTTGGTAGTCAACCACTCACTTCTATTGGCTTTTCTTATTATAGAAGGAAGTTTCTTATCTATAATTTCAGCAACTGCTTCTTCAACAGCTTCTTGTAACTCCTCTTTTGTTGAAATGTAGGCTTGCATGACTGGTTTGGTTACATTTTGAAATTATTCTTCGTAACCAAATTCAGCCTATTCGGTGGAATAAGTAAGGAAATCGACTGATTTCCGAATTTTCCTCATATTCCTATAGGTCAGTACTCTCTCTTATCCAATTTCTATACGTCTTATTTTTATGAAATGCACTTGGTGTTAACAAGTAATCTATATTAGGGAAAAGGTCTGATTCTTTAATAATCGAAGGAAGTTCTTTTTTCAGTCTAGTAACATTTTTCTTTTCAATGTTTTGATATGCTTGTATGCAAACTTTTTTAAAACTATCCTCCTGCCATTGTTTTATTACTCCTCCTGAATCTTTTTGTTGGGACTGATTTTCAAAATCCGGGGATATACCTCTCATAACATACCAATGAAGTCCATCTATGGTTTTCTTTTGGAAGAGATAAGAAATAATTAAAACTGAAATACCTATGATGGAAACTGAAAGTAAAACTGCAAAACGAGAAATTTTTGTGAGATGAAAATTTTTATCCCAATCCGACATGATAGGTCCATAAAGAACAAATTGTAGGGTCAATAACCTATCATTGTATAAGTACTTATCATTCCTAAAGCTAATGTTATATTGGGCATTCCTCTTGATTCGTTTAAGTTCACCATACCTTAGTTTCCGCCCACGCTTATTTTTAAAAAAAGCCTGAATTATTTGCTTTTTTTCCAACGGGCTGGCATTATCAATCTGGTTCCATTTTTCTGCTGCCAACTTGTAATCAGATATAATTTTAGTTTTAAAATATTCATCAAGAAGAATAATAAAGAGCGATGATACTATACCTACAGCTAGTAGTACGAAAATATAGCTTATGATGCTGTAGAAAAGTGAAATCTCTCCTGAGAAAATGCTTATCAGCCAAGCAATAGCTGCCAGTATTACAATGAAAACTAATATGCGAAAGAAAGATTTCTGAGCCGTTATATCATTTTTCTCTTTTAGCTCTTCCTCTTTTGAATTATTCAGCTTATTGTAAAGCTTACTAAACAGCTTACTTATAGTATCAAAATAAATGCGACTAAAGGTTTGTTTAAGATGCCTCATCTCTTCTTAGCTTCTTTAGTTAAACAACTCCTCCATTTCAGTATCTAACATCTCTTCATCAAATGAATTAAGATACTGTTCTGTAGTTTTAAGATTGCTGTGAGCTAATGCTTTAGAGATGCTGTAAAGGCTCATACCTTTCTTACGTGCAAAGTTGGCAAATGAGTGGCGAGCTATGTGAGTGGTGACATTTTCTTCAATATCTGCTAAGCCAGCGATATCATCTAAATCGCGATTCATCATAGCCGTTTTACTCTGCTTATCCTTATCAAATACCATCGGATCCTTTAAATTCTTTGTTGTATCTAGTATTGGAAACAAAAACTCTTTAGGCTTTTTTTCTCTGAAGTTATATGCCTCTAAAATTTCAATCGCCTGGGGCAGCTGCTTTATATTTTTCCACTTGGGCTTGGCATTTTTTCTAGTCTTATTCATCAAGTATCTTAAACGAATCTCATCCTCGGATACATAAATATCACCTCTTTTTAACTTCATCAGATCACCAACTCGAATCCCAGCGTTATAAAAGCTGAAAAGAAAATAGTTCCTGGTATGCCAAAGAGAGGTGCCCTCCTCAAGATCTAGCTCTTCAATGTCTTTTATTTGTTGAAGGGATAAAGCTGTCTTGCTAGACTGTTGGCGTTTGGGGAGTTCAAAATCATCTATTGGGTTTGATTTAATTAAGTTGTCTTTATTGGCCTCATCAAATAGCCGATTAAGACGTTCCAAATCCTTTCTTATGGTATTTGGTGCATTATCACACTCCTCTTTCATATATGTTTGGAGACCGGTTAAAAACTTGTTGTCAATTTCATTCAACAGTAAGGATTTGTCGCCGTGATACTTTCTAATTTTGTTTACAATAACATTAGTTTGTTTGGCAAGTCTTACCGATCCACTGTCCTCCAATCGTTTTATATACTCTTCTCCATAATTAAAAAAGTCTTTAGAATCGTATCCTTTTAATACATTTATAATATATTTAGCACTGACATTTCCCTCTGCCCTCAATTCTAGCTTTGTATTTTGTGCCTTGGTGAATATTCTATCTATCTCGTGGTTTAATTTCTTATAAGAGTCATGACTTCGACGAACTCGTTGCTTTTCTTCATTCCAGTGCTTAGCTTTGACCGCGATGCCGAGACTCAAGTAACTGGATTTGCGATTGTGAGTGATGCGAATGTAAATTGGACATTCACCACGAGCATTAGCTCTTTCAGTTCTTAAGATGAAGTTTATTGTTGTTGCCATTAATACATATAGATTTGTTTAACCGGTACAACAATGGTAAAACAAATATTGTTATAAGTCCAACGCACTCATTGACTTAGTCGCTTAAAAAGGCTTTTAAGAAGAACTAAGGCATAATGTCAGGAAAGCGATTGGAATAGTAACACTCATCCGAGTCCGGCCTCGGGTACACAACTCACATAAGTCATTTATAATGACTTATATTAAAACATAGAATAAAATTGGTGAAAGGAACTTTTAGCAAATGTGTCATTAACTAGCGAATAATATATTATTTATTAGCTATTATAGTATTGGGCCCGTAGCTCAGCGGTTAGAGCAGTCGACTCATAATCGATTGGCCGCAGGTTCAAATCCTGCCGGGCCCACTTTTCTTCTCCCTCCTCCCAACCCCCTCCAAAACGCCCTTAAATACATTTAAACGGCATTTTTAGCCCTACTCTCTCCTTTCTTACAAAAATACCTGCGTGAAAGCATTTCACTTTCTGCAACAATTTATGTAAATAGTGGGTACAAAAATGGGTACACCAGTTGGTACATGTACCCACCTTTGCTTAAAGGCTCCAAAAGGCCTGTTAATTGATTAGAATCGATTGCAGAATTAGTCCTAGAGCCTGTAAAGTGGTAAAATCACAAATATTGCACATTTAAAGAATAGAGGAAAGTATGGCAAGTCTTAAGAAACGGGGAGATGTCTATTACATTCGGTTTTTTGCAAAAATAAATGGTAAACGAAAGCGAAAGGCACTGAGTCTAGGTACTACTCAAAAAAGAGAGGCACAAAAACTATTAATTGAATATGAGGAAAAATTCCAGCGGGGCGAAATCGATCCGTTTAACGGATGGAATCCTAAAAAGGAAGCCGAAAAGAAAAGACAAAAGCTACGGGGCAAATATATCGCCTTGCACAAGGCAGCCGATCAGTTTATTGAAGAACGTAGTCAGGCCAATCAGAATACCAAAGATAACTACCGGCGACACTTGGATATGCTAGAAGATCAGCTCGGACGGACTATGCCCGTAACGGAAATTATGGAAAAGGACATTCGGGATTTTTGCTTTCGGGATGATCTCGCTCCGGCCACCCAGGCAAGCTACCTTCGACACTTGAAGGTGTTCTTCAAATGGATGCACGAAAAAGAAATCCTGAAGGAGGATATTACCGCTGATATCAAACCACCGAAAGTCCCGCAGAAGATTGCTCAAAAAACGATTTCAAGAGAAGAGCTCGGCAGGGTCTTTGAAGCTTTCGACAAATTCTATAAGGAGCAGAAGGAGAAAGGCTACGTGACTAAGCCACATCAAATGCGTTTATGGTTTAAGCCGATGATCAACACCATGTATTACTGTGGTATGCGAGCAAGCGAGGCGGTAAACCTTCAATGGAACGAGGTTGATCTGGAAGGAGATCCTGAGGATCCGGACGACCACGGTCATATAATGATTATCAACACCGATGAGAATACCACAAAGTCAAAGCTGGAGCGTGCCATCCCGATTAGGGAACCACTAAAGCCGTGGCTGGTGGAATGGCATGAGAAGCAAGGCGAACCCAAAGATGGATACGTTTTTCCAAGCTCGACAGGCTTAAACCGTTTTCAAGGGATGACGGCAGGATCATTATCTCGATCTTTTAAAAAGTTCATACGACTGGCCGAAGATGTACCCAATTCTATAACCTTGCATGGCCTCCGACACTCATGTGCTACCGACCTGCTTCGCAAAGGCGTGCCTATCCATATGGTGCAGAAAATCATGGGCCACTCTTCCATTGATGTCACCCAGATTTACGAGCATCTGGATCAGAAGGATCTTAAAAACGCAATTAAAGGAATCGATTAACCAATGAAGAATAAACAACGTTTTTTTATAGAGCTTTTAATGACAACAATAAATAGTTCAGGCTTTGTATTCCGGTCTATTCCTAAAACGGCGTTCACTTCTTTTCTAAAACTGAATGAGGAGTACGAAAGAGAACAAGAAAAGCTGAAACAGAAGTACAATCGATCTTCAAAAACATATTTCGAAGAGAATATTTCTGTTTCAGGACGTGAAGATAAGCTGAAAAATAAAATGCGAAGTTTTCGGCGTCGTGTAGAAAGCATCTCTCCAATTTCTTCTTTTGAATTTTATCCAAATGACGCATTAAAATATGAGTACAAAGAACTTTATGATTTTTACTGTTCAAAAACTGGCCACAAGAGGGATAAACCCTTTCCAGTCAATAAATACGAGAAAATCGATCTAATTTCTACAGAGGAAAAGATTAATCAAATTGCTAAGGATTATTTAGAGATCGACTTGCTTTTAGAAATTCAGGATGAACTTGAGTTTTCTGAAATTTATACATCTTCTGATTTAAATAAGGTTGAAATAGCTGCAGACGCATGCTGGGAACTTTATAAATCAAACAATGATATAGGAAAAACGGAATTAATAAATCAGGTTTTAAATAAATACCATATCCAAAAATATAATCAGTTATCAAAGGAAGAGACTGAAGATAAGACTAGAAGTGCTGTAAAACAGTGGATACGTGATGTCAAAAAGTATAAAGGAATAGTTATATCAGATTAGTTCTGGTGCTATTCTGAGCATGTAAACCCCTTCTTTTAGGCTTCTGGGCAGTCTCTGGGCCTTTCTGTGCAGAGCTTCTTTTTGTAAGATTTTCAAAATCGGTTTAGACTTACGGGTGAAAACAAATCACCAATGAAACCTAATACCGATGAGTGAAGATAAATTAAACCGAATTGAGAAAAAGCTGGACCTCCTCCTCAACTCCAACAAACATCGCATTAACGAAAAGAAATATATAACGGCTCGGGAAGTTGAGGATCTTACCGGGCTCAACTATAGAACCATTCTTAACCGATCCAACCTGGACGAAGACCATCACCGCTTTATCCCGTCTATCCAATTCGGGGGCAGCCGCCGAAAATATTTCGAGCGCAAAGTAATCGAGCGCATTTTCCACCTTAGCTAACAAAAGTTTATGCCTCGGCTACCTGAACATACCTGCTTTACCATGATTCCTAACTTTACCATGATTCCTAACTTTATCTTTGATGAATGTTTGGAATCACTAAGCGAGGGTGAACTAAAAATATTAATGGTGATCTATCGCCAAACAGTGGGCTTTGACAAAAAGGCTGATAAGATCTCTTACAGCCAGTTTGTAGCAAAAAGCGGATTATCCAGATCAACGATATCCCAGGCAATCAAGGCATTAACAAATAGAGGATTAGTAGAAGTAGACCGATTCCACTTAACCAATCAATATACCTACTGCCTGCCTGATAAAAATCCTCAGCCTAGTTCGAAATTCGAACCAGAACTAGTTCAGAATTCAAACCTGCTACCGGTTCAAAATTCGAACACACAAAAGAAAACTTTAAAAGAAAAAGAATTAAATACTAGTAGCAGTTATGATTTGTCTGATGATGTACGACAAATTGCTACCTACTGGAATGATGTCTTTCCAAACACCTTGGATTACTCAAATACATGGCTTTTATCTCATATTGAAAAAGGAGTAAAACAATTTACTGTCAATCAACTAAAGAAAGCCATCTTTAGAAGAAGTACCTGCAGTTATTATCAAAAGATGAAGCCCAATCTGATAAATAAACCCAGTTGTTTCTTTCCGTATTCCCAAACAATTGCTAACGATTTAGAACGAGTCCCAAAGGGAATATATAACTACGACAACATGATCAATTTGGTGACTTCATCTAACTGGACTACGGATGACTTTGAAAAGGTATTAGAAATTCAAGATGAATCGGGCCGACCGATGTGGAAGCTTAAGAACAAAAACAACAATACTAACCCAGCATTCACCTAAAAGACTATGAAAAACGCTGTACAAATAACGTTAAATGACGAACTACTCGACGCATTAACTCAGGCAATCAAAGAAGCTGTCAAAGAGGAGCTACCCAAATATCAAAATAGTTTTCAGAAAGATTGGCTCTCTACTGAAGAAGTGATGGAGATGTTAGACGTTTCTAGACGGACGATCCAAAATTACCGAGATGAAGGTAAAATATCCTATTTCCAAAAAGAACGAAAAATCCTTTATCCCAGAGAAGGGATTAAAGAGTTTCTGCGTAAAAATATGACCGAAGCCTATCGATAATATCTGTAGAAAAAGGGGACTGACCAAGTCATCTCTTCGTTTAACCTGTTCACCTTAATAGCTCAAATTTTCTTCCAAATGTCTAACAATTCCGAACATTGCTGCCTTTCCTGTGGGGTAGACATCTCAGATAAACGCATCGATGCGAAGTACTGCAGTGACCGTTGTCGAATGCGGTACCGAAGAGCCCAGAAAAACAGAAAATTAGTAAATGAACTGATTGATCTTTTCACTCAGTTACCGAACCATTCCGTACAACAAACAGATAATAGGTTCTACCTCCAATCGTATGACGCAATAAACGGAAAAACAGAAAATTGGTGGGTTTCAGAGCTGAAAAGTATGTCAAACCAACAGTTAAAAGACCTTATTAAGAAGAAAAAGTGGCTATTGACCGGGGATTTGGTCAAACAACTCTTCCAAAAATCCTGATTTTTGCAACCAAATAACATGTTAAAAAAAACAGATTGTTTAACGATTTTTGTTAAACAAATAGCTAAAATGCCCTTGTCCTCGTTTAAAACACCAAAAAATCAGAAAAATAACATCTTTAAAGACCATACTTTTAATACAAAAACCTGATAATTAGGCCGTTTGTTAAACATTTTATCTATATATCAGACCATTAAAGAGGTGAACACCACTAAAACGTATAGATAGTCTGATTTTTAACCCCCTAATTATATGATATTTGGCCTAATAAGGTTAAAAATCAGACTTTTCCGCTCCAAGGAATTGAAATGTTTAACACTCTTTTTCTAAAAACTTGATCATTTAGACTTTTTCGTCATACAAAAAGATTGTTGATAAGGATGTTTAACGTTTAACTGTTTTGGTGTTCAAACATGATCATTTCCAGCCTTCGCCGAAGCGAAGTTCGGCTACGCGCAGGCAGTATGGTAGGTAGCAATGTTGTTAGTAAAAAATACTCACTCTTTGGTATACTCTTCCCTGAAAGTTGACCGCCTGAATAGTAAAGGATACTTACTATAACTCAACAACCGGAGAACATTTATTACAAACTATAGTTTATTTATATTAACAGTAGTTAATTATACTAAACAATAGTTTATTAGACCAATCAGTGATCATTACAGTGCTTTAAAGAATCCCTTAAATGAAATATTGGGATATCAGGCTAATGTACGTCTTCTTCGGTGTTTGTTTAAAACCCAGGAAGCTATGAGCCACAGCGAACTGACTGACCGAACTGGCCTGTCCCTACCTGGAATCCACAAAGTTGTAACTCGGATGATGGATACAGGCATTATTCAGTACACCGGTAGTGGGAAAAAGCAACAGATCGAGATTAGAAATACCCATCCCCTGGCATCCGCCATCAAAGAATTGTTTAAGGCAGAAAGAGAGTATTATCATTCATTGATTAAAAATCTAGAAGAAACAATGAATGAGGTTGATCCAAAACCCAAATCAGCCTGGATATTTGGAAAGGTTGCTCAGGGCTCCGATGAGTACGGTGATCCTATTCGTATAGCCCTTCTAGGTGACGTCAAGTCCATCGATAAAATAACAGATCAATTCAGAGGCCGACTTCGTGATTCTGGTATTGAAAAAGAGTTTGATGTAACCATTGACATAAATGGTGTAACTTTGGCTGACATAGAGTCCAAATCTGTAATAAATACGGAGAATATCATCTTGCTTTGGGGAACGGATCCACAATATTATCTAGAAGATTCACAAAATGAAGGGGGGGGGAGAAGCCATCAGGATTTGGACAGTACCCCGATGCTGAGGAGCAGTTACGGCAATCCATTGAGGTTGATTTAAGTCCCAAAAATAAACCAGAAACCATTGACAAAATTGATGGAGCTTTGGGAGAAAACTCACCTTTTCATCAAACCCATGATTTTTACGTCCATGGCGTATCCCTTGAAACAGCTTCTCTGCCTAACGGCTGGCAAGAACGAACCACCAAGGTCCAGGATTATATGGATGCCAATAAGATCGGTTGGTGTGTGGAAGCACATGATCTGCCCCCCAGCAAACTCACTGCCTTTCGGGATAAAGATAGAGCATTTGTAAGGAGACTGCTTATTGAAGAGATGATCGATGCAAGCGAACTAATAAATCGTATTCAGTTGATCGATACTGAAAAAAAGCTAAAGAATAGGGCCCTGAACTGGGCAAAAGAATTGCTGCAGAGCTTTAATAGATTACTCCATGTTGACTTGACTATCCCAAAAGGTAGTCTAAACTAAACTCTGTCCGAGTTGTTTATTTTTTAGAGTTAAGTCCAGTGGGAACCAGTCGCCATATCGAATGGCTAGCTGCTGAACAGTCAAGGCCCAGTTTTGCAGGGCAATGTCCATTTCTTTTCGATGTTTTTGGTAGCCAAATACACCAGTTTAAGCAATATTTATTCCCAGAATTTCCAAGTTTTTTACTTCTTCTGTTCTAACGTAACGTATGTCACTCAATTACCCCATCACCTAATAATGAAATAAAAAGGCCCTCACTCTGTTGAGCAAGGGCCTTATAAATTACTAATAGAAGCTGACTACTACTTCGAAGCCAACTTCTCCAGGGTATCCGTTAATTTGCGGACCTTATCCGATTGCGAAGAGCTACTTGCCTGACTCTCCATCTCATCGGCCAGATCATTAAGCATACCACTGCGCTTGCGACTGGAAGCTTTTTCTGCCTTGGCAAGCTGATTACGTGCAGAATTAATCTTATCCATTGACAGACCATTATGACGCTCCAGCTGATCCAGGTACGCCTTGGCAAGTACAAACGTAGCCGGCCAGTCGTACTTCGGCTGTCCCTGTGGATTAAGCTGCTCAAAAGTAACCGTGTTGGCTGCAGCAATCTCATTTTCGGTTAAGTATGGACTTGGCTCCAGCTTGAAGATATCCAGTCCGCGAGCAATCTCGGAGTTTACGATATTGCCGTTGTACCAGTATACCGACCAACTTCCGCCCATCTGCATACGTGTAGAGTCAACGGGACCGCGATCATGGTAGGCAATCTCAACAGGATTGTTGGGATCGGTCCAGTCAAAAACTGAGATACCACCCTGATACCACGACTGCACCATCACATCACGATCTGGGATCGGGATCAACGAGCCGTTGTGAGCCACACAGTTCTCCTGCTCGGTCTGTACCGCAGACATCTTATAGTAGCTCTGGAAATCCATCTCGTTATTTTCATCAATGGTGAAGATCGCGTTCGCACCCCATTGCATAGGGTCTTTCTCGCGGCACTTGGGCTGTCCGCCGCCGCCCCATTCATCCGTAAACAACACTTTGTCTCCTTCATTGCTGAAGGTTGCCGAGTGCCAATACGCAAAGTTGGAATCAGCTACCGCATCTACGCGCTTAGGGGCAGCTGGATCTTTGATATCCAGCAGCAGACCATATCCTTCACAAGCACCACCGGCTAATCCGATTTCGGGATAAAGCGTGATGTCATGGCACTGATTGGGACCGCGTTCCGCCATGGGATCATCTCCGCCCCCGCCAAAACGCTCTTCAATAATCTTTGACAAATTCTTACGAAGCTTAGCACTGTCAGCCGCTGTCGGCTCGCCACTTCCACCTCGCTGTTTAACTATACTTTGCAACATTTGCTTGGCATAACGGTCAGGAACAACCCGCTTTTGACCAAAAATTTCAGCAACATATTTCCCTTGCTCTTCCGCTTCTCGGATTTCTTCTTTATCAGCAGGTGACATTCCGTGCGAAGGAGCCGGATCCAGATTCTCAAAAATACGGGGAGAGTTCACGATCTTGGCCTCTTTCGGATTATCCAGCGGCACCTTTATTACCTCAATCCTAAAGAGTGCAGAGTTGGGATCTTCATCCGGCATGACATCAGTGCATCCAGGCAGCTCTTCAGAGGGACGCACCGGCGCCGATCCTGATACATACACATATACATTTTCATCATCCCGCGGATCATCCAGTACGGAATGGGTATGCGAACCACGACACGTCTGTACGTTGGATACATACTTTGGATTCTCAACATCAGAGATATCAAAAATTCGGATTCCGCGCAGGCGTTCCTGGCTTACCTCTTTGTCGATACCTTCGGTTCCACAATCCAGGCGGCCGCCCATCCCTTCACCGGAAACAAACAGCAGATCGCCATAGACCGAAACGTCGCTCTGAGAAGCCGGGCAGAGAAAATCTTTCACCAGTGTTGGATTCGCTGGGTCTGAAATATCCCAGACCATGAACCCATTATAATTACCCTGGAAAACATAATTACCTTTGAACGCCAGATCAGAATTGGTGACGCCGATAAAATCTTTTGGTGGCTTCTTCTGAGCAACCATATTGAGATTCCAGCTGGCTTCACCGGCATCAAACAAGCCCGCCTTCAATCCCTCACGGGGATCCGGGCTTGGAGCCTCTACCTGAGTCATCGGTTTGGGCGTAATACCTTTATTCATAGAAGATGAAGACTCCGTCATCTCTGATGAGGGAGCACAGGCATAACTGCCAAATAGTACAATAGTCAGCAACAGCCAGAGGCTGTATTTACTAAACTCGGCATTGCCAAAGGCAAACAGAGTTCTTTTTGAATCGTTGTTCATATTATTCCTTGATTTGATATGTATTGGTATTATTAAAAAAGCTGTGAGCTAGCGGGTTTCCGTAATCTGATCGAGTATCATTTTCATCCGCTCAATTTCTGTTTTTTGATCTACCTGTATATTTGATGCCAAACGGAACGACTCCTCATCCTGTGCAGCGCCATCCGTTTTAAATAAATTGTCCACCATATAGACTGCACCCGAGTGATGTTCGATCATCTGCTTCAGGAAAAGCTGATCAAAGGCTTTCCCTTTCTTGCTGGCAAGTGTTTCCAACTGCTCCTGGGATAATACGCCGCGCATCTTACGATAGGTAGTCCATTCTTCATCATCAATTTTAACCGTCAGATTAATGCCATCAATATGATATTGCACTACCGGCTGATTACGATCCCGAAGCCACTGCTGCATACTCGCAATCTCATCTTTTTGTGCATTGATAATACGTGACGCCAGTCTCTGAATCTGGGGACTCGCATTGTTTTGGGGAGCCAAATGCGACATCACCAGCGCCTGAGCGTGATGGGCAATCATCCCCGTCATAAACTTAACATCAGCCTCCGTAAATGAAGCCATCCGGGCACTGTCTATTTTCGACCAGTAAAGCTCCTCTAGGTTTTCTTCATTTTCTGATGCTGTAACTTCATCAGTTTGTGATTTTGTATGATCAGTGCTTTTGCAAGCCAAAAAGCTGACACCTACCAAAAAAAGTACGACCAGTTTGGACGCTAGTGAATTATTCATTGTCCTTCCATCCTGTAATTTGCTATTAATAAAACACCCTGTCATTTAGACTATCTATTATATATCCATTATTGCACAAATTCCATACCTTTTAAAGCATTTTACGAACGGGGGTATACTCAAAGAGTAGCCGATCAACGCATATCAGTTTAACATTTAATTATTCCACACGATGTGTTATACTCATTTTATGAGTGACTAGTTGGGACAAGAGAGTAAAATTCAAGACTATGGGTACAAATCGGGAAGTTCTTACTAAGACTTTAGCCACACTGAATAAACACCAGGAATACCTCAAAGCAGTTAAATTTCTGAGTCAGGAGCCTAACACCCATGGATTTATCGATGATATGAATCCCCAAACGGCAAAAAAATTGCTCCAAGAGATTAATGAGTCACCAATCCAGGCATCGATATTAGTCGAGGCCTTGGATATGGTTTTGGATAATGACAATAATCAGGTGTTGAATGACCTTCCATATGATCGGGATTTTCTTCGCAAGGCCCGAACCATAACAACACAAATAAATGATAACCATTTCTTTGAAAATAAGGTGCTTGAAAGGCTGAATTAGAACGGGGTAACCCAAACTCTGTCCGGACTGCTTACTTTTCACAGTTATGGTTTAAGTCGAGCGTCAGTCTATGTTTCTCAGATATTTTAAATCTTCTAAATCCTTATTTCTTGCCGTTTCTTGTTTATTCCTGATTAGATGCCTCAAACTGATAATATAAACCGGGATCTTTTCTCCCTTAAAAAAAACAAACTCCTCTACTCGGTTGGTCCAAGCTTCATTAAACGATATTGCCTCGATACTATTAAGCAGGTCAATTCTATTGGGGGGCACGCCAAATTGAATAACATAACCAGGACTTTGTAACTCTTCAGAGTCACGTAACCCGGGAATGTCATCATCCCAAAAATCCAACAGGGCTTTAAACAATAGGCCAGAATTTTGATCGTCAGGAGAATAGAAAAAATCAACATCACCTGTTAACCTAGGATACCCATAATAGATAACCGCCTCCCCTCCGACAATTACATACCTAACCTCATATTTGGACAATAAACGTAAAAATTCTAGCGTATCGGAAGAAAAATAACTTGCATTCATCTATCTTTCTTTTCCCATTTCCTGATATCGGGTTTTTCCCCGTATGCTCGTTTCTTTAGAGCAAGCGCAACTTTTTGACGCTCTTCAGAAGACATGCTTAAGGCTTGTTTAACATCCCATTGAAAAGCCTCATCCTGATCTTTTGCAATATTGACAACACGTTCCATTTCAATGCGAAAGTTATTATATAGATAGTTATCACCTATCTAATATCTGCGAAACTTCACTATATAACAAATAAAAACACTTTGTCCATGTATTTTGACAGGCCTCCAGGAGTTTTAAAAGGATCGAGGTTACTAAATTAATTGAGAGTCGAATGAATCCCAATATGTTTAGAGCACTTTCAGAATTCCTGCGCCACCCCGGCTTGCTGGTCCCGGTCCAACGCGACTCATCACTGACTTTCCTATTTATTTCTTATCGGCCCTTCCTCGACCTTTCCATGCCTCACCTGCTAAGCCCCACGGACGGGCATATCGAAATCGCTTCAGGGTTTTATATTTCGGGGATTCGGGGCGAACCGGCTGATCCCGAATTTTCGGGATTTACTGACAAAAAATGTACACAACAATCCACCGGTACCCGTAGAACGAGGGACAGCTTACGTAGACAGAGCCCCTCTCCCTTTATCCAATGCCAGCTACAAAGGTTCAAAAGCCCGGCCTAATGAATTCTGAGTGAAGAACAAGAGGCGAACAGGAGTATTTCATACCGGTTCAAAAGTAGAATATACTATTATCAGAAAAAGGACCATTGAAATACTCCCGCCGAAGTTCGAAACGTTATCAGAATTCTCAGCCGGTGACTTTTTTGGATACTTTTTTCGTCACTGAAAAACAGTATCAGGAAAGAACATAAAAGAAGTAAAAAATTGGCTCCCCCTCCTTAGCCCAGCATTAAAATACCGGTCTAAAGAGAATTAATCTAAAACCATGTGAACAGAGTTAGACAAAAGTACCTATTCTAATCACCAATGAATAAAATTAGGATTTACAGGATTGTATAATGACTAAGATTTTCTTTGTCGCTCTTTTACTCAATTCTCCGACAAATTGAAATGATCATCCCCAGCCTCCATCGAATTTCACCAACAACTATACATCCGTAATGTTGCCATAAGGGGGGCATATTCTTGCCAACTTCACGGGTTTTTACTCGTCCTAAGAATTGTGTGGTGTGGACGAAGGATGTGGATGAGCATTTTATACCGGTTATCTATATAGATCTGCTTCAAAAAGGAAAAGGACCATTAAAATGCTCGCATCCACAGTCCAAAGCCGAATTCACAATTCTCAGACTTGACCTTTTACCACCTTTTGGGTCAAGCCAAAAGGTGGTGGCATCATTTTGTTATGAAAACACTATTTAGATAAAACGAATGAATTAAAAAGATTTAATTTCCCTCTTCAGCCCGGCACCCGTAGGACGGGGCACGGCACTAAAGTACCGGTCTAACGAAGAAACCCATTCCCAACCCCTAGTAAGCAGCGTTATCTGTAAGAGTCTATTTCAATCAACCATGAATAAGAATTAGGATTCAAAGGATTATACGATGACCAAGATTTTACTTTGTCACTTTGTAACTCTGTTACTCTGTCACTAACCTATAATCACTCAATCACCGAATAACCCAATCACCATTTCAATCCTGCCACTGCTGATAAAATTTGATGAGATTCGATACCCCATAGACCAGCAAAAAAGTCGCAATCAAATACGCAATTGATCCCGGATTAGCGATAATCAAGGCCGCAATAATCAGGGTAATGATACCAACAATGGAAAACTGAAATGCAAACAACAGGATAAATCCAAACAACCCTAAGAAGACGGCAAAAGTGACCGGAATAAGCTCTGGAAAAATAAAGATCAGCGCACCGGTTACTATGGGTACTGCCGCAACCATAGAAGGCATCCGAAACATGGCAAAGAGAATCCCCAGCGACAGCAGATATCCACCGACAATAAGATACAGGAAGTTCGGATAACTCAGACTTAGGATTCCCGTGAGCAGCGCCAGCAGAGCATTTAATATCTGTCGCTGCCGAGTTTTGTACTGAATGTCAATGCGAAACTGCTGTAACATATCTGATAATATTTTGACAAAACTTTCTGCTGCCTTATAAATTAGCACTTTATTGCCAATACTCAGAAATATTATTCTCCCCCACCCTTTGCTAAAACCGCCATTAAAAAACTGTATAGCAATTTTTCAGTAAAAATTAAATAAGAGTGGTCTTAGACTGAGAAATAGAAAATGCACTTGTCTGACTTTTATCCATCAGATGATCGCCCAGGCTTACAAAAGAAGGTCAAGAAAAGCTTAAAATACAGAAAGTACTAACTACAACTCCTCTTTATCCACCAACTCCAACTGGGTATGGGGAAAATAGATTTCAACTTCACTGCTGTAACTTGCCTCATTCAGCTGTGGCTGGACAATAAGCTGATACCACTTGATAAAATCCTCGGCCGATATGGGATCCATAGTGCTCCAGCTATCGATATCAACGGCCATAACTTTCAAGCCATCGATATTTCGTTTTGACAGGTAGTCAAGTATCTCAATATAACTGCCTTCGAATAACGGCTCCTTGACAGAGCTCTCACTAATTACTTCAAACCGCAGCATTTTTAGATCACGTTTCTTCGGTGTTTTACGCTCACTCATGATGAATCCTTGATTTGTATTCCTCTTTTATAATTAAAGCTGAAAATAGCTGTAAAAACCTGCACAACACATTAGTCAAAGCAACCTAAAGATAGGTAGTAATGTCACTCCTAATAGTTTGATACTTTGATCACCGAATCCTTACAAAAAAATCTAATTTGTAATCATTTTTTTCTAATTATTTATATTCCAAATAACAGGGACCCGGCACTAAAGTACCGGTCTAACAAGAAAGCCCATTTTCAAACCCTGGCAACCAGGGTTATTAGTAGTAATCTATTTTAATCATGCAGAATGAGAATCAGGATTGTCAGGATTAAAAGATGACTGGGATTTTTCTTTGTCACTTTGTTACTCAATCACATAGTCACCCAATCACTATTCACCCAACAACTGCCCTTAAAACGTTACCTGCCCAAAAAGCTTAAACAACCCAATAAACTCCGTTTCAGACGCTCCCTCAATATTATTATGATTCTCCACAAAGTTTATCCCCATATCCGCATCTAACCACCAGTTGAAACGCACGTCATTAGAAACCCCAAACAGATTACTCCCCATCGGCTGATAACGCAGTTCCAATGAAGGTCGTACCGTCCGCTCTACCGTACCGGCCAGGATAGCCGGAATCTGGCTTCCATCCGGTTCCGTTGATGTCCGCAAATCCCGCAAGTCTTCGGTGCCTTTCAAATACAATGCCATCCCCGGTTCCAGTGTTAGCCCTTCTGCCCAACTGGGATAAAAAGTGGCTGAGGCTTTAGTTCTGATATAATCACTGAAATTAGTAGCCAGTCCCCGCTGGGCATAGGTCCACTGATCTTGGTAACGATTAGACCGGTAGGCATTGGCGCCCACCAAATCCACTTCCAGATCTAAGTCAAAACTGTTGGCTATATCAGCTATGGTTATAGAACTATTGACGGTATACGTTGTAGGTATAAGATTATTATTCTCCCGTAATTCCTCACGGTCTTTATAAACGAGGTCGTCAAGCATAGCTTGAGCATACAGCGTCAAATCTCCTTTTTGGTACCAAACACTGCCACCAAGAAGCAGATTACTGTTATTATTCATGGGAGCATTGTGACTCTCAAAAAAAAGAAAGTGCAGTGGCAGCAGGTTACGCATCTGTATGCTTGCAGTGGGACTAAAATAGACTTCCCCCTCAATGAAACTGAGCTTCAAATTAGGCATCGGACTCCAATCCAGCCGATGTAGAAACAAGTACCGCCGGTAGGATCCCAACTGATACGACTGACCGTCAAAGGTACTATCCGGACTCATGCTATCCATCTCTCCCAATATACTACTAAAAGATAGTTTGGAGTTGCCAAACTTCAGCTGAATTTGATCAAAGGATTGAGGATTGTCGGTCAGGAATGCTCCTCTCCGATCAAAGACACTCCAGTGATTATCAAACCGTCCAACATACAGATCTATGATATCTCCATTATATCCGAAATACGTTTCTTCGCTGCGCATGTATAATCGATAAACAGTATCTAACCCATCGGGATCCACATCATAAAACCAGTCGAAGGTAATACCCGCCTGACCAATCCAGTTCTTCCACTCCAGGTAGCTCTGGAACTCGGCTCTTGGCAGTAAAGGTTTAGCTTCATAAGCAGGATTAATTACGTTCAGCCGCCCGCTACTGCTCTTGCGCCCCCCTCCGGCAATATATCCGCCCACACGCATGCTGTCCACATTTGTGGGACGTTTTTCAAAACGCTTGGCCAGCAGATCTACCCATCGCTGCTCTTTGCTACCCAGTTCACTTTCATCAATACGTGATAGTGCCGCCTTGATATCCTTCTCGGTATACGGCAGGTCAGTAGGATTCAGCTGCAGCATATATCCTCGCTGCTGCAGACGCTTGATATACTCGTACTGCCAGCTTTGGGTGTTGACGAAGCGATTATCTTGCGCGTGGCTTACTACTGATCCAACAGTAAGGACTAATAGTATAGTCCCAACTGATTTCAAGAGAATCTGTTTAATATATGTCATCCTGATAGACGATATCGTTGTAGTTTCTTGGGCGAAAAGATCACTTTTTTTCAATTGAATATCATCTATGAATTTGATCTATCCACTACTACGTTAAAACTTCGTAGAGCAGGCTAACTCCCTCTTTTTTTAGAGGGAAATTTGCTTGCCAACTTCGCGGTTTTAATCAATCCGGCATAATGAATTCTGAGTGAAGAATCACATCGATTTCAATTTTTAGAATAAGAATCAGGATTTATAGGATTATAAGATGATCAGGATATTTTGACCCACCCTAAATCCCTCCCATCAATGTGTGTAGGGAGGGACTTTCTTGGACTAGCTTCACTTTTGGGGACCTTGGATTCTGAATCGAGTGAAGCCGGGTGAAAAGGATAATTCCATACCGGCTCTTAGTGTCGACATATTTCAAAAGGAGAAAGACCATTGGAATTATCCAACCCGACGAACGGAGTGACTTCAGAATCCCATGTCTTGATTTTTTAGTACCTTTTTTATCAAGAAAAAAGGTACTCCCAATAACCCGTCATTAAGATACCGGTCTAATTATGAATAACCAGAAACCCTATAAATAGGGTTCTTAACAGGCCACCATTCCAATTCCCCCAAATAAGAATTAGGATTCACAGGATTACAAGATGAGCAGGATTCAGCCTTGTTCCTTTGCAACTTTGTCACTCAGTAACCCAATCTCTTAATAACCCAATCACCTAATAACGATTCTAAACTGCTAGCTCCTCTACCTTCTCCTTCTTATCCACATCCTCTTCAGAAAAAGAGCTGCCATTCGAAAAGCCATTCCCATTTTTAACTACTGTCTTGGGCGGGGTACCAAACTTCATTTCCAACACCTGGATCTCCCGCTTCGAAGGCGTATCCACACCCAACTTGTCAAGGGCCTTACGCTTAAGTTGTACCGTGGGAAAAAGAATGACCGATGCTCCTAACACTGTGGCAAATAACAGGTTGACCTCCAGGCCGGACAAGAGCAGTGTTATTCCAATGATCGTAAGATTGAACCCAAAAATTAGAAAACAGCTAGCGCGATGAGAAAAACCCATATCAATAAGCTGATGATGCACATGCAGGCGATCCGCTGAAAAGGGCGACTTTTGCTCGCGAACAGCCCTGATCAGGAACACGCGCAGCGTATCATACAGGGGGACAATCAATACCGAAAGCACCAGCACCGGCACCGCGTTCTTGAAAGGTACCCCTGCTTCAGCAATTCCGGCATTCACGAACGAGACGGCAAAAAATGCCAGCAGGTACCCCACAACCTGGGATCCCGTATCGCCCATAAAGATCGAAGCCGGCTGAAAGTTATACCGCATAAAGGCAGCAAGGGCGCCAACTAATGTTAAAGCCAATACCGCATGCGCCATCATCCCGGCCTCCCAGAACCACCAGGCAAAAAAGGAAGAGGCAATAATACCAATGCCCCCGGCCAGTCCGTCAATACCATCAATAAGATTATAGGCATTAATCATAACCACCATGGTAAAGAAGGTAAGACCAATCCCTGCCCAACGGGGGATTTCATGAAGCCCAAACATCCCTCCCATATCGGTGATAACCATGTTGCCACCAGCCATGACCGCAACAACAGCAGTTATCTGTAGCAGTAATTTCTTGTTGGGGGCTATAACGAGCAAATCATCCTTGACCCCAGAAAACAGCAAAATAATCAGCCCGGATGACAGATACGGCAACCAGGGCTGGAAGGCATAGCCACTCAGTAAGAAACTGATGGTAACCGCCGCAAAAATGCCTACACCACCCAAATTGGGAATAGCACTGACGTGCAGCTTACGATCGTCGGTGGGATCATCAAACAGATGTTTTAAATGTGACACATTAATGATAACCGGTATCACTAGATATGCCACGACAAACGCCCCGAAAGCCGCCAGTAATGGCAGCAAACTTGCAAATGCAATTTCCGTCTCCATATTTGACCCTGATTACTGAAACTAGCCCGTTCACTCCTGATTTTATTGTAGGTGAATAGACTACAAAAAAACACTCAGAAGATAAATCTCATAAACATTCATTAGACATTTTTAATATTTATTTAGATGACTAATACTGCTATCCATATTTGAAGTTCCGGAAAGGGGTAGCTCCACCCAGAGAGGGCACTGAATAGTAGAGTATTTCGGTTGGTTAGGGAGGGCGAATTCTAAGGAATATTCTATTGATTCAATAGTAAGAAAAACATAGCCAAAACTGATCTTGGAAGGCCCAACACTGGTAATTTGGGAAATCTACCAGTACACCTCAACATTCAAAACTCCTCATTCAACATTTTAAAAACTACGCTTTCCAAATATGAATGTCCGTTTTGTGCTCGAGGAAACTGATCTGATTTAACCAATAACCAGCATTAATTCAATTATCATGAATCTAGGGAATAAACTGATCCAATTTATTAAATCGCTTAAGAATTTGCGCTTTAATACCTTGCCCTCTCTTTAAGCCATTTTGTCTCCAAGCTTTGTAATCTTCAAGCAACGTATATATGCGACTACTTAAACCATTATTACTTATTCCGCCTGCCCGCATTTTTACTAATACCTCTGGGATATAGGAGATAGCCACTTCATTCTTGTACAAAAAGCGCAACATTAGTTCATAATCGGCAGCTATATCAAACTGCTCATCATAAAGACCGTACTCTTCATAAAGTTCACTTTTTACAAAAAAAGTTGGATGTGGAGGCATCCAACCCTTATCAAACTTTGATGGATCAAATGCTCCTGATTTCCAATATCTGAGAGTCTTCCCATCATCATCAATATATTTTAAATCACCATATACTGCCGACACTTCATTATTCTCAAACTCCTCGACCACTCTATTGATAACACTATTAGAAAAGTAGACGTCATCTGAGTTTAGAACTCCTATAATATCCCCGGATGCTTTTTTCACACCCTTATTGATAGCATTATATATACCTTCGTCTTCTTCGGAAACTAATTCATCTATGTGCTCTTTGTAATCATCCAATAGGTGTATAGTACCATCATGAGATGCACTATCAATTATAATATGCTCTATGAAAGGGTATTCTTGTACTTCTACACTATCCAAAGTTTCTTCTATAGTAGAAACGCTATTATAGCATGGGGTAATGATGGATACTTTCATAATTAAATTAATGCCATATAGAGATTATAATACTCAAGCAATTTATCTTCTTTATTAAAATTTTTCTCTGCCCTTTTCCTACATTTCCTTCTATATTTATTGGTTTGAGATTTGGCTATCGATTCAATCTCCGATGCCATTCCTTCAATATTATCTTCCTTTACAATACACCCAGTTTCTTCTGTTATCAACTCGGGAGTAGCTGTAACATCATAGCCCACCACAGGGGTTCCACATGCCATCGCTTCGGCTGTAACCATCCCAAAAGTTTCTTCCCTTGATGGGTTCACGAAAATATCTGCCCTATTATACCAACTTACTAATTCCTCAATATTTTCAGTACGTAATAAACCAGTAATATCATTGGGCAAGTTACTTTTTTGTTTCTCGTTTAAACCGATTAAGACAATTTCGTAACTATTCGGAAGAATATCTGCTAATGCAAAAAAATCTTCTAACCCTTTCCTTTTTTCCCAAACATTCGCGACCCCTAAAACAAGTTTTTTATTATTAAGTTTATCATTGTTTTTTAATGGCTTAAATCTTTCAAGATCTACTCCATTATAAATAACCTCAACTGGATAAGCCCTCAAAAATGATTGTTTAACTTCGTCTTTCAACCACTTGCTAGGTGTAACTATTGTTAAATTAGAGTGTCCCGTAAATGCTTTTTGTTTATCTTCAAAATTCTTGAAGCTGTTATCCAGCAAATAACTTTTTGGATACCTTTTATGTGTCAATGGACAGTTTGAACAATGTGTTTTCCACTTATTACACCCCTCCATACTGTAATATGCACAGTGGCCCGTAAATGACCAACAATCATGTAAAGTCCAGACTACGGGTATATGCTCATTCTCCTTTAAATACTCAAATAACAAGCCTACATGTAAAAAGTACCCATGAATATTATGTAATCCTATGACATCAGGTTGTATATTCTTTATTTTAGAAATTAATTTTCTAGTTGCTCTACTCGACGAAAAACCATGGCGATCTAATAATCTTGTGTAAATGCCATGGAGATACACATCTATTTTTGTACCAACACGTATCAGTTCTGACCTGCTGTTTTTATTCCCTCTCCCAAAAGCAATGTAACTCTCATGACCGCCTTCAATGAATATTTCACCAATTTCTTCTGCAATCCGACCAGTACTACCTGAATTAACCATTGTATTAATTTGTAGTACCTTCAAAAGTTAACAACCCCAATATTTTTAATTGTAATTAGATCTCTTTTTTTGCTTGTATAACCTGTGCAAAGCAAGCATGCAGGCACCAATAATCCAAAAATAGTGGAACAACAGAGATGACTCAGATTTGGCAAATTGCATTAAAACAAACATTGTCCCAAAAGAAATAAACAACCCTAAGGCAAGCGTCTTTTGATTTGCTGTTGCCAATCTACTTCGCAAAATATTCCACATCTTCCTCATTAAGAAAGCGCCAAAAAATGAAAAGCTCAAAAATCCAAGTAAGCCTGTATTGGATAATAGAAATGCACTTAATGCCAAAGACCTCTCACTGCCATAACCTACTCCTAGAATAGGAGAGTTTAGAAAGTTAAGAATATTTTGCTTTATAATTGTAAAGCGAACATATCCTGAATCTTTTAGCTCAGTCAACTTTGATAAATGCTGCTCTTGAAAGTAGTTTACAAATGAGTAATCCCAAAAAGACTGCAACAGAATGAAAACTACGACTAAACTAACAATAGGCCAGAACAGATAATAGCTCTTAAGTTTAAATTGAGAAATTGCTAGACTGGCAAAAAATGTTAGTAAAAATACTACTAAGATTCCGATATATCCTGTCGTCCCAGCAGATAATATTATCCCTACTGTAAACAAAAGTAAATTAATATTGCACAACTTCCGATTTTTACTTAAGATATAATTATCAGAAAGCCACTCCCCCAATAGTAAACCAACAATTGCTAAAAACAAGAAAGCGCTATAGCCAGGTTCACCAGCCCAAGAGTGCATCCTCGCAAGTCCCATAAAGCCCTTTCCTTTTGAAAGCTTTACCTCTGTTGAACCTGAAATAATTAAATTTATAGCTTCTAAAAGCGAGGTTTCTCCAATTTGGACAAACACTATATGCAAAAAACCGGAAAAAAGAACAATCATACTTCCTTTTATTAACAATCTCAATGTTTCTCTAACCTTGTTTCTTATTGAAGCATAATAAGTTATTGAAACAAAAAGAATAACTTGAAAATATGGGTAAATGATTTGAGTTATATTTGATTCTTTAAAACTTAGTTTCTCGATCGATAAAGAGTTTACCATGCCAACAGAACTCTCAAAACTTATTACGCTAACTTCATTAGCTAATAAAAATGGCATAATCAATGAAATTGTAATAATAGCAAGAAATGTATAAGCAGGTAATAAATCTTTCTTTAACACAAATAGCTGATTGCGCGCCCCGAGTATACTGATATAACTGACTATATATATAACGGCAAATAAATATGAAGTTCTAAGAATTGTACTCCCAATAGGTATCGTTGTTATTACCGTTATAAATAAAGGAGAAGTAATAATTAATGCCTGATAAATTCCCTTTATACCTTTAATGAAGAGTAGAAAAAAAGTAAATGGTATTATTAATAATCCCCAGATTGTAAAGCTCATAAAAGAATGACTTGGTTCATCTTTTTCCTATCAAACCCATAATTTTTTGTTTTATTTTTTGTGAGGTGGGTATCTGAAAGTGGTTATATTGGCTGTATATATCTGCTTTCTCATTTATTTTAATGCTATCAGGATGGGTTAAAGGAAATTTTAGTGAATTAATTTCAGCATTAGCTTTTGAAGAATAGCTATTCTTAGTATGAGTTGCATTTTGACCGAATCCAATATTTGATACTAAGTTCTTTTCTGGCAAAATATTGATACCATTATTTTCCCAGATAGCATAGGTCCACTGATAATCCCAGGTGTCTATATTACCTGAATATGCCTCATCAAATAGATGCTGCCAATATTTAATTGCTCTACTCTCTTCAAATAACTGATTAAGCAAATTACCTTTCTTGGAAGGCCATGATGTCATATTAACATCATAATGTTTCCATGCACTTCTCCAAGTAGCCCACCCCCAACAGTGCATAAACTTCGAAAAATAATAACTGTTTTCTGACCTTCTTTGGGGCTGAACATTTTCAGCACCAATAGTCATTACCTTCTCTTCGTCAGAATACATTTCCAACAGTTCTTCACAATAGCGAAAAAATGAAATGTCTGGAATACAGTCATCTTCTAAAATTATTCCCTGCTCTTCATTTTCAAACAGCCAATCAATAGCACCGCTGACCGCTTTTTTACAACCCAGGTTTTTATCTCTAAATAAAGTATATAATTTACAATCCCAATCCACTTTTTCGACTATGGCCCTTGTATTTTCACATAACTCTTGCTCACCTTTAATCTCTTCCCGTGGACCATCTGCTGCAATGTAGAGTTTTGGAGGCTCTACCTTTTTAATCACCCGAAAAACTTTTCTAGTAACATTAGGACGATTAAATATTATGAATAGTAAGGGCTTATTAAAATAATGCATAATTGAGTACTAAATTATGTTATAGTTTTATGACAAAACCTCTTTATATTTCTTGATATGCAACTTGGTTACCTTCTCAATGTCAAATTTAGACTTTGCTTTTTTTCTTGCGTTTTTAGACAACTCCTCCAATCTTCTATCATCTTTCAGAATCCATGTGATACCACTAGCTAAGTCTTTAGGGTCATACGGTTTTGCTAAAAATCCGTTACTTTCATGGTCTACGATGTCGGGAATCCCCCCAGCTTCGAATGAAATAACCGGAGTTCCACAAGCAATAGACTCTACTGTTGTATTGGGCAGATTGTCTATTAATGAGGGTACAACCATTGCATCAGCAGCAGAATACACTAATGAAAGAGTTATATCGTCAGTAATTGTACCAAGATATTGAGTATTCACCTTCCCACACGAATCTAAATATCTATGACTATTCCCAAAGACGAGAAACAATAATTCTTCGCTAAAATTTTCATTCATCAAATATTGTTTTGCTTTCTCCAACTTTTCATAGCCTTTTATGGGATTACTTGTTGCATTCATTGCTCCAAATCCAACAATCTTTTTTTCCTGGGGTAAATCTAAAATATTTCTTGCAATCTTTTTTTTGGTCGGTTTAAATAAGTTCAAATCGATACCATTGGGTATCACTTCAATATTCTTATCAGAAAATATTTTGCTATCCGATGCATGATTAGCTAACCAATTACTTGGGGTAATAACAGAAATCTTTTTTTCAGACCAATTTTTTAACTTTCGATTATAGGTCCATCGATCAATATCTAAGGCACCATAAGATTCAGGTCTATTTTTGGGGGTATACCCATCTTTGAATCTTCCCGGACTTTCTAAGTCATGATAATGTTCGGCACCACAAAAAGGCCACATATCATGAAAAGTCCACACAGTGGGCTTATTTATTTTCCCTATTTCGCGGATTGAAATCATTTCTTCATTTATCCAATGTAAATGTACGATATCTGCGTCCGATTTATTGATAACCTTATGAATACCAGACGGCAAAATGTTTGAGGAATGATATATTGGGTTTGTAGTTTTCTGAAGTTTTTGTAACAAAAAATTGGCATAAGGTCTTAAAATGGAATATACCTTTGCAATTTTTGATTCATATGGCGTTTGAACTGAAGGTAGACCGGATTCTTTTCGTTGTACAAGCATTTTAGAATCAAAGTTGGAATCAAGCAATCCCTTGTGGAGACGATTTGCGGCACGAGCTGCTCCTCCAAGTATATCTCTTGTACTAACCTGTAAAACTTTCATAAATAAATTTCTTTATTCTTTTATAGAATTTTATCGTATTGAATAATAAATACCTATGCAATGGAAAGTTAAACTTTTTGCTCTGAGTATAGCTGTCAGCTTTTTCGTTTATACTTAATTTTGATGGATGAATTAAAGGGAAACCCATCTCACCTTTTGGCATATTCGCTTCGTGAGCATTTTCGTTTTTTGTATGAGTTGCATTTTGACCGAATCCAATATTTGATACTAAGTTCTTTTCTGGCAAAATATTGATACCATTATTTTCCCAGATAGCATAGGTCCACTGATAATCCCAGGTGTCTATATTACCTGAATATGCCTCATCAAATAGATGCTGCCAATATTTAATTGCTCTACTCTCTTCAAATAACTGATTAAGCAAATTACCTTTCTTGGAAGGCCATGATGTCATATTAACATCATAATGTTTCCATGCACTTCTCCAAGTAGCCCACCCCCAACAGTGCATAAACTTCGAAAAATAATAACTGTTTTCTGACCTTCTTTGGGGCTGAACATTTTCAGCACCAATAGTCATTACCTTCTCTTCGTCAGAATACATTTCCAACAGTTCTTCACAATAGCGAAAAAATGAAATGTCTGGAATACAGTCATCTTCTAAAATTATTCCCTGCTCTTCATTTTCAAACAGCCAATCAATAGCACCGCTGACCGCTTTTTTACAACCCAGGTTTTTATCTCTAAATAAAGTATATAATTTACAATCCCAATCCACTTTTTCGACTATGGCCCTTGTATTTTCACATAACTCTTGCTCACCTTTAATCTCTTCCCGTGGACCATCTGCTGCAATGTAGAGTTTTGGAGGCTCTACCTTTTTAATCACCCGAAAAACTTTTCTAGTAACATTAGGACGATTAAATATTATGAATAGTAAGGGCTTATTAAAATAATGCATAATTGAGTACTAAATTATGTTATAGTTTTATGACAAAACCTCTTTATATTTCTTGATATGCAACTTGGTTACCTTCTCAATGTCAAATTTAGACTTTGCTTTTTTTCTTGCGTTTTTAGACAACTCCTCCAATCTTCTATCATCTTTCAGAATCCATGTGATACCACTAGCTAAGTCTTTAGGGTCATACGGTTTTGCTAAAAATCCGTTACTTTCATGGTCTACGATGTCGGGAATCCCCCCAGCTTCGAATGAAATAACCGGAGTTCCACAAGCAATAGACTCTACTGTTGTATTGGGCAGATTGTCTATTAATGAGGGTACAACCATTGCATCAGCAGCAGAATACACTAATGAAAGAGTTATATCGTCAGTAATTGTACCAAGATATTGAGTATTCACCTTCCCACACGAATCTAAATATCTATGACTATTCCCAAAGACGAGAAACAATAATTCTTCGCTAAAATTTTCATTCATCAAATATTGTTTTGCTTTCTCCAACTTTTCATAGCCTTTTATGGGATTACTTGTTGCATTCATTGCTCCAAATCCAACAATCTTTTTTTCCTGGGGTAAATCTAAAATATTTCTTGCAATCTTTTTTTTGGTCGGTTTAAATAAGTTCAAATCGATACCATTGGGTATCACTTCAATATTCTTATCAGAAAATATTTTGCTATCCGATGCATGATTAGCTAACCAATTACTTGGGGTAATAACAGAAATCTTTTTTTCAGACCAATTTTTTAACTTTCGATTATAGGTCCATCGATCAATATCTAAGGCACCATAAGATTCAGGTCTATTTTTGGGGGTATACCCATCTTTGAATCTTCCCGGACTTTCTAAGTCATGATAATGTTCGGCACCACAAAAAGGCCACATATCATGAAAAGTCCACACAGTGGGCTTATTTATTTTCCCTATTTCGCGGATTGAAATCATTTCTTCATTTATCCAATGTAAATGTACGATATCTGCGTCCGATTTATTGATAACCTTATGAATACCAGACGGCAAAATGTTTGAGGAATGATATATTGGGTTTGTAGTTTTCTGAAGTTTTTGTAACAAAAAATTGGCATAAGGTCTTAAAATGGAATATACCTTTGCAATTTTTGATTCATATGGCGTTTGAACTGAAGGTAGACCGGATTCTTTTCGTTGTACAAGCATTTTAGAATCAAAGTTGGAATCAAGCAATCCCTTGTGGAGACGATTTGCGGCACGAGCTGCTCCTCCAAGTATATCTCTTGTACTAACCTGTAAAACTTTCATAAATAAATTTCTTTATTCTTTTATAGAATTTTATCGTATTGAATAATAAATACCTATGCAATGGAAAGTTAAACTTTTTGCTCTGAGTATAGCTGTCAGCTTTTTCGTTTATACTTAATTTTGATGGATGAATTAAAGGGAAACCCATCTCACCTTTTGGCATATTCGCTTCGTGAGCATTTTCGTTTTTTGTATGAGTTGCATTTTGACCGAATCCAATATTTGATACTAAGTTCTTTTCTGGCAAAATATTGATACCATTATTTTCCCAGATAGCATAGGTCCACTGATAATCCCAGGTGTCAATATTATCTGAATATGCCTCATCAAACATAATCTCCCAATATTTAATCACTTGTGGATCATCAAAGTATTCATTTAGAACTCTGTTATTTTCTTTTGCTGAAGGCCATGATGTCATATTAACATCATAATGTTTCCATGCACTTCTCCAAGTAGCCCATCCCCAACAGTGCATAAACTTTGAAAAATAATAACTGTTTTCTGACCTTCTTTGGGGCTGTATGTTTTGGCCACCGATTGTCATCACTCTTTCTTCATCTTTGTACTTTTCTAAAAGCTCATTACAATATCGAAAGAATGTTTTATCTGGTAGACAATCATCTTCCAAGATGATACCCTGCTCTTCATTTTCAAAAAGCCAATCAATAGCACCGCTGACCGCTTTTTTACAACCCAGGTTTTTATCCCTAAACAATGTATTCACCTCGCAGTCCCAATCAATTTCTTCAACTATTGCTCTAGTTTCTTCACACTTTTTCGGTTCACCCTTGATATTTTTTCGCGGTCCATCAGCTGCTATATATAATTTGGAAGGCTCCACCTTCTTAATCTCATTAAACACCTGTTTTGTTACATTAGGGCGGTTAAATACAATAAATAGTATTGGCTTCTTCATAAAAAGATTAGTTAATATTTTACTTATAAAAGCCCTCATGCAAATATGAACTCGTGACATCTTGACTTTCCAATTGTTCTAATACTTTATCCCAGTTCTTAAAACTGTCTTTATAGCTTTTGACCCTTTTTTTGTATTTGGATTTTACATCTTCCGATTCTAAATCAAGAAAAGAATACAATCTATTACATGTTTCCTGATGAGAATTCCCATTTTTTAAATCATCTTCGTAAGAAATTTTTATCACATCAGTACTTATACCTGAAATGATGTTATTCTCAATATGGTGATGCTCTTCACATCGCTTGACCCAACTAATAATCTCTGAGATATTAGTAGACACTTTACCGATTTTTTCTTTGTCTCCTGTCAAGTGGTATTCTTTACTTTTTAAAGCATGGATATTTGACAATGCTTGCTCCAAACAATTTTCCCTTTTTAAATAAATAATTTGAAAATTGTATTTATGAATTAGCTCATCTAAAAATTTCTGAGCATTATTTATTTTCTGTATTTCAAATAATTGAAAGGTGTTTATTTTGAATCCAAAAATCTTATCGGACTTCGATTTTTGAGCAAGAACATGTTTTAATGGGAAAAATTGATAGTCGTGAAGTAGTTCACCTTTGCAATTAATCTTTGAATGCTTGTTAAGTAAATCCACTAACAAGGTACTCCCACTTCTACCGGCATTAAGTATAAAAAAACTTTTATTTTTAAGATTTTGTGCTTTTAAAAAATGATAATGATCAAAAAAGAAATTTTTAATAGCATTTGCTCTTCTTTTCAAATATCCTCTTAGCGAAATTGTGTAATCAATTAATTTCATATTAATAAAAGATTTAAAGGTTATTACTGCTGAGCTTCATCTATAATTTTTTTTACTGACTTAATTGCTGGATAGATAAGCATTGCTCTAATTATTGCTCTACCTAACATATAGAATGATATTCTTGTTTTATTTACAAAAAATGCCAACAACCAGGCGCTAAGAGCTTGAGAAGCTATTGTAGCCCAGGCCGCTCCTAATATTCCCATGAGGGGTATTAACCAAATATTGAGCACTACATTTGCTACAGCCCCACCGATTGCAAAATACATACCAGTTTGCTGATAGTTTTCATTAATTATCCAGCGACTCCTAGCAACACCTAGAAAAACAAAGATTCCAGACCAAATATGTATTGCCAATACAGCACCAGCTTGATTATACTCACTTCCAAAAACCAAATTAATTGCAAAGTCACTCAAAAAGGTCATGGGCAAAGCAATAAGTAAACCTATACCTGCCATCACATCATAAAGATATTGTAAACGCCGTAGATATTTTTCTAAACTTTCTTTTTTTGATTTAATTATCGATGGGTATACAGAACTAGCCAGACTCATTGGTATGAAATACCACAACTCAGTAACTTTAACTGCTACGGCATAATTACCGACCGCGGATGCACTGACCATATTTTTCAGCATAGTTTGGTCGATCTTCATGTAGATTGCCACGGACAAACCTGATAATATTAAAGGCCAAGCATCTTTCAACAAACTTTTAGCATAAGCAAAATCAATTTTCCATTCATCAATAATGCCTTTATTTAGATTTTTAAAATTTATCACCCAAACTACTGATTGGACAAAAATGCCAAAAATAATTGCAGCTGCGAAATATATGACACTAAATGAAAAAACTATCAGCAAAATCTTTATGCAAGAGGATAAAATACGGCCAGAAATACGGCCAAAAACTGAATATTTAGAAAGTACTTTTGATTGGAACCAGTAATCAAAAATCTTAAATGACTGTAAAACTAATTTTAAACTAAAGATTATAATGATCCATTTTGTAGCTAAGTCACTATGACCTACTACTCCCACAAGAATGCAAACTACCATCAAAATGGAGCCAATTAGTAGGGTCAGGACAAAGGAAGTACCTAAAATATCTCCTTCCCTTTGATCAGGTAAATCAACCAAATCCCTTACAACAATATTTTGCAACCCAAGACCAGCAATAGCCATAAAAAGTTGGATAATACTTTGACCATACTGCAAAAGGCCGTAATCGTTAGGACCTAGGTATCGGGCGACATAGATACTAACTGCTAATGACAAAGCAATGTTTACAGCCTTTTCCCCAAATAAAAACCCAGTGTTAGCAAGGATTTTTTTAAAACCGTCTTTAAAATTATTTTTTTTAAAAGGCATTTAATTTTTAAAGAAGAGATTAATTTTTTGAATCTAATAGCTTATTAATTAATCTTGAATTTACATCCTTTGTCACTACTTCAATGCGATTTTCTTTATGAATAGGGGGAAAATGTCTTCTTTCTAAAACAACTGGCACCTTTCCTAAGAATGCTCCCCATCCAGTAAATGTCGAATTAGATCCTATAATTAAATCCGACTCACTTAGAAGAAGTATATCAGTTAGTGCATTCCCTGAATTGAAGTACTCAACATTATTAAAATTCAATATTGTACTTAACTCTTCTGGTTGAGCATCAGAAAAGACAATTATCTTTTGGGCTGAATCATTACTTTTAATCTGATTTATTGCTTTTATAAACCAATCATCACTAGTTATGAGATGTTCATGCAACTCATAATCTCCCCTTCTTATATGCAGAGTTATTGAACCATTGAGATATTTTCTGTTCTTTTCATAACTTTCAATAACATTTTTTGATGCCCTATTAATTATTTTTTTCTTTAAAAATTTGTTATAACCATATAAGGATTTATAATAATCTTTAAGGCCCTTTACGAGTATTACTCCTTCCTTTGCATCACTTGCATATTTTTCATCTATTGTTTTACTCTTAACCAATACTTTAAATTTTTCAAAGCCACTAATTTCTTTTTTATCAAATACTTCTTGATAGTACCTACTATCCAACTGACATCTTATTAGTGGTCCGATTTTAAATTGTTCCCAAGTAGGTCTTATTAATTTAGCATTTCTTTTTTTACTAATTATTAGAGAACGACTGTAAATAAAAAGACAATTTCCAAGTCCAGCACCAAAAAAGCGATAAATAAACTCACCTGTTGAAGGTAATTTAGGATAGATATATAAACCCATAAAATAGTTATTGATATCTAGTTAATAACATTTTTAAAGTACTTTAATGTCTTTCTTAAACCTATTTTGCGGTCAAATTTGGGATTCCAATCTAATACTTCTTTAGCCCGACTAATATCTGGCTGTCTAACCTGTGGGTCATCTTTTGGCAGTTCCTGAAATATGATTTCGCTGTTAGAATCGGTCAAATCAATGATCTCTTCAGCAAAATCGAGAATAGTAATTTCTTCTGGATTCCCAATATTTATGGGATCCACATAATCCGACTGTGACAACCTCCACACTCCTTCTACCAGATCATCAACGTACATGAACGAACGTGTTTGGGATCCATCGCCATACACAGTCAGCGGATTATTTTTTAATGCCTGACGCATAAACGTCGGTAGCGCGCGGCCATCATGTAGTCGCATTCGCGAACCGTAAGTATTAAATATACGCACGATGCGCGTGTCCACCCCGTGGTAACGGTGGTACGCCATGGTCATCGCCTCGGCAAAACGCTTGGCTTCGTCATAAACCCCGCGGTCGCCGATGGGATTGACATTGCCCCAGTAATCTTCGGCTTGGGGATGGGTTAATGGATCACCATACACCTCGCTAGTGGAAGCCAACAAAAAACGAGCATTTTTAGCTTTTGCCAATCCCAAAGCTTTATGAGTTCCCAGCGAGCCAACCTT